>Ga0326726_10006101_pt1 | contig 10858 bp, 9 predicted proteins | sample MHFenrmetagenome_2_FD_207603 | JGI IMG/M metagenome (GOLD analysis project Ga0326726, IMG submission 207603) | Lab enriched peat soil microbial communities from Michigan Hollow, Ithaca, NY, United States - MHF15MN | ecosystem: Environmental > Terrestrial > Soil > Wetlands > Peat | place: USA...
TTCATGGGCGATTTCATCGATCTGCTGAAGGCCCTCTTCGGGAAGAGGTTCCCGTTCAAGCTTGTCTATAGCAGCGAGTATTGGATGTTCGACACCGGGAAGCACGTCTTCCCCCTCCAGAAGTACCGTCTCGTCTACGAGAACCTGCTGTCGATGGGCGCCCGCAAGGACGATTTCCTCCGGCCCCGGCCCGCTCCCGATGAGGACGTCCTTCTTATTCACACGGCTGAGTATATCGAGCACCTGAAGTCCGGAACGCTGAGCCCGGCGGAAGTCCGGGCGCTGGAACTGCGGTTCTCGCCCGACCTCGTCCGGTTCGCGCTCCTTTCGGTCGGCGGGACCGTCCTGGCCGCGCGCCGGGCCCTGGATCAGGGGCTGGCCCTCCATATCGGCGGCGGATTTCACCACGCCTTCCGGGACCACGGCGAGGGATTCTGCGTCCTGAACGACGTGGCCGTGGCCGCCGAAAAAATGATCACCGAGAAAAAAGTCCGGAATGTGATGATCGTCGACTGCGACCTTCACCAGGGCAACGGGAGCGCCGCGATTTTCGCCGGGCGGGAGGACGTCTTCACGTTTTCCATTCACCAGATGGATATCTATCCGACCGTCAAGCCGCCCGGGACTCTCGACGTCGGGCTGTCCTCCGGCGCCGGCGACGAGAAGTACCTGGGCGAGCTCAAAAAACACATCCCGGCGATCTACAGGGACTACCGGCCCGGACTCGTCCTTTACCTGGCGGGGGCGGACCCCTATGAGAAAGACCAGTTGGGCGGGTTGCGCCTGACCAAGGCGGGGCTCAGGGAACGGGACAAGATCGTGATCGAAAACGCCCGCCGGCTCCGGATCCCCGTCGCCGTCGTCCTGGCCGGGGGTTACGCGTCAGAGATCGAGGACACGGTGACGATCCATCTCAACACGATCCGGGTCTCCCAGCACGTCCAGCGCGTCTATTCCTGAGCGTCCTCAGTCCTGCATGAAAAGGTGGGCGAAGACCCTGGCGTCGCCCACGATGTTGTCGATGACGGAATACTCGTTCGGCTGATGGGCCGTGTCGTCGAGCCTGGACCAGCAGGCCGCGTTGAACCCCGCCCGGCGGAACAAGGCCGCCACGGTCCCCCCGCCGATCCCCATGGCCCGGGCTTCTTTCCGGTAGACGGATTTGATGGCCTTCCGGAGGGCCGCGACCACGGGGGCCCGGGCTGGAGTCGGCGGGGCGGCCGGGGCCTTTTGCTCGACGCCGATCTCGATCCTGACCCGGAATTTTTTTTCGATGTCGGCGGCGATCGCCTTGATGCGCTTCTCCACGTCCGCGACCTTGTATTTCGGGAGGATCCGGCAGTCCATATAGAAGACGTCCTCGCCGGGGATCGTGTTGATGTTCGGAACGTTGGCTTCCTTCTTCGTGGGCTCAAAGGTTGAGAGCGGGGGGGCGAAGAGTTTTTCGCGCTCGGGGAAAAAGTCGTAAAGCCGGGTCAGGGACGTGATCAGGTAGCTGGCCGCCTTGAAGCTGTTGATGCCCCGTTCGGGCGTCGAGCCGTGCGCCTGTTTTCCCAGGGTTTTGAACTTGAGCCAGAGGATGCTTTTTTCGGCGACTTCGATCATCGTCCCGTTCTCGTTGCCTGCATCCGGGACGACGATCAGGTCCTGCTTGCGGAACACCTTGTGGTTTTCGAGCACGTAGCCGATCCCCTTGCCGCTCCCGGTTTCCTCGTCCGCGACGAGGGCCACCGCGATATCGCAGGCGGGGAGGAGCCCTTCCGCCTCAAAAGCCTTGACGGCGAAGAGCGACGCGACCATGTCCTGCTGATTGTCCTCCACGCCGCGGCCGTAGACCCGGCCCTTTTCGACCCAGGCCTTAAAAGGGTTCCCCTTCCACAGGGAGAGCTCCCCGGGCGGGACGACGTCCATGTGGGTCATGACCCACACCGTCCGGGCGGAGCTTTTCCCCTTGTGATAGGCCAGGATGTTGGGGCGGTAGCCGGCCGGGGCATCCAAGTCGGGCGCCTTGATCAGCGTGATATCCCTGAATCCGTTCCGTTTGAGAAACCCCGTCAGGAACTCGGCCTTCTTGGCCTCGCCCTCACCGCCGCTTGCGGGAGCGATGGCGGGGATGGCGGTCAGACGGACCTGGAGGTCGACCATCTCGTCGCGGAACTGCCCGATTCTCCTGGCGATTCTGTCATAGGATTCTGGATTCGGCATGAGACTTCTCCTGGCGTCCAAGGCTAGTTGCGAATATTAGCACGGCTCGGGAAAAAAGCAAGAGACAAAGCGTGTCGCGTCCGGCCGGCGATCAAGAGGCGGCGGCTTTTTCCTTCCGGAAGAACCTCACCACGGCCCTGACGATGTAATGGGTCCCGGACAGGCCCGTGAGCCCCGCCGTGAGGAGGTAAAGCCAGCGCAGATAAGCCGGGGACGATCCGAGCCCGTTGTACAGGAGGAGCAGGAGGAGCGTCGCGATTTCCAGGACCGTGCTGGCCTTGCCGGGAAGTGTCGGCTTGAACGCGGTCCTCCCCCTGATCCCCATATAGATCAACGCCCCCAGAGAAATGAGGACGTCGCGGCCGACGCAGGTCAGGGTCAGCCAGAGAGGCAGGACGTTCGGCCCGCTCCACTTTGGGACCGTAAGGACGACGAAGGCCGCCGTAAGGAGGATCTTGTCCCCCATGGGGTCCAGCCAGAGGCCGAGGTTTGATTTGAGCCGGAAAACCCGGGCCGTCAGACCGTCGAGAGCGTCCGTCGCTCCGGCCAGGAGAAAGAGGGCGAAAGCCAGCCAGGGTTTCCGCTGGACCGCGGCCCAGACGAATACCGGCGTAAGCAAGATCCTCGACAGCGAAAGAATGTTCGGCAGCGTGAAGATCTCGGAACTGCGTTCCTCGGGCATCCCGGTCCCCTCCCGGTTCACGGCGTCCTTCGCGTCCATCGTTTCGGCGTTCACTTGGCGAGCCCCAGCACGATATCCAGGATCCGGATGGCATCCCGGCCCGGCACGGTCCGCTCCGGCTCGAACATCCGCCGCGGGGTCAGGTCCATGACCTGGTACGAGACCACGGCGACGATGGGCTGGAAATAGAAGCTGTCCGGCGACACGTCGGCGATCTGGATTTTCCGCGGGTCCAGGAGGGGGACGAGCCTGGCGCCCCTCCGTTTCAGGAAATCCATGAGCCTCGCCAGGGACTCCGCCAGCTCGGCCCGGTTGATGATCCTCTTCGGCTGGAACGTATGGTTATCGTAAACGCTCATGATGTTCTGGGAAGCGACCTTGATGATCAGCCTCTGCGCCCAGGAGGTCGAGATGTCCACGAGGATTTGGGTCTGCGGCTCGGGGAGGTTGAGAAAGTCCTTGAACTTGACCGCGATCAGGGCGGCCAGGTCCTCCCGGGCGATGGCCTCCTGGGAGGAGATGAGGCCGTACTGGCTGGGCAGCTCGAAAACCCCGAGCTTATTCTTGAGCTCCTCGACCCGACCGGCGACCGCCTTGTCCTGGGGTTCGAGCTCGGCCAGCTTCTCGTAGGCGTCCAGGCTGCGGCCGAGCTCCTGGTTCTTATAGTAATTTTCGGCCAGGGCGCGGAGGGCTTTCCTCACCTGCTCCCGGTTCCCGGTCTCTTTTTCGAGGAAGGCGTTGAAATGCAGGAGGGCCTTCCCGGTGTTGTTTTCCCCGAGATAGATCGTCCCCAGAAGGTAATTCGCCTCCGCGGAGCCCGGATCGTAGAAGAGCACCTTGAGGAGGGCCGCTTTAGCCTCTTCGGTTTTGCCGGCCGTTCTGGAGTTCGCGGCTTCCTCGAAGAGCGCTTTCGTCAGTTCACCCTGCAGGGCATCGAACCGCGGCTTGGCCCAGCGGTTCTCCGGGTCACGCTTCAGGATCTCGCGGTACTGAACGAAGACCTGATCTTTCTTTCCTTGCGTTTCATAAATCTGGGCCAGACCGACGTTCGCCGTCGTCAGGTCGGGATAGCGCTCCAGGGAATCCTTGAAGTAGGTCTCGGCCGTGGCCAGGTCGGATAGGGAGAGGGCCACGTACCCCAGCCCGGCCCTGGTGACCGGGTTATCCTGGCCGAGCTTGAGGAGAGTTTTCCGGGCCTGCTCCGCCCGGCCTTGTCTCAGGTCCGTCCACGCCTCGTCAGCGGCGATTCTCTGGTCCAGGGTCAGCCGGCTCGCCGCAGACTGCGGGAGGCTCTCGATATAAAAGGAGGGCGGGGCCGGGGCGAACGTGACACACGCCCAACTCCCGAAAAGCATGATTCCGGCGAGGACGGCTTTTTTCACCAGGGGTCTCCTTGTTCAAGGTAGGGCACGAAATTGACGATGACCGCCGGCTCCGCCATGACCTTGAATTCCAGGAAGCGCTCGTTCTCCCGCTTCTTCAGGATGATCGCGCGGCGCGGAAGGGAATGCGTGATCTCCGGCCGGTCCCTCGGGATCCGCAGGTAATAGAGCATCCGGTCGCGGAAGAGGAGATCCCGGAGTTTCGCCATGAGGTCGTCAACGCCCTGCCCGGTTTTCGCGGAGACGGCCACGGTGCGGGAATAAGGGTCGCCGTTCCTCCCGAGGAGCAGCGCCCGGTCCGGCCCGGCCAGGAGGTCGATCTTGTTCAGGATTTTCACAACGGGCACATCGCCGGCGCCGATATCCTTCAGGATGGATTCCACGGCGCCGAGATGGCTCTCGGAATACGGCGAAGACACATCGATGATATGGCAGATGGCGTCGGCCTCGCGGACCTCTTCCAGGGTCGCCCGGAAGGAGGTCACAAGCTCGACGGGAAGCTTCTTGATGAAGCCGACGGTGTCGGACAGGAAGAAATGGAGGCCGTCGGGATAGGATACTCGCCGGAGCAGGGGGTCGAGGGTCGAAAAGAGGTTGGCGGACGTGTATCGGTGCTCTTCGGCCAGGCGGTTGAAGAGGGTGGATTTCCCGGCGCTCGTGTAGCCGACCAGAGACACCGTGGGAACCGGACTCTTGGTCCGGCTCTCGCGCTGGTTCGAGCGCCTTTTTTCGAGCCCGGCGATGTCCTTCTTGATCTTCGTGATCCGATCGGTGATCCTCCGCCGGTCTTCCTCGAGCTTTTTTTCGCCGGGCCCGCGGGTGCCGATGCCGGCGCCCTGCTGGGTCAGGCCGAGCCCCCGTCCCCGCAGGCGGGGGAGATGATAGCTGAGTTGGGCCAGCTCGACCTGGAGCTTGCCTTCGTTGGTCCGGGCCCGCTGGGCGAAAATATCCAGGATGAGCTGGGTGCGGTCGATGATCTTGGCCTTGATCCGGTCCTCGAGGTTGCGCAGCTGGCCGGCCGACAGGTTATGGTCGAAGATGACGAGATCGGCCTTCACCTCGCCCCGCCGCCGGGCGATCTCCGCCGCCTTGCCCTCGCCGACGAAATACCGCGGGCTGACCCGTGGCCGCGCCTGGAACACCTTCTCCACGACCTCGGCGCCGGCCGCGGCGGCCAGACCGGCGAGCTCCCGCATGGATTCCTCCGCCTCTTCCCTTTCCTTTCTGGAGGTCGCGACGTTGATGAGCAGAGCTTTTTCCATGGTCCCTATTTTAAACGGTTTTGGAGATAATCCTCAAGACCCCGGCGGTCGTCGGGGGAAAACCAGGCCACGCCGGCCATCTTCCGGAACCAGGTCATCTGCCGCTTGGCATAGTGACGGGTGTCGACCTTGGTCAGGGCCTTGGCTTCCGCGACGGATATTTCGCCCCGGAGGCAGGAGAGGACATGACGGTAACCGAGGGCGCGGAACGGCGGGGCGTCCTCCGGAATGCCCCGGCCGACCAGGCCCCGGACCTCCTCGAGGAGCCCGCCCTCAAACATCCTGTCCACGCGCTCCTCGATTCGCCGGTTAAGGGCGTCCCGCCCGAGTTCGAGGCCGATCTTGATGACGTTGAAGGCGCCCGTCGGGGACTTCGTTCCCAGGAAGTGTTCGGAGAGGGGCCGGCGCGTGAGCCGATAGACTTCCAGGGCGCGGACGATGCGGACGCGGTCACGGTTCCGGATCTTGCGGGCATAGGCGGGGTCAACGCCCTCGAGCTCCCGGAAAAGAGCGTCAAGGCCCTTCTCCCGGGCCTCGGCTTCGAGTTCGGCCCGGACCGCGGGATCCCGCCCGGGTCCGGGGAAGAGCCCGTCCACGAGCGCCCGGAGGTAGAGGCCCGTCCCTCCGACGACGAACGGGACCAGGCCGCGCCCGATGATGTCCCCTGCGGCCCGGAGCGCCTCGCGCACGAAGTCCGCGGCCGTAAACTGGACGCCGGCCTCCACGGCGTCGATGAGGTGATGGGGGACGCCTTTCCGCGCCTCTAGTCCCGGCTTGTCGGTCCCGATGTCGAACCCTTTGTAAACCTGGATGGAATCACCGTTGATGATCTCTCCGCCGAATTTCAGGGCCAGGTCGACGGCGGTCCGGCTCTTGCCCACGCCTGTGGGGCCAAGGAGGATGACCAGGTTCCGGGTTTCAGGTTCCAATGTTGATCAGAAGCCAGATGGCGAGGAAGGTGGCCAGCACGAGCATGGCGAAGAGCTGTTTTCTTTTCACGGGACCTCCCCGATTCTTTCGAGGCCCCTGACGAGGGCCGACTCGTGGCCGGAGCCCAGAGTCCGTTTGACGGCCAGGACTTCCGCGACAAGGATCTCGTCCATGCTCCGCAGGAGGCTCCGCCGGCTGTCGTCCCCGATGAGGTTCATGCTCGTTTTCAAGAGCGATTTGAGCTCGATCCGCCCGTCCGCCTTGAGCTCGAGGCCCTGGAACGCCGGGTCCAGCCGGTTGCGGACGTCGTCCAGGGAGTTCCTGATGACGCTGAGGGCCACCGGCCCAATTTCCTTGGAGATGTACTTGAAAATGAAGGAGCATTTGGTGTTGAACACCCCGAAAAGCTTGTCCATGTCGGCCAGGGACATCTCCACGGGGAGCTTGCCCGTTTTGGGTTTGGCCGCGCGCGTCCCCGCCAGCCCCAGATGAAGAAAGACGAACAGAATCCTCCGGCTTTCCCGCCGGCCCAGGTCACTCGACTCGTAGAGTTCGGCCAGCGTCCTGAACGACCCGAGGAGATGAAGAAAATATTTTTCCTGGGGCGCGAGCTCGAGAAGGTCGAGGACGAAGGGGTCGAGGCTCTGGACCGCTTCGGTTTCGGGCGGCAGGTGGCGGGCGATGAGGGCGTCGTTCCTCATCCTCCGGCCGCCCTCCAGTATGAGATTCGGGAGGAAGATGTCCCGGAGCAGGGCCGGCCCCGCGGGAGGGGCGCCGGGCTCGAATTCGAATTCCCCCTCGTCCCGGTCGAAGAGGGCGAAGACCTCGTCCCTGGTGAATTTCTCGATCAGCGCCCAAAGCTGCCCCGGATCGAGGACGGCGGCCTCAAGGATGGCGCGGAGGACCGGGATGCGGTCGCGCTGGGCGTGCTCTTCCGCGCGGGTCAGGCTGATCAGGTCCGTGGCGCCCGACGTCAGGAGGGTTTTCAGAAAGTCCTTTTCCGGGAAGGCGGCCCGGTCGACGGTCAGGGAGCCGTTCTCGAAGGTGAAGCTTTTGGGCCCGCCGGGACCATGGACGCTGAGCGTGCCGGTCCGTTCGTCCCTCCAGATTCCGGCCAGGACGCGGACGAACGGCGTCCGCGACAGGTTCCCCCGGCGGAGTGATTCGTCCATGGACATAATTTATAAGGCGCGCGGAGATAAGTCAATCGAACGGGGACGGAGACAAACGGACGGCGCCGCGCCGGCGGCGGATCTTTTGCGGCCCGCGCTCAGCGAAGGAAGCTCATGCCGAACAGGGTCAAGCCGATATTGGCCAGGGACTTGAGAACCCAAAGGGTGTAGGAAATGAAAAGGGCCTTCCGGATGCTGATCTTGAAGGCGGCGGACAGGCCGAAGGCCAAGACGCCGAACATCCAAAGCTGGAAGAAATCGACCTGGCCGAGAACGATGTAGGCCGTCGAGGTCACTTCCATTTTGGGGAAGAACACGGCCAGTCCCGTCGAGACCTGCATGACGGACTTTCGGGTCACCGCCAGGGCCAGGCGGACGGCGTTTCCGAAGACCATGTTGATCAGGCTTGCGTGGACGAGGGAGGAGAGGACCTGCTTGAAGGTCCCGAGCGAGGACACGAAGCGGCCCAGGAGCATGAGGATGCTGGCCTGCAGCAGCAGGCCGACGAAAACAAAGGCCGGGCCGACACCTCCGGACTGAACGTAATCCCATGTCGTCGGCGGAGCCGCGAACTTCTGGATGTACGCGTTAAACGGGCCTTCCCCCATTCTCTCCTTGAGCTTGGCGCTGTCCTTCATCATCTGATACTGCTCGGCCCTCATATAGGGCATGACGGCCAGGGAATAAACGGCCACGGCGATGAGCAGGATGACGAGAACATCGACCCATACCGGCTTCTCGGCCAGGGCCGCGAAGGTCGTCTTGGGACTGACGAAGACACCTTCCAGACGCTTGAGGAAATTCATGGGCTAGGCTCCTTTCCGTTCGTCCTTTTCGATTTCGCCGTCCCGGATGTGGATGATCCGCTGGGCCTGGTCGGCGACCTCGCGGTCGTGCGTGACCATGATGATCGTGTTGCCCTGGCCGTGGATCTTGTGGAACAGATTGAGGATCTCCCGGCCCGTCCGGCTGTCCAGGTTGCCGGTGGGCTCGTCGGCGAGGAGCAGGGACGGCTCGTTAACAAGGGCCCGGGCGATGGCCACCCGCTGCCTTTCTCCGCCCGACAGCTCGGTGGGTTTGTGGGTCATGCGGGGCTTCATCTCGACCATCTCCAGGGCGTGGCGGGCTTTCTCCTCGCGGGCCGATTTCCTGACGCCGCTGTAGATCAGGGGAAGCTCCACATTCCGGAACGCCGAGGCCCGGGGCAGGAGGTTGAACACCTGGAAGACGAAGCCGATCTCGCGGTTCCGGATGTAGGCGAGCTCGTCCTCCGTCATGGCGCTGACCAGCTTCCCGTTGAGCTCGTAGGTCCCGCGGCTGGGGGTGTCCAGGCAGCCCAGGAGGTTCATGAGGGTGGACTTGCCGGAGCCCGACGGCCCCATGATGGCCACGAACTCGTTCCGTTCGATGACGAAGGACACACCCCGGAGCGCCTCGACCTCCTGTTCGTCCAGCTGGTAGACCTTCCAGAGGCCATCGACGAAGATGAGGGTGGAGTCCGGCCGGCTCATGAGGTCTTGGCTTCCTTCTGAGGTTCGGTCTTGATCAGGACCCCGTCCTTGAGCTCGCGCAGGGAGGCGTAGGGCCCCGTGACGATGTCCTGGTTTTCCTTGAGGCCGGCGGTGATTTCGATGTTCATGCCGCCGCTGATCCCCTTTTCGATGCGCTGGAACTTGACCCGGCCGTTATCGACCGTGTAGACGCCCTCCTCTTCCTTTTTGGCGTCGGGCCTGTCCCCCGGGGCCGCCGCCCTGTCGTGGAGCACGAGGGCCGAGATGGGCACGGCCAGGACTTTGGTTCTCCGGGCTGTGATGATATCCGCGGACGCCGAAAGCCCGGGTTTGAGCTTCTGCGATGGGTTTTCCAGGGTCACGACCACCTTGAAGTCCTTGGCCTCCTGTGTCGTCGTTCCCCCCGTCACCTTCTGGAGGGCGGAGCTGCCGATCTCCGTCACCTTCCCCTTGAAAACCGTATCCGGGAAGGCGTCGACGCGGATATTGGCCTCCTGGCCGAGCTTGACCCCGACGACATCGGTCTCGTCCACCTGGACCTCGACTTCCATGACGGAGAGGTCGGCGATGATCATGAGGACCGTCCCGGGGTTGTTCATGGTCCCGATGATGGCGGTCTCGCCCTCTTCGACCCGGAGGCTGGTGATCATTCCGTTGATCGGGGCGTTGAAGATCGTCTTGTTCAGGTTGTCCATAGTGCTCTTGAGGTTGGCTTCAGCCTGCTTGATCTGGAAACGGATGGCGTTGAGCTGCGCCTGCGACACGTCGTACTCGAGTTTGACGCCCTCGAGCATGTCCTTGGAGATCAACTGTTCTTCGTAGAGCTTCTTCTGCCGGTCGTAAGCGCTCTTGTCGCGCACGAGGCGCGCCTCGGCCTGGATGAGGTCGGCTTTGGAAGCCTGGATGAAATTCCGGTCCCGGTCGGCGTTGGCTTCATACTGCGTGGAATCCAGCTTGAGGAGGAAATCTCCCGCCTTGACCTCCTGGCCCTCCTCGACGCCGATCTTGATGATCCGGCCGGGGACTTGGGCGCTGATGTTGATGTTTTTCTTTGGTTTGATCTCGCCCGAGGCCGAGACGATGGACGTCAGGTCCTGCTTCTTGACCTTCTCCACGGTCACCTTGACGGTCTTCTCCCGCCGGGACTGAAGGTTGAGGATGACGACGGCCAGGATGACCAGGACGACGGCCATGAATATCAGGGTCCTTTTCCTCCTCTGGAAGAAGCTCTTCTTTTCGCTCATGTTTCGACGCCTTCCATAATTCGAGTGTCCGAAATAATCAGTCTATTATACTACGGGAAGGGGGAAAAAAGGTTTTATCATATTGCCCGGCGGACCTCGAGTTGATAAGATAGAGGGACCATGGACCCGCGGGCCGATTTTCTCCGGATTGCCGAGGCCGCCGTGCGCGAGTCGGGCCTTTTCCTCAAGGCCAACCTCCATCGCCGGCCCGAGGCCACGTTTAAGGGGGACGTGGACCTGGTCACGGAGTTCGACATGGGAGCCCAGGAGATATTGGCCGGCCGCCTGTCGAAAGCATTCCCCGACCACGGTATTCTGGCTGAAGAGGACTTGACACGGCCGGGGCGTTCCGAATACCGCTGGGTCGTGGACCCCTTGGACGGGACGACCAATTATGCCCATACGTTCCCGGTCTTCAGCGTCTCCGCCGCCCTGGAGCGCGCGGGACGGACGATCCTGGGGCTCGTCTA
>Ga0326726_10006102_pt1 | contig 10857 bp, 6 predicted proteins | sample MHFenrmetagenome_2_FD_207603 | JGI IMG/M metagenome (GOLD analysis project Ga0326726, IMG submission 207603) | Lab enriched peat soil microbial communities from Michigan Hollow, Ithaca, NY, United States - MHF15MN | ecosystem: Environmental > Terrestrial > Soil > Wetlands > Peat | place: USA...
CTGGCGACAAAAGACGGCGCAGTTTTCATCGCAAAGACCCCCTTGAAAAAGGTGACATACACCGAGCTCATCGGCGGGAAGAAGATCGAAGTGCGTCTGGAGCAGAAGCCGCCCATCAAGCCCTACGCCAAGCACGCGGTCTCCGGCAGGCCAACCTCGCGCATAGACGGCCCGGCGAAAGTCACCGGCCAGGCCAAGTTCGCTGGCGACATCCGCCTGCCCGGCTTGCTCTACGCCTCGGTCCTCAGGCCGCCGGCCCACGGCGCCAAGCTCAAGAGCGCGGACACGTCCGCGGCCGAAAAGGTCCCGGGCGCGAGGGTCGTACGCGACGGCGACCTCGTCGCCGTCCTCCACGAGAGGCCGGACGTCGCGGCCGAAGCGCTCACGCTCGTCGTGGCCGAATTCGAGCCCTCGGACTCGGACCTCGACAACACCACGATCTTCGCCCACCTGAAAAAGGCCGCGCCAAGGGCCGAGGTCGTCGTCGAAGCCGGTAATTTAGACGAGGGCGCCAAGCTCGCGGTAAAAACCGTGGAAAGGTCGTATTTCGCCCATTACGTCGCCCATGCCCCGTCCGAGCCGCACACGGCCGTCGTCCGGATCGAGGGCGACCGGGCGACGGTCTGGGCCTCGACCCAGTCACCTTTCCGGGCCCAGGGAGAAGTCGCCAAGACGTTGGGCATCCCGACGGCGAACGTCAGGGTCATCGCGCCATTCGTCGGCTGCGGCTTCGGCGGCAAGAACCAAGGCGGGCAAATCATCGAAGCGGCGCGCCTGGCCAAGCTCACCGGGAAACCCGTTCAAGTGGCCTGGAAGCGCAAAGAGGAGTTTTTCAACGACACCTTCCGTCCGGCGGCCGTCTACGATGTCCGATCCGGCCTTAACGCCGACAACAGGATCGTTTTCTGGGACTACAAGAACTACCACGCTGGCAGCCGAAGCTCCCAGCCGGTCTACGATATCCCCCACAAGCGTGTTCTCTCCTTCGGCGGCGGGGGCACCGGCGCTGTCCCCGTCCACCCCTTCGGCACGGGCGCCTGGCGCGGGCCCGGCAGCAACACCAATATCTTCGCCACAGAATCCCATATCGACATCCTGGCCGAGACGGTGGGAATGGACCCCCTCGAATTCCGGATCAAGAACCTGGCCGACGCCCGCATGAAAAAAGTGGTCGGGTCGGCCGCCGACAAGTTCGGCCGGACGTTCACCAAGGCGCCAAGCGGGCGCGGCTACGGCATCGCCATCACGGATTATCTGGGCACCTACGTGGCCACGATGGCCGAAGTTGAGGTCGACAAGGAGAAGGGTACGGTCCGCGTCTTGCGCGTCGTCTGCGCCCAGGATACGGGCGAGGTCATCAATCCCGAGGGCGTCCGGATGCAGATCGAGGGCTGTATCACCATGGGCCTCGGTTATTGCCTGACCGAGGAGATCCGGTTCAAGGACGGCCGCGTCCTCGATGAGAATTTCGACACCTACGAAATCCCGCGCTTCTCCTGGCGGCCGAAGATCGAAGTCGTGCTCGTCGACAATCCAGACATGGCCCCTCAGGGATGCGGCGAGCCGGCCATCACGGTGATGGGGGCTGTCATTGCTAACGCCATCTACGACGCTATCGGCGTCCGCATGCACACCCTGCCGATGACCGCGGCGCGGATCTTGGAGGCGCTGGCGGGAAAGAGGTGACAAGAGCGGGACGGGCGGGAAGTCAATCAGGGCTAGGGGAGTGTTTAAAGTGCCCCTGGCCTGACTCGAACAGGCGACACACCGCCTTCGGCGGTGCTGGCAGAGCCGGCATGGATTAGGAATGCGACTTGACCGGTGGCATCCTTCGGGGGGAAAACGGGTTTTCCCCATATGAATTGCAATTTCCTTTTAAGCACCATTAGTCAGAATTAGGCGGGTTTACGCACAATCTGTGACAAATCTGTGACAAATCGGCGGAGTGGTCTGCAGCTCGCGGGTCAATGTGGATCTGGGCCTCCAATTTTTCCTCATCCTTCGATGCTCCCGGGGGCGGCCTCTACCATGAAAACTTAACATCCCCTATTGGACCGGAATTCGGGGAGCAGATCAACGAGGGCGGAAACAGAATTTATTCCTGGACCAATTTTTGGGTGAGGCTCCCTTTATTTGAAACTGAACGGTGCCTTGTATGATTCGTTAGGTAGATCGAAGCAGGCGGTCATTCCCTTGGCGAAGCGGAACTGAAACGCGTTTTCTTCGATTTCAAGCTCTCCCAACCGTGCGCCGGATGGCGTGTTGCCGAGAGTGAGATACTGCCGGCTAGGTTTTTTCTTCACGAATAATTGCTTTAAGTTCTTGTTCACTTTAAATGTGGCTTCGAAGCAGGTTTCCGACTGGAGAAGTTTGTCCCCCAGGCGCGAATAAAGGTTGGAATGTACATCGAAATGCTTGTCCTTGCCGCTCGTAGGAACATGAAGCTCAAAATATTTTTCGCCGGATTCCTCATATGCCTTGCAGATGTTGAATCCGCCTTCTTCGTGCATGTCTATGTCCTGCACGACTTTGGGAAGCCCCCAGATTTTCAGTCCGCGCAACTGGTTTTCGAGCGAAGTGACGGGCATAGAGAAGACGTAGTAGCCGAATTCCTTGAACGCCTTGGCCATGAGCATGGGGAGCGCCGGCACGTTGAATGACGGGTTCACCATCACCGGAATTGTCATGGCGATTTCGTTGTACGGCGCCATACCGAGCACGTTCTTGTACTCGTAGCACGAGAAGATGACGAGCGATTTCCCCCCAGTCATCTTCACCGGCAGCATTTTCGCATGCGGCATGAACATTTTCGCGCCGCGCATTGAGCAGAGAAAGATCCCGATTGCGCAGGTCACGTCCCCAAGGAAGGTGGGGAACTGATAGATTTTCGATATCTTGCCGTCGAGCTTCAGAGTGAACGGCTCCATTTTGAAGCGTTTGTAAAACGGATCCGAGAATTTATCCTCGTTCTGTAAAACTCTTTCATCGTATGTTCGCGTCGCTTTCATGTCTCGTCTCTTTTCTTTTTATTTTTATATGACTTCATTTTATTTGAGGATAGGAAATTTCATTTTCGCGCCGTACTTTCCGCAACAAGTGGTATCTGTTGGATTCTCAGAATGATATGTGGGGCACTTGTTGACCAAGCGGGTTCCCCTCCTCTGGCTTGGCCTTAGATTAACAGAGGGATGGGCGGGAAGTCAAACGTGGCGTGTCTGAGAGGATTCGAACCTCCGACCTTTGGATCCGGAGTCCAACGCTTGTGCTGCTCTGGAAGTGCGAGCCCACGAAATCGCCGCGGACTTTATTGCGACTTTGGGGGGAAAAAACGGCTAAAAACGGCCTATTTTTCCTTTACCGACAAAGCGCAGGGGAACGGACGCCATTTCGGGGGGTTCACGTAAGCGCCTGATTCACAAAGCCTTTAGAGGGGAAAAAATGAAGTGCCCCTGGCCTGACTCGAACAGGCGACACATGGATTAGGAATGCACACCGCCGGTTTTCTAGAATCCTCCCAATTATCTAATTATGAGTAACTTACTTGGCTGTCAGGAAGGGCTCTTATGGCAGGAGTGTCAACTTTTTGTCGTGCTATATCCGGGAATTCCTGAGATTTTTGCTGGAGGTTCATGCCCTAGGAAACTCCCATTATGTCTGGACAAGTATTAAGGGGTGAGGCCCCTTAGGGCCACGCTCGAGGCTTGGGAATTTTCATCCTTCAGGAATAGTGCACTAATGGGTCAGGTCAGCCGCTGATACCGCAATTATAGAAAAAGTAATCTAAGAATGCCATCTAAACCCAATCGGCATACTTGAGGCTCGATATGGAGGCAGCCTCTTTCCGAGAGACCAGAGTTAATCAATCGAGCTTCATCTTTTTTACAATAGCTCCATATCGCGGGTCTGAGCGGAGATAATCAAATAGCGGTTCTATTTTGAGCCAGCAGAGCCAGAAATCTCGTTCATTATAGGCTTTTTCCAGCCATTCAAAGGCCTGGTCGGTTTGACCCAAGATATAATGGAGGAGCCCTATATGGTAGCATGACACATAGGTTAGTCTTGAAGTTTCCTGTAGTTCATCCAGTATCTTCTGCGCTTTTAATTCATTGCCCATCTTCGCGGAAGCGATGCCAATCCACGTTTCTACAACCACAGGATCCCACCCGCCTGAGTATTCCTTCTCATTTTGAAATTCTGCCAAGGCATCACTGTACTGAGCCTTTTGAATATACGCCCATCCGAGGAATAGGCGGGCATAGCTAAAGCTCGCGTCAATTTCGAGTGTCCTGCGGAATTGCTCTATCGCTTGGTCATATCGGCGAGTGAAGTAATAGCACAATCCAAAATCACAATTTATGACAAGCGATAGTGGCTCGAGATCCAAAGCATGCTTCATTTTTTCAGTAGCCTCGTCGAATCTCGCTCGCCATAGCAGATTCCATCCATGCCAAAAGTACGCTAGGGCGTAATGGGGGTTAATACTAATAGCTCTTTTATATTCCTGTTCTGAGCCTTCCCAATCCCAATCGTACAGCGATTTAATAAAACCCAAGGACGTATGGGCTTCAGCAATTGTGTCATCGATTTCCAAAGCTTTTTTTGTTGATTCTTTCGCTTTTGGATAGGCGGCTTTTGGAGGGAAAGAGCTATAATATGGAAGTAGAAGATAGGCGTCGGCTAGCCCGGTATAGGCCATAGCGTAGCTTGAATCTCTTTCTATGGATTGCTTGAAATATTCTATGGCTTTCTTAATGCCTTCTCCTGTCCGCTTATTCCAGAAATATCGTCCCCTCAGATACAAATTGTAGGCTTCAAGGTCGTCAGTAAAATGCTTTACCAGTTTCGCTTTTTCCTCCCCAAATAACTTGATCTTCAAATTGTCAACAATAGCCAATGAGATTTCATCCTGGATAGAAAAAATATCTTCCAGGTCGCGATCGTACTTTTCTGACCAGAGATGATAGCCACTGGCGATATTGACAAGTTGGGCAGTAATCCTCAGCCGATTCCCGGCCTTCCGAACACTGCCTTCCAGCACGTTTTGTACTTTGAGCTTTTTGCCCAAATCCAAGATGTCATAACCCTTTCCCTTGAATTGGAACGATGCGGTTCTTGAGGCAACCTGAAGTCTCTCCACCTTTGTCAACGTGTTAATGAGCTCTTCTGCTAGGCCGTCACAGAAATATTCCTGGTCCAATTGAGGGCTCAAATCAGTAAAGGGGAGCACGGCAATGGATTTTTTTTCCTCTTTGTCGCTTGCTTTTCCGTAAAGAGGCTTTGTCAGTACTATCTCGTTCAACTCAGAAAGGAGCGCCCTTGCGGTTTCGGGTCTCTTCTCTTTGTCCTTATCCAAACACTTGAGAATCAACTGGTCTAGCCCCTCGGGAATATGGGGATTGAACTCCTTGGGGTTTTCAGGGATATCATGGACATGTTTGTGGCCAATAATAACCGGCGTATCTCCCATGAAGGGCATTCTACCCGTTACCATTTCATAGAGAATTACACCCAGCGAATATAGATCAGATCTATGATCTAGTTCCTTCCCTTCGACTTGTTCTGGGCTCATGTACTCTGGGGTCCCGACAATCGTGCCCTCACCTGTCATCCCTTCAGTACGAGCAGAACGCGCGATCCCGAAGTCCATGATCTTTGCATTTCCCTCTTTATCGATCATAATGTTGCCCGGTTTGAGATCCCGGTGGGTGATGCCCAGCTTGTGGGCCTCGGAGAGGCCCTCGGCCACCTGCCGGGCGATCGATACGGCCGTTCCCACGGTCAGCGCCTTCGTCCGATGGATCAGGCTCTTAAGGTCCTCGCCTCGGACATACTCCATCGTCAGGAAAAGGTTCTTTCCCTCTTCGTGGAGGTCGTACATCCGACAGACGTTTTTATGGGTGATCTTTCGTGCGATCTTGATCTCGTTGCGGAAGCGCTCGACGGCCATCGGCGCTGCGGCGATCTCGGGCTTGATGAGCTTGAGGGCGACCTCCTCGTTGAGTTGGGTGTCCTGAACACGGTAGACCCGGCCCATCCCTCCCGTCCCCAGCTCCTCGATGACCTCGTAGCGGCCGGCGAAGGTTGTGCCTCGCGTGAGCTCGCCGGTGGTCGTCTCGATCGTCCGTGTTCCGGACATACCCAGCTCCCCGGCCTGGGTAAGCGAGGTCGCACAGTTGCCGCAAAACCGGGACGTGTCGGGATTGTCAGCGTGGCATTTAGGGCATTTCATGGCGCGACAACCGCATCGCTGGTTAGCAAAAGGATAACGCCGCAAGGGAGGGAAGTCAACCAGGGATGGCCCATATGCCCAACGAAGTATTACGCACATGCGAGCAGTCAATCAGCTGGGCAAGGGTGGTGGGGGAATTGAGTGGCGTGCCTGAGAGGATTCGAACCTCCGACCTTTGGATTGTAAGTCCGGTGGCCGATCTTCCGCAGCCGCAGCCTAATTGTCTAACTTTGAAGAAGTTATGGAGGTAGGTCCAACTACGTTCTCGCTACGGGAGTCGATTTCTTGTCGTATTGAATCTGGATTCTCCCCGAATGCTAACGCCTTTTTACGATTCTTGATCTTGGATGGGCCTTGTTCATAAAATGTTATTGTTCATAATTATTGAACAACGTTATTTATTGAACGATGATATATATGTTGTTATTTATTAATTAGTTAATAAAATACTAGTTGACATCTGTTCATCTTTTATGTATGTTCATTAATATTGAACTACCATATTAATTGAACTTAATCAGGGGGCAAACCATGTTACAGCAGCTAGAAGACGTTTTTTATGCAGCCTTGAAGGCTATAAGGGAGAATTTCGCCACCATTCCCATCCAGGTGGATGTACTAGGAACGGAACTAAACTATGGCCCGAACATAATAGTTGACAAGCTTATCAAATTGACAATTGGCGAAAAACAAATTCAGTACTATGTGGAAATAAAGAATAACCTCACACGAGCTAATATTGGCCTAATGATTCAGCGCAGAAATATGCTTCCAGGACCGTTTTTAGTAATTACAAATTACGTTAATGAAGTTATGGCGGAGTACCTAAAAGAATACAAAATCGAATTTATTGATGCTGCAGGCAATGCTTATATAAATCAGCCCCAAATCCATGTTTATATTAAAGGCAACAGATTAAAAGACAAATACCAAAACACTCCCCCAGGGCAAGCCTTCCGGCCAACAGGTCTTAAGGTAGTTTTCACCTTTCTATGCGATCCCCAGATAATTAAGAATAATTATCGAACGATTGCACATACGGCAGGCGTTGCTCTTGGGAATATTGGATGGATTATCATTGACCTGAAAAGACAGGGTTTCATTCTCGACATGGGGAAACATAGGTATAGGCTAATCCAAAAGAAACGTCTTCTAGATCGCTTTGTTGAGGAATACCCTAAAAAACTTAGACAACAATTATTCTTGGGCAAATTCAGGGGTGATCAAGATTGGTGGGAGAAGAAGGAGGGAATTTTTGAAAACGCTCTTTGGGGAGGTGAAGTCGCAGCTGCCAAAATGGGAAATTACTTGAAACCACAAACAATAACTGTATATGTAAAACCACAGCTACTTAACGAATTCTTACTTAAGAACAGGCTAAAAAGGGATGTTAACGGCGAGGTGGAAATTCTTAAACTATTCTGGAATCCTGCTAACGTGGCTGAATATAATGGTTTGGTACATCCAATTCTCGCGTATGCAGATCTAATTGCGACAGCCAATCAAAGGAATATCGAAGCGGCAAAGGTAATATATGAACATGATGTTGTACGATTTATCAGGGAAGATTGAATCGTCATTAATTAATGCTCTTTTAGAAATAAAAAGAATTGCTGAGGGGCTTAATTTAGATTTTTTCGTCGTTGGGGCAACTGCAAGAGATATCATAATGGAACACTTATATAAGGTTAAAGCGCCCCGCATGACAAAAGACATAGATATTGCGGTATGTGTCGCTAATTGGGGAGAATATAGGGCCTTAACTGACGCCTTGCTCGCTACACATAAGTTTTTTAAGGGAGCTCAAAAACAAAGATATGAATTCGACGGTACGTTTATAGATGTTATTCCGTTTGGCGATATATCTGGTCGAGATAATAGAATTAGTTGGCCTCCCGAGCACGAAATTATTATGTCCACAGTCGGCTTTGTGGATATATATAAGAATTCGATAACCTTCAGGCTAAACAGTGAACCGTTGCTCGATATCAAACTGCCTACGATTGCCGGATTGGCGATAATGAAATTATTGGCTTGGAACGAAACATATCCTGAAAGGCAAAAGGATGCTGAGGATCTGTTGTTTATTATGCGGAAATATCAATTTGCTGACATTGAAGAACGCCTATATGGCCGAGAATCCAGCCTACTTAAGGAAGAAGAATTTGATAACGAACGAGCAGGAATAAGGCTTCTCGGCCGTGATATGGCAAAAATATCGAATGCTGAAACTGCAAAAGCGGTCATGGAGATTCTGGTTTTGGAAACAAAAATAGATGGCGGATACAGATTGGTCTCTCAAATGGTAAGAGATATCGATAGTGGTGATGCTATTATCTCTATTCTCGAAAAGCTTAAACAAGGATTTGGTGAAGGATTTAGCTATTAGGTAAATCTGTTCTCTTGATCCCTCTTGGCTATCCGACGGTTTCTTGCTAAGCTCCCCGAAGAAACCGTTTATCATATACGTCTGCAGCCAAGTTTACCTGAGAGAACAGAAGTCGGCTATCAGGCCCCCCGTTACAACCAGGATATGTTGCAGCAAGAATTTGCCTTAAAAGACAAACTGCGGATCGCAAGAATAGACCCAGCCCCGGTTGGACAACACCTAGATAATTCATAAATGGACTGAAAGTCCAGAAGGCATGTCTCTGAGGGCTTCCTTTAACCGCTTATTTTTGAAGGTGTTAGAGGACTGGGTTTGATGACAGATCCTTTGAGGGTGTCAACTTTTTGTCGTCTCGGCCTGAGATTTCTTGCGTTTTCCGTCGGAAGGGTGGAAGGGATAAACTCACATTATGCCTGGACCGATTTTCAGGGATGAGCTCCGCGGGGTAAGCAGGGTTGCATTGTCAATGTCGTTGGATTTATATTCGGTTGGGGTGAAAAGGGTAATGGAAATATTAAAAGCGCTTTGTCTGAGTCTCCGACTTCTATTTTGCCTTGCGTTGTTTATCACTGTATGTGGTTCCTGCAAAAAGGATAAATTGGACTTGATGGCATCGAATCAGTCCGATACGGTTATCAATGAAGAGTCTCCCGCTCAACCATCTCTGCATTTTGATTTCGTCGAAGAGCTGTCAATTACTGACGAGGGCTGGTGGCCGGTTACCCTCGACGTGGATGAGACAGGAAACATATATATTTGTGATGAGGCAGAGACGTCTATTAGGAAATATAGTCCTGAGGGAAATCTGCTGTTGGAGAAGACCTTCAAAAAGGGTCAGGGACCCGGAGATTTTAATTTTATGGACTTACAATGCTCTCCGGATGGTCTTATCTACGTATTTGATAGGGTGACAAGCAGATTATCGGTTCTGAATAAAGACCTTAACGTGCAATCTACTCGCTTGATAGATGGAACCTGCACCTTCCGCATGGATTCTCGTGGGAACTTATTTTTATGGCGAGTTGGGAGACAAAGCACGGCTACACTCACAAAGTACTCTCCTTTGGGGAGGGTCGTCGAGAAGATGATCGAGATAAAGATCATCGAGCCTCAATTTCTTCCCGAAACAAGAACATATGTGTGGCCACTCTATCTCCCACATGCGATATACAAGCTCGATTCCGACAATAACCTATATTTTTGCACGACAGACAAGTACGAAATTACGGTCGTGTCGCCCGATGGTAGCGAGAGAAAGAAGATCATAAAAAAAGGCCAGACGAGGAGATTTACAAAAAGGGATAAGGAAATGTTGTCCCCCGCCGCCTCGCCAACCTATGGAGTTAGAACAGAATACTTAGCGCCCGAAAATGTCCCACCGATTGCGGACTTCTTTATACTTGAGGATCATTCGCTTCTTGTCATAACGCATGAAAACGCCTACGACGACAGAATGATGGCCGGGGACCTTTTCAATTCTCGAGGGGAATATCTAAATCGCGTGCAGGTCCCAAGATATTATTTGTGGAACGTCACCACACATCCCTTAGGCAAGAAGATGGCCCTCAATAAGAAGGGATTCTTCTACACCGTCGAGGCCAGCGAGGATGAGGACCGATTCTTCGTAAAAAGATATAGGGTTCGTGAGATTGCGAAGTAGCTGGTTTCAGCGAATCAAAGAACGGCAATCAGAATAATCGAAACCTCCGGACCACCCCTAATACCAGCCCTGCCTCCGTTCGACCAGCAGACGGGCGGAGAGGCGGGGAAGGAGGAGAAGGCATTGTGACGGTATTCGGGCTTAGGGTAGAATCGGGTCAATATAGGGGAGGCAGATATGCGAAAACCATTGAGCCTGCTAATTGGGATTTCTTTGTTGGTTTCGTGCGGGGGCAAGCAATCCGGGGTTGACAGGGTCTACGAGAACGGAGTTGAGGTTATCTTAAACCATCTGGAACCCTATAAGCTTAGAGATGAACCTTCTCATCTCAATCTTGAAGAGGAAACCCGTATCGATCTTGAGAAGGAAGAGTATAGCGGCCTTGGATTGAAAGAGCCCGATATCGTCGAAGCAGATTCAAAGGGGAATATCTTCGTCGTTGAGAAGTTCCCCGACTCGGATTACTTCATCTATAAATTTAGTCCGGACGGCCGCTTTATTATGAAGTTCGGAAGAAAGGGGCAGGGCCCGGGAGAGGTCCAAGGCATTGCGGACGTTTTATTCGGAAAGGACGGCCGC
>Ga0326726_10006103_pt1 | contig 10856 bp, 11 predicted proteins | sample MHFenrmetagenome_2_FD_207603 | JGI IMG/M metagenome (GOLD analysis project Ga0326726, IMG submission 207603) | Lab enriched peat soil microbial communities from Michigan Hollow, Ithaca, NY, United States - MHF15MN | ecosystem: Environmental > Terrestrial > Soil > Wetlands > Peat | place: USA...
ACGGCATCGACGACCCCGACTCCAACTTCTTCGAGCACTACACCTGCCGGTCGGCGCGCAACTACACGGGCTACTGCGACGAGGAAACGGAAAAGCTCATCGAGGCACAGTCCCAGGAGCTGAACCTGAAGAAGCGGCTGGCCCTCGTGCAGCGCATCCAGAAGAAGCTCGAGGACGATGCCGCGCGGCCCATGCTCTCGTGGCGCTTCGACGACTACGCCCACTGGCCCTACGTGAAGAACCTCATCCCGCGTCACAGCGTATACAGCTACGGCCGGATGCAAGAGGTCTGGCTCGACCGCTAACCAATTCGCGGACGCACGGAGGGCGCGAGGCGGGCGGGTGGCGGCGGCGGGGGCGGGGCACGCTCCCCAGACCACGCTGAGTCGCATTCCGCCGGGCCACTCTGGCCCGCCACGAGATTGTGGTTTTCCGCTTCGAAGAATCTCCCCAGAAGATACGGGTCTGGGGAGCGTGCCCCGCCCCCGCCGCCACCACCCGCCCGATAGCACTAGCTCGACGAGAAGCATTGACGGGCAGCGTGGCGCCCGCTATAACTGGCGCACTTCAGTGACGTGCCGATCCCGCCCCCGAGGCGACGCAATGAAGCGCTGCGGCTGGGCGAACGTGGGAGGGCAGCCTGGACATAGTCCTGCAGCTCGTGCTCAACGGCCTGGCCGTCGGCTGCATCTACGGCCTGGTCGCCCTCGGATTCGTGCTCATCTACAAGGCCACCGAGCTCGTGAACTTCGCCCAGGGCGACCTCATGATGCTGGGGGCGTTCACCTGCTACATGTTCGTGGTGTGGTACGGCATCGGGTACTGGGTCGCCTTCGCCGCCGCGGTGGCCGTGGTGGGTCTCTTCGGCGCCGTGCTGGATTCCGTGGTCCTCCGGCGCGTGCTCGGCCAGCCGCAGTTCGCCGTGGTCATGCTCACCATCGGCCTCGCCGCCATCTTCCGGAGTTTCGCGTCGATCGTCTGGGGAACCGAGATCTACACGCTCCCCACGCCCTTCAGCGCGCGCACGACCCGGATCGGCGGCGTCAGCCTGAGCCACGAGTACCTGTCCATCATCGTCGGCACCGTCGTGCTGTGCGCGGTGCTCTACGTCTTCTTCACCTACACCAAGGTGGGCGTGGCGATGCAGGCCACCTCGCAGAACCAGCTCGCCGCGTACTACATGGGCATCCCCGTGAAGCTGATGTGCTCGCTCATCTGGGCCATCTCCGCCGGCGTGGCCGCCATCGCCGGGGTGCTGCTGGCCCCGGTGTCGCTGGTCGACACCAATCTCGGCTTCATCGGCCTCAAGGCCTTCGCCGCCGCCGTGCTCGGGGGCTTCGGGTCGATTCCCGGCGCGCTGGTCGGAGGGCTCACCATCGGGCTCATCGAGCTCCTGTCCGGCGCCTATCTGCCCGGCGGGTTCAAGGACGTCGCTGCGTATCTCGTCCTGCTCGTGGTGCTCGCCGTCCGGCCGCAGGGCATCTTCGGAGCGGTCGGCCGAAAAAAAGTATGAGCCACCGTATCGACGCTACGTTCCTGGTGAGTGTGGTGGGGGGGTCTGGGGGAGGAGCGGCGCCGCTCCCCCCCAGACTCTGAAAAGGCCCGCGCTTATGCGCTTTGTCTTCAAGACATCGTATGCGCAGGACCTCACGCTCTTCGGCGACTCCGTGCAGCGGAACTGGTACGTCGCCCTGCTCGTGGGCCTCCTCGCGCTGCCGAAGCTCGTCCCTACCTATCTCTCCGACATCAGCCTCGTGCTGATCTACGGCCTCTGCGGGATCTCGCTCATGGCGCTCGCCGGCTATACCGGTCTCGTCAGCCTGGGCCACGCGGCCTTTCTGGGCATCGGCGCCTACGCGCACGTGTACTTCACGCAGGATCTCGGACTGCCGTGGATCATCTCCGTCGCGCTGGCCACCGCGTTGACCGCGGCGACCGGAGTGGTCGTGGGCCTGCCCGCCCTTCGCATGACAGGTGTGTACCTCACCATCGCCACCCTCGCCTTTTCGCTCATCATCCAGGAGGTGTTCTCCCGGTGGGATTCGGTCACCCATGGGCTCAAGGGCCGGCCGGTGGACAAGCCGGTCATTTTCGGCATGTCGTTCGCCGGCGACGTCGCCTTCTACTTTCTCTGCCTCGTGTTCCTCGTCGGCGGGCTCTGGCTCACCCGCAACCTGCTGCGCTCCCCCACCGGTCGCGCCTGGGTGGCGATCCGGGACAGCGAAATCGCCGCGCAATCCATGGGCGTGAACCTCGCCGCGTACAAGACCATGGCCTTTTCCTTTTCCGCGGCCCTCATGGGCTTGGCCGGCGCGCTGTTCGCCCACAAGATCGGCTTTCTCGCGCCGGACATCTTCAGCGTGCTGCTCTCCATCCAGTTCCTGCTGATGGTGGTGGTGGGCGGCCTCGGCAGCCTGCACGGCGCGCTCTTCGGCGCCGTGTTCGTCGCCTTCCTGCCGGTGGTGATCTCTCAGGCCCGCGACTCCGTGCCGGCGTGGATCGGCGCCGTGGCCTCGGTGCTCGGGACGGAGCCGGGCAACGCGGCGTTCCGCGTGGCCGATCGCTTCGTGAAGCAGCCCGGGCTCGAGCCCGGCATCTTCGGCCTGATCCTCGTGCTCTTCATCCTCTTCGAGCCGCTGGGCATCTACGGCCGGTGGATGAAGCTCAAGGTCTATTTCTCGACGTTCCCGCTCTACAAGCGCGCCACCTTCAAGCGCCAGCGGGCGTACATGCGGTCGGAGCGGCTGCGGTGACCTTCTTCAAGGCGGAGGGCCTGGGCATCAATTTCGGCGGCATCCAGGCGCTCGATGGGGTGAGCTTCGAGGTCGAGGCGGGGCAGGTGTTCACGATCATCGGTCCCAATGGCGCCGGCAAGACGACGATCTTCAATCTGGTCAGCCGGATCTACGACGCGACCCGCGGACGGCTCGTCTTCTGCGACGAGGATATCACCCGGCTGCCGCCCCACGAGATCGCCCCCCGCGGCATCGCGCGCACCTTCCAGAACATCGAGCTGTTCGAGCACGCGACCGTGCTGGAGAACCTGCTGCTCGGCCGCCACGCCCACAAGCGCTCGCGCTTCGCCGAAGAGCTCTTCTTCCTGCCGCGCGTGCGCGCGCTCGAGATCGAGCATCGTGAGGCGGCCGAGAAAGTCATCGACTTCCTCGACCTCCAGCCGTATCGCGACCGCCTCATCGCCAACCTGCCCTACGGCATCCGCAAGGTGGTCGAGCTGGCGCGCGCGCTCTGCACCCAGCCGAAGCTCTTGCTCCTCGATGAGCCCTCCTCGGGACTCAGCGTGGAGGAGACCGAGGAAATGGCGTTCTGGATCCAGGACATCCGGACCCTGCTCGGCATCACCGTGCTCATGGTCGAGCACGACATGAGCCTGGTGAGCGCCGTCTCCGACCGGGTGCTGGCGCTGAACTACGGCCGGACCCTGACCCAGGGCACCGCGCGAGAAGTCCAGGAGCACGCCGAAGTGATCAAGGCCTACCTGGGAGGCTGACGGATGGCCAACGAGCTCCTCGAGGTCAACAACATCGAGACTTACTACGGCCCGATCATGGCCATCCGCGGGATCAGCTTCGCGGTTCCCCGCGGCGCCATCGTGACCATCCTCGGAGCCAACGGCGCCGGCAAGACGACGATCCTCAAGACCGTCTCCGGCGTGATGGACGCGCAGAAGGGTACGGTCACGTTCGAGGGCCGTCCCCTGCGGGGTCTCGATCCGGACAAGGTCATGCGGCTCGGCCTGAGCCACGTGCCGGAAGGACGCGAGATGTTCCCGCTCCTCACCGTCCGGGAGAACCTCAAGATGGGAGCGTTCACGCGGCGAGATACCGCGGGCGTCGCCCAGGACATGAACATGGTGTACGACTACTTCCCCGTGCTCGGCGCCCGCGCCGAGCAGCGCGCCGGCTCGCTGTCGGGCGGGGAGCAGCAGATGCTGGCGATCAGCCGCGCCCTCATGGCGCGCCCGAAGATGATTCTGCTGGACGAGCCGTCGCTGGGGCTCTCCCCCAAGCTCGTCAAGGAGATCTTCGACATCATCGGCCGCATCAACCGGGAGCAGGGGATGACCATTCTCCTCGTCGAGCAGAACGCGAACATGGCCCTGCACTTGGCCGACTACGGCTATGTGCTGGAGGTGGGCCGCATCGTGATGGAGGATACCTGCGCGCGCCTGCTGGAGAAGGACGACATCAAGGAGTTCTATCTCGGCATCAAGGACGAGAGCATCCGCGGCACCCGCCGCTGGAAGCGAAAGAAGATGTGGCGATGAGAAGGGAGCGCTCACGATGAGTGTCGTCACGCAACGCCCGCCGGGCCCGGCGGAGGCCCCGGCCTGGACCGTCCGGGGGCAGGACACGCTGCCCAAGCTCTTTCGCCAGGTAGTGAAGGAGCGCGGCGACCAGGTCGCCATGCGCGAGAAGAGCCTCGGGATCTGGCGCTCGATCACCTGGCGGGAGTACGGCGACAAGGTTCGGCACGTGGGCCTGGGACTGGTCGCCCTCGGTCTCCGGCCCGGCGACGTGGTGTCGATCGTCGCGGACAACCGCCCGGAGTGGCTCTATACCGATCTCGGCACGATCTCGGCGGGCGGCGTCACCAACGGCATCTACACCACCGATTCGCCGAGACAGATCGAGTACATCGTCAACGACAGCGGCACGCGCTTCTTCTTCGCCGAGAACGAGGAGCAGCTCGACAAGATCCTCGAGGTGCGGGCCCGCTGCCCGCAGCTCGTGAAGATCTTCGTCTACGACATGGACGGGCTCCACGGCTTCCGGGACGATCAGGTGATGCCGTTCCAGGCCCTGCTCGAGCTTGGAGCCCGCGACGAGCGCGACCATCCGGGAAGCTTCGATCCGCTCGTCGAAATCGCCAAGCCCCAGGATCTGGCCATCCTCGTGTACACGTCGGGCACCACCGGCCCCCCGAAGGGTGCCATGCTGAGCCATCGCAATATCCTGTTCCAGATCGGCTACTCCGATTTCGTCACCGAGCCGCGCGAGGGCGATCAGCAGCTGTCCTTCCTGCCGCTGTCCCATGTCGCCGAGCGGACCTTCAGCGTCTTCTATCCCCTCTACTCGGGCGCCACCGTGAACTTCGCCGAGAGCATCGACACCGTGCCCGAGAACATCCGCGAGGTCGCGCCCGCCGTGTTCTTCGCGGTGCCGAGGATCTGGGAGAAGTTCTATTCCTCGGTCGCCCTCCGCATTCGGGAGGCGACGTGGCTCGGCCGGCTCGCCTACGGCTGGGCCATCGGCGTGGGCATGCGGATGGCCGAATGCCGCATCGAGGGCCGCCGGCCGTCGGGGGCCCTCGCGCTCCTCTACCGGGTGGCGGACCTGCTCGTGCTCGACAATATCAAGCGCGCGCTGGGGCTCTACCGCGCGCGAGGGGCCGTCACCGGCGCCGCACCCATCGCACCCGAGCTGATCCGGTGGTACCTCGCCCTCGGCATCGACATGCGGGAGGTTTACGGCCAGACGGAGAACTGCGGATTGGCCACCGCCATGCCCGCCGGCCGGATCAAGCTGGGCACGGTCGGCGTGGCGCGTCCCGACACCGAAGTCCGAATTTCGCCCGAGGGCGAAATCCTCCTGAAGGGGCCTCACGTGTTCCTCGGCTATTTCAAGAATCCCCAGAAGACCGCGGAGACGGTCACCGACGGGTGGCTGCACACCGGTGACGTCGGCTTCCTCGACCAGGACGGGTTCCTCACCATCACCGACCGCATGAAGGACATCATCATCACGGCCGGGGGCAAGAACATCACCCCGTCCGAGATCGAGAACCAGCTCAAGTTCTCCCCCTTCATCTCCGACGCGGTGGTGATCGGCGATCAGCGCAAGTTCCTCTCCTGCCTCGTCATGATCGACCACGAGACGGTGGCCCAGTTCGCCCAGGAACAGAATGTGCCCTTCACCAACTTCGCCTCGCTGTGCCGCGCCAAGGAGGTGCAGGACCTGATCTGGGGCGAGATCGAGCGGGTGAACAAGCAGCTGGCGCGGGTGGAGACGATCAAGAAGTTCCGCCTCATCGAGCAGATCCTCACCCCGGAGGACGAAGAGCTGACGCCCACCATGAAGCTCAAGCGCACGTTCGTCAACACCAAGTACAAGGACGTCATCGACACGATGTACGCGGAAGCGTAGCCCACACCCAAAGGAGCCCACATGAAGAAGACACTGGGAACAGCCTTCCTGATCGCCGCCCTCGCCTTGGCGGTTACGGCGATGGCGCAAACGCGCGGCGTCACCCCGACCGAGATCGTGCTCGGCATGCACACGGATCTCTCGGGCCCCGCCGCGACCTACGGCGTCTCCTCGTCGAACGCCGTGAAGATGCGCTTCGACGAGGTCAACGAGAAGGGCGGCATCTACGGACGCAAGCTCAAGCTGATCGTGGAGGACACGCAGTACCAGGTGCCGCGCGCCGTCCAGGCCGGCGCCAAGCTGATCAATCGCGACCGCATCTTCGCCATGGTGGCCGGGCTGGGCACGCCCATGAACAACGCGCTCTTCAAGGATCAGATCGAGGCGGGGGTGCCGAACCTCTTCCCGCTGTCCGCGGCGCGCTCGATGTTCGAGCCGTTCAGCAAGTTCAAGTTCTATGGCGCCGCCACCTACGTGGACCAGGTCCGAGCCGGCATCAATTACTTCGTCACCAAGAAGGGCAAGAAGGTCGTCTGCGCCATGTACCAGGATACCGACTTCGGCAAAGAGGTCTTCGACGGCGTCCAGATGCAGGCCGACAAGATGAAGATCAAGCTCGCCGAGACCACCACCCACAAGCCCACCGACCAGGACTTCACCGCGCAGATCACCAAGCTCAAGGCGGCGGGCTGCGATCTGGTAGTGGTCGGCACCATCGTGCGCGATTCGATCGTGCCGTACGCCACGGCCCGCAAGATCGGCTGGACTGACGTGGACTTCCTCGGCGCGGCCTCGAGTTACGATCTCGTGGTGGCCGCCGCCCAGGGAGGCGTTACCGAGGGGTTCTATGCGATGGGGCTGACCGACATGCCCTACCGCGACACGCTCAGCCCTGCCGCCCAGGCCTGGTTCGACCGCTACAAGGACCGGTACAAGATCGATCCGAATATCGGTGCGGTCTACGGCCAGGTCGCCGCCGATCTCACGGTGACGGCGCTCGAAAAGGCGGGCAAGGACCTGACCACCGACAGCTTCATCAAGGGGATGGAATCGATCAAAGGCTACAAGGACATCTTCAACGGGCCCGAAGTCAGCTTCGGCCCCGACAAGCACCAGGGCGCCAACTCTTCGTTCCTGGCCGTGGTCAAAGGCGGGCGCTGGGTCCGCGTGACCGATCCGCTGAATTTCTGATCGGACCCGCGCGACAGGCGCGCAAAGGGCCGGCCGGGGCGCCTCGGCCGGCCCTTCTGTGTCCTAGCACGGCGCAGCGGCTGGCGATTTGAGCTCAACCCGGCGGCGGGCTGGCTGCCGCGCCCGGTCTGGGCTATCCTCTGAGCCCGATGCCGAACGCCACCGCCACGCCGATCACCACGACGCCCTGAGAGGAGCCCGCCCATGCCCGCCATACTCGACACCGCCACGCCGTCGTCGCTCGACCTCGACCCGAAGGCGCTCGAGCGCCTGCACGAGACCATCACCCGCCACGTGGCGGAAGGGCGCTATCCCGGCGCCCAGTACGCGGTGGCGCGTCACGGTAAGCTGGCGGTGTTGTCGACCATCGGCGACGCGCGGACGGATCCCTCACGCATGGCGGCCAAAGACGACACGCTCTGGCTGCTCTATTCCAATACCAAGGTGCTGACGGCCTGCGCGGTGTGGCTCCTCGTCGAGCGGGGCGCGCTGGCCTTCACCGACAAGGTCGCCGAGCACCTGCCGGGCTTCGAGCAGAACGCCAAGGGTGACATCACCATCCTCCAGGTCCTCACGCATCAGGGCGGCTTCCCCAATGCCGACGTGCCCAAGGCCGCCTGGACGGATCACGATCTCCTGCGCAAGACGGTCTGCGCCTTCACGCTGGAGTGGACTCCGGGCTCGCGCGTGTACTATCACGGGCGCGCCGCGCACTGGACGGCCGCCGCGGTCATCGAGGCGGTGACCAAGGGCGACTACCGGGATTTCATCCGGACCGAGATCACCGAGCCGCTCGGCATCGCCGACGACTGCTTCGTCGGCCTGCCGGACCTGCACCACGGGCGCGCCGCCGACATGCACGAGCCCGCCGCGGATAGCGGACGGCAGGTCACGCGCGCCGAGGAGAACAATCCCGAGTTTCGCCGGGCGGGCACGCCGGGCGGCGGCGGCTATGCCACGGCGCGGGCGATGGCGGCCTTCTATCAGATGATGGCCCACGGCGGCGAGCTCAACGGCAAGCGCCTCCTCTCGCCCCGCATGGTCGGCTACGTCACGCGCAACTTCACCGGTGATCGCGTCGACGGCTACATGGGCATGCCCATGCACCGCGGTCTCGGCCCCCACTCGCGCGGCACCACCGAGACCATCCGCGGCCTGGGCGCCCTCGCCTCGCCGCGCGCCTTCGGGCACGGCGGCGTCGGCTCGTCGTATTGCTGGGCCGATCCGGACTCGGGCGTGTCGTTCGCGTATCTCACCAATAGCCGCGTGCCCGATCCCTGGCACAGCGCGCGGCTCGACCAGGTCTCGAATCTCGTGCACTCGGCCATCCGCTAGCGCGATGGCGAAGCCGCGCGTCCTCGTCACGGGCATGAGCGGTCTCATCGGCCGCGCGCTCCGGAAGCAGCTCGAAGGCCGCTTCGAGCTCCGCGCGCTCAATCGGAGCGCGGTCGAGGGCGTGCCTTGCCATCGCGCGGACATCGCCGATCCTGAGGCCATCGCCCCGGCATTCGAAGGCGTGGACACCGTCGTGCACCTCGCCGCCGACGCCACGAGCCCGAATCCGCCATGGGACAGCATTCTCAACAACAACATCACCGGCACCTACAATGTCTACGAGGCGGCGCGGCGGGCCAAGGTCGCGCGCGTCGTCTTCGCGTCGAGCGGCGCCACGGTCAGCGGCATCGAGAGAGACGCCCCGTACAAGGACCTGGTCGCCGGCCGCTACGACGGCCTCACCTCCTGGCCGATGCTGACGCACCTCTCGCCGGTCAGGCCCTCGGCGCTCTACGGTGTGAGCAAGGTCTGGGGCGAGGTGCTCGGTCGTCAGTACGCCGACGTGCACGGCCTGTCGGTCATCTGCGTGCGCATCGGGCGCGTCCACGCCGAGGACCGGCCGCTCTCGCCGCGCGACTTCTCGGTCTGGTGCAGCCAGCGCGACATCGTGCGGCTCATCGAGCGCTGCATCGACGCACCGGCGGCGCTGCGCTACGACATCGTCTTCGGCAACTCGCGGAACAAGTGGGGCTACCGCGACCTCGAGCACACGCGCGCGGCGCTCGGCTGGGAGCCCATGGATGCCGCCGAAGACCATCGCTGATCCCCTGCCCCGCCTCTCACACAAGGAGAAGAACCCATGCCGCTCCAGACCCGTTATCTCTTCACCGCTTCCATGGACGTCGAGCCCTCGAAGGAGGCGCTCTTCAACGAGGTCTACGACACCGAGCACGTGCCGATGCTGCTCAAGGTGCCCGGCGTGATCGCGGTGGCGCGGCTCAAGAAGACCACGCTGACCATGATCATCGGCGGGGAGAAGAAGACCATGGTGGCGGAGAACGAGCCGACCTATTCCGCGACCTATGAGATCGAGAGCCCCGAGGTCCTGACGACACCGGCGTGGGGCGCGGCGGTGGAAGAGGGACGCTGGCCCGGGCAAGTCCGTCCCTTCACCAAAAACCGCCGCCACGTCCTCTATCAGCGCATCCTGCCGTAGTCCGTGGCGGCCCAGTACAAGCGAGGGCTCGCGCGTCGCGCCGTCAACCGGCTCGTGCGCCTCCTGCTGCGACTGGGCTCTGGACCCGGCGGAACCTATCTCCTGACCGTGCCGGGGCACCGGAGCGGGGTGCCGCGTTCCACCCCCGTCACCCTCGTCGAAAAGGGCGGGCGACGCTGGCTCGTCGCGCCCTACGGCGAGGTCGCGTGGGTGCGTAACCTGCGCGCGGTTGGAAAGGCAGCGCTCTCGAGAGGAGGGCGCACGGAGGAGATCGCGGTCCGCGAGGTCGGCGCCGAGGAGGCCGCGCCCGTGCTCAAGCTGTACGTTATGCGCGTGCCCATCACCCGACCGTACTTCGACGCGAGGCCGGAATCGGAGCTGGATGCCTTCCGCGTCGAGGCGCCGCGACATCCCGTCTTCTCCATCGAGGGCTGAGGCGTGCGCCTGATCCCGGCGGCCCTCGGCATCATCGCGGCGCTTCAGACCGTGGCCGCCGTCGTAGCCTATCCCGTCCTGACCCTCGCCGTCAGCCTCGCCGCAAGCATTCTGGGGAATATGGCCAGCCCCGATCCCGGGGCCCGCACGATTCTCTTTCTCGCCGGGCTGCCCACCGCGTTCGGCGTCCTGCTCCTGGCCGCCGTCTTCATCGTGGTGCCGCTCGTGGCGAGCGTGGCAAGCGCATTCGTCGTCGGGTGGCTGGGGCGCCGCCGTCGAGCGACGGTCTCGGGGGCGCAACTGCTGAAGCTCGGCACGGCCATGGTCGCCATGAACGTGGCCGCGCTCTTGGTCGGAGTCCTGATCTGGCCTGTCTGGTTCTACAGCGAGAAGCTCAGTACGCTCATCCCGCTCTGGCCGCTCGTCCTCTCTTTCGCTCTGAACGCCGCCCTCGACGCCGCCCTCATCGGAATAACGCTCCGCTCCCAGCTCAGGCCGGCACGTTGACAGGCTCCGGGTGTGCGAATACGCTCCGCCCGAGCGTTACCGCCGGATGAAGCGCCGATGGCGGAGGG
>Ga0326726_10006104_pt1 | contig 10855 bp, 8 predicted proteins | sample MHFenrmetagenome_2_FD_207603 | JGI IMG/M metagenome (GOLD analysis project Ga0326726, IMG submission 207603) | Lab enriched peat soil microbial communities from Michigan Hollow, Ithaca, NY, United States - MHF15MN | ecosystem: Environmental > Terrestrial > Soil > Wetlands > Peat | place: USA...
AATCACGTTGATCATTCTGTTCAACGTGTACATCGTGACGCAGAAAAGAGAACTGGGTGCGACCCGGCGGCGGCTGGTGGAAGAACTAATCTTCAACGAGCGGATGGAAGCGGTTTCGCTGATTGATCCCACCACCCAGCTCTTCAATCGCCGGGCCATGGAACAAATGGTGGCGCATGAGGTAGCACGGACGAACCGTCTCGGCTCGCCGCTCTCCATGCTGATTCTTGATATCTCCGAGTATGAGTCGATCAGCAACCGTCTGGGCACCATCGAAACTGAGCGCTTCCTCTATGAGACGGCCCAGTTGGTCCGCAACACCTTTCGCGGTTCCGACATGGTGTTCCGCTCCAAGGAAACGCAGTTCCTGGTGGTCATGCCCGACACCACCGAGCAGCAGGTGGATTTCGCCCTGAAGCGGCTGGAAAGCGAAACCGCCCGTCACAACGCCGAGTTCCGGTGTCAGGCTGAACTGGCGTTCCACACCGGGGTCGCGCAATTTGCGCAGGGTTCCAGGATCACAGACACGCTGCTCACCGCGGAACGCAAAGCGTTTCTGCGGAAAAACAGGTTCGCACAGGTGTTCTAGAGGCCAAAGGCTATGTCTGACATGCACACGGATCTCGTGATTCAGATCTCGACGTCGGTTCCCGCGGACGATGCGACCGGCGCCGGCAACGGTCAAGCCGAAGAAAGCCGCTTGGTCACTGAACTGCGGCGCTGCCTCCAGCCCGGAGTCGAGATCGCCCTGGTTCTTCAGGGATACGTGGCGATCACGTCGGTCCTCTGGCTGTCCGGACCGCTACCTGAGCAGGGCCTGCGGGCAGGCGTGCGGCTGCTGGGAGTGTCCGCGCTACCCGCGAGCGAGCCTCTGGAGCCGATTGCTTCCTGGCACAACGTATGCCGGACAACTGTCCTCACGCCTTCTGACTCGGCGCCGATCCGCCAGCTGTAACCTCTCACACCGTGGGGAAGCGCGACGGCGGGTTGCGAGTGCCGTCGCCGCCGACTCGATCCATTCGTAACCAACCTTTGGTGCCGTCCGGTTTGTTTCCCCGGCAGGCTCCGATTCTTGGAGTCCCATCCAGAAGGCAGACTCGGAGCTTGCGAAGACTCCCATCACCAAACTTCCGGTATTGCCCCAAGCCGCCCATCTTCAACAACTTGGACACGTCGTGGGGCGGGAACGACTATGGCGCGCTGCATGCATAACCGATAAGTGGTTAGCGGTCGCGGTTCGTTTCATGACCACCGAGGAGAGCAAAAATGAAAAAGGCAACTGAATCTCATCGCAAGGAAGCGCGACTTGCAGTTCTAGTTGCCTTGACCGTGTGCCTGGCGCTGTCCGCCTGGCCTCAAAGCCAGATGATGAAGAAAACTGGCGTCGGCCCGGTTCTGACGTTCAGCCCCGGAATGGCGAGCACGACCGCGGGCACGGGTACGAGCGGCTACAGCGGAGACGGAGGTCCGGCGACCTCGGCCCTGCTGAATTTTCCCATGGGCGTGGTGAGCGACGGCCAGGGGAATCTCTATGTCGCCGATTCCGCCAACAATGTCATCCGCAAGGTGAGCGCCGGCGGCACTATCAGCACGATTGCCGGGAACGGCACGCAAGGTTACAGCGGGGACGGTGGTTCGGCGACAAGCGCGCAGCTCGCGTTTCCCGCTGCCGTCGCTCTCGATGGCCTGGGCAATCTTTTTATCGCCGACTATCTCAATTCCTGTGTCCGCAAGGTCGATACCAATGGAATTATTTCGACGCTGGCAACCGGTTTTGTGATTCGCGGCGTGGCCGCGGACCAGGCCGGCAACGTTTATTACTCGAGCTGGTATGAGGGGGTGTGGAAAGTTGACGCGCTGGGCGTGATCACTCGAATTGCCGGCAACGGCACTCCTGGTTTCGGCGGCGACGGCGGACCAGCGGTGGCTGCGCAAACCTCGGGAGTCGCGAGCCTCGCGCTCGACAGCCATGGCAATTTGTACTTCGCAGAAGTCCTGAACAGCGATATCCGCAAGGTCGATACTAACGGCGTCATCACTACCGTGGCCGGCAACCAGCAGTTTGGCTTCGCGGGCGACGGTGGACCAGCGGCCAGTGCGACGCTCAACGGTCCGACGGATGTCCGCATCGACCCGGCGGGAAATCTCTATATCGCGGACTCCTCCAACAATCGAATCCGCAAAGTCAACGCCGCCGGCACCATCCGCACTCTCGCCGGCGACGGCAACTATGGCTATACAGGAGACGGCGGACTGGCCTCGGCGATGCAGTTCGCTGGTCCCACTGCGTTGGCCCTGGATGGCAGCGGCAATCTCTCGATCGCCGACCTCGGAAATAGTGCCGTCCGCCACGTGCGGGTGGACTCGACCACTCTTGATTTCGGAACCGTGGCGGTGGGGCAGACGGGTGGTCCCATCCGCGTAATCGTGTCGAATGCCGGTGATGCGGACTTGAACGTCAGCGGGATCGTGGCCAGCAGCAACTTTGCCCGGCAGACGACCTGCTCGACCACTACGCCCCTGGCGCCGGGCGCGGAGTGCCCGGTGGATGTTTCTTTTGTTCCAGCCGTGGCCGGGAACATTGCCGGCTTAGTGACCTTCAGCGACGACGCAACCGGCAATCCGCACGTCATCAATCTAAAAGGGGTGGGCTCAATTACCCCCGCTGCTACCCAGTTGGTGCTGTTGGGTGAGTTCGCAATCATCCTTCCGTTAGGTGGAAATCTGGGTGTAGTGGCGGTGGACGCGATGGATGAAAACGGTCATTTGGTCACCGATTTCAATGGCGTGGTCACGCTCCAGATCGCCGGTCCAGCAGGCTTCACGCCCTACAGCGGACAAACCAATGCCAGCGGTGGGATGGCGAGCTTCGACCTCACCGCGGTCATTCTGAATGTGGTGGGTGACTACACTCTCACTGTCAGCAGCACCGGCTTAAGTTCGAGTCAGGTTTCTTTCACGGTGGCGGCCAATCCGGACTTTGCGATCTCGACGTCCAAAACATCTCTGACCGTGGGGAGCAGCAGCGCCGGCAGTCTCAGCGTCAACGTCACTCCTACTAACGGCTTCAGCGGAACAATCGCATTGACCTGCAGCGGCCTTCCGTCGCACTCGACCTGTTCGTTCGTTCCGGCATCTTTGCAGGCCAACGGGAGCGACACAGCTCTGGCCTCGGTCGTGACTATCTCCACCGGAGTGGCCAACGTTGCGGCGAACCAGCATTCGGACGGGCCGATCCTTCTGGCCGCCGACGCCGGCCTCTTCAGCATGGGCCTGGTGGGACTGGTATTTGCCCCTCTGGTGCGGCGGAATCGTGGTTCGCAGAGCAGGCGCACGCAGATGATTCAGCTCATCCTGATCGCCATCATCCTTTGCGGAGGACTGGTGGGGTGCGGAGCGATCGCAGGTGAGCCTCATTCGACGCCTCCCGGCAACTACACGATCACGGTCACGGCTACGTCAACAGGGGTTTCACATAGCACCACCTTTACGCTGGCCGTGCACTGAGGCTCGCAGAAACGGTGGCGACGACACAGGAAGCTTGGGATCGTGATCAAGGCGCAAAATCCAGGCGACCACCAAAGCGTCTCACCAGCCGAGCGCAGGCGACATTTGCACGTGCAAGTCGCCGTCCAGATCGAACTAAGACCTGCCGGAAGCAACGTGCCGATGCGTCTGGAAACCAGTGACGTCAGCCTGGGTGGGTGTTACGTGGAGATGGCTCTGACACTGGACGTAGGAACGGAACTGGACATCGTGCTTTGGCTCAACCAACAGAAGCTAAGTACGAAGGGAGTGGTCGTTACCCGCCATCCTCAATTCGGGAATGGCATTGCGTTCCTGCCCTTGTCGTCGGGGAACGAGACAATCCTGCGCTCTTTCCTTGATGCTCACGACGGCTCCTGGCAAGCCTGACACGCCATCCAGGTTAAACATGCAGGTCGCTGACTAATCAGCGCAATCGCAGTACGTCATGCAGCTCCACTCGCACGGCAAAAAGCCAGAAAGTCCTTCTGCCCCTGGTGATTCCTTCAGAAACACTCTTCAAGATATCCCATAGCTAAGGGCACGAAGGTAACTTGTATTCATCTGACCAAAGTGACCAAATATGACTGGGATTCATCCCTTTTGTGCTGTGGCATGAGCGCACGTGAGTTTATGACTTATAGGTCGAGCGCGCGTCTGGGGGCGTGTGCCCTGGTGGCGCTTGGCCTATGTGTGCTGATCGGCTGGGCCCGAGGTATCGCCGTCCTGATAACGGTGTTGCCGGGCCGGATCAGCATGAAGCCAAACACCGCCATTGGCTTCCTATGCGCCGGCATTGCCCTCCTGTACCTGACCAAGCGAACCCCGTCCGTGACTTCGCGCATCGTGGCGGCAGTTTGTGCTTCGGTTGTTATGGCTTTGGGAGCATTGACTCTGCTTGAGTACGGCGCCAACTTGGATTTAGGTATCGACCAACTGCTTTTCAAAGACTTTGCTCAATTTCCATTTCCTGGCCGGATGGCACATATTACAGCGGTTAACTTCTGGATGGCTGGTGCCAGCCTTTTTCTACTTGCCCTTCCCAAAGAACGGGCAACTTGGTCGCAGTTGCTGTCGCTGTCGACCGGGCTAAGTGCGCTGCTTGCCATCATTGGATATCTGTATGGTGTGCCACTTTTTTATGGCTCCATTCGTTATACCTCGATGGCCTTACACACCGGGGTAGGCTTCCTGATTCTTTCGGCTGCGATCTTGCATTGCCAGCCGGCAAGCGGGGTGATGAACCACGTCACCAGTTCGCAGGCGGGTGGTTGGCTGGCCCGCAGGCTCATGCCGATTGCGGTTACCGCCCCCGTTCTATTGGGTGCAGTCTACATCCAGAGCAATTTTTCCCTGAAAGATGCTCGGCTGGCCTTAGCCTGTCTGATGATCTGCCAGGTCGTGCTCTTTGTCATGCTGATCTGGGCTCTGGCCTACCGGCTCAACCGTTCCGAGGTGGAAAGAACATCGACCCGGGCCGCTCTGCAAAGCTCGCAACAGAACTATCGCATCATGTTTGAAGAGGCGATCGTTGGCATCTTTCAATCCGCCCCGAGCGGGAAGTTGCTGTCCGTCAACCCGGCCATGGCGCATATTTTCGGATACGAATCAGCCCGCGAAATGATGGAGAGCGTTTCCGATATCGCCTACCAACTGTATGTTGATCCCGGGCGACGAGAGGAATTCAAGCGGCTGATCGAAGAGCAGGGAGCTGTGCGCAACTTTGAATGCCAGATGTATCGCAAGAATGGCAGCAAGATCTGGCTCTCGGCCAACGCTCGCTGTGTGATGCAGGAGGGCGCGGTGGTCCGCTATGACGGAACGTTTGAAGACGTGACCGAGCGCAAGTCTCTGGAAGATCAGCTTCGGCAGGCACAAAAGATGGAAGCGGTGGGGCGGCTGGCGGGCGGAGTGGCGCACGACTTCAACAATGCCATCGGGGTCATCGTGGGCTATAGCTCGCTTCTCAAGGAACGGCTGGCGTCGGACAGCGCCTCGTTACGATATGCCGACGAGGTCGGCAAGGCCGGACATCGCGCGGCCGCGTTGACCCGCCAACTGTTGGCGTTCAGCAGAAAGCAGATCATACAGCCGGTCGTTCTCAACCTGAATTCGGTCGTCGGCGAAACGGAAAAAATGCTTCGTCGGCTGATCGGCGAGGACATTGAGATCAGCATCCTTCGGGACCCCGATCTGGGGCGGGTACGGGCTGATCCGGGGCAAATCGACCAGATTCTGATGAACCTCACCGTCAATGCCCGGGATGCCATGCCGCGGGGCGGAAAGCTGATCATCGAAACCGCCAATGCTGAGCTGGACGAAACTAATCTGAGCCAGCACGCCTACGCCAAGCCTGGGCGCTATGTCATGTTGAGTGTGAGCGACAACGGCTGCGGAATGAGCAAGGAAACACAAGCTCACATCTTCGAGCCGTTCTTCACGACGAAAATGCCCGGTCAGGGAACTGGCCTGGGCCTGTCGACGGTCTATGGCATCGTGAAGCAGAGCGATGGTTACATCTGGGTTTACAGCGAGCCCGGCCAGGGCGCGCGCTTTAAAATCTACTTTCCTCGCGTGGAGGCGGCTGCTCAGGCACTTCCCGCACCTGACCTTTCGGCCAGCCCGGGAGGCACGGAAACCATTTTCCTGGTCGAGGATGACGAGGCGATGCGGATGCTGACGCGCAATTGCCTGGAGAGTAGCGGTTACACGGTTTTGGATGTGCGTGATGGAGAAGCAGCCATCCAGGCTGTGAGTCAACACGATGGTCCAATCCACCTGTTGCTTACCGATATCGTGATGCCGGGAATCAGCGGCCGCCAGCTCGCCGAGAGCCTGGCGGTAGCCCGACGTGAGATCCGGACGCTGTACATCTCGGGGTACACGGCGGACATCATTGCCGAGCGGGGAATCCTTGAGCCCGAAGTGGCGCTTCTCGAGAAACCGTTTACGAAGGAAGCCTTGCTACGGAAGGTGCGGAAGGCGCTTGACGGAGAACCTTCGGCTCAGGCGGCAACTGCAGGCTAATCTTGACACCGGGCTCGATCCTGTCCTTATAAGCTTCTAACAAATCCCATTCAAGTCGGTCGAGCCTACGACAGCTTGCGCGTCAGACTGGATCCTTCCTGGGAAACGTTAAGGGGTGGCTTGTGCCTGAATGCGAAGGGTGCCGGTGTAGGTGTCGGCGGGCAACTGTGGAAGAGTAGTCAAATCGAGCTGAACATCCAGGGCATCCGTGCGACTGCTGGTCCGGTTCCCGAAGTTGATGGTATTCGTAAACAGCAAGAGGCCAGATGACACGCTGAAAGGCGTAGTGCTGGAGAGCGGGTTGTAACTGCCGGAACCATTGACGCGGATCTTGACCGCGGAGGAAGGGATATCAGTGGTGTTCAGCGAGTTGGTATGCACCAGGGCAGAGGTTGCGCTCGTAAAGTAGGCATAGAGCTTCACCGCCGTGCGGCTGCTTTTGAGCGATGTCCACGACGTAGTAACGCTCACCGGTCCACCGGAAAAACTATTGACCGCTCCACGCGTGAGCGAGCTGATCGACAGGCTGCTTCCAGAGTTGATCTGCACGCTGAGAGAATCAGAAGCTTGAGCAGCTTCAATTCCCACGCGAACCTGTCCAAATAATGACGGACTGAGCGCCAGCAATGCCACGCTGCACACCGCGACCGCGGTCCATGCGCGTCGAAGCTCAGTCCTGATTGACCGCATTCTCATTTCCTCTCAGCTGCCGGCGGGAAGAAAGCGCCCGCAACTTCAATCTACAGACGCCCAGGGCGGCTCACAACGTTACCAAGCCACCATGCCCATGGTTACTGATGTAATTCCACTCTAATTCCCCCGACGCGTGATTTACGGGCACTCACAGCGAAGTTAACTTGAGCCTGTGGATCACAGTTCCACACACCAAATCGCAACGGAGGATTACAAAGTGAAATCGCTAACTAAATGGATTATGGCCTGCGCGGTACTCGCCCTTCCCTTGGCAGCCAGCGCACAACTGAACTCCAACACAACCAACGTGAGCCTTTCGGCAACCCTCAATGAATCGCTCTCAGTTACCCTGAACTCGGGCGCCACCCAGACAATTACTTCGCTGACCCCGTCGGCTGTCAACAACTTCGCCGGTGGCCCAGCCAACGTCACGACCGCGTGGGTATTAAAGCCCGGCCGTACAGCGGTTGCTCTGTATGCATACTTTGATACCCCAACTGGCATGGTTCACACCGATTCCGGTAACACGGTGGACATTCCGGCAGCGGCGATCAAGGCTCAACTCAACGGCGCGGGCGCACACAACGGGCTCGGCAATAGCCTGGTCAGCACGTTTGGTGGCACGGCAACCGGTCTGAACCTGTTCTCGCAAGCCATCACCGGCACGAACAAGAATTCGAGCCGTACCGATACGATTACGTTGCAGTTGGATCTGTCCGGTCCGGCCAACGGTCAGGATATGACTCAGCTTCCAGCCGACACTTACACTGGAACGATGCACATCCGGGCGCAGGCCACCCCGTAATCCCATGACTACACTGAACCATAAATCGCAGGGAAACCGGCCCTCCCCCTTCCGGCTTCTGGTTCTGATCGCGTTACTCGGAGCGACCGTCTGCACAGCGCAGGCGGTCCGCCCAGTTCTATCCGAGTACTCAGTGACAGCCAAGGGACGAGTCGAGCTGACCAATGACTCAACCGCCCCCTTAACCGTAATCGTCTCGCCGAAATCGTTCGAAGTGAGCGAGACCGGAGAAATCAGCTACGGACCTCTGTCGGCAGATATTCACCTGAAGCTGTCGGCCATGAGTTTCCGGATCGCACCCAAGCAATCCTATTACGTGTTTTACGAAGCGAAGGCGGACAAGCTGCCAGCGTGGTTCGTGATCTACTTCGAGTTCAGTGGATTTCCGCTTCGCGACCACTCCGGCTTGAACATGCAAGTGGAGTTGCCGCACACGGTCTACTTGCTGCCCAAGCAAGCGTTCAAGCGAGAGGATCTGGACGTCAGCGCGAAGTTCGACAGCGCGTCCAAGAAAGTCATCGTCACGACGTTAAACAAAGGCACGACCGTGGGCCGAATTCTGACGACGGAAGCACAAGGGCATGGACAGAAAGCCCAGGGCGTCGGCTTCCCGACCTACCCAGGCAAAAAGCGGATCGTGGAACTGCCGTGGGAAGGCGATACCACACCTGAGAAAGTCGTCCTCAACCTGGAAGGCTTCAAGGTAGAGACGGCGGTCGAGTAATTTATGAACTGCCTGCGCCAAATTTGCCGATGGCTGGTCCCGACGCTGCTGATGTCGGCGGCGCTGTCGGCGCAGGTGGTTCGCATCAGTGCCGGTTCTACCGATCAATATGACGCCAACGGCGGCTCCCTCGAACTCAACGAGGGCCGCTTCACTTCTGGCTTCGGCCTGGGCAGCGTGGATGGCAGCGTCCGATTCGGCGCCTATGTTCGCACCAAGGTGCGCGCCTACGACCTCACCCTGGGCGACCAAAACGCCATGATCGACCTGCCCACCGACCTTTTTGGCTCGGGCCAGCAGGTTGATCTGCGTGGCTTGTCGCTGAGTACGAACACGGCCACGACCCAGGAACTGATCTTCGCGGGCTTCAAGTCGGTGAGCTACGGGGCTCCCTTTTTCAGCGCTGCGGAAGGCAAGGAACCGGTCGGCATTATCCTGTACTCCCACAAATTCAGTGACCATCTGAAGTTTTACAGCCGCAATATTTTTTCTGGCGAGCATACCTCCATTCAGGGTCTGGAATATCGCGCCAACCACTGGCTGAAGCTGACGTCGTCGGCGGGGATGGGAGCGGGCCAACCCTACGGTGCGATTGGAGCGAATGCCGATTTCGATCAATTGTCGATTAAGGCGTCTTACATTTTGCAGGGCAAGAATTTCCGGCGCGTTCAGTTCGATGGACTGGCGGTTTCGGAGCCTGTGGGGGCGAATATCGCGGTGAACTGGAAGCCGTCGTCGAGGATCACCGCCGATTTCAGCCATATGAAGCTGAACGAGCTGGTTCTGAAGAACAACACTCTGCCCGCCGCCACCATGGATGCGGCGGGCCTGAATTGGAATGACCGTCATTTTCGTGCGAACGCCGCAGTATTTACTTCCTCTGCGCAGAACGTTCGCAGCAACGCTTTCTCGCTCTCCGGCGGCCGCAAGATCCGCAACTGGGGGGAGATCGATGTGAACTGGCTGCAAGGCTGGGCCGGCGGTAAGACGTCCACCAAGAGCCTGATTACAACGTTTCGGGAGTACGTTTCCCCCCGACTGGAACTTACTCAGTTCGTTACCCGCAGCGATGGCAACACCACGGTTTCTTTCGGCGGAAACCTGATCGGTAACCGCTTCGGCGGAGGGCTCGAGTACCAGACGATTTATGTTCCGTATCTTCCCTCGAAACCGTTCACGCAGGCCGCAGTCATCAATATTCGTTTCCGACCTTTCGGCAACGTGGAGTTGAACGGCGGAACCGCGGTGGGTGCCGACGGCCGGGTCCGCTACACCGCCTGGGGCAATAGCCTGATGGTGCACAACGAACGGTACGGGCAGCCGGCGGCCGCCATGGCAATCCCGAAATACATTATTCGTGGACGGGTGGCGGACGAAGCTGGAAAACCGATCCGGGGCGCCGCCCTGCGGATCGGCAAGGAGCTGGCTTTCACCGATTCGGACGGCCTCTTTTTCGTTCGCGTGGCTAAACGCGCTGGGATGCCGGTCGAGGTAGCCTTCGATGAATTCCTGGCGCCCGGAAACTGGGAGATGGTCACTGTCCCCGAGAAAGCGAATCCCGCGTTAGAAGAGGATGCGCCAGAGCTGGCGGTGGTGTTGCGCCGGCACTCATCGGTGGCCAGCCACCAACCCGGTTTCAAGCCGGAAGAGACTAGGTCCATGGGAAGCGGACACTGAATCCGACAATCGCCAGGTAATACGCCCATGGTGTTACGGCCGTAACTTCTTCTGTGATTGCAATCACACTGCCTTGCCGCAATGACTTGTATCCTCCTAATGGCGACCCAGCAGGGCCTTGTCCTTTGAATTCAATCATTGGCAAGGCGTAACACGGCCATCGGTAATACGGCTTCGAGCTGCGCTCTCCTGCCAGACTGGATCTGTGGTTTCAGGGAGATTGTGGGGAGTGCGTGGACGGTCCGGCGACAATTCCACAGGAAAAGGAGCGGGGGCCCGAGCCCTGTCCTCCCGACAGTCCGGCGAAGCAGCCTGACCCGGAGGACTCCTCCTTTCGGAATACCTACACACTTAGCTCGGTTCGCGCCGGAATGCAGAAGATTGAACGGCGCGAGTGGTGGCTG
>Ga0326726_10006105_pt1 | contig 10855 bp, 10 predicted proteins | sample MHFenrmetagenome_2_FD_207603 | JGI IMG/M metagenome (GOLD analysis project Ga0326726, IMG submission 207603) | Lab enriched peat soil microbial communities from Michigan Hollow, Ithaca, NY, United States - MHF15MN | ecosystem: Environmental > Terrestrial > Soil > Wetlands > Peat | place: USA...
GAGCACTGACCAGAAATCCGCCATTCGGATCGCGGACGACGCCGATTCCTCCTTCATCAAACGCGATCACGATCAGGCCGTCTCGCTTGTACGCCGGTGACGCCATGATTTGCGGGATCCACTTCTGAAGAAATGCATCGGCAGAGGCGAGACCGCCGGCCTGCCCGTTCACGCACGGCCCATCGTGCCCGTCGTCACAGAGGTTCGGCGTGACGAAGACGAAATCTGGAGTCGTCCATTCCGACTTCAGGTCGCTCGACAGCCGATCCAGGTTCACCACGTTCTGATCGCATTGTGGCGAATCGATGATGGAATGGAAGTACACGAACGGGTTGTGCCGGGCGGCGTACTGATCGCCGAGGGGCACGGCTGCCGACGGAGCCTCTGCGCTCTGAGTGTGATCGAGTGTATTGAGAATCGGATGACCGCACGTCCGGGATTCGCGACTCGAGTCGTTCCCCATGTCGCCCATGTAGGCGCGCCACGTCTTGCCGATCCGATTGAGCTGGTTCGGCAGCGTCTTGATCACATCAGGATAGATGCACCCGTGGCCAATCGCCTGACCGTCCGCCGTGAGGCCGGTCAGAACGAAGTCCGCATAAGTCTGGCAATCGTTGCGCGTTTCCGGCGTGGCCGCCTGCCCGCTGATCATCGCGATGTAGTTGTCGAGGCTGGCGTGACCCGTTCCGTAGTATTGCGTGAGCAGGACGCCCGCCTTCGTCAGTGTCTGCGACAGATAGGGCGCCTTCGATTGGGGACCGAAGGTCGTATCGAAGCCCTCATTCTCGAGGACGATCACGAAGACATGCCCGATTCGAGCGCGTTGCTGATCATCACGGTCCCGGCCATTGCGGCTTACACCAGCGGGGCCGAGACGCTTCGCTGATGTCGTCGACCACGTCCACGGTCCGATGAGCAGACCAGCCGTCGCGACTACGGTGGCGCACCACGTCGATCGAGTCATCATAGTGGCGCCGATCGTACGAGGCGGGTGTCACGAAACTGAGAACACGAAGTAAAGAAAAGACACTCAGGAGTTTCCGCGCGATTCCTCCGTATTCAACGCAGAAGCACCGTATCGCGAAGACGGTCCCAGACAGCTTCGAGCAGTCTCGGCGTCGTGTGCGCGAAAGCGCGACGTTCTCATCAGGACGGGAGGATGATCCCCATTCTCGTCGCGATCGGATCGATGGGTGGGACGGGCATCAACTTCACTTCTGGCGACGTGGTGTGCGGCTCTGTTCACAGCTGACGACCTCCTTGTCCGCGAGCATCGCGCCGCACAACGCGCCGCGCGGCGCGATCGAGAAGTTCCGTCTCAGCGAGAGTCCAATAGTCTGGCGACCTATCGGTCCAGGCTCGCTCCAGAAACAGCTCGTACACGCGCTGGGCGATTTCGTCGTCTGTCGGGTAGGTACCCTCAGGCGGTTTGCGATCGCGCGGCACAGTCAGCTCTACGAAGAGGGCGCCTTCCTCGGTGCTCTCGACCTGTCAGGCCCACTCAACCCCCTCCGGACTTCACCTAAGCACCGCGAGCTGTCTGACGAAGCACGCCCGCCGATCATCGTGCATGACGGAGTCGGTCATTCAAGACCTGTTCTAGCACCTTCGTGTAACGCTCCAATGAAAATCACTCGCGGTCCTACGGTTCGCGAAGGACTTCGATGCGCGTTGCGCGTCGTGTCCACTAAGACTACGGCTGGGTTGACACGGAAATTGCGCGCTGGCGATTCAGACGCCGTCTCACGGATACGCAATCTCGTCCTCGTCTTCCTCCCTGTTGGGGGAATCGTTACGCCAGCGATGTAGACTCCGGCGCTCCGTGAAGTGGCCGGTCCTGATTTCCCGAAGGCGACGGTGTCCGAGGTGTTCCAGCGCTGACATCGACCAGATTGGTCGACGCGATTACCTGTGCCGGGCGTGTGCTGGACGCTTCAGCGGGTTTCGGATTGGTCCATTCCGCGTCGCCTTCGGATGGATGCACGGCTGATGAAACGGGCACTGCTCGAACAGGACGTCGAACGCATTCTACGAGACGTGCTGCACTCACAAGGTCTGCGCGTCTCGACGGTTCGCGCCGAGCGCACGCCGGACGGCTGGCTGGTCACCGTCACGGACGTCACGGGCCGCATCCCCTCCACCCACGTCGCCGATGGTCTCCCCGCAGTCATCCGAGCAGCGTTGACGCGCTGGCTCCTCAACCACAACTGATCGATCTGATGTGGAAACCACCGTTCACGGTGGCCGTTTCGACGTGGAAGAGTCAGGTCGATTGCTTCGATGTTGTTGACGACCACCTCTGCGGCTACACCCACTTTCGAGATCCTCGTTGTTCCGGGGGCGCTTCCAGGCGGCCCATGCCTATGTGATCGTCCTGTTACCGTGGCGTCCGTCTCGCGCATCGGCAAGAGAGATGGCGTCCTCGGCAATGTTCGTGGCGTGATCTCCAATGCGCTCGAGATGGCGCGAGATCCTCGGGCACTTCATCGAGAGTTTGAATCAGCCTTTGAATCTTCAGATCGCCGAGCCGTTAGCGGCAGGACCTAAGTATGATGAGCTGAGGTGTCGCCGCCCGGACAACTCATCGCGGAAAAATCTCGCCAGGCGTCGCTCGCGGCGGTCTATCGCTATCACGACGGCACAAAACATCATTTCCACAGGTTTGCCCGATCGCTTGGATATCTCGACTGGGCGTCGCAGCCGAGACCCTTTCGCGGTTTTGCTGACGCGACGATCTTCCCTCTGTATCCGACGCCAGGCGTAGCGGCCGACGGGTACGCACCCGGTCGCGCGACCTTCGATCAGGCCTGCCAGCACGAGGCGGCGCATCAACCGGTCGGCGCCGCCGCCATCGGCGACGTGCTCAGGCATGCGCTGGGGCTCTCGGCGTGGAAGCGCTTCAACGCATCCCGTTGGGCGCTGCGGGTCAACCCGTCCAGCGGAAACCTCCACCCGACAGAGGCGTACGTCGTTTGCGGCGCGCTGCCCGGACTCGCCGATCAACCGGCGGTGTACCACTACGCCGCGGATCGTCATGCGCTCGAGCTGCGCTGCGTGTTCGACGAAGGCGCGTGGAAATCCGAGTCCGGCGGACGAACGGACGTCCTGTTCGTCGCGCTGACGTCCATTCACTGGCGCGAAGCGTGGAAGTACGGCGAGCGCGCGTTCCGCTACTGCCAGCACGATCTCGGTCACGCCGTCGCGGCGCTGTCGGTCGCCGGCGGGCTCGCCGGCTGGCGTGCGGCGCTGCTGCCGTCGTGGCCCGGCCGCGCGATTGCGGCACTGACCGGCATCGATCGCGAGCAGGACTTCATCGAAGCCGAACGCGAAGAGCCCGGCTGCCTGATGGCGATGACCTCCGGAGCGGCGCTCGATGGCTCTGAAGAGACCATGCGAAAGCTCGTCGACGGTGTCACGCGCGGCCAATGGTCTGGCCGCGCGAGTCAGCTGAGCGAGGATCACGTCGAGTGGTCGTTTATCGGCGAGATCGCTCGCGCCACTGAAGACCCCGGGCGCGCGAATGTGCCGGTGCGCCCGGCGGCCGCTCACGATCGGCGGGCCCTGCGCCGGCGTCCGATCGATGCGCGTGCGCTCGTGCTGCAGCGCCGGAGCGCCGTCGCCTTCGATGGCCGATCGACGATCGACCGTGCGACGTTTGTGGACATGCTGTCGCGTGTCCTGCCTGGCGCGAGTGCTCCGTTGAGCAGCCTGTGGTGGATGCCGCGCGTGCACCTCGCGATCTTCGTCCATCGCGTGGAGGGCGTGGCGCCGGGGCTGTACCTGCTGCTGCGTGACCCGCTGGCATTCGACCGGCTGCGAGCCGCGTGTCGTCCGGAGTTCCTGTGGGAAGCCGTCGACGCGGGTCTGCCGCTGTGGTGTCTGGCACGCGACCACGTGCAGCCGCTTGCCGCCCGGCTCAGCTGCGATCAGGACATCGCGGCCGACGGTTTCTTCAGCCTCGGGATGGTGGCCGATTTCGACGACAGCCTGCAGGCGTTCGGTCCGTCGTTCTATCGTCACTTGTTCTGGGAAACGGGCGTGATCGGACAGGTGCTCTATCTCGAAGCCGAGGCCGCCGGCGCGCGCGCGACGGGAATTGGCTGCTTCTTCGATGACCCGGTGCACGACGTGCTCGGACTCCGCGGGCACACGTTTCAGAGTCTGTACCACTTTACGGTCGGCATGCCGGTGGACGACGCTCGCCTGACAACCGAGCCGGGATATCCGTGGGAGCAGATCGAGCCGTGAGCGACGTCCCGCTGTTGATCGAGTTCGCCGCGCAGACGTCGCTCTATCGCGAGCAGGATCGCGTGTCGCAGCTGCCCATCGTTCGGAATGGTCCGCCCGGGACGTTTGTCGTCTTTCCAGACGGCATGAGGGTGTCGCTACCCACCGATCAAATCGTCTTCGCTGATGACACGGACGGCGCGGCGCGCGTCGGCTTCGGGGGGATGAGCTTTGCCGGCACGACGGACGGCCAGCTGGTCTTCCTGCGGGTGCGCGAGCTGCAACCCGAAGAGCAGCTGTCGCCGGCGCGGAGTCACGTCATGAGGTTGGAGCCGCGGATGGTGTCCGTGATTCTCGTGGACGGTCATCCGGCGTGGCCCGCCGAATGAAGTACGTCAGCGATGACGCCTAACGCCGCGACGTTGTCGGCGGCGTCGCGGCCTCGGACGGCTCCGTCGCCGCGCGAGCCGCCGCGCGCCGGCTCGCGAACGACTCGGCGATGAGCTCCGGCATCGCGAACAGCGTCGCGACGTGCAGCGCGGCACCCTTCGCGATGGCCTCCGCCGGCATGCCGAAGACGACGCACGACTGCTCCGCCTCGGCAATCGTGATCGCGCCGGCCTGGCGCAGCGCCACCATGCCCTCGGCGCCGTCGGATCCCATGCCGGTCAGCAGCAGCGCGACGATCGGCACACCGCAGAGCCGCGCGGCCGACTTGAACAGCGTGTCGACGGCCGGCCGCTGGTAGTGCACATGCGGTCCCGCGTTCAACGCCGCCTGCAGTTCGAAGCCGTGCGCGGCGACTTCCAGATGGAAATCGCCCGGCGCGATATACGCCACTCCCCTCTTGAGCGGCTGGCGATCGGTCGCCTCGACGACGGCCATCGCGCACACCGAGTCGAGGCGCTCGGCAAAGACCCGCGTGAAGTGCGCCGGCATGTGCTGGACGATCAGAATGGGCGGTCCATCCGAGGGCAGCCGCGTCAGCAGCGTTTCGATCGCGCGCGTGCCGCCGGTCGACGCGCCCACCACGATCAGGCCGTTGGCGTGCGTGAGCGAGACGGGTGGCGGCAGCGGACCGGCCTGCGCTTTCATGCGTGAATAGCGCACGGCGCGGCCGGTGCGAACCGCGCGAATCCGATACTTCAGCTTTTCGGCGATGTCTCCGACCGAGTAGGGCCCGCCGGGCTTCGCAATCACGTCGACCGCGCCTGCGCTCAGCGCCTCGAAGCTCGCGGCCGATCCCTCCTGCGTGACGGAGCTGACGATGATCACCGGCAGCGGGCGATGGACCATCAGCTGGCGCAGGAACGTCAGGCCGTCCATCCTCGGCATCTCGATGTCGAGCGTCAGCACGTCGGGCTTGTGCGACAGAATCAGGTCGCGCGCGACAAACGGATCCGACGCGAGGCCGACGACTTCGATATCCGGCTCGTGCTGAAGCGCGTTCGACAGCATGCGCCGGACGATCGCGGAATCGTCGACGATCAGGACGCGCGTCTTGCGGACGGTGGCTCCCATGATTGATCAGTCGTCCGATCAGGCCTGCGCGGCTCCGTTGACGCGCCGCAGCGGCTGGAGCCGCAGGTCGACGGCCACGGGCAGGTCGTCGATCGCCGCGACGAGCCGCAGGTCGCCGGCCGCGGCGGGCGTGAGGGCCGGCTCGACCGACGGATGGCTCAACGTGAACGTCCGGCTGCTCTCGACGCGCGTCAACCATGCGCCGCACACCATGTTCGAGAACTCGCCGACCAGATCGTGAACCAGCGTCGCGACCGGCGCGGCTTCTGCGGGATCGCGGCCGGTGAACGCGTCGAAGAGCCCGTTGGCGAGCTTCTCCGGGAGCGTACAGCTCACAGACCCGGCGAGCGCCCCCTGCTCGAAGACGACGGTGGCGACAAGCCATCGCGGCACCTTCGACGCGGCCACGCCGAACGAGCGGTCGTCGGCCGGCTCGGCGACGGCGAAGAAGCTCTGCTCGGCGACGGTTCTCACCGCGTCGAACATGGCCGACGCGGCTTCGGGATTAGTCAGTTTCGGCAAGTTCGTTGTCCGCGAGTTCGTTGAGGACATCTCTCAGTACCTCCGGGCTGAACGGTTTTTCCAGATAACACCGGACGTCGAGGTCGGCGGCCTCTTCGCGGCGCACCGTCGAACCGTCGGTCGAGATGATCACGCGGCTCAGGCCGCGCCAGCGCTCGTTCGCCGCGATCTCACGCAGCATCTCGGCGCCGGTCATCACGGGCATGTTGATGTCGGTGAGCAGCAGCTGCACATCGTGTTTCTGCAGCAGCTCCAGCCCCTCGCGGCCGTTGCTGGCTTCGAGGATCGACTCGACCGGCACGTCGGCGAGCTTGATGACCCGTTTGATCATCGCCCGCATCATCGCCGAGTCGTCCACAATCAGAATCCGCATGACTAGAGCTCCTTGTACGTCTGCCCGTTGTGAACTTCCATCCTGCCGTCCGACACCGACAGGTACAGCGTCCTGGCGCCGGTGCCGCCGATCTCCTGACCCGACACGAACACGCCGGCCCGCCACAACACGTTCTTCGCGGCCAGCGCGTTCCGCCGGCCCGTGCCAAACGACGATCCGGCCGCCTGCGTCATTTCGGCGCCGCCGACGAGCGTCACGATCGCCCGTTTCCTGCTGAAGCCGTGCTGGTACGCGGCCTCGAACAGCAGCGGGATCCCGGTGTCGGCGAACACGGCCGGCTGCTGCCGTGCCCGCTCCGGGTTGATGCTCGATTCCGGCAGCAGGAAATGCAGCATGCCCGCGACACCCGCGCGCGGATCGAAGATGCACACCGCGATGCAGCTGCCCAGCGCGTGGGTCACGATCACGTCGCCCGGCCGGTTCGACACCGCGAACTCGCCGATCCCGATCACGAGCCGGCGGGCGGCGGAGAGTTCAGGCGCGAAGGACTCGGCGGCGCTTCTCACGACAGCTCCCGCCGGTACACCGCCGGCGCGACCCACGTCAGGCTGTGGTTCAGGCCGTTCAGGCTCTCGGAATGCGAGGTGAACAGGTAGCCGCCCGGCGCGAGGCGCTCTTCGAGCCGCTGCACCACGCCCTGCTGCACCGGGCGATCGAAGTAGATCAGCACGTTGCGGCAGAAGATGAAGTCGAGCGGCCGCCCCGGCGGCGGCGCGTCGAGCAGATTCAGCTGACGGAATTCGACGACGCGGCGGATGCGTTCCGCGATACGGACAGTTCCGGCCGGCAGATCCGCGCCCTTCTCGAAATACTTCAGGACCAGATGACGGGGCAGGCCCTCGACGCGCTCGGCCTTGTAGACACCCGCCGCGGCGCGCGTGAGCGCCTTGGTCGACAGGTCCGAGGCCAGCAGGCGGAGCGGGCGGCCGGGGTCGCCGCCGAACAGCTCACAGGCCGTGATCGCGATGGTGTACGGCTCCTCGCCCGACGAGCACGCCGCGCTCCATCCCAGAATCGGCGTCGTCTCCTCCCGCGCGCGCAGCGGAGGCAGCACCACCTTCGCCAGAAACTCGAAATGCTGGGGCTCACGGAAGAACGCGGTGTGATTGGTCGCAATCGCGTCGAGCATCGCGGTGAGCTCGCTGCCCGACTTGTCGTCCTGCAGGTGGCGGATGTACTCCTTGAACGTGCCGTAGCCGCTCCGCTTCAACAGCTTCTGCAGGCGCGCGGTCACGAGCGCGCGCTTGCCGCTGTGCAGTGTGATGCCGCTCTTCACGTAGACCAGGCGCGTGATCGTCGCCAGGTCGCGATCGGAGAGCACCGGAATGGCCGTCAGGGCGGACGTGGGCATGCCTGTCTTCGAACGTCAGAGCCGGCCGAGCTGTCCGTCGCTTCCGAGCACGCGATCGAGATCCAGCAGGATCTTCACGGTGCCCTTCACCTTGGCGAGGCCCAGGATGTAATCGATCGTCGCGCGCCCGCCGAAGTCCGGCGTGTCCTCCATCTCGGAGTCGGCGACGTTGAGCACTTCCGAGACCGAATCGACGACGATGCCCATCATCACGCGCACCGGCGCCAGCTCGACGTCCACGACGATGATGCAGGTCCGCTCGGTGTACTCCGTCGCGGCGAACCCGAACTTGCGCCGGAGATCGATGACGGGAATCACCTTGCCTCGCAGGTTGATCACGCCGAGGACGTGAGGCGGCACCTGCGGCACCTGCGTGATGTCCATCACCTTGATGATCTCGCGCACCTTGAGCACCGGCACGCCGTACTCTTCGTTGCCGAGCGTGAACGTCAGGAACTTGCCGCCCGCGGCATGCCCGGACGCCGACGCGGCCCCCAGCGTATCGGTCACTGAATTTCCCGTGTTGTGTTGGCCCACCACTGCAGTCCCCTTTATGCCGCCACTTGCGAGGCGGTCTTGCCGACGAGCGACAGCAGCCCGCCGGTATCGAGAATGAGACCGATGCGGCCGTCGCCGAGAATGGCGCCGCCCGCAATGCCACGAACGTCCCGGAACATCTCGCCCAGACCCTTGATGACGACTTCCTGTTTGCCGATCAGCTCGTCGACCGCGAGCGCCACCGAGCGGCCGTTGTCATGACAGATGATGACGGTGCCTTCCGAGATCCGCTGCCGCGCGCCGCTGATGCCGAACACTTCGCCGAGGTGCAGCAGCGGATAGAGGCGCTCGCGAACCTGCACCATGCACACCTGCCCCTGCATCGTCTGCACCTGCTCGGGCAGCGGACGGAGGGATTCCGACACCGCGAAGGTCGGAATGACGAACCGATCGGCGCCGACGCCGAGCAGGATGCCGTCGACAATGGCCAGCGTCAGCGGCAGCTGGATCGAGAACGTCGTCCCCTTGCCGCGGACCGTCTGAATGTCGATGCGTCCGCGCAGCGCTTCGATGTTGCGGCGCACGACGTCCATGCCGACACCGCGCCCCGACAGCTCGGTCACCTTCGCGGCCGTGGAAAAGCCCGGCTGGAAGATCAGCTGATGAATCTCCGATGGATCGAGCTGGGCGCCCTCGGGGATGAGCCCCAGTGTCATGCCCCTCGCCAGAATCTGATCGGTGTCCAGACCCGCCCCGTCGTCCGCGAGCTCGACGACGATGAATCCGGCGCGATGGAAGGCGCTGAGCTTGAGCTCCGCCGTGGCCGGCTTGCCTGCCGCCCGCCGCCGCTCCGCCGGCTCGATACCGTGATCGATCGCGTTCCGCATCATGTGCATGAGCGGATCGGTCAGATGCTCCACGACTTTTCGATCGAGCTCGGTGTCCTCGCCCGCGAGCTGCAGGTTGCAGGGCTTGTCGAACTTGCGCGCGAGGTCGCGCGCGAGACGCGACATCTTCTGAAACGTCTGGCGGATCGGCACCATGCGCATCGCCATCGTGTCGCGCTGCAGATCGCTCGTGATCCGCCTGACGTGCGCCAGGCGCCGGCTGAGCCGCTCGTCGGCCGATCGCAGCGCCGGATCCTCGGCGAGGATTGCCTGCGCGATGACCAGCTCGCCGACCATGTCGACCAGGTTGTCGAGCTTCTTCGTGTCGACTTTGACCGTGCTCTGGTCCTCACTGCGATGGACCTTTCCTCGGGCGACGTCCTCGTCCGGCGGCGGCGGCGGAGAGGTGAATCCCATGGGCGCGGGAGGCGCGCTCTGCACTGACTGCTGCGCCGAACCGGCGATGAGCGCATCGACGCGGTCCATCAGCTCGCGGCGGCGGGCCGACACGTCGGTGGTCGGTTTCCCCGCGGCGCGTGCCGGCAGCTCGTCGATGACGAGCTTCAGCAGATCGACCGTCTTGAGCACCACGTCGATCTCGGCCGGCCCGATTGGATGTTTTCCGGATCGGGCGAGATCCAGCAGGGTCTCGACTTTGTGCGCGAACTCCTGGATGGACGTGATCCCGAGAACGCCGGCGTTGCCCTTGACGGTGTGAAACGGACGGAAGACGTCGTTGACGAGCTTGAGATCGGTCGGCGAGGCCTCGAGCTTCAGGATGGTCGCTTCGATCGTGCCGAGGTGATCGGCCGCGTCGGCGATGAACATCCCCGCGAGCTCGGGGTCGGCGGTAAACGCCCCCAGCTCGGCGTCGTCCTCAGGCGGGACTTGATGCGCGTCGGCCATGCCTGTTGCCTCAGGACCTCGAGCTCGCGCTGGCCGCGACCGCGCCACGTCGATCGTCGGCGCCCGCGCTGCGCTCGGTGCGCCGCTGCAGCTCGCTCGCCACCTGAGCGAGCGGGACGACGGCGTCCGCGAGGCCGGCATTGACGACCAGCCCGCCCATCTCCCAGACGACGCTCGACGCTTCGTCCTGCACGAGGACGCGGCCGCCGGCGCGCGTGATCTCTTCGCTCCCGCGCAGCCCGTCCTGGCCCATGCCGGTCAGCACGACACCAAGGCCGCGCGGCCCGTATGTCGCGGCGACCGCCTTGAACAGGACGTCGGCGGCGGGACGATGCGAGTGCTGCGGCGGCTCCTGATCGAGCACGGCGACGGCGCCGCCCGGCGCCTTCTTGACCGTCAGGTGGAAATCTCCCGGCGCGACGTAGACGACGCCCGGCTGCACCGGTTCGCCGTCGACCGCTTCCTTGACCGTCAAAGGCGTCTGGCCGTTGAGGCGCTCCGCGAGAAAGCGCGTGAACATCTGCGGCATGTGCTGAACGAGCAGGATCG
>Ga0326726_10006106_pt1 | contig 10855 bp, 10 predicted proteins | sample MHFenrmetagenome_2_FD_207603 | JGI IMG/M metagenome (GOLD analysis project Ga0326726, IMG submission 207603) | Lab enriched peat soil microbial communities from Michigan Hollow, Ithaca, NY, United States - MHF15MN | ecosystem: Environmental > Terrestrial > Soil > Wetlands > Peat | place: USA...
GGAGGCTGAAACAGATTTGGTCCGGCGGATCGCGGAACAAAACGGGGCGCTCGCCGCCGTCTCCGACCACTGGCGCCGAGGGGGAGAAGGAGCCGTGGCGCTGGCCGAGGCTGTGGTAGCGGCCTGCGAGGAGAAGAACAACTTCCGGTTCCTGTATGAACCGAGCTGGCCGTTGCATAAGCAGATCGAAACCATCGCCAAGGAGATTTACGGCGCCGATGGCGTGAGCTACAGTCCCGAGGCCGCCCAGAAAGCACAAGCTCTGGAATCGCTGAATGGGGAATTGAACGGCTTCGGCATCTGCATGGTCAAGACGCACCTGAGCCTGTCGCACGATCCGAATCTCAAGGGCCGGCCCAGGAACTGGACGCTGCCGATCCGCGATTTCCGTATCTACAAAGGGGCCGGGCTGATCGTGCCGATCGCGGGCGACATCAAGCTGATGCCCGGCACAGCTTCGGATCCGGCGTTCCGCCATATCGATGTCGACGTCGAGACAGGCAAAGTCAGGGGGCTGTTTTGATTTATGATTTACAATTTATGATTTGTTGTCGCCAGGGCCGACATGCCTTCTGCCGCGTAAGCGGCCCAGATTATAAATCATAAATCATCCTTCATGAATCCCGGGGGCGGTATGCTGGATGCTCTGTTTCATCCGAAGTCCATCGCCGTGATCGGTGCCTCCCGGACTGCGGGCAAGGTCGGTTTCGAGGTGCTGTCCAACCTCACGGCGGGCGGCTTCGAGGGACAAATCATCCCCGTAAACCCTGCGGCGGATGAGATCCTGGGACACAAGTGCTATCCGGCTCTGGCTGGCTACGGCAGTCCCGTCGATTTGACCCTCATCGCCGTGCCCTCGTCCTCGGTGCTGGAGGCCGTCAGGAGTTCCCTCCAAACGGGAACGAAGGCCATCGTGGTGCTATCCGCTGGCTTCGGCGAGATGGGGTCGCAGGGGATCCTGAGGCAGGCCCAGATCGCCAAGCTCTGCACGGAGGCCAAGGTCCGGTTGCTCGGCCCCAACTGCCTGGGTCTGATCGATGTGCATCACCGGCTCAATGCTTCGTTCTCCGGACGCATGCCGAACGCGGGAGGAATCTCAGTCCTGTCGCAATCAGGGGCGATCTGCACGGCCGTTCTCGATTGGGCTCACGCGCGCGGCGTCGGCCTGGCCAAGGTCGTCAGTATCGGCAACAAAGCCGACCTCAATGAAACGGACTTCCTGAAGCTGTTCGCCGCTGACGAGCAGACGCAGGTCGTCATCGGCTATTTGGAGAGTATCACCTGCGGCGAGGAGTTCATCCATGCCGCCCGCGCGGTCACGGCGTCCAAGCCGTTCATTCTCCTGCGCGCGGGTGTCACGCGGGCCGGTATGTGGGCGGCCTGCGCCCACACCGGGAACCTCGCCGGGGCCGATGCCGCCTATACGGCGGCGTTCAAGCGGGCCGGGATCATCCGGGCGGAAAGCCTGGATTCCGTCTTCGACTATGCCTTGGCCTTTTCCGGGCAGCCGCTGCCCCGGGGCGACCGCGTGGCGATTATCACCAACGCGGGTGGTCCGGCGGTGATGGCAGCGGATGCCATCGAACGGTCCGGCCTGAGGCTGGCGAAATTGGATGGGCAGGCCGTGGAGAAGCTCAAGAGCGAGCTGCCGCCAACAGCCAGCATGTTCAATCCCATCGACGTGCTGGGCGACGCCGACCCGAAACGGTACGCGGCCGCCGTGAGAGCGTCGCAGCAGGATGACTGCGTCGATGCGACGATCGTCATCCTGACGCCCCATGCCATGACGCGGCCTTCCGAAACCATCCGCGCCGTCGCCTCGCAGACCAACGTCGCCAAGCCTTTGCTGCTCGTCTTCCTGGGCGAGCCCAACGGCGAGTTGAAAGGGGATCACCACTTACCGGTCTACTCGTCTCCGGAACGCGCGGTGGCGGCTTTGCACGCCATGCATGAGTATCAGCTCCACCGCAGCCGAGCGGAATCCGTGGTGACGCGTTTCCCGGTGAATCGACACCGGGTCGAGCGCATCCTCACACGCCACATTCGGGCCGGCAGCATGCGCATCGGCGAGGTCCACGCCAAGGAAATCCTGCGTGCCTACGATCTGAGCGTTCCCGAGGGCGCCATGGCCAACTCCCCGCAGGAGGCCGTGGAGATTGCCGAGCGCATCGGATTTCCCGTGGCCATGAAAGTGGTTTCGACCGAGATCGTGCACAAATCGGATGTCGGCGGGGTCAAACTGAACGTCGCCAGCGCGGAGGACGTCCGGGACACTTTCGACCTGCTGACCCTGCGGGTGGGCCGCCGGGCGCCGCATGCCCACCTCGACGGCGTGTACGTGGAGAAGATGTGCGGCCATGGGCTCCAGGTAATCCTCGGAATGACGTGCGATCCGAAGTTCGGCCCACTACTGGTCTTCGGGCTGGGAGGCACGTTTGTGGACCGCCTCAAGGGCCTCTGTTGCCAACTGGCTCCCGTCACGGCAGAGGAAGCGCTGCAGATGCTGGCCGAGACTCGGTCCTACGCGCTCTTGCAGAGCACTCTGGATCGCGAGAACATCGACGTGTCCGCCATCGTCAGCGGCCTGCAACGGATCAGCCAATTGGCGACCGATTTCCCGCAGGTCAAGGAGCTGAGCATCGACCCGTATCTCGTTGGTCCGGTAGGAACGGAGGCCATGGTCGTGGACGCGCGAATGACTCTCTTCACGAACGGAACCGGGAAATGACCACTCCGCCACGACCTGCCAACGATGTCCTTGGTCCCGCGCGGAGCTACCAGAGCATGGTAGCTTCCGCTGCCGAGGCCATCGGCCGGATCCAGCCGGGGCAGCGTGTATTCCTGGGCACAGGTTGTGGCCAGCCGCAGACCCTCGTCCGTGCACTGCTGGACCATGCCGACGAGTGTGAGGACGTGGAGATCATTCTCTTGGTCGCCTTGGGCGAGCCGGCCTGCCGCCATCGAGAGTTGGCCCAGCGTTTTCGCCTCAAGCCTTTCTTCATCGCCGACGGGGGGGACGGGACCCCCAACGTCCAGATGGACGGCCATCTGGGTGACTACACGCCGATCTTCTTCTCGGATATCCCCGAGTTGTTCCGGTCCGGACGGTTGCCCATCGACGTCGCCCTGATCCAGGTAACGGGGCCGAATGAAAAGGGTCTTTGTTCGCTCGGCGTCTCCGTGGACGTAACCAGAAGCGCCGTCGAGAACGCGGGCCTGGTGATTGCCCAAATGAACCCGCAAATGCCCTGGACCACGGGCGACGGCCTGGTGCGTCTCGACGATCTCGATATCCTGGTGCCCGGCGACGAACCTCTTCTGGAGACTGCTTTGCCGGACCCAGGCGACACAGCACGGCGCATTGCCGAGTACGTGGCCGCCCTGATTCCCGACAATTCCACGGTCCAGCTTGGCGTGCACCGGATTGCGCAGGCCTTGCCGGCGTTTCTCAAGGGCAAACACGACCTCGGCATCCACGCCGAGGTGGTCAGCGACGAAATCATCGAGCTCCTCGAGGCCGGCGCCATCACCGGAACGCACAAGAGCAATGACCGCGGCAAGATCGTTTGCAGCATGTGCCTGGGAACGAAACGGCTGTTCGATCGTGTGCAGAACAACGCGGCGTTCTGTTTCCGTTGTGCCGAGTACGTGAGCGACCCCGCGGTGATCAGCCGCCAGCGGAACATGGTGGCCGTCGGTCTGGCCTCGGAGATCGACCTCATGGGGCAGGTCTGTGCCCACACGCCCGAGGCGGGTTTCTCCGGCATGGCCAGCCATGCAGATTTCGTCCACGGCGCCGCCAAGGCCCGCGGCGGCAAGATGATCATCGCCCTGGAATCCACCCGAAACCACGGAACGGTATCGCAAATCGTGCCCCACCTCAGTGCCGGGGCGATGGTCGTTGCCACGTGCTTCGAAGTGCATTACGTGGTCACGGAATACGGCGTGGCCTACCTGCACGGCAAGAGTATGCAGGAGCGCGCCATGGCGTTGATCAGCATCGCCCATCCGGACTTTCGGGCCAAGCTACTCCGTGAGGCCGTCGAGCGGCATTACGTCAGCTCCGAACTGGCGACGGTCGAAGGGAAGATCCACGTTGGGCCGCCCACTTGGAGAAGCGCCGCCGTGCTCGACGACGGTACGCTGGTCAGCTTTCGCCCGATGCACCCGACGGATGAGCCGCGTGTGCGCGATCTGTTTCACTCTCTCTCGAAGCAGACCATGTACTATCGTTTCATGTCGAACGTCGCCCGGCTGCCGCGGCGGGAGATCCAGAACTTCGTATACGTGGACTATCGCAACGAAATGGCGATCGTCGGAACGCTGCCGGAAGCGTACGGAGATCAGATCATCGCCGTCGGCCGCTATTACCTCGACACGGGCACGAACCGCGCGGAGGTCGCCTTCATCGTGCGGGACAACTGGCAGAACTGCGGCATCGGGACTTCTTTGCTGAAGCACTTAGCGACGATAGCCCGAGGCCAGGGGATTGCGGGGTTCACTGCTGAGGTCCTGGTGGACAATCGAGCCATGCTGTCCGTGCTGCGCAAGAGCGGTTTTCGGCTCCGGAGCCGGTTGGACGGCCGAGTCCATAGCATCGAACTGGACTTTGAGTAGGCCCAGCGGAACGAACAAAAGACGGCGAACGCGGGTAGTACCGCTGTTGGAAGGCGCGGATGAAGAATGCCAAACAAGAGGCTTGCTGCCAGGGAATCGATGTGATATAAAAGACCACCCCAGCCATGGTTGGAGCCTATACACCATGTATTATTTTCGAAACATATATCGGGCGGTGCGAACGGTCGCGGCGGGTCTGAAGGTGACCCTGCCGTATCATTTCGCCCGCACGGTGGTCGTCCAGTACCCCGATGTCGAGCCGACATTGCAGCCGCGCTACCGTGGATTCCACAGCTACCAGATTGAGCGGTGCATCGGGTGCGAAGCCTGCGCCAAGGCTTGCCCGGTGGCGGCCATTCGTGTCGCCAAGAGCGGGCCGCGCAAGATTGACAAGGCCCGCGACCTCGCCGTCGGCGGGGCGATCACGCACTATCAGATTGACTATAACACGTGCATGTTCTGCGGACTGTGCGCGGAAGTCTGCCCCACAGAATGCCTGAAGATGGGGTCCATTCACGACAATTCCTGCTATCGCCGGGAGGAGTTGGTGACGGATTTTGTCCGCCTGGCCAAGCAAGGGCGGCGGACCATCGAGCCGATCTGGCTGACCAAGCCGAATCTGCCCGCCTGGGCCGCCCGGGTCCGCGATTCTTGGCGGAACCGCGACGTGGACCGACGTGAATGGATGGCACGGGCGGATGATCCCGAGTATTGTGCCGCACTGACCAAGCAGGCGGCGGCACCCAAGGAAGGAACCTCGTGACCGAATCCACCCGTTTCGTTATTGAAGTGCTTCTCTTCGCCGGGGTCGGCACAGCGTTGGGGTTGGGGGCATTGCTCCTGGGAGCTTTGTTGCGTCCGAAGAACCCGGGCGGCCTGAAGAACGAGATCTACGAGTGCGGCGAGCCGACCGTCGGACCGGCCTGGGTCCAGTTCGACCTGCGCTTCTACGTGGTGGCTCTGGTATTCGTCGTGTTCGACGTGGAAATCGCGCTGCTCTACCCCTGGGCGGTGGTCTACCAGGACTACATCGCACAGGGCCTGGGCGCGGCGACGTTCTGGGCGATGGTCTTTTTCCTGGGCCTGATCTTTATCGGATTCCTGTATCTATGGCGGTTTGGCTACCTGGACTGGGTGCGGGCCGCCTCGCCGCAGAGCAGCAAGAGTAAGGAAGAATCTGCGCATCATGGCACTCATTGAAGGTATATTCGAACCGGGACTGGTGGTGACCACCGTGGATTGGGTCCTGAACTGGTCGCGGAAACGATCGATTTTCCCGATGACGTTCGGGATCGCCTGCTGCGCGATCGAGATGATTGCGACGGGGGCGGCTCGCTTCGATATCGACCGCTTCGGCTCGGGCGCCTTTCGGGCCACGCCCCGGCAGGCGGATCTGATGATCGTCGCCGGCACGGTGACCTTCAAGATGGCCGAGCGGCTTCGCCGGCTCTGGGAGCAGATGGCGGAACCCCGCTACGTGATTGCCATGGGCGCCTGCGCCATCAGCGGCGGGCCCTATCACCTGTACGGCTACCATGTGGTCAAGGGCGTGGACCAGGTCGTGCCGGTCGATGTGTATGTTCCGGGTTGCCCACCCCGACCCGAAGCCTTGCTCGAGGGCATCATGCGTCTCCAGGACAAGATCAGCACCCATACGATTGCCAAATCATAGATGATGACCCCATCCGACGTTATTGAGCTTCTCAAGCAGAACCACGCATCAAGCGTTCTCTCGGCGGTGGCGGAGGGACCATACCCACACGCGGTGATCAAGGCGGAAGGACTCACGACCGTGGCGGCTTTCCTCAAGACGCAGCCGCGGCTGCGTTTCGACCTTCTGCGCTGCATTTCCGCGATTGACTGGCCGGCCAAGAACAACATAGAGCTTGCCTACGATCTGATCTCCACATCGTTGGGTCATGCCTTCGCGGTCAAGGTCGTGCTCGATCGAGCGGACCCGCGCGTGGAATCTGTCAGCACCGTCTGGCCGGCGGCTGAATGGCATGAGCGGGAGGCGTTCGACCTGATGGGCGTCGAGTTTCTCCATCATCCGGACCTGCGCCGAATTCTCATGCCGGAGGACTGGCCCGGCCATCCGCTCCGCAAAGACTATCAGGACATCGTGGAATATCGGGGGCTGAAATTCAACCCATGAAAGAAATCGAGCTGCAATACCGGCATCCGCCCGACCTGCTGCATGACGGCGAAATCCCTTCGGACATTCGTACGGAGGAATTGGTGCTGAACATGGGTCCGCAGCATCCCAGCACGCACGGGGTCCTGCGCGTGGTCCTGCAGACCGATGGCGAGTTGGTGCTCAAGGCCACGCCGTACATGGGCTATTTGCACCGCTGCGCCGAAAAGATCGCGGAGAAGGTCTCGTATCGCCAGTTCACCCCTTACACAGATCGGCTGGACTACCTGGCCGCCATGAACAACAATCTGGGCTTTGCCCTGGCGGTGGAGAAGCTGGGCGGCATCGAAACGCCTCCGCGTGCGGATTACCTGCGGGTGATTTTCGCGGAGCTTAACCGCATTGCGTCGCATCTGATGGCGACTGGCTCCTACGGTTTGGACATGGGGGCCTTCACACCCCTGATCTACTGCTTCCGAGAGCGGGAGTGGGTCATGGACTTGTTCGAGGCGGCCAGCGGGGCCCGTTTGACCTATTCATACATCACTATTGGCGGCGTTCGCGAGGATGTGCCGCCAGGGTGGGTCGGCCGCTGCCGGGAATTCCTCGACTATTTCGAGCCGAAGATCACAGAGTACAATAACCTGCTGAGCTTCAATCATATCTTTATCAATCGCACCGGCAACGTGGGCATCTGCCCCCCGGAGTTGGCGGTGGCTTACGGCTTGACGGGGCCGTGCGTGCGCGGCAGCGGTATCCCGTGGGACCTGCGCAAGGCCACGCCATACTGTCGCTATGACGAGTTTGATTTCGATATTCCGGTGGGCCGGGGCGAGAACGGCGCGGTCGGCGACTGTTGGGACCGGTACTTTGTCCGGGTCCAGGAGATGGTCCAGTCCGTGCGGATCATTCGACAGGCGTTGGATAAGCTCGTTGAAGGGCCCGTGCAGGCCAAGGTGCCCCGGATGGTGAAACTGCCCGCCGGCGAGGTGTACTGCGAGGTCGAGAACCCGCGCGGCCAACTGGGCTTCCATCTGGTCTCCGACGGCGGCACGAGTCCCTACCGGCTGAAAATCCGGGGGCCGAGCTTCTGCAATCTCTCGGTGTTGCCGGTGCTGGCCCCGAATTGTCTGCTGGCCGACATCGCCGCGCTGCTGGGCAGTATCGATATCGTCATGGGCGAAGTGGATCGATAGGGTAAGGAACGCCGCAAAGACATGTTCACGTACGAACGGCCAAAAGTTGAATATAAAGGACTGAGCCGGCCGATTGTGCGGCTGGCCAACAAGTGGGGCCCGATCGGCATCCCCTTGTTGCTGCGGTTTGCCTGGGGCATCTTCTTCGCTGCCCTGGTGTTCGTTGTGGCCTTTGTCTGGCTCGTGGGACGCTTCGTCAACCCGTTGCTGCCATGGTTCGTACGCGATCTGGTTGTCGTGGTGGGTCTGCTGGCCTTTGTGTGCATCGTGGCGATCATCGGCATCTGGGGGGAGCGCAAGGTCTCCGGACGCATTCAATCGCGGCTCGGCCCCATGCGCACCGGCGCCTGGCATGGCTGGGCCCAATCGCTGGCGGACGGCCTGAAGTTCGTCCAGAAGGAAGACCTCATTCCCCAGGACGCCGATAAACCGCTGTTTCGGCTGGCCCCCTATGTGGCCTTGGTGCCGGCCTTCTGCGCCTACCTGGCCATACCGTTCGGCATAGGCTGGGTCTTCCACGACAGCGACGTTGGCCTGCTGTTCGTTCTGGCCATGCTGTCCATCGAAGTTCTGGGCGTCATCATGGGCGGCTGGGCCTCGAACAGCAAATGGAGTCTCTACGGTGCCATGCGGGAAGGCTGCCAATTGGTCAGCTACGAGATTCCGATGGGCCTGAGTCTGCTGGCGGCGGTCGCGTCGGTGGGGTCGTTGAGCCTGGTTGAGTTGGGCCGCGTGCAGGACCACGGCTGGTGGTCCTGGCTGCTGTTCCAGAATCCCTTCCTCTTTCTGGCCTTTTTCACGTACTACATTGCCTCGCTGGCGAGCTGCAAGCGCTCGCCCTTCGACCTACCGGAAGGCGAATCCGAGCTCGTGGCCGGCTTTCATACCGAATACAGCGGCTTTCGCTTTGTGATGTTCTTCTTTGCGGAGTACGCCGGCATGTTCGCGGTCTCCGCGCTGGCGACGGTCATCTTCCTCGGCGGCTGGAACTCGCCTGTCCCTGGCCTGGCCAGTCCCCTGTGGTTCGTGATCAAGAGCACCTTCTTAGTGTGGGTCCAAATGTGGGTCCGGTGGACGCTGCCGCGCATCCGCATCGATCAGGTCATGCACGCCTGCGTGAAGTACCTGCTGCCTTTCACCTTGCTGCTGTTCGTCGGCAGCAGCCTGTGGCAGTTGTACGATAATCCGGACCATCCCTTGTTCGAAGGATTCGCCGCAGTGCTGCGCTTCGGCCTGGGGTGCCTGGGCTTGTTGCTGCTGGGCCTGTACTTCGCGGGCGCTGCGTACGGCTTCTACCATCGCAATCAGCTTGTGGGACAGATGGTCCGCAAGCATCTACCGGGAGCGTAACGGGTCATGCTCGAAACGGTGATATTCTTCCTCCTTGCCGGACTGGCCGTGGTCGCTGGCGTGGCGATTCTGCTGAGCACGAGCATCGTGCGGATGGCGTACTGGCTGATTACCATGCTGGTGGCGGTGGCGGGGCTGTACTTCCTGATGGGCGCGTACTTCGTCGGGGTGATTCAGATTCTTGTCTATGTCGGCGGCGTGGCGGTGCTGCTGGTCTTTGGCGTCATGTTGACCAGCCGGCAACTAGCGCCGAAACTGCTGCCGGGACGTGGCGAAGTGGTTTGGCTGTTCGTCGTCGGCTTTGTGCTCCTGGAAGCTCTGACGCTGAGCATCCTGCACACGCGCTGGCAGCAGAACGCGTTGGCGCCCGGCAACTCGGTTGCCGAGATCGGCCGTAATCTGCTGGGAGAGTTCCTTGGTCCCTTTGAGCTGGTTTCGGTTCTGCTGTTGGTGGCGATGCTGGGAGCGGCGTATCTGGCCCGGCCGAAGGTGCCGACCCAGGGACCTCAGCATACGAAGGGAACGACGGTGCCATGATGGGTTTGACTCCGTATCTGATTCTGTCCGCCATTCTGCTCGTGCTGGGGATCGCGATCGTCGTCAGTAAGCGCAACGCCATTGCCATGCTGATCGGCGTCGAGTTCATCCTGAACGCGGCCACGCTCAACTTAGTCGCCTTCAGCCGGCACGGGGTTGGCGGTTTGTCGGGCCAGACGGCGGCCCTGTTCGTCATTGTCCTGGCGGCGGCGGAAGCCGTCGTGGCGTTGGCTATCTTCCTGAACTTCTATCATACTATCGCCACCGTCGATATCGACCAGGGCGACCAGTTGAAAGGGTGAACAAATCTATGATTTATGATTTACGATTTATGATTTCAGGGCTGATGCAGCCGGAGATCGCTCGAAGAGAGCGACAGCGAAATCATCAATCATCAATCATCAATCATCAATCCTTATGATGCCTTACGCCTTCATCATTGCCTGGTTGCTGCCCCTGGTAGGCTTCGTGGTGTTGGTCTTTCGCGGGCGCCGCATCGGCGAGCCGCGCAGCGGTTACCTCGCGGCGGGACTGATGCTCACGGCAGCCGCCATCTCGCTGGTTTGCGCGACCCGCTGGGTGATCGGTCACCCGGCCAGTATGGGCGTGTCGACTCCCTGGCTGCGCCTCGGCTCACAATGGATCAACTTCGGCGTGCACATCGACAGCCTCACGATCGTGATGTTCACGATGGTCACGGTCGTAGCCGGCGCGATCTTCGTCTACAGCATCGGCTACATGCACGGCGACCCGCGGTTCCCGCGTTTCTTCACGTACCTGTCCCTCTTCGGCTTCTCGATGCTGGGACTGGTTCTGTCCGATTCGCTGATTGGTTTGTTCGTCTTCTGGGAATTGGTGGGCCTTTGCAGCTATTTTCTCATCGGCTTCTGGTTTGAGAAGACCTCGGCCTCCAACGCCGCCAAGAAAGCATTCATCGTCAACCGCGTGGGTGACTGCCTGTTCCTGATCGGCATCGCCACGATGCTGGGCACGACGGGCGCGGTGTCTCTGGAGGCAGTAT
>Ga0326726_10006107_pt1 | contig 10854 bp, 6 predicted proteins | sample MHFenrmetagenome_2_FD_207603 | JGI IMG/M metagenome (GOLD analysis project Ga0326726, IMG submission 207603) | Lab enriched peat soil microbial communities from Michigan Hollow, Ithaca, NY, United States - MHF15MN | ecosystem: Environmental > Terrestrial > Soil > Wetlands > Peat | place: USA...
TTTTAACCGCAAAGGTCGCCAAGGATTTACGCAAAGATCGCAAAGAGCTTTAATCCAACATCTTGGCTTTGCGTACTTTGCGACAACCTGGCGTACTTTGCGGTTAATTCTTGATGCTTTTTAAGCAACACCTCTTCTAAGTCTCTTTTTAAAGTCTGCATTCAGAAATTATCTTCCAATTTCCTACATTTACGTTATGTTAAAATTATTGTTTTACCTGATCTTTATTGTATCCGTTGCTCTTTCGGCTGCAGGTATTATACTCACATCACGGTTAAGGAATAAGTACAAATCGGAAATATTCTCAGCACTTCTCTATTTCCAGGTTTTCATATATACGTTCGGATTTTACGGGATTTGGGGTCAGGTAGCTATTAAAACGTTCCTCTCTGCTGCCATTTCTCCTGAATTGCTTATAAAACTGTCGGATCTGGCAATGCTTCTTGGACTGCCATTCCTTGTATTTGCCTGGCTGATGCTTATAAGGTTTTCAGGGAACATCTCCGGAAAGATCAGTAACAAATGGTTCGTTTCATTGTTCCTTTTAGCCAATTTCTCAGTGCTTATAATCATGGGTTATTTCATAACCAGAACCAATACCTCCGACACCTCATTATTTATACGGGAATACTATGTAATAATGAATCTCATTTATTTCTTCCTGGCAGCTTATCTGATCCATTTTCCCTGGAAGGGTCAGCAGGTTATCCACGATCATGACAGAAAAATAATTGCTCCCTCTCTGTTTCTGATTATGATCGTTCAATGCGTTCCGCTTCTTTTTTTTACGACCCAGACCTGGATAGCCGTTGTTTTCATTTTTGGATTTTTCCTCGGAAACACTTTTCTCCCGGTCTATTTCAGCTATGGTACTCTCCTTCCGTCATTTGCAGCCGAACCCGGAGAAAATGCCCCCTTTGAAAAATTCTGCCTGAGGTTTGAGGTTTCACCCAGGGAATCAGATGTCATCAGGGAAATATGCAATGGCCTGAGTAATAAAGAGATATCTGATAAACTTTTTATAAGCCTGCAGACTGTAAAGGATCATACTCACCATATCTACATCAAGACCAATGTGAAAAGCAGGGTGCAGCTGATCAATCTAGTTAAGGATGTAATGAAATAAGAAATAGTTATGCGGTTATGCTGTTCTGCAGTTGTGCGGTTATGATGCTCACTTGCAATTTATTTGTAGGATTTAAGGTACCTAATTAAAACCCCATTCCTGTTGATTAGGTATTGAGCTTTGTTTCTTCTGTCAATTGCTGTATCTTTATTGACATAGCCTTGATCTTCTGCGACATAATACATATTTTTAACCTCTCCTGTGGATCCTTTTGAGATCTTAAGAAATTGTTTGAATTCAAGATTTCCACCACGGCAGAAACCTTCACTTATATTATTCATAATTGATACGCCCGCGCGGTTGATTTGATCTCTGAATCCAAAATCCCGGCAATCCCTGAAATCAGAATAAATAAAATTTACAAGCTCTCTGGCCATTTGCCATATTTCGAGCTCCTCAAAATTTTTAATTGTTATCATTTTAGCACGTTTAATAAGTAAGACATATAAATTCCAGTACTAAAATTACAACTTTTTAATATTATTCACTTTCAAAGCAAGCTAAACAATAATACCTGCAAAACTTGCATAAGTGATTAACTGCATAACAGCATAACAGCATAACCGCATAACAGCATAACAGCATAACCGCATAACCTGCATAACAATTTATCAGTCCCTGAATTTTTGATAAACTATCAGTGGCCCTCCAATAAAACTAAGTTCGAATGAATCTGCTTCTGTTTTGTTCAGCGTTGCCCTCCACCAATTCTTCACTCTAAGTTTATCAAGCTGGTATTTTAATCCTTTGGAAGTCACTTCGGTTTTAGGGTTTATCGAGAATATTGAAACTAATATAATTACACTATTTTCTGAAATCTTATTTTTATTATACTTTTATCCGGCTTTAATTTATAGCGATTATGAAGATTTATTGTTTTCTTTTAGTAGTTACCTATTCCTTTATATCCTGCGGCCATAATTCAGGTCTGTCTGATAATTCTTCAGAACAAAAAATCAGGAAACAGGTAATCGATATTGCAGGGAATTATGTAAATAACAAGTTAAAAGACTCAAAAAAAACTAAGACTAATGATGGTTCAATAATCTTTTCTGCCGGAGATATAAAATGTCAGATCGATCCATCTAATATTATTATCAGTGAAATTGACGAGGATTCTTATAAGGATGCCATTGTGACCATATTCACTTTCCAGGGTCAAAGATTACCGCTGAAAGAACACCTTATATTGCTAAATAAGAATGGAAAGCTATCGATCTTAAAAGAATTGACTGGCGAGATGAAATTCCTTAAAATAATAGACAGAACAATATTCATTGAGACATCGCATATGGCTCCTGACTCTCCTTTTGCTGATTGTCAGATCTGCAAAGAGATTAAAAAATATAAATTCATTGCAGGTGACACTGTAAGAATTAAATAATCAGGCATAATTTATAATGCGGATTTCTAAAAATCCAATTTGGCCGTCATCATTAATTTTTTTAAAAAGCGCGAAATTAAAAAAGAAGGCTGTCGGTTTACAACAGCCTTCTTAAACATAAATATGCAATTTTTAGTAACCTGGGTTTTGAACTAGAACTCCTGGTTGCAGATCTATTTGAGTTTGTGGAATTGGATACAGTAATGATTTATCTGTAACAGTTGCTGCTTGTAGAAATTGCCTGGCTGTCCTGGCATCATCTTTAGCATATTGGTTTAACACAGTTTTGGCAATACCCCAACGTCTTAAATCAAAAAAGCGAAATCCTTCCATCGCAAATTCAAGGCGCATTTCAAATTGAACAGCTTTCATTGCATAATCTTTGTTTGGGAAAGATGTATATGGCTGAACATTATAATTTGCAGCAGGTTTATTAAAATCTATATTAAGATTAAATGGGTAAACTGTACTTGGTAAAGCATATGTTGTAACTAAACCCATTACTCTTGGCCCTGTTTTTGCCCTGTTACGGATTTGATTAACTAGATCCAATGCTTTTGGAAGATCGTTTTCACTTGCAGCGATTTCAGCTCTCCAGAGAAGAACATGACTTAACCTGTAGTACCTGAAATTGTTGGTACTTACTCCACCCTGCCAACCTGTAGAAGGAGAGGCAGCCGTTTTTTCTGCTTTCTTGTAGAAAAATTTTGGAGCTGGTAAATATGGTCCACCATTTGATTGCATACGAATCCAGTCGTTACCCCTGTTTACACCCCAGTCCAAAAAAGGTATACCCCTGCGGCTAACAGTAAAGTCTAACCGTGGATCAACCACATCGGTAAAAGGAACAAAAGGATCGCTTGAATTCACGTTCATATCGCTCTTTAAATCTACCTGGTTATAGGTATCCAATAAAGGTAACCCGTTTGCATCCACCTTAAAGGCATTAACAAGGTCTTGCGATGGTTGGAAAAATCCACAGCATGTTCCAATATCGCTGCCCTGAGGTGCATTTAAACCAGTTCCGATATCAGCAGAACCGCCATCAGTAGAACCATTGTTTATAGCACGCTGGATTTCGTAAATAGATTCAGCATTATTACGGTGAGCAACATCAAAATTGTCCATGAAGTTAGGCATCAGGGAAAACTTACCACTGGTAATAATACTTTCAAGTAAAGGTTTTGCAGCAGCATAATTCAAGGTTTGCATATGGGCCCTTGCAAGAACTGCCATGGCAGCATATTTGGTCGGGCGTCCTGGTTCGGCTTGTTGTGCCAAATCAGGTAAATTATTCATAGCAAAAGTAAGATCCTCAATGATAGCAGGCATTGCATCAACATTGTTAGGAACCAGGGTAGCATCAGGAGTATCTTCTTTGATAATTGGTATGTTTTTGAATACCAGCCATGCTTCGAAATTAAACCATCCTCTTAAAAAACGGGTCTCCGCTTCAAATTCCTTTGCTTGTTCGGGCGTTAATCCTTGAGTTCCCTTTAATACTTTAAGAACACCATTGGCACGGGTAACTCCTTTTAAGTACCATTTCCATTTGTCTGCGACCCATCCGTTAGTAGTTTGACAATCCCATTCTTCTATCTCATTGGCAGGAGGCTGGTCAGTATGTGTAGATCCTATATGTGCATCGCCGCCTGCAACTGCGCCCAATGACCAGTTGGTTACTGATGAACCCCAGGTGATGTCCCAGTTTTCGTAAGTATCTCCTTTCCCTCCAACCATGGCATATGTTCCGGTTAAAAGAGCATTAATTCCTTTGGCATCATAAAAAATATTTTCAGATGTCACCCCCAATGGGGCCTTAGTTAAAAATTCTTCCGAACATGATAACGCAAAAGCTATTATCATAGTCAAGAATAAAATATATTTTGCTTTTTTCATATCAATTCTTTTAAATGTTAATTAAATTGTCACAATGAAAGTCTCAAACCAAACATAATTTGGCGTGAAGTTGGCGTTGCCCCTCTGTCAAGACCCAACGTTTCTGGATCTGAAGAAAAATATTCAGGATCAAGTCCGCTGTACTTTGTAATTGTTAACAGGTTAGTTGCCTGGCAATAAATATACAAATTTTCAATATTAATTTTTCCTAATAGTGATTTTGGTAAATTATAACCAACCTGTAAGCTCTTCATTCTTAAGAAAGATCCATCTTCAACGAATGCAGATGAATTTTGTTGAGTAATTGGATCTACATCATACATTGGAAGGGTTGCGTCAGCATTGTTTTTCAGGTAAGTACTTCCCCATGATTTATAAAGTGCGTCTTTACTTAAACCTCCATCGAACTGACCATAATCAATCCATCTTCTTACATAATTGATCATTTTATTTCCATAGCTTCCGTAAAATACCACATTCAAATCCAAACCACTATAGGCAAGATTAATATTCATACCACCTGTAAGTTTTGGATGAGGACTCCCGATATAGGTTCTGTCGCTGGCATCAATTTTACTATCCTTATTTACATCTCTGAATTTAAAATGGCCTGGTATATTGTATGTTCCAAATGCAGGATAAGCGTCAACTTCGGCCTGTGTCTGGAAAATTCCATCAACTACATATCCAAAGAATTCAGGGAAAGCATGACCAATCTGAGCACGCGAATAATCAACCTGTCGTTCACTGGCAGTTGTAATAAACTCGTTTGCATTATCTGATAGTTTTGTAACGTCGTTCTTATAATGTGATAATGTAGCATTAACACTATAGACTAATTTATCATCCATGGCTTTATTTGAATATCCCAGTTCAATATCAAACCCGGTATTTTTCATATCGCCAATGTTAACGTATGGTTGGTCTGCAACACCCGCCACCTGAGGTTTTTGTACCTGATAAAGCATGTCGGAAGTTTTCCTTTGCCATATATCGATACCGAATGACAAGGTATTGGCAAATAATCGTGTATCAAGACCAATATCGAGGGTACTTGTTTTTTCCCAGGTTACATTCTCATTTCCGTACTGAACTGGCTGAAATCCTGTAGTTAAACCACTGGTAGTTCCATCAAGAGGGTAAGAAGATTGAATTTTGTTTACACCAAAGGTTGTGTAGCTATTGTAATTACCAATACGGTCGTTACCTGATTTACCCCAACCACCTTTTAGTTTTAAAAAACTTATCACATCGTGCGTACCTGCCATAAAGTCTTCCTGTGAAATTACCCAACCTGCTGATACTGCAGGGAATATACCATAACGATTTGATTTAGCAAAGCGCGATGAACCATCGCGACGTACTACCCCTTCCAAAAGGTATTTACCATTCAGGGAATAATTTACACGACCAAATTCAGAGAAAAGTGACCATTCCGAAGCATATCCACTGTTAGTTTGATTGGCTTCACCGGAATTAAGCTGCATATAGTCGAAACTGTTATTAAAATATACTGCTCTACCAGCATTTTCTTCTGTATAAACACTTGAAATGGCTTCAGTACCTATTACAGCGGTTATCCTGTGTCGTCCGAAAGTTTTATCATAACTCAGGGTGTTCACCCAGTTCCACTGCAAATTATAGTTATGATCAATTGCTAAATCATCGTTTGAATGAGCTTCAGCCATTTCAGGATTTGCCAAATTAATGCGTTTTTGGTCTGACGTTCCAAAGTCAAATCCAAAAAGTGATTTTAAAGTTAACCCTTTAATTATAGTAGCCTCTGCGAAAAAATTTCCCATTGCACGCGCATACTTGTCGTAATTATTTGCATTACGGGTTAGCTGAGCGACCGGATTTTCAGCATTACCAAAATTAGGTCCCGATTTTGTTCCTGCAAATTTTCCCAAAATATCATAGACAGGAATAATAGGCTGGATACGATAAGCCTGTGATATAGGTGATGCTTCGCCATCACTTCCCATGTCTCCTTGTTTAACGGTAAATGTTGCACTCAACGATTGTCCAATCGTTAACCAAGCTGCAACTTTTGCATCGGAATTAGAACGGAAGGTGTATCTTTTAAAATCGGTATGAATTAAAGAACCTTGCTGATCAGCATAACCGGCAGAAAAAGCATAGGTTGACTTTGGACTACCTCCGCTAATGGATAAATCATATTCCTGTATTTTACCAGTCCGATAAATTTCGTCGTACCAGTTTGTGCCTGCTTTATTTGCTTTTGTGATCACATTTGAACTGGAATATGTAGAAGGATCTGTATTCGGATCGCCTTCCTTGGCACCTGTGGGAGTCAGGTAATCAGGTAAAACTGGTTTAGAACCAGTTCCATAAAGAGCGCTTGGCCTGGTGACACCTTGATTATCTGCTCTCAGCCATACGGACTCGGCATATTCCTGGGCATTCAGCATGTTATATTGGTTAATGGCATTTGCAATACCTATTCTGGTTGAAAAGGTAATGATCGGTTTTTCACCTGCTTTTCCCCTTTTGGTAGTAATCAAAATAACGCCGTTGGCACCCCTTGTTCCATAAATAGCCGCTGATGAAGCATCTTTGAGAACAGAAATAGATTCAATATCGTCTGGATTTAAAGAAGAACCCGGGTCACTAGGTACACCGTCAATCACATATAAAGGTCTACTGTCATTGATTGTTCCCATACCATGAACGCGAATAAAAGCATCACCTCCAGGTGTGTTTGAATTAACAACAGTAACACCTGCAACCTGCCCCTGCATACGTCCAATTGCCGTTGGAACTGCAGAAATTTTCATTTCCTCTGAAGATACTGTGGAAATAGAACCTGTCAACTCTGCACGTAAACGGGTTCCATACCCAACAACAACAACTTCTTGCAGAGCTTTAATATCTGATACTATCACTACATCGATCGTTGTCTGGGAACCGACTGTAATTGCTTTTGTCACATAGCCTACAGATGAAAATACCAGCACTGATGCGGGACCCGGTACCTTTAACGAGTAGGTTCCGTCGACGCCTGTCATGGCTCCGATCGTAGTCCCCTGAACTGTTACGTTTACACCCGGGATAGCTCCTTCGCCTTCAGCGGTGACTTTCCCGGTTACGGTTCTTTCCTGCGCAAGCAGAATGCCTGAGGAAAGGACCATACTGAACAAAAACAGCGTAATACGCTGTAATTTTGTAGTAATTTGCATAGTCGATTTTTTTTGGTTAAACGGGTTAACTAAATTGGTTTTTATTAAAGTCAAGCTAAACTTGATTCAATAAAAACCAAATATAAGCAAATTAAAATAACTTTTAATTTAAATAAAATTTTTTATGTAAAACACGCAAAACTATAATACCTGCACAACTGCACAAATTGCATAAGTGCATAACAGCATAACATCATAACAGCAGAACCGCATAACCTGCATAACAAATTATTAGTCCCTGAATTTCTGATAAACAATCAGTGGCCCTCCCATAAAACAAAGTTCGAATGAATCTGCTTCTGTTTCGTTCAGCGTTGCCTCCCACCAATTATTCAATCTTCTCTTATTTAATTGATATTTCAAACCGGCAGAAGTTATTTCGGTTTCAGGATTTATCGAGAAGATTGAAACCTGCTGGCCGGGGAAACATTTGATAACACTGTTTTTCAGAATTGGTGTGAAAGTCCCTGTATCAGTTACCATGATCACGTTTATCTCCCTTGCATATTCCGCCAGCAATGATATATTGCCTATTGTATGATCTTCTCTCTTCCCTGTTGCACCCAGGATCACAATTTCCTCATACCTTTTATTTATAGACCACTTTACGGCTTTGGTCAGATCGTTCGTGTCCTGTTCACTATCCTTGTAAAGACGGGAAGCAAACCTTTCTGCAATTCCGTTATCAAGTGAATCGAGATCACCAACTATTGCTTCCGGTTCCAGATCAGCTAAAATAAGGCTTCCTGCGCTTCCGTCACAGCAGATAATATGTTCAGCATCCCTCAGGTAACTGAGAGGGATGTGGTGAACCGGGAAGTTCCCGTCAGCAAGTATGACTGCCGTCGATGACATATGAAATAAAAGGCTTAATATAGTGATTTTGCGGGTTACTTTTTCGACAGTTTTGCTATTATTCCACCGTGGCTACAAATTACTCATTGATTATCAACATACTAAAAATAATTGGTTAAAAATCGTTAATTTTAAAAAAAATGAATAATTTTGGTAAACCCTACTAACCTAATTCATGATGCCTATGGAATATGATTCGCAACTTTTCAATTTCAACCGGGAGTTTCATCTTACTCCCAATCCTTAAATTTTCTAAGAAACTCTAACTTAGTATTTCTAATTATTTATTTCTTAATCTAACTAACTTCAAAAGTATGACTAAAAAAATCATGCGAGATGTTTCACTTTGGACAGGTTTGATTAAATCCAGATTTGTCGTGAAACTATTAACGCTGTTGTTATTGCTGGGAACAACCCAGGCATTTGCTTCGGGCACTCCTGGTTCTGGCGATCTGCAACAGAAGAGAATCACAGGCCGGGTTACGGATGCCACTGGGGCAGCATTACCTGGAGTAAACATTCTGGAAAAAGGCACGATCAACGGTGCCATTACAGATGTTGATGGCCGGTATGCCCTCACAGTAGCTTCTTCCAGCTCAGCACTGAACTTCTCCTTTATCGGGTATATGACGAAGGAGGTAACTGTGGGTTCACAGACCACGATTGATGTGGTTATGTCTGAAGCCGAAACAAAACTTGACGAGATTGTGGTTGTCGGGTATTCAACCCAGGCAAGGAAATCTCTTACAGGTGCTGTTTCGACTGTAAATGCAGCTTCTCTTTCTGAAGTAAGTACTGCTGCACCAATGGAGCGTCTTCAGGGTAAGGTTGCAGGAGTAACGATCCTCAACCAGCATACTCCCGGCGAAGATGCAACCATGAGGATCCGTGGAATGACCACTATTAACGATGCCAACCCTCTTTATGTAGTTGACGGTGTGCCGGGAGGATCTTATACACCCAATGATATTGAATCAATAACAATATTAAAAGATGCTGCTGCACAATCAATCTACGGTGCAAGAGCTGCCAATGGGGTTGTTCTCATCACCACAAAGTCCGGTAAGAAAAACCAGAAAGTTAATATTACTGCCGAAGTCAGGCAGGGTATTACAAGAAGTTCCCATTTTTACAATCTGCTGAACACTCAGGAATGGGGTGAAATGCTCTGGCTGCAGGCAAAGAATTTCGGTTTACCAATTGGTGATCCGACTAATCCTAAAAATTACACTCATTCCCAGTACGGCAATGGGGCTTCACCTGTAATTCCCGATTATATCTATCCCGCAAAGACAGCAGAAGGATCAGCATCAGTGAATCCTGCCTTATATGACAATAAACTGTCGTACATAGACGGAACTGATACATACCTTATTACGAAGGCTAGTAAACCAGGGACTGACTGGTTTAAGGAAGCAACGCGGGATGCTCCTTATAAAGAATATTCTATTGATGTTTCAGGTGGTTCTGCAAATACTACCTACGCACTTCAGCTGGGGTATACCGATGAGGAAGGTATTTTCAAATGGACCGGATTTAACAGGTACAATGCCCGCCTCAACGTCAATTCGAATCCTGTGAAATGGCTGGATGTAGGTACAAACCTCGGGGTAGTATTCACCAAAGATTTTGGTTATCAGGGAAATGATAACTCTGAATCTTCTCTGGTTTCGTGGTGCTACAGGCTTCCGCCAATGGTTCCGGTATATGATATAGCCGGGAATTACGCGGGATCAAGGCCATCCGGCATGGGGAACGCTCAAAACCCTGTTTTCCTTGCTGATAAGAACCAGTATGATAACACAAAGTCAATGACAGTGAGTGGTAATGCCCATGCCAGGATAACTATCCTGAAAGGATTATTAGTTCAGTCACTTATTGGTGTTAATCAGAATAACTGGTTTTCCAGAAATATAGATTATGTGGAAGTAGCAGCCGCGGAAAGAGGAACTTATGACAGTTACGGTGAATCTGCAGGAATAAGCTGGAACTGGACATGGACCAATACAATTGAGTATTCGAAACTCATTGGCCAGCACAGCTTTAAGGTTATTGGAGGAAGTGAAGCATATGATAACAGGGGTAGCAGTATTTCCGCAGGCAGAACCTGGTATTCAAACCTCGATCCCAACTATATGTGGTTGAATACAGGAATTCAGGCTCAATCCAACTCTGGTAGCGGCATAAGTTCATACGCTTTGTTCTCATTGTTCGGCCGGTTGAATTACACGTATGCCGACAAGTATATGCTTGAAGCAGTTGTGCGTCGTGATGGTTCTTCACGTTTCGGAACACAGAAATATGGTATTTTCCCGGCCGCTTCTGTCGGATGGAGAATATCCCAGGAAGATTTCATGGCTTCTACCAAATCGTGGCTGGATGAATTAAAG
>Ga0326726_10006109_pt1 | contig 10854 bp, 8 predicted proteins | sample MHFenrmetagenome_2_FD_207603 | JGI IMG/M metagenome (GOLD analysis project Ga0326726, IMG submission 207603) | Lab enriched peat soil microbial communities from Michigan Hollow, Ithaca, NY, United States - MHF15MN | ecosystem: Environmental > Terrestrial > Soil > Wetlands > Peat | place: USA...
CTGGTCTCGGTCGGTCGCTACGACGAAGCGCTCCCTCGTCTCAAGGAGCTACTCGCCAGCTCGACCGGCGATCCCGCGAGCAGGTTCACGCTGCTCCCGCGCATGCTCGCCAACGCCCAGGACAAGCAGGCGGCGCTCAGGCTCACGCAGAATCTCGCTGCCGACTACCCCAAGGTCCCGGAGGCGAACTTCGCGGTCGCGCGCATGGCGGCGAATGTAGGCGAAGATCGGATCGCGCTCGACGAGATCCGAAAGGCAAGACAGCTGCGGCCCGATTCGGAATCGGCGGTTGTGCTCGAAGCGCAGATCCTACAGAAGACCTCGCCTGATCAGGCCGCCGTGGTGCTCGCCGCCTATCTGCAGAACTATTCGCAGGCGCGCGAGGCGCGCCTCGCGTACGCGAGGACCTTGGTCGCGCAAAAGCGTTTCACTGAAGCCCGCACCGAGTTCCAGAAGCTGATGACCGGGCTGCCTGACAGTACCGAGATGGCGTTCGCGGTGGCGCTGCTTTCGCTGCAGCTCAAGGACTACGACTCCGCGGAGAAATACCTCAAAGGCCTGCTCAACTCTCCGTATCGTGACAAGGACGGCGTGCGCATCTACCTTGGTCAGGTCGCCGAGGAGCGAAAGAACCTCCCCGAGGCGCTGAAATGGTACGGTGAGGTGGGCGAAGGCGAGCAGTACGTGCAGGCGCAGATTCGTTACGCCCAAGTGTTGGCCAAACAGGGCAAGCTCAACGAGGCGAGGGCAGGCCTGCAGCAGGCCGCGGCGAAGAACAGCCAGCAGCGCATTCAGCTGGTTCTCGCCGAGGCACAGCTCCTGCGCGACGCCAACCAGCCGAAGGCCGCATTCGATCTCGTCGGGCAGGCGCTCGATCGCGTCCCGAACAATCCCGACCTCCTTTACGACTATGCCATGCTCGCGGAGAAGATCGAGCGCGTGGACATTCTCGAATCCTCCCTTCGCAAGCTAATCGAGGTACGGCCCGAGCACGCCCATGCCTACAACGCGCTCGGTTATTCCCTTGCCGATCGCAACCAGCGTCTGCCTGAAGCGCAGGCGCTGATCGAAAAGGCGCTCAAGCTCGCTCCCGACGACTCGTTCATCATCGACAGCATGGGCTGGGTTCTTTACCGAAGGGGCAATCTCAAGGATTCGCTTGCGTACTTGCGGCGCGCGTACGCCGGGCGGCCTGACCCGGAGATTGCCGCCCATCTCGGGGAAGTCCTGTGGGCGCTGGGTGAGCGGTCCGAGGCAGAGCGCGTCTGGGGCGATGCCACCAAGGACAGCCCGGACAACGAGACGCTCGCCAACACCATCAAGCGCCTCAAGCACTGATTCTCCGTGGTCCGGCTTGCGCTCCGCGTCGCAGCGGTGTCAATTCTCGGCGCCTGCACGGCGCTGCCGGAGCACGGGGCCGCGCCGCCCGGGGGCTTCGAGCTGTCGGGCCGGGTTGTGGTTCGCAACGCCAAGGACTCGGGGTCTGCGAAGATTTTCTGGCGTCACTCGAGCGACGCCGACGAAATGCTCATCACCTCTCCGGTGGGGCAGGGCATAGCGCGCATCAGCCGCGACGGCCAGCTGTTCCGGCTCGTCACCAGCGACAGCAAGGAGTATCGCGCCCCGGACGCGGAAAGCCTCACCGAGGAGGCGCTCGGTTGGCGGCTCCCGCTCTCCGGCCTCTCGGACTGGGTTCAGGGGCGCGCGAGCCCCGATCGGCCTGCAGGGGTGAGCGCCCAGGCGGGCGAAGGCCTGGAAGTCCGGCAGGACGGTTGGACGATCCTCTACGAGGAATTCCGCGAAGGAAGGCCGTTCCGGCTGCGACTGTCGCGCGAAGGCATCGAGATCCGGCTAATCGTCGACGAATGGGCAAAGTGAACCCCTGGAGTCTCCGTTACCCCGCGCCGGCCAAGCTGAATCTTTTCCTGCATGTTGTCGGCCGGCGGCCCGACGGATATCACCTGCTGCAGACCGCGTTCCGGCTGATCGACCTCTGCGACTGGCTGCGCTTTATCCCGCGCGAGGACGGTGAAGTTCGGCTCGCGCGAGCGGTTCCCGGAGTCGCGGCGGACGAGAACCTCGTCGCGCGCGCGGCACGGCTCCTGCAAGCCGAGGGGGGCGCTCGCGCGGGCGTCGAAATCGACTTGGAGAAAAATATCCCCGTCGGCGGAGGCCTGGGCGGGGGAAGCTCCGATTGTGCGACTACGCTCGCCGTGCTGAACCGGCTCTGGGGCCTGAACTTGCCGCCGGAGAAGCTCGCCGAGCTGGGGCTCGCCCTCGGTGCCGATGTCCCGTTCTTTCTCTTCGGGCGAAACGCGTTTGGGGAAGGCATCGGCGAGCGGCTGACGCCGCTGGACCTGCCGGAGGCCTGGTATATCGTGCTGGTCCCGCCGGTCGCGGTGCCGACACGCTCGATTTTCGAGTCGCCTGAATTGACACGAAATTCAAAAACTATCAAAATATCAGGCTTTTCCGCTGGTTTCGGGAAGAATGATCTGGAGCCGGTGGTGTGTCGGCGCCACGCGGAAGTGGCGGCGCATCTCGAATGGCTCAGGCAATTCGGTGATGCCCGCATGAGCGGCTCGGGTGCCTGTGTATTCGTCGAATTTGCGGCCGAACGCGAAGCGCGGTCGGTCCACTCCAGGATGCCCGCAGAGATGCGCGGCTTCGTCGTGCGGGGGTTGGATCGCCAACCGCTCGCGGCGCTCCTGGAGAATGAGTAGCGCTTGGGGAGTCGCCAAGCTGGTTAAGGCAGCGGATTTTGATTCCGCCATGCGAGGGTTCGAATCCTTCCTCCCCAGCCAGAACAAGCGGCACTGAGGAAAGGGAAGGATGTTGAGCCGCTTACGCGGCTAATTTTTTGCAGGCGGGGCGAAAGCCCTAGGGAATCTCCGCTACTCAAAGCGAAGCGCATGGCCTACGAAAGTCTGATGGTGTTCACCGGGAACGCCAACCCGATGCTCGCGCACGCGGTGGTGCGGAGGCTGAACATCCCGCTGGGTCACGCGACGGTAGGCAAGTTCTCCGACGGAGAGGTTATGGTGGAGCTCCTGGAGAACGTGCGCGGAAAGGACTGCTTCGTGCTGCAGTCGACCTGCGCTCCGGCGAACGACAGCCTGATGGAAGTGCTGCTGATCGTGGACGCCTTGAAGCGCGCGTCCGCGGCGCGCGTGACCGCCGCGATACCCTATTTCGGGTATGGCCGTCAGGACCGGCGCCCGCGCTCGGCACGCGTGGCGATCAGCGCGAAGGTGTCGGCGAACATGCTTCAGGCCTCGGGAGTCGACCGCGTGCTGACGATGGATCTGCACGCAGACCAGATCCAGGGATTTTTCGACGTGCCCGTGGACAACATCTACGCGACCCCGGTTCTGCTGGGGGACGTGTGGAAGCACCAGTACGAGAACCTGCTGGTGGTGTCGCCCGACGTCGGCGGCGTGGTGCGGGCGCGCGCGATGGCCAAGCGGCTGGAGTCGGATCTGGCGATCATCGACAAGCGCCGTCCGCAGCCCAACGTATCGGAAGTGATGAACGTGATCGGCGACGTGAAAGGCCGCACCTGCGTGATCATGGACGACATCGTCGACACGGCAAATACGCTGTGCAAGGCGGCGCAGGCGCTGAAGGAAGAAGGTGCAGTCCGGGTGGTTGCGTATTGCACGCACCCGGTGCTCTCCGGTGGCGCGGTGGAACGGATTGCGGAGTCGGATATGGACGAGCTCGTGGTGACGGACACGATCCCGCTCTCGAAGGCGGGTCAAGCGTGCACCAAGATCCGCGTGCTCTCCGTGGCAGGACTGCTCGCCGAGACGATCCTGCGCATCAGCAACGAGGATTCGGTGAGCTCGCTGTTCATAGAATAGGTTTTCTCAACCCGGCACCTGGTCGCGGGAGCCGGTAAATGAGCAGGGGAGCACACTCCCTTGCCCGAATCCCCTACGAGGGGACAAAACTTGGAGGCAACATGGAAATCGAAGTGGTAGCGCAAACGCGCAAGGTGCAAGGAAGGGGTGCGAGCCGCCGCCTGCGCCATAGCGGAAAAGTCCCCGGGATCCTGTACGGGGGCAAGACCGAACCGGTCAATATCGAGCTCGATCACAACGACTTGTACCACCAGCTGCTCGACGAGAAGTTTCACGCGTCGATCCTCACGCTGGCCCTGGACGGCGCGAAGCAGCAGGTGCTGCTGCGCGCGGTCAACATGCATCCCTGGAAGACCGAGGTGCAGCACATCGACTTTCAGCGGGTTTCGGCTGACCAGAAGATACACATCAAGGTGCCGCTGCACTTCGCGAACGCCGAGAATTCGCCGGCGATCAAGGAGCAGGGCGGGCTGATCACCCACGTCCTGAACGATATCGACATCCGCTGCCTGCCCGCGGATCTGCCCGAGTTCATCCAGGTCGATCTGTCGCAGATCTCGATCGGTCACTCGATCCACGTGCGCGATCTCGCGCTCCCCAAGGGCGTCGAGCTCGGGTTGGGAGGCAACGAGAACCCAACGGTCGCGTCGGCGCAAATCCCGAAGGCGGCGATCGCCGAAGAGGAGGCCGCTGCAGCCGCAGCTGCCGGTGCTGCCGTCGAAGGCGTGGCTGCGCCCACCGAGGCGGTGCCTGCCGCCGCGGACGTGCCGACGGTCAAGCAGAAGGCGCCCGAGGCTGCCGCGCCCGCTGCCGACGACAAAGGCGGCAAAGGCGGCAAGGGCGACAAGGGCGACAAGGGCGACAAGAAGTAACGCGCCTCATCTCCCTCGGAAAGGGCGCGGCGACCACCGCGCCCTTTTTCGTATCGTCCAATGATGAAACTGATCGCAGGTCTCGGCAATCCGGGCCGGAACCACGAACGCGACCGCCACAACGTCGGTTTCTGGTTCGTGTCGCGCCTTGCCGCCGGTGAGCGCGTCGAGTTGAAATCCCTTGCCAGGTATCATGGGCTCGTGGGCAAGCTCGCTCGCCCCGGAGGCGAGCTCAGGCTCGTGCTTCCTCAGACTTACATGAATCTCTCGGGCAAGTCGGTAGGCGCGCTCGCGCGCTTCTACAAGATCCTCCCCGACGAGGTGCTGGTCGTGCACGACGAGCTCGATTTCCCTCCGGGTACTGCGAAGTTGAAGCTCGGCGGCGGCGTGGCGGGCCACAACGGCCTGAAGGACATCGCCGCGCAGCTCGGCACCCAGGGGTTCTGGCGGCTGCGAATCGGCATCGGTCATCCCGGCGACAAGAGTATCGTCGCCGACTACGTGCTCAAGTCGCCCGCGCCCGCGGAACGCGAGCTGATCGAAGCCGCGCTCGTGCGCTGCCTGGACGTTTCGCGGCTGCTGCTCGACGGCGACATGCAGGCAGCGATGCTCAAACTTCACACGGGTCCCTGATGTCGCTCAAGTGCGGAATCGTCGGTTTACCCAACGTCGGAAAATCCACGCTCTTCAACGCCCTCACCAAGGCGGGAATCGCGGCGGAGAACTATCCCTTCTGCACCATCGACCCGAACGTCGGCATCGTCGAAGTGCCCGACCCGCGTCTGGAAAAGCTCGCTGCCATAGCCAAGCCGCAGAAAGTCATCGCCGCGGCGGTCGAGTTCGTCGATATCGCGGGACTCGTGGCGGGCGCGTCCAAGGGCGAAGGGCTGGGGAACCAGTTCCTTGCGAACATCCGCGAATGCGACGCGATCGCACACGTGGTGCGCTGCTTCGAAGATCCGAACGTGGTGCACGTCGCAGGCAAGATCGATCCGGTTTCGGACATCGAAACCATCAACACCGAGCTCGCGCTCGCCGATCTGGCGACGGTGGAAAAGGCCTACGCACGCTACGGCAAGGTGGCCAAGACCGGCGGCGACAAGGAGGCGCAGCGCATCGTCGCGGTGCTCGACAAAGTGCGCCCGGTGCTCGACGAGGCGCGCCCCGCGCGCAGCGTGGCGCTGTCGAAGGAAGAGCAGTCGGTTCTGAAACCCTTCTTTCTGCTAACCGGGAAGCCGGTGATGTACGTCGCCAACGTCGCCGAGCACGGCTTCGAGGGCAATCCGCTGCTCGCTAAAGTCGAGGAATACGCGAAGCGCGAGGGCGCACCGGTCGTGCCAATCTGCGCCGCGCTCGAGGCGCAGATCGCCGATTTGTCCGACGAGGACAAGCAGGTGTTTCTCGCCGACATGGGGATGAAGGAGGCCGGGCTGGATCGCCTGATCCGCGCCGGCTACGGACTGCTGGGCCTGCAGACCTTCTTCACCGCAGGGCCGAAGGAAGTGCGCGCTTGGACCGTGCAGGTCGGCGCGACTGCGCCCCAATCAGCGGGGGTGATCCACACCGACTTCGAGCGCGGCTTCATCCGCGCCGAGGTCATCGCCTTTGACGACTACGTCGCCCGCGGAGGCGAGCAGGGCGCGAAGGAAGCCGGGAAGCTCCGACTGGAGGGCAAGGATTACCTCGTCCGCGACGGCGACGTGATGCACTTCAGGTTCAACGTTTGATAAAACCGGTCGCGCGTGGCTCGCGCGCCGGTTTATCTCCGCGCGATGAACGGGCTGCCGAGCAGCCGTTCATCGCGCAAGGTCAATTTACCGGTCGACCCCGCCCATGCACAGGTACTTCACCACGAGGTAGTCCTCGATCCCGTACTTCGAGCCCTCGCGGCCGATGCCCGATTCCTTGACGCCGCCGAAAGGCGCGACCTCGGTGGAGATGATGCCGGTGTTGATGCCGACGATGCCGTATTCGAGCGCCTCGGCCACGCGCCACATACGGTTGAGGTCGCGGCCGTAGAAGTACGAGGCGAGGCCGAACTCGGTGTCGTTGGCGAGTTTGATGGCTTCTTTTTCGTCCTTGAATCTGAATAGCGGCGCGACCGGGCCGAAGGTTTCTTCCTTGGTCACTTTCATGGTCGTGTTGACGTTGGCGAGGACGGTGGGCTCGAAGAACGTGCCGCCGAGGGCGTGGCGCTTGCCGCCAGTGAGCACTTTCGCGCCTTTCGCGACCGCGTCGGCGATGTGTTCCTCGACTTTCTCCACCGCGGCTTTTTCTATGAGCGGACCCTGCACCACACCCGCCTCCATGCCGTTGCCGACTTTCATCGCCTTCACCTTTTCGGTGAGTTTGGCGGCAAAGGCGTCGTAGACCTTGTCCTGCACCAACAGGCGATTCGCGCACACGCAGGTCTGTCCGGTGTTGCGGTACTTGGAGGCGAGAGCGCCCTCCACCGCGGCATCCAGGTCCGCGTCGTCGAACACGATGAAAGGCGCGTTGCCGCCGAGCTCCATCGAGGCCTTCTTGACCGTCTTCGCGCACTGCTCGAGTAGCACCTTGCCGACGGCGGTCGACCCGGTGAAGGTGACCTTACGCACGATCGGATTGGAGGTGATCTCGCCGCCGATCGCGGCGGAGCCGCCCGTCACCACGCTGAATACCCCTTTCGGGATTCCGGCGCGCTCGCCGAGCTCGGCCATGGCAAGCGCCGAGTAAGGCGTCATCGTCGCAGGCTTGAGCACCATCGTGCAGCCGGCCGCGAGCGCGGGGCCCGACTTGCGCGTGATCATGGCGTTAGGGAAATTCCACGGCGTGATCGCCGCGCACACGCCGATCGGCTCCTTCAAGACGACGATGCGCTTGTCGGCCTGGTGTCCCGGAATGGTGTCGCCGTAGATGCGCTTCGCTTCTTCCGCGAACCACTCGATGAAGGAGGCGCCGTAGGAAATCTCGGCGCGCGCCTCCGTGAGCGGCTTGCCCTGCTCGGCGGTGAGGATCCGGGCGAGGTCCTCCTGGTTCGCCATCATCAGGTCGAACCATTTGCGAAGGATGTTGGCGCGCTCCTTGGCGGTTTTCGCGCGCCATGCCGGAAGCGCCGCATTCGCCGCCTCGATCGCGCGGCGCGTCTCGGCGGCGCCCATATGAGGTACGGTGCCGAGGATCTCGCCAGTGGCGGGGTTGTTGACGGGAATGGTCTTGCCGCTGTCGGCATCGGCCCATCGCCCGTCGATGTAGCACTGCTGGCGGAACAGGGACGGGTCCTTGAGGTTGAGGGCGGCGATGCCGGAAATCTTGGGATCGTTCATGGGGAACCCCGATAGATGGATGCAGGGAGGCCGAAAACGGCCGGAAACGCGCAAATTTTACCGCAAACGCCCGGCGCTTACTTCAATATGCGGTACAGGTCGCTGTAATCGTCGGTCCAGAGTCGGACGCGCGGATCTGCGTCGATTCTCCGCGCCGCCGCCTTCAGCAGCGGCCCCCCGAAGGCCGAGGGCGAAGCCGAAAGCAGCAGCCAGTCCGACCGGTACACGCCCACTTCGTCGTCATCATCGTTGTCCACCTCGCGCAGCTCCAGGGAAAGCTGCCGGGCTGCCTGCTGCAACACGGGGACGAGGTCGAGGTAGCGGTTGGAGATGTGCACGGCGAGCACGCCCCCCGGCCGGAGCTGCCGCAGGTAGGTGCGGATAGCCTCCGCGGTGAGCAGGTGCACCGGAATGGCGTCGCTCGAAAAGGCGTCGAGCGCGAGGACGTCGAAATTCTGTGCGCTCTCCCGCTCGAGCGAGAGGCGCGCGTCGCCGAGCTGCACCTCCACCCGCGCGGGACTGTCCTTCAGGAAGCTGAATTCCGAGCGCGCAAGGTCGACCACCTGGGGATTGATGTCATAGAAGCGGAAGACATCCCCGGCCCTCCCGTAGGCGGCGAGCGTCCCCGCGCCCAGGCCTACGACCCCGACCCGCACGGGCCCGCGCGCGCGGGCGTCGAGGATCGCGAGCGCCACGCCCGAGGTCGGGCCGTAGTAGGTGGTCGGCCAATCGCGCCGCTCCTCTTCCAGGAATTGCTTCCCGTGAATGATGGTGCCGTGGGACAGGATCCGCATGGCATCAGGTCCCTCTCCGGAATCGCGCACGTTGATCACGCCGTAGAAGTTGCGCAGCGTCACCCGCGTGTCGGCCGAGTTCTCCCGGTAGATGCGCGCGAGCTGGACGCCGAGCGCGACGGTCAGCGCGAGAAAAACGAGCCGCGCGGCCGCGCCCCAGCGCCCGTGAAGCAGGCTGGTGCGGTCGCGCAGCAGCGCGAGCGCCACGAAGAGGCACAGCGCGACCATGCCGAGCGGCAGCTCGTAGAGGTCGTCGAATGCGTTGGGCGCGAGGAGCGCGACCAGCACGCCGCCCAGGGCGCCGCCGAGCGCGAGCATCAGGTAGAAGCCGGTGAGGTAGCGAGGATGCGGCTTCAACCGCGCCAGCTCGCCGTGACAGACCATGCACGCGGCGAAAAGCGTCGCCGAGTAGAGGGGGATCAGTGTCCAGATGCTCGGATTGGAGCGGCTCAGCGTCACGCAGACCGCGGCGAGTCCCGCGGCGAGCAAAGGGAGGAACAGCCAGCGCCGGTACCAGCCTGACGCCTCGAAGCAGAGGACGAAGCTGAGCAGGTACAGCGCGAGCGGCAACACCCACAGAAAAGGGATGGCCGCGATGTTCAGCGTCATGTGCCCGGTGAAAGCGATGAGCAGCGTCGATGCGCACGCCGCGAGCCCCGCCCAAAGCGCCTGCAGACCGAGTCCGGGTTTCTCCGCTTCCCCGTCTACGGAAAGGGGCGCATCGGCGCTGCGGCTACGCCAGGCGAGCAGGCCGCAGAGCAGCACGAACACGATGAAGCCCGCGGACCAGACCGTCGCCTGCTTCCCGAGCGCCAGCATCGGCTCGACGAGAATCGGATAGGAGAGCAGCGCCAGCATCGAGCCGAAGTTGGAGAGGGCGAAAAGGCGGTAGGGCGCCGCGCCCGGGTGCGAGCGCGCGTGCCATGCCTGCACCAGGGGCCCGGTCGTGGAGAGGATGAAATAAGGCAGGCCGACGCTGGTCGCGAGCAGGCCGAGTATCCGCCAGGTCGGGTCCTCGCCCCCCGAGGGCTTCCACGCGGCGCTCGCCGCGAGCGGCAGCGTCGCCGCCGCGAGCGCGAGCAGGACGACGTGGATGGTGCGCCGCGCCGGGACGCGCAGCCGCACGTAGGCGTGCGAGTACACATAGCCGGCGAGGAGCAGCACCTGGAAGAACAGCATGCAGATCGTCCACACCGCCGCGGTGCCGCCGAACCACGGCAGGATCATCTTGGCGATGAGGGGCTGCACCTGGAAAAGCAGAAAGGCGGAGAGGAAGATCGTGACGGCGTAGAGGATCATCGGGGAGAGTTGGGGGAATCGAGGCCGCAGGAAATGCACCGGAGAATCGGGAATTCCCCGGTCGTCGCCGTCGGGTGCTCTAGAAAGTGCCGGGGTAGATGCCGCCGTCGATCAGGAAATTCTGCCCGGTGATATAGCCGGCCTGGGCGCTGCACAGGTAGGCGCACAGATCGCCGAATTCCTCGGGCGTGCCGAAGCGGCCCGCCGGGATCGCCTTCTCCAGATCCCGCTTGACCTCCTCGACGGACTTGCCTCTTTCCTTCGCGTTGAACTCGGTGTTGCTTTTCAGCCGGTCGGTCCAGAACCGCCCGGGGAGCATGTTGTTGATGGTGACATTGCTCGCCACGGTCTGGCGCGCGAGTCCGGCGACGAAACCGGTGAGCCCGCTCCGCGCGCCGTTCGAGAGGGCGAGCTCGGCGATCGGCGCCTTCACCGCGCTCGAGGTGATGTTGATGATGCGCCCGAAGCGCCGGGAGACCATGCCATCCACCGTCGCCTTGATGAGCTCGATCGGCGTGAGCATGTTCGCGCCCAGCGCCTTCTGCCACTCCTCGCGGGAGAACTTTCGGAAATCCCCCGGCGGCGGGCCGCCCGCGTTGGTCACGAGGATATCCGGCTGCGAGCAGGCGGCGAGCGCCGCGATGCGCCCCTGCTCGCTGGTGATGTCGGCCGCGACCGTGACGATGGTCGCGCCGGTCGTGGCGCGCATGTCCTCGGCGGT
>Ga0326726_10006111_pt1 | contig 10853 bp, 4 predicted proteins | sample MHFenrmetagenome_2_FD_207603 | JGI IMG/M metagenome (GOLD analysis project Ga0326726, IMG submission 207603) | Lab enriched peat soil microbial communities from Michigan Hollow, Ithaca, NY, United States - MHF15MN | ecosystem: Environmental > Terrestrial > Soil > Wetlands > Peat | place: USA...
AAGGGCTACTTCGAGCAGCACATCGACGTCGGCGGCAATCAGACTGAATCCCCGTCGGAGTGGCGTCCCGAGGAACTGCTCGATCTGGTCGATGCGCGAGCGACCGTCGTGATCGAGGGGCGGCCGGTCGCCATTCGCGCGTGGAAGTACGCCGTGCGTGGCGTGACGGGCCATGAGGTCCCAGTCTACCTCCTCGATACGCAGCTTCCCGAAAACACCGAGTTCGACCGCTCGCTCACCGACCACCTCTACGGCGGCGACAGCCACTATCGCCTCCTCCAAGAGGTCGTGCTCGGCATGGGCGGCGCGGAGCTGCTGCGCGCGCTCGACTGCAACGCGAGCATCTATCATCTCAACGAGGGGCACTCGGCGCTGCTCACGCTGTGTCTTCTCGATTGGCAGCTCGATGGTCGGAAGACCTTCGAGCTCGACGAAGCCGACATCGAGGCGGTCCGCCGCCGCTGCGTGTTCACCACCCACACGCCCGTGCCGGCGGGACACGACAAGTTTCCGATCGATCTCGTGCGGCGCGTCATCGGCGACGACGAGGTCGCGCTGCTCGAGGCGGCCCACTGCGTGGAGGGCGGCACGCTCAACCTCACGCACCTCGCGCTGCGCCTCGCCCGCTTCGTGAACGGCGTGGCGATGAGGCACCGCGAAGTGTCGCGCGGCATGTTCCCCGATTATCCGATCGACGCCATCACGAACGGCGTGCACGCCGGGACGTGGGTGTCGCCGGCGTTCAAGCGGCTGCTCGACCGCCGGATTCCGGAGTGGCGGACGGACAACCTCTATCTGCGTTACGCGGTCGGCATTCCGCTCACCGAGATTCGCGGCGCGCACGCCGAGGCCAAGAAAGCGATGATCGGGGCAATCACCGCGCGCACCGGCGTCACGCTCGACCCCAAGGTGTTCACGATCGGTTTCGCGCGCCGTGCGACGCCGTACAAGCGCGCCGATCTCGTCTTCACCGACGCCGAGCGTCTCGCCGAGATCGCCGCCAACGTCGGGCCGTTGCAGATCGTCTTCGGCGGCAAAGCCCATCCGCACGACGGTGGCGGGAAGGACTTGATCCGCCGCATCCACGCCGCGGCGGCTGAGCTGGTCGGCCAGGTCACCGTCGTCTACGTCGAGAACTACGAGATGTCGATCGCCGCGACGATGATCGCCGGCGTCGATCTCTGGCTGAACAACCCGATGAAGCCGCTCGAGGCGAGCGGCACGAGCGGCATGAAGGCGGCGCTCAACGGCGTGCCGAGCCTGAGCGTGCTCGATGGGTGGTGGATCGAGGGCCACGTGGAGGGCGTCACCGGCTGGTCGATCGGCGGCCTCACGTCGGAGGGCGATCAATCCAAGGACGCGAATGAGATTTATCTCAAGCTGGAGCGCGTCATCCTGCCGCTGTACTACGGGCTCCCCTTCGCCTACGCCGAAGTGATGCGGTCGGCGATCGCGCTCAACGGGTCGTTCTTCAACACGCAGCGCATGGTCGAGCAGTACGTGCGCAACGCCTACTTCCCGGACGACACGCCGGTCCTCGAGACGGTCGGCGACTGATCCCGGACCTACTCGCCGGGCGACATGCCCGACGTGGGAACCGTCGTTGACTGATCGGGGATCGGCGTTGCACCGCCCGCCTCCTCGAGCTCCTCCTCCATCTCGGCCGTCTTTCGCACGGCGCGCAGCGCCGTGTTCCCGGCGACGACCGCGCCGAGCACGATGTAGATGTAGAAGGTGTAAAAGCGCCACCAGAGCAGTGCCGCGGCGAACAACGCCGGGCCGATGACCCCTGCCAGCGCCGCGCGAAACGCCAGCTCGACGGCGCCGCCGCCCCCCGGCGCCGGCACGACCGCCGCACCGTACAGGAGGCCAAGCGGCCAGAGCGCAAGCGGCGCCAGCGGTGCGTGCGCCCCCGCGCCGAGCACGAGCGCGGGCAGCACGCAGAGGCGCATCGCGACGTGAACGGCCGACATCAGATACGCCGCCGTCGCCCAGCGAAGATCGATGTGCTTCACGCTGTCGACTGTGGTGCGCACCTGCGCGAACCATCGCTGAATCAGCAGCCAGCGCCGGCCGCCGAGGCCCACGCGGCGTGCCCACACGGGTGGTGCGTCGCCGACGTGCCGGCGCGACAACACGATCGCCATCGCGGCGAGCCCGATCACGAAGCCCGCGTAGGCACCCACGACGCCGACGAGCGCTCCGAGCACGAGGCCGGCGTGCCGGAAGACGATTGCCACGATGACGACTACCGTGGCGAGCGACAGCGATTCGAGGAACAGCTCCGCGAACAGGACGACGAGGGCGCTCGAGGTCGGCACGCCTGCTTCCGCGAGCACGAGGAAGCGGGCCGGCTCGGCGCCTGAGCGCGCGGGTGTGATCGACGCGCCGAAATCGCCCGCCAGCGTCGTGCGCAACGCCGTCATGAAGCTGAGCTCGATGTCGGCTGCCTTGGCGCTCCACGTGATCTTCCAGGAGCGGGTGAGAATCTCCACCGCGACGGCCAGCGCCGCCCAGAGGTGTGCCCGCGGGGGCAGCACGATTGTGCTGCCCGCCCGCCACCATCCCAGGATGAAGTACGCCGAAATGCCGATCACCGCCGCGAACGATGCGGCTGTGAACGCCCAACGTCTCCACGTCATGTCGTCACGCCGACGATCATTCTGCGAATCTCCCTGGCGTGACGGGCCCAGTCAACCACAGAAAAACAAGCGGCCGGGCTCTCGCCCGGCCGATCTCTCAGGTCGTCCCCGAACGCCCCGATGTCATCCCGAGCGAAGCGAGGGATCTGCAGTTCAACCTGCAGATCCCTCGGTCGCTCCGCTCCTTCGGGATGACGGGCGCTACGGCCAGCGCGACGTCAAACCCTCTTCCTCCGCGCTCGCCCCGCCGCTCGCCGACGGTGCGGGCTTCAGGATGTGGCTGATCTGCTGCCGCACGTCGTCCAGATGCCGCTTCGTCGGCACGTCGGTCGCACGTTTCTGCGCCGCCGCGACTTCAGCGTCGAGCTGCTTCAACTCGCCGCGGAGCATCGCCTTGATCTCGCCCGTGTTCGAGGCCGGCGCCGCACCACCGCGGCCGCCGCCACCACCGCCTCGACCTCCCGCCGCCGCGGCGGCGGCCGGCGGATTGATCTTGTTGCCGACGTCCGTCAGGTACGCACGCTGCAGCCCGCGACGATACACGTCGACCTTGAGCGGACCGCCACCGTAGAGCTCCGTGAACACGCCGTGCCGGAGATCGCTCAGCATCTCGGTGAGCGTGTACGCGTCCGCGCCTTTCGTGAGCGCCTCGTTCTCGATCAGGCGCGTCATCTTGCCGTCGTTGAGCAGGCTCGTGATCAACGCCGACTGCGCGTTCACGATTCGCGTCACTTCGCCGTTCGGTTCGATCTTGCGCAGGATGTCCCTGTCGATCAGCCAGGTCGGCGTCTGGAATCCGTTGTCGGCGATGAATTTCATCGCCTGTTGCTGCCGCGCCTTCGGCACCGGCGTGAAGCGCGGGCCGGGCTGGTCGCCGTATTTCTCCTGCGAGTTCATGCCACCGACCAGATTGGCCACGTGCCCAAGCTCGGTGCGGAACTGATTGATCTGCCGGCCGTAGAGCTCGGCGAGCACGTCGAAGTCTTCCGTCGGCTTCACTGTGGCGCTCTGAATCCACGCCATGTTCCGGTGCAGGTTCTTGAAGCCGAGCTCCGTCGCGCGCACGGGGTCCATGTCGCCCACGGCCTCGGTCTCGTCGCCCGGATCCGAGCCGAACGCGCCACTCGTCGAGAAGCGCAGCCACGGCTTCGTGTCCTGATCGCGCGCCCAGCGGTCGAGCGTAGCCTGCTCGGCCTGCGCGCCCGCGATCTGCTCGGCGCCCGTCTTCCGCATCATGCCCTGCTGCGCGACCTGCATCGGCGCGTTGATCGGCGCGTAGCCCCAGTGCGTCGCCCAGATGTCGTACGGCCCGATCTTCGGCACCAGCAGCTCGGGCGGAACGTTGTCTTCCGGCTGCACGACGTAGTTGAAGCGCGAGTAGTCCATCAGCGTCGACACGTGGCCCATGCGGCGCAGGAAGTCGGCGTTGCGGATCGAGTCGATCGGATACTGCGAGCTCGCCTTCATGTTGTGCTGGAAGCCGAGCGTGTGTCCGACTTCGTGCGCGAGCACGTACTCGAGGAGCCGGCCCATCAGCTCGTCGGGGAACGGGAACTGCCGAGCGCGCGGATCGTTAGCGGCGGCCTGCGTGAAGTACCAGGTGCGCGCGAGGTTCTGCACGTTGTGGTAGAACTGGATGTGCGCGTTCAGGATCTCGCCCGAGCGCGGATCGTGCACGTTCGGACCGCTCGCGTTCTCCGTCGTCGACGGGAGCCACCGCACCACCGAGTAGCGCGCGTCTTCCGGCGACCAATCGGGATCGTTCGTCGGCGCGATCTTGCCGACGATCGCGTTCTTGAAGCCCGCGGCCTCGAACGCCGGTTGCCAATCCTCGATCGCCTTGATCATGTACGGACGCCACTTCTCCGGCGTGTTGGCGTCGAGGTAGTACACGATCTGCTTGACGGGCTCGGAGATGGCCGCGTTCGGATCTTTCTTTTCCAGGCGGTAGCGCGTGATGAAGCAGCGCTGGTCGTCCGCCACGCGCTGTGCCGGCTGCGAGTAGTCCGTCACCGTGAGGCTGAAATAGCCGACGCGGTTGTCGCAGATACGCGGCTGCATTGGCGTCTCGGGCAGCTTGTGGAAGCTGTACGACATCACGATCGTCGCCGACGGCGCCGTCACGCCTGCCGCGCCGCGACCGCCACGACCCGGCGTCGGCGCCGCTGCGCCACGCCCGCCGCCGCCGCCGCTCTGCAGCGTGAGCGTCGAGTAGACGTTCACATTGTCGGGGAACGGCGACACACGCTCGACCCACGAGCGGGTCGCATCGACCGTGTATCCCTGGCCGATGCGTTGCGCCGGCGAGAGCTCTTGCGGCGGCTGTGTGAAGAGACGCGACACGTCGATCACAGCCGCGCTGTCGGGTCCGTACGACTCGACGTTGAAGATGGCGATGATCGGGTGCACGTTCGACGCGGCCACGGCGCCGGCGACCGGAGTGGTCGAGTCGCTGGCCATGATCTCGTACGAGATGCCGCGCAGCAGCACGCGGTTGTCGCGGCGCTCGAACCGTAGCACGCGGTTGCCCGCGGCCTGACCGTTGTAGCCCGCGCCGAGCGTAGTCTGCGCGATCTCCTGCACGAGCAGGATGTCCTTGTTCATCTCGCGGCGCGGAATCTCGAACAGCACGCGCTCGGCGATGCGGTGCACCTTGAACAGACCGTTTCTGGTCTGCGCCTGCGCGGTCACGACGCGATTGTACGGCTGCGGATTCGGCGCGCCGGCTTGCGCCGCGCCCCCCGCACCACCGCGGCCTCCTCGGCCGCCTCCCGCACCACCGGCTGGAGTCTCCGTCGTGTCGGTCGGATTGTTCGGAACGCCGGCGGGCGCCTGCTGTCGTGGAGCCTGCGCGGCCGGAGCAGTGGGTGCCGGAGCCGGCGCGGGAGCCGGCGTAGTCGTGCAGCCGATCGCTAGCGCGACGGCGGCGGCGCTACCCAGGACCAGCGCGGAACTGGTTCGCATAGGACACCTGCCTGACGGGATGAAAGGGGTGGTGGGAGTGGCGACCGGGGTCGAACACGGATACTGGATCCCCGCTAGGGGGAACGCTAGGAGGAGGGCAATCGTTGTACGGTCCCGCACACGCGCTAGCCCTCTCATCTGCTCGACCGGCGCCGCTCGTGCTCATTTTCTTGACACTCACGAAGCGCGCCGGCGCCTCAGACTGCCTGGACCGCTCTCCCATCGCGCGTTGCGTATATCTCCAACCAGGGCGCCCATGCCGCGTGCGCTGACGCAACCGCTCCCATCGCCCGCTTGAGGACGCGTTCCTCCCAGCGAGCCCAGCCCCGCGTCCACTCGTCGGCCGTCGGCACGAGCACGTCACCGCGAACGCTCGCGACGCTGAATCCGACGTCGGCGAGCAACCGGCGGAGCGACTCGACGGTGAATCCCCAGCGGTAGGGAAAGGCAAGCAGGTTGTTCTGGGCGAGCACGGCGCGCGCCACCGCCCGGCCGACGCGATTGCCGCGCGCGACCAAGCGATGCAGTCGCGCGTAGACGGCCCCGTTCGGAACTCGAATGGCCAACACGCCTCCTGGTCGGAGGCGGCGCCACGCCTCGTACGTCAGCCCGCGCGGATCGGCGAGCTGGTCGAACGTGTTCCAGATCGCGATCGCGTCCACCACGCGATCGCGCGGGAGATCGCCAAGCTCTCCATCTTGGACGCGCGCTCCCAGACCGCGCGCGAACGCATTGACTGCCAGATTGACGTCGAGCCCGTCGACGCGCAGGCCGGCGCTGCGGGCCGCGAGGAGAAAGGCACCGACGTAGCTGCCCACCTCGAGCCCCGTGCCGCCGCGGCCGAGCATGCGACGAACTCGGCGTGCTTGAGCGCGGGCCGTCGGCAATTGCGCGTCGTGGAGCGCCCGGAGCCCGTCCTGCGACGGCGCGCCGCGGGCATAGAGCTCCGTCACGCGCGACGCACGCTCAGCCGGATTCCGATAGACGAGACCGCAGTGGGCGCACTCAACCAATCGGATCGGCGGCGGCTCCGAGAACGCCACGCGGTCGGCCAACCGGCGTGGCGGCGTCTCGGGCCGGAGACGCGGTGCGTGGTACTCCCACAGCGCCTCCAGCTCCGCCCGAACGTCCTCGGTGTCTGCCACGAGCGCGGCATCGCGCTGCCCGCAAACGATGCAGCGCCCGATCTCGTACGACGGCCGTTGGCCCAACGCCAATTCGCTCTTCCGCTCGACTCGGGAGAGCTTCGCGGCAGCGAACGTGCCGTCCCGGCGCGCACCAGGGCGATGAAGCCATAGCCATCCCGGCGGATCAGCTTCTCCCTGGTTGAAGTGCCGAGAGAATTCTGTGCATTGTTAGTCGGTTCTTTGTCCCGATCCCTCCCGTTCTCCCCTCCACGCCAGGACGTCCCGGTGCGCGTGAACCGACTTCTCCACCTCGCTGCAATCCTGCTGCTGCCGGCCACGTCGTCCGCGCAGCGCGACTCGCTCGCCTTCACCGGACTGCGCTGGCGCGAGGTCGGTCCCTATCGCGGCGGCCGCTCGGTGGCGGGCACCGGCAATCCGTCGCGCCCGGACGAGTTCTGGATGGGCACCACGGGTGGCGGCGTCTTCAAGTCGATCAACGCCGGCCAATCATGGGCGCCGGTGACCGACAAGTACTTCGGCGGCACGATCGGCGCGATCGCCGTCGCGCCGTCGGCGCCGGATGTCGTGTACGTGGGTGGCGGCGAGTATCCGATTCGCGGCAACGTGTCGCATGGCGACGGCGTGTGGAAGACCACCGACGGCGGCAAGACATGGACGTCGATGGGACTCATGGACACGCGCCAGGTCTCGCGCATCGTCGTGCACCCGACCAATGCGGACGTCGTCTACGTGGCCGCCCTCGGTCACGTCTGGGCGCCGAATCCGGAGCGCGGCGTGTTCCGCTCGAAGGACGGCGGGCGGACCTGGCAGAAGATCCTCTTTCGCAACGACTCGACTGGCGCGATCGACCTGGTCATGGATCCCACCGACCCGAACGTGCTCTACGCCGCGCTCTGGCAGGCTGGCCGGACGCCGTGGATGCTGTCGTCCGGCGGCAACGGCAGCGGTCTCTTCAAGTCGACCGACGCGGGCGACCATTGGACGGAGATCACGCGCAACCCGGGACTGCCGGCCGGCATCTGGGGAGACGTCGGCCTCACGATCTCGGGGGCGAAGCCCAACCGGCTCTGGGCAGTCATCGAAGCCGATTCTGGCGGTGTCTATCGAACGGATGACGCCGGCCAAACGTGGACGCGGACGAACAGCGACCGCGGGCTGCGCCAGCGCGCGTGGTACTACAACAAGATCCACGCCGACCCCAAGGACACGAACGTCGTCTACGCGAACAACGTGCAGTTCCAGAAATCGACCGACGGCGGCAAGACGTTCCGTCCGGTGCGCGGTCTGCCGCATGGCGACTCGCACGACTTGTGGATCGATCCCAAGAACTCCAACCGGATGATCGAGTCGGACGACGGCGGCTCGACCGTGAGCGTGGACGGCGGCCGCACGTGGAGCGACGAGGATTTCGCGACCGCGCAGTTCTATCACGTCATCGCGACGACGCACTTTCCGTATCACATCTGCGGCGCGCAGCAGGACAACTCCACGCTCTGTGGTCCGAGCAGGGGAAGCCTGGACATATCGGACTGGCTCGAGGCGGGCGGCGGCGAGAGTGGCTGGATCGCGCCGCGCAACGACGATCCCGACGTCGTCTACGCGGGAAGCTACGGCAACCTGCTCACGCGCAAGGATCTCCGCACCGGGATCTCGGTGAACGTGAATCCCTGGCCGGACAATCCGATGGGCCATCCGGCGATGGACCTCAAGTACCGCTTCCAGTGGACGTTCCCGATCACCGTCTCCAAGCACAACTCCAACGTCGTCTACGCCGGCTCCAACGCGATCCATAAAACGACCAACGGCGGCAAGAGCTGGACGACGATCTCCGGCGATCTCACCTATCATGATCCCGCCACGCTCGGCAATTCCGGCGGACCGATCACGAAGGACCAAACGTCGGTCGAGTACTACGCGACCATTTTCGTCATCGAGGAATCGCCGGTCACGCCGAACACCATCTGGACGGGCTCCGACGACGGCAAGGTGTACGTGACGCGGAACGGCGGCGTCAAATGGACCGACGTCACGCCGAAGGACATGATGAAGTTCACGCGCGTGTCGAGCATCGACGCGTCGAAGTTCGGCGAGTGCATCGCGTACGTCGCGGCGAATCGGTTCCAACTCGACGACGATCGCCCGTACCTCTGGAAGACGACCGACTGCGGCGCGACGTGGACGCGGATCGACGCCGGCATCGCATCGACGGAGTTCACGCGCGTCGTTCGCGAGGATCCGGCGAAGCGCGGCCTCCTCGTGGCCGGCACGGAGCGCGGCGTGTGGTACTCGTCCGATGACGGCGCGCACTGGCGGAGTCTCCGGCTCAACCTGCCGATCGTGCCCGTGCACGATCTCGTCTTCAAGCAGGGCGACGTCGTGCTCGCCACGCACGGCCGCGGCTTCTACATCATGGACGACATCTCGACGCTCGAGCAGATGTCGGATGCCGTCGCGGCGTCGCCGGCGCATCTCTTCAGGCCGCGCGACCAATATCGTCTGGCGGCGGCGGGCGGATTCGGCGGCGGTGGCCGAGGGGGCGCGGGCGGTGCCGCGGCACTGACCCCGGAAAACGCGCCGATTCACCCGACGGGCCAGAATCCGCCGACCGGCGTTGTCGTGCAGTACTGGCTCGGGTCGGGCGGAGAAAATGTCGCACTCGAGTTCCTCGATGCGACGGGCAAGGTCGTGCGCACCTACAACAGCAAGCAGGACACGACGGCGGCCGCGCCGGCGCAGCCGGCCGATGAAGGCTTCGCCGCGCCCCCGCCGCCTGCGCGCGTCCCGAACAAGCGCGGCGTCAACACGTTTCTCTGGAACATGCGCTACCCGGACGCGACGAATTTCCCCGGCATGATTCTCTGGGCGGCGAACGTCACGGGTCCGCTCGTGCCGCCGGGCTCGTACAAGGTGCGCATGCTGGTCGGGGGCCGCCCGGTCGCCACGGAATCGTTCAGGATCTTGCCGGACCCACGCATCAAGGCGACGCTCGCCGAGTGGCAGGAGCAGTCGCGGCTTGCCCTGCAGATTCGCGATCGCTTCTCGGAGGCGAACGACGCCGTCACGCAGATCCGGCGCGTGAAGGCGGAGCTGGCCGATCGGCAAGCGAAGATGCCGGCCGCGCAACAGGGCGAGTTCTCCGCGCTCTCGTCGGTGTTCGGCACGGCGCTGGCCGAAGTCGAGGATTCGCTCTATCAGACCAAGAACCGCAGCGGCCAGGACCCGCTCAACTATCCGATTCGACTGAACAATCGCATCGGCGCACTGATGGGCGTGGTCTCGAGCGCCGACGGCCGGCCGACGCAGCAGTCGTACGACGTCTACAAGGTTGTGTCGGGCGAGCTCACCACGCAGCTCACCAAGCTGCGAAAGCTGATGTCGGACAACCTGCCGAAGGTGAACGCCATGCTGCGTGCGGCAGGACTCAAACAGATCGAAACGACGGGTCCGATATCATGAGCGATCGAGTGGCGTTGGTACCGCCATCCCCATCGCGTGGTAGCCCTTGTCCACGTACATCGTGGTCCCTGTGACCGCACTCGCCAGCGGTGAGGAGAGAAACGCGGCGACGCGGCCGACTTCGTCGGCCGTGAGCTTGTCCGTGAGCGGCGCGTTGTGCTGCACGTACTCCACCATCTTCTCGATGATGCCGATCGCGCTCGCCGCGCGCGACGCGAGCGGACCGGCGGAGATCGTGTTCACGCGGCAGCCGAACTTACGCCCCGCCTCGAACGCCAGCGTGCGCGTGTCGCTCTCCAGCGCCGCCTTGGCCGACGACATGCCGCCACCGTACCCGGGAATCACACGCTCGCTCGCCATGTAGGTGAGCGAAACGAACGACGCGCCCGCACGGAGCAGCGGGCCGAATCGCTGCACCATCGACACCAAGGAATACGCGCTCGCGCTCAGCGCGCCGAGGTAGCCCGCGCGGCTCACCTCGAGCAGTGGCTTCTTGACCTCTGGCCCGTTGGCCAGCGAATGCACCACGATGTCGAGCGGCCGCTCGCCGAAGTCCGCCACCAACCGCTCGGCGACTCCGTTGATCGAACAGTCGCCGACATCCTTGTATCGCATGCTGGTCCGGAGATCCTCCGGAATTCCC
>Ga0326726_10006112_pt1 | contig 10852 bp, 9 predicted proteins | sample MHFenrmetagenome_2_FD_207603 | JGI IMG/M metagenome (GOLD analysis project Ga0326726, IMG submission 207603) | Lab enriched peat soil microbial communities from Michigan Hollow, Ithaca, NY, United States - MHF15MN | ecosystem: Environmental > Terrestrial > Soil > Wetlands > Peat | place: USA...
GCCCGCTTGTCCGCCTTGCCGGCGTACTTGACCCGCAGGATATCCTCGGCCTTGGCCATGTCGCCGCCGGCTTCCTCGAGCGCCTTCTTGCAGTCCATCATACCGGCGCCCGTCTTGGCGCGAAGCTCGGCCACCAATTTCGCGGGAATCTCTTTCACAGTCGTCATCTCCAGTCACTCCTCATAAGAACGCCGCCCCCTTGCCGTCTGGCTCGAAGGGCGGCGAAGTCGGTCGACCTGTCCAGCGACCCTTCCCGGTGTGGGTTAGGGCTCGCTCCCCGCCGCGGGCTCGGCTGCGGCCGGCGTATCCTCCGCCTTGAGCCGGGCGGCGATCGCCTCGGGCTTGGGACGGCGCTTCCGGCGCGCCGGACGCTTCTTCCGATCGCCTTCCGCTTCCGCTTCGACCCCCGTCTCCGTCGAGTAGGTCACGGCCTCCGCATCCTCGGACGTCTCGCGCACCGGCTGCCGGCGCCGCGCCTCCAGAATGACCTCGGCGACCGCCACCGCGATCAGCGACACCGCCCGGATGGCGTCGTCGTTTCCCGGGATCGGCACGGTGATCAGATCCGGATCGGCGTTGGTGTCCACGATGGCCACGACCGGGATCCCCAGCTTGTTCGCTTCGGCGACCGCGATCCGCTCCTTCTTCGCGTCCACCACGAACAGCGCCCCCGGGAGCCGGCCCATCTGCTTGATCCCCGACAAGTTCTTGTCGAGCTTCACCCGCTCGCGGTCCAGCAGCAGCTGCTCCTTCTTGGTGTAGTGCTCGAACTCGCCCTCGGCCGCCCCCTGCTCCAGCTCCTTCAGCCGCTTGATCTGCTTCTTGATCGTCTGGAAGTTGGTGAGCGTCCCGCCCAGCCAGCGCTCCGTGACCCAGAAGCCGCCGGCGCGTTCCGCTTCACCCTGGATGATGAGCTTGAGCTGCTTCTTGGTGCAGACGAACAGCACGCCCTCGCCCCGCTCCACGATGGAGCGCAGCAGCTCCTGCGCCAGCTCGAGCTGACGCAGCGTCTTCTGGAGGTCGATGATGTAGATGCCGGAACGCTCGGCGAAGATGAAGCGGCGCATCTTCGGATTCCACCGGCGCGTCTGGTGGCCGAAATGCACCCCGGCTTCCAGCAGGTCCTGCAACTGAGGCTGCGTCATGCACTCCCTTTCATGGGTTTTGGTCCGCCGCCGCCGTCATGTTCGAAGCCACCCTGCAGGACAGGGACCCAGCTCCAAATCGGGCGACGTGAGTATTTGAGACCTCGGACCTCAGACGTCAGGAGCTGACGTCCGAGGTCTGATGTCTGGTTTACCGCTTCGAGAACTGGAACCGCTTCCGCGCCCCCGCCCGTCCCGGCTTCTTCCGCTCCACCGCCCTCGGGTCCCGCGTCAGCAGTCCCTGCTCGCGCAACTTCTTGCGGTGCTGCTCGTCGGCCAGGCACAGTGCGCGGGCGATCCCCATCCGCATCGCTCCCGCTTGGCCGGTGACGCCGCCCCCGCGGCAGATCCCCTTCACGTCGAACGCGCCCAGCGTATCGGTCGCGGTGAACGGCTGCTGGATGTGCGACACGAGCGACGCGCGGGGAAAGAAGTCACCCAGCGTGCGCCCGTTGATGTTCCACTTGCCCGACCCAGGGGTCAGGTACACCCGCGCCACGCTTTCCTTGCGGCGCCCGACGGCATGCCACCGCAGCTCCGGCGTCTCAGTCATTTCGTCCCCTCGAGCGAGAGCGGCTGCGGCTGTTGCGCCGCGTGTGGGTGCGTCGGTCCGGCGTACACCTTGAGCATCTGCTTTACATGCTGGCGCGACAGGGTCGTCTTGGGCAGCATCCCCCACACCGCCTGCTCGATGACCCGCTCGGGATGCGACGCCAGCACGTTCTTGACCGGCTTGAACCGCTCGTGGCCCATGTAGCCGGTGTGCCGGAAGTAGCGCTTCTGCTCCAGTTTGCGGCCCGTCAACTTCACCAGCTCGGCGTTGACGACGATCACCGCGTCGCCGCTGTTGAGGTGCGGCGTGAACGTCGGCTTGTGCTTGCCGCGCAGAACCTGCGCGACGCGACTCGCCAGCCGGCCGAGCGGTTGCCCGGCGGCGTCCACTACGAACCACTGATGGATGATGTCTTCTTTGCGCAACGTGAACGTCTTCATGGCTCTGAACGTCGTCCCGATTTTTGACAGACAGGCAGTATACCCGGGGCCCTAAGGTCCTGTCAACTTGAGGGTTCCGGCCTCTCGCCCTCGCCGTGCGCCGCCAGCGTAACGAGCGGCGCGCCCTTGTCCACGGGCATCCCTGCCCGGACATGGATTTTCGCGACGCGGCCTGCACGGGAAGCGCGCAGCTCGTTCTCCATCTTCATCGCCTCCACCACGACGAGCGGCGCCCCGGCCCCGACATGCTGGCCCTCCACCACCTCCACGCGAACCACCAGCCCCGGCATCGGCGCCCGCACCACGCCACCGGACGGCCCGGTGGCTTTGCGGCCGGTGAGAGCCTGAATCGCCCGCGTTCGCTCGTCCACCGCCTCCACCTCGATTCGCTCCCCGACCGCCCCCAGCGCCCACCGCGCCCCTCCCTGCTCCCCCGGTCCCGCTATCGGCTGGACGGCCACGGTCCACGATTCACCGGCGAGCAGCAGATGGTGTAGCGGCGTTCCCGGAATGGCCGCCAGATGCGCATCGAGCACCGCGCCGTCCACGACCACTCGGCCGCCCTCGACCGCCACCTCGACGGTGCGGGTCCCGATGCGCACGAAGTATTTCACGCGGCGGCCGCCTCCAGATGGACCACCACCCCGACCAGCGCCGTCTGTGGAAACAAGTCGAACCCCCGCACCGAGCGCAGGTGATAGTTGACCTCCAGGCGGTGGAGATCGCGGGCGAGGGTCGCCGGATCGCGGGACAGATACACAAGCCGCGCGACCGGATCCCCCGCCAGTCGCAGCACCACGTCCCAGTGCAACCCGACCCGGGGCGGCGCGACGACGACGACCTGCGGCTCGGGAAGACTCGGCAGCACATCTTCGGCCCGGCCGGCGATGCAGCGCACCTGCGAGCCGAACGCAGCCAGGTCGGCACGGCTGCGCGCCCAGGCAATGGCCTTTTCGTCGGCATCCACGCTCACCACCTGTGCCCCGCGCTCCGCCAAAAGGAGCGCGGTATCGCCGATTCCACCGTACAGGTCCCACGCCTGCTGGCCGCGCACGTCGCCCAGCCCCTCGACCACCCAGGCCCGAGCCACGCGGTCCATCTCGGGATTGTCCGCTTCGAACGCCGTCGCGGGAAACCCGGTGGATGGCCCCGCCACGACGCGCGCCGCACCCTCCGCGGGCTGCCACCAGCACACCACGTTCGTCCCGTCGGGCAGGGCGGACCGCAGCGCGCCTGCCGTCTGCCACGGCTCTCCGGCGGACTGCGCGATGACATGCCGGGTGTCGTCGCGGCTCAGCCGCAACGTGAGCTGCGTGGTTCGCTCCGGCAGCAAATCGAGATGGGCCTTCAGCGCGCGCCAGAGCGCCATCAGCCGCACGTCGGCGATGTGGCACTCCACGAGCGGGAACACCCCGCCCGAGCGGTCGTACGGGTGGAACCCGATGACATACGACGATCCCGACCCACCCTTCACCGCCAGATCGATCACGCTCCGATACCGCCATTGCTCGCTCGCTCCAGCGATCTCGGGATCGGCGACGGTGAGCTTGCCGATCCGCCGCAGCGCGTCCCCCACGATGGACCGCTTGGCGGCAAGCTGCGCTTCGTAGGTCAGGTGCTGCAACTGGCACCCGCTGCAGCGATCGACGCCGTAGTGCGGGCAGCCCGGCGTCACACGCGAGGCCGCCGGCTCGACGATCTCGGCCGCCTCGCCTCGTGCGAAGTGTCGGTGCACGCGCAGACTCCCCGCGCGCAACCGCACCCGTTCGCCCGGGGCCGTGCGCGGCACGAATACCGCCCGGCCGTCGTCCAACCGGCCGACCCCATCGCCTCCCGCGGCGATGCCCGATACGGCGACGGTATCCGCGGTCATTGCAGAGACTCCCGACGGGCTTCGGCGAGCCATGCCGACGTGCGGCCCGGCGGCGGACCCGACGTGGCGAGCGCCGGCCCGCCCGTGCGTCGTTCCTCGGCAAGTAGCGCGGCGACAATCGCGATCGGGCGGAGCAGCGACTCGCTCACCGGCTCGCCGAGCAGGCGGCCGCCTGCCTGTTCCAGGTAGTTGATGTCGAACTCTCCACGGCGAAACTCGGCATCGGCGAGCACGCGCAGGTGGAATGCCTGGGACGTGGGCACGCCCACGATCACGAGCTCGCGCAACGCCCGCTGCATCCGCTGCAACGCCGCCTCGCGTGTTTCCGCCCAGGCGATGAGCTTCGCCAGCAACGGGTCGTAGTGCAGCGTGACCTCGTTCCCGGCCTCCACGCCGCCGTCCCAGCGGATGCCGGGACCTCCCGGCACGCGCAGGTATTGCACCACGCCGGTCGCGGGCAGGAACCCGTCGAACGGGTCTTCCGCGGTGATCCGGCATTCGATCGCGTGCCCCCGCGGTTGCAACAGACCAGCCGCTACGCGCATCGGCTGCCCGGCGGCGATGCGCAGCTGTTCCCGCACGAGGTCCACCCCGAACACCAGCTCGGTGACGGGATGCTCCACCTGAATCCGGGTGTTCATCTCGAGAAAGTGGAATTCCCCGTCGGGCGCGAGCAGAAATTCGACCGTTCCGGCCCCCCGGTACCCGACGGCGCTGGCGGCCGCCGTGGCCGCCTCCCCCATGCGCCGCCGCAACCCCGGCGTGACCGCCACCGAGGGTGACTCTTCGATCAGCTTCTGGTGGCGGCGCTGGATGCTGCACTCCCGCTCGCCCAGGGCCACGACGCGTCCATGACCGTCGGCGAGCACCTGGATCTCGATGTGCCGTGGGTGATCGATGTACTGCTCGAGGTAGATGCTCCCGTCCCCGAATGCCTTGGTGGCTTCCCGTTGGGCCGCCTGGAACGCCCCGCTCACCTCGCCGGCGGCCCGCACCACGCGCATCCCCTTCCCGCCGCCGCCGGCGGACGCCTTGAGCAGCACCGGAAACCCCAGGCGTTCCGCTTCCTGCTCCGCATCCGCCGCATTGCGCAGGGTGCGGGCGATGCCCGGCACCACCGGCACCCCCGCGGCCTGCATGCGGCGCCGCGCCTCCGTCTTGTCCCCCATCGCCCGGATCGCTGCAGCAGGCGGCCCCACGAAGATCAGACCCGCCTCCGTCACCGCCTCGGCGAACGCCGCCCGCTCGGAGAGGAACCCGTAGCCCGGGTGTATCGCCTGGCAGCCCGTGCGCCGGGCGGCCTCGATGAGCTTCCCGATGCTGAGGTAGGACTCCGCGGCGGGCGCAGCGCCCAGCCTGACGGCGTCGTTGGCCGCCCGGACGTGCGGCGACAGCCGATCGGCGTCGGAATAGACCGCTACCGCCTCGAGCCCTTCTTCTTGGCAGGCGCGGATGATGCGGAGCGCGATCTCGCCGCGATTGGCGACGAGGACGCGGCGAAACGAGACGTCAGACATCAGACATCAGACTGACGTCTGACGTCTGACGTCCCGCTTCACAATGGGATATTCCCATGCTTCTTCGGCGGATTCCGGTCCCGCTTGCTCTCGAGTGAGGTGAGCGCCTCGATGAGACGCGGACGGGTGTCGCGCGGATCGATGACGTCGTCCAGGAAACCGCGGTTCGCCGCCAGGTAGGGATGGGCAAACTTGGTGCGATACTCCGCCACCCGCTCCTCGGTCGCATCCCCCTTGAACAGGATCTCCACCGCCCCACGCTCCCCCATCACGGCGATCTCGGCCGTCGGCCACGCGATGTTGTAGTCGCCCCGGATGTGCTTGGAGCTCATCACGTCGTACGCCCCGCCGTACGCCTTGCGGGTGATCACCGTGAGCTTCGGCACCGTGGCTTCGCAGTAGGCGAACAGCAGCTTCGCGCCGTGCTTGATGATCCCGCCATGCTCCTGGGAAACCCCCGGCAGGAACCCGGGGACGTCTTCGAACGTGACGAGGGGGATGTTGAACGCATCGCAGAAGCGGATGAAGCGCGCGCCCTTGAGCGACGCGCTGATGTCGAGCACCCCCGCGAGACTGGCCGGCTGGTTGGCGATGATGCCCACCGGACGCCCGGCCAGGCGGGCGAAGCCCACCACGAGATTCGTGGCGTAGTCGCGATGCACCTCGAAGAAGTCCCCGTCGTCCACGACCCGGCGGATCACCTCGTGCATGTCGTAGGGCTTGGCGGCTTCGTCCGGGACGATGTCGAGCAACGCCTCATCGCGGCGGTCGGGCGGATCGGCCGAACCGCGCACCGGCGGTGAGTCGAGGTTGTTGGAGGGCAGGAACGAGAGCAGGGTCCGAATCGCGGTGAGGCACTCGAGCTCGGAATCGTACACCAGGTGCGCGACGCCCGAGGTCGTGCCGTGGACGTCGGCACCGCCCAGCTGCTCGAAATCCACCTCTTCGTGCGTCACCGTCTTCACCACGTTCGGTCCCGTCACGAACATGTAAGAGACGCCCCGCACCATACAGATGAAATCGGTGATCGCCGGACTGTAGACGGCCCCGCCGGCGCAGGGACCGAGGATGGCGCTGATCTGCGGGACGACGCCCGAGGCGAGCGTGTTGCGCAGAAAGATGTCGGCGTATCCCCCCAGGGAGGCGACCCCCTCCTGAATGCGCGCCCCACCCGAATCGTTCAATCCGATGATCGGCGCGCCGTTGCGCACCGCGAGATCCATCACCTTGCAGATCTTCTCGGCGTGGGTCTCGGAGAGGGATCCGCCGAACACGGTGAAGTCCTGGGCGAACACGTACACCAGCCGACCCTCGATGCGCCCCCAGCCGGTGACGACACCGTCACCCAGGATCTGCTGCTCGGCGAGGCCGAAATCGGTCGAGCGGTGCGTGACGAACCGATCCAGCTCCACGAACGATCCCGGATCGAGCAGCACGTCCAGTCGCTCGCGCGCCGTCATCTTCCCCTTCTTGTGCTGCGTCGCGATACGCTCGGCGCCGCCGCCCTGCTCGGACTCGGCGCGCTTCTGCTGCAGGAGGTCGAGCTTCTCTCGCATGGACATGGATCGGAATCTAGGGGCGGGGTGACGGATAGCACAAAGGGGACAGGAAATCCTGTCCCCTTCGGTCTCGTCGCGCGCCGAGCGGCTAGGCGTCCAACACCGGCACATCCGGTTTGACGATGGGCGGCGCGCCGGTGTCGTCCTGGGGGAAGCCGGTCGCCGCCAGCACGATCCGATGATGAATCGGATCCACCTCCAGCACCTTGAGATCCACCGCCTGGCCTTCCTTCACCGCATCGGCGGGATTGTGCAGCTCGGGAATGCCCAGCTGCGACATCGGAATGAAGCCTTCAATGTCGTTGCCGATATCCACGACCACGCCCTTGTCCATCAGGCGCAGCACCCGCCCGCGCAGCTCCGTCCCGACGGGATAGGTCTCGCCGATCCGCAGCCAGGGATCTTCCTGGGCCTGCTTCAGGCCGAGGGAGATGCGCTTGTTCTCGGCGTCGACGTTCAGGATGAGCACGTCGACCTCATCGCCCTTCTTCACGACCTCGGATGGATGCTGCACCCGCTTGGTCCACGACATGTCGGAGATGTGAATCAATCCGTCGATGCCGGGCTCGATTTCCACGAACGCGCCGAACGAGGTGAGATTGCGCACCTTCCCCTTCAGTCGCGTCCCCACCGGGTACTTCGCCGGCAGCGCCATCCACGGATCCTGCTCGGTCTGTTTCATGCCGAGCGAGATCTTCTCTTCACCTTCGTCCACCTTGAGCACCACCGCTTCGATGGTCTCGCCGATCGAGACGATCTTCGAGGGATGACGCACATTGCGGGTCCAGCTCATCTCGGAAATGTGCACCAGGCCTTCGATGCCCGGCTCGAGCTCCACGAAGGCGCCGTAGTTGGTGATCGAGACCACCTTGCCCTGCACGCGCGTGCCGACCGGATACTTCGCGGCCACGTCCTTCCAGGGATGCTCCTGCAGCTGCTTCAGGCCGAGCGAGATGCGCTCCCGCTCCCAATCGATGTCCAGGATCTTGACCTGCAGCTCCTGGCCCAGGCGCACCATCTCGCTCGGGTGCGACACGCGGCCGTAGCTCATGTCGGTGATGTGGAGCAAGCCGTCCACACCGCCCAGGTCGATGAACGCGCCGAAGTCGGTGATGTTCTTGACGACGCCGGTCCGGACCTGGCCGACCTGCAGCTCCTTCATCAGGACTTCGCGCTTGGTCTTGCGCTCGGCCTCGAGCAGCACGCGGCGCGACACGACGATGTTGCGCCGCCGCTTGTTCAGCTTGATGATCTTGAACTCGTAGCTCTGGCCCAGCAGCTCGTCGATGTTCGGGACCCGCCGCAGGGCGATCTGGCTGCCCGGCAGGAACGCGTCGACGCCCATCAGGTCCACCACGACGCCGCCCTTGATCTTCTTGACCAGCGAACCGGTCACCGGCTCGTCCTTCTCGAAGGCCTCGCGGATCTTCTCCCACACCCGCATGAAGTCGGCCTTCTTCTTGGACAGCACGACCGCGCCCTCTTGATCCTCGAGGTGCTCGAGGTACACCTCGACCTCGTCGCCTTCCTTGAGGCTCTTGGGATCCTTGAATTCGTCGATCGGGACGGCGCCCTCGGACTTGAACCCGACGTCGAGAATGACGGCGGCGTCGGTCACGCGGAGCACCTTCGATTTGACGATTTCCCCTTCCTCGATGTTCGAGAGCGTGCCCTCGTACATCTCCGACATGCCCGCGATCTCCTCCGGGGAGTACTGCTCGTCCATGCCGGGGAGAATGCGAATCGGGGAATGCGGGCGCTTCTTGGGGGCTGGTTCGGGGGTGGAGTCGGCGAGGTCCTGCGGTTCGGCCAGCATCGGTTACCGGTGGAGTAGTGGGTTTGATGAACAGGCCCCGGAGCATCATCCCGGGGCCGCGAACACCGGAAGGTTACCCAGGGAGGCGCTCCCGCGCCAGCGCGACCACGCGCGCCACCTGCTCGTCCAGGGACATGCGGGTGGAATCGAGGACGACCGCGTCGTCCGCGGCCCGCAGGGGAGCCACCGGCCGGCTGGCATCCACCCGGTCGCGGTCCGCCAGCGCCCGGCTCTCCCGCGCCACGCGGTCGTCGTCGAGACGATCCCCGCGCTGACTCAGCCGGCGGCGCGCCCGCTCGTCGGGACTGGCGGTGAGAAACACCTTGAGCGGAGCGTCAGGAAAGACGACGGTGCCGATGTCTCGCCCGTCCACGACAACCCCCTCGGGGTATGCCGCCACCGCCCGGCGTTGCTGGTCGTTCACCCACTCCCGCACGGCGGAGAGCGTCGCGACCTCCGATACCCGGGCCGTCACGCGGTCGGAGCGGATTTCCGCTTCGACATCGACGCCGGCCACCTCCGGCCGGAACGTCTGTCCCACCAACACCAGCCGCACCGGCAGCTCGTCGGCGAGACCCAGAATGCGCTGCGCCGGCCACCCGTCCCCAATCCCTCGTCCCTCCTCCCCCAGCCGGTCGAGGGCCGCGAGTGTCAACGCCCGATACAGCGCCCCCGAATCGAGGTGGGCCCACCCGAGCCGCTGTGCGACCAATGCCGCGGTCGAGGATTTCCCGGAAGCGGCCGGACCGTCAATCGCGACGACGCGCACCGCGTCCGATTCCTTTCAGGTCGTTGAAGAACCCGGGATAGCTGATCGCGACCGAAGCGCGCTCCGACAGTTGGACCTGGGCGCCGGGCACGGTCCCCAGCACCGCGAAGGCCATCGCCAGCCGGTGATCGCCGGCGGTCTCGACACGACCGCGCGGCGGCTGCCGTCCACCCTGGACGAACAGATCATCACCGCGCACTTCGGCGCCGGTCCCGAGCGCGCGCAGGTTCGCCGCCACGAGCTCCAGTCGGTTGCTCTCCTTGACCCGCAGCTCCCCCACCTGCCGGAACACGGTCTCCCCGACCGCGCGACTCGCCAGCACCGCCAGGACCGGTACTTCATCCACGAGGGAGGGAATCTCCCCGGCCCCGACCTCGGTGCCGAGCAGCGTCGCCGGCCGCACCAGCAGGTCGGCGACCGGCTCACCACCTTCCGCACCGAGGTTCACTCGTTCGACGTGGCCACCCATGCGCTCGAGCACCGCGAGGGCGCCGGTGCGCGTCGGATTGACGCCGACGCGTTCGATGAGCAGCTCACCGCCCTCGGCCAGGATCGCCGCGGCGATCAGAAACGCCGCCGACGAAATATCCCCGGGAATCGCCAGCTCGAACCCGGAGAGGGGGGCGGCCGACGGCTCGAAGCTGACGACCCCGTTTCGCTCGCGCAGATCCAACCCGAGGTGCACGAACAACCGCTCGGTATGATCACGCGAGCGCCACGGCTCGGTGAGCGTGACCGGCACCTGCCCGGCAAGCGCCGCGAGCAGCAGCGCACTCTTGACCTGCGCGCTGGCGACCGGGGAGGCGTAGGTGATCGAATGGAGCCGTCCGCCACGCGTGGTGAGCGGCAGGCGGTCGCCGCTGCCGTTGGCGATCTTCGCTCCCATCGCGCACAGCGGCTCCACCACGCGCGACATCGGCCGGCGTCGCAGCGAGGCGTCGCCCGTGAGTCGTGCGCGAAGCGCGCGGCCGGCGATCAGGCCGAGGGCGAGACGAGCCGTCGTCCCCGAATTGCCGCAGTGCAGGATGGTGCGAGGCGCGCGAAGACGGCCGCCCTGAACCGCGAGGGCGGTTCCGGGACGGAGCGGGCTGACGGAAACGCCCATCTGGCGGAGAATGCGCGCGGTGCTGCGGACGTCGGCTCCGGTGAGCAACTCGTGGAGACGGGTGGTCCCACGCGC
>Ga0326726_10006113_pt1 | contig 10851 bp, 9 predicted proteins | sample MHFenrmetagenome_2_FD_207603 | JGI IMG/M metagenome (GOLD analysis project Ga0326726, IMG submission 207603) | Lab enriched peat soil microbial communities from Michigan Hollow, Ithaca, NY, United States - MHF15MN | ecosystem: Environmental > Terrestrial > Soil > Wetlands > Peat | place: USA...
GATGACCAGGCGGATCGTCGTGCCCTGCGTCGCCGCCAGGGTCAGGATGCCGAGGATGCTCTTGCCGTCGATCTCGTCGCCGGCCTTGACGATCTTGACGGACGCGCCGAAGCGGTTGGCCAGGTTGACGAACTTGACCGCGGCCCGGGCGTGCAGGCCCAGCTTGTTGCGGATGGTGACGGTCTTGTCGAGCATGGAGGCGTTATTTGGTCCGGGACTTGAGCAGGGCGCTGACGAGGTGGATATTCTTCTTGCCTTGATCGACGACCTTCTTGGCCACGTCCTTGAGGTTGTTGGCCCTCTGGAGGGAGACGAACTTGATGAGCATCGGCAGGTTGACGCCGGTGATGATCTCGACGTGGTTCTCCTTGAAGAGGCTGAAGCTCAAGTTGGAGGGCGTGCCGCCGAACATGTCGGTGAAGATGACGACGCCGCTCTTCTGGTCGACCCGCTTGAGGCTCTGGGCGATCTTCTTCTTCGAATCCTCGACGTCGTCGTACCAGCCGATCGAGATGGCCTCGATGTTGGGCGCCTCGCCGAGGATGATCGTCAGGGCGTTCAGCAGCTCCTCGGCCATGCGGCCGTGGCAGACGATAATGCCTCCGATCATGGGTCTCGTGTTCTCCGGTCAGTGCGATATTGTATGATAAAGCGGGCTATTTATAAAGGTCCCGGTGATAAATCCTGACCGCGCAGGACCGGCCCTGGAGATGGGCCCGCAGCGCCTCGGCGATGACGACCGAGCGGTGCTTGCCCCCGGTGCAGCCCACGGCGATGGCCACGGTCGTCTTGCCCTCCCGGGCGAAGCGGGGCAGCACGAAATCGACGCAGCCGAACAGGTGGCGGAGGAATGTCCGGGTCCCCGGCGATTCCAGGACGAACTTGCGCACGCTCGGCGCCTTGCCCGTCCGGCTCCGGAGCCGGTCGACGTAGAAAGGGTTCGGCAGGAAACGGGTGTCAAAGACGATGTCCGATTCGAGGGGCAGGCCGTGCTTGTAGCCGAAGCTCGTCAGGACGACCTGGGTCCGCGGCCGCTTCCGACGCAGGAGGCGCTCGGCGATGACATCCTTGAGCTGGTAGATGTTGAGCCCCGACGTGTCGATGACCTCGTCGGCCAGCTCGCGGATCGGCTGAAGCCTCTTCCGCTCGAGCCGGACCCCCTCGAGGATGGGCTTGCGGGGGGCCAGAGGGTGGGGCCGGCGGGTCTCGTTGAAGCGCTTGGCTAGGGCCTCGTCGGTGGCCTCCAGGAAGACCAGTCGGACCGGCACCTTCTTCCGGATGTCCCGGAAGACCGCCGGGAAGTCGGTAAGGAAACGAGGCTCCCGGATATCGATGACCAGCGCGGTCCGGTCGATCTCGACCTTCTTCTGGAGCCAGAGATCGACGAAATTCGCGATCAGCTTGGCCGGCAGGTTGTCCATACAGTAGTAGCCGAAGTCCTCGAGGGCCCGGCTGACCACGGTCTTCCCCGACCCCGACAGGCCGGTGACGATCAGGAAGCGGTTGTCCTTGGCGGGGCGTGTCATGGCACCTCTTATGTCAGGACGCGGTCAAGCCGGCGGATGATCTCGTCCGGCGCGCTGTAGCCCCTCTTGCGGAGGAGGTGGACCTTGCAGGCCACTTCGATCAGGGTGGCGATGTTCCGCCCCGGAGCGACGGGGATGGCCAGCTGGGGGATCTCGCGGCCGAGGAGGGTCATGCCGTCGCCGGACTTGAGCCCGAGACGGTCGACCTCATAGCCCCGCCGCCACTTCTTGAGCCGGATGACGAGGTCCACCTTGGCCTGCCGGGCGATCGACCGCGGTCCGAAGATGGCCCGGATATTGATGATGCCGAGCCCCCGGATCTCCATGAAGTTGCGGCTCAGGGCCGGGGCGGTGCCGACGAGATCGCCCCGGGGCGTCACCCGGATCTGGACGACGTCGTCGGCGATGAACTGGTGCCCCCGGGAGATGAGCTCCAGAGCGCTCTCGCTCTTGCCGATGCCGCTGTCTCCCAGGATGAGCGTCCCCAGGCCGAAGATCCTCAGCAGACCGGCCGAGATCGTCGTCTGTTCTGCCGCCGCGGCGGGACGGCCGGAAGGCCCGTCAGGCACGGACCTTTTCCTCTTCGGCCCGGAGGGCCTCGATGACCTCGGCCGCCGTCGGCGCCTTGAGCAGCTTCGAGGAGAGCGACCGGGACCGCCGGGTCAGTCCGGCGATGGCGGCCAGCAGCCGCAGCCCGGCGCCCGGGTTGTCCTCGGGGGAGACGAGGAGGAAGAAGACGTGGGAGGGCTTTCCGTCCACCGCCTCGAAGGCGACGCCGTCGGGCGAGAGGCCGAGCAGCAGCGCCGGCGCCTTGAGCCCCTTGGCCCGGCAGTGGGGCACGGCGACGCCTTTGCCGATGGCCGTCGTGCCCAGCTCTTCCCTCTTGAGCAGCTTGTCCAGGAGGGCGCCGTCGAGCCCGGGGGCATAGCGGGCCTCGAGCCGGTCCGACATCTCGCGCAGGACGCCGGTCCGGTCGCGGGCCGCAAGACGCGGCACGACGAGGCCATCGTCGAGGAGCGCGTGGATCTTGATCATGCCGCGGGTCCGGTCCTCAGGGCTCGACGAGCCCGTACTGGCCGTCCTTGCGCCGGTAGACGGCCGCCCATTCTTGGGAGCCCTCCCGCCGGAACAGGAAGATCTCCTTGGCCTTGACATCGAGCTGGACGAGGGCCTCTTCGAGCGACATGGGTTTGAGCGAGAAGAAATTCGCCCGGACGACCCGCTTCGCCGGCTCCGGGGCCTCGACGACGGGGGCGAGGATTTTCCGCTCCCGCCCGCCGCGCCGCTTTTTCTCGCGCCACTTGGCCCGGTCTTTGCGGACCCTCGTTTCGAGCGTGTCGAAAGCCCGGTTCAAGGACTCGATCATGTCCAGGGTCTCTTCGATGATCACGTAGCCGCGGCCCTTGGCCTGGACGTGGATCTCGGCCTTGCTGCGGCCCTTCTGGATGTTCAGGATGATATTGACGTCGAGGACGTCGTCGACGAGGTTCTTCAGGCGCGCCAGCCGCTTCTCGCAATAGGCTTTGATCTCGGGGGTGAGCGTCGCCTGCCGCGCCGTATAGCGGACGTTCATGTCTTATCCTCCATGATGGACTTTCGCTTGCGGATATGGGAGGGCTCGATCTTGAGCTGGTTGCGGTACTTGGCCACGGTCCGGCGGGCGATGCGCAGGTCCTCGCGGGCCAGGATATCGCCGATCTCGATGTCGCTCAGGGGATTGCCCTTGTTCTCGCTCTCCACGAGCTTGCGGATCTTGTCCTTGACCTTGAGCGAAGAGACGTCCTCGCCGTAGTTCCCCTGGAGGGACTTGTGGAAGAAGTACTTCAGGGAGAAGACCCCCCGCGGGGTCATCATGAACTTGTTGGCCACGACGCGACCGACGGTCGACTCGTGGACGCCGATGTCCTGGGCGATCTCCATCAGCGTCAGGGGCCGGATGAAGTCGATGCCTTTCTCGAAGAACTCCTTTTGGCGGTCGACGATGAAGCGGGCGACCTTGTAGATCGTCTGGTTCCTCTGGTCGAGGCTGCGCATGAACCAGAGCGCCTTCTTCAGGCGGTCCTTGAGGAACCGGTAGGCCTCGGGCTCGCCCTGGGCGGCCTTGCCCAGGAGCTGGCGGTAATAGGCGCTGATGCGGAGCCGCGGCAGGCCTTCGTCGTTGAGGACGATGGTCCAATCGTCCCCTTCCTTGGCGACGATGATGTCGGGGACGACGTAGCTCGTTTTCTCCTCGCTGTACTTCCGGCCCGGCGCCGGGTCGAGCCCCCTGATCAGGTCGATGCGCACGCGGACCTCGCCGAGTGAGGTCCCCAGGACCCGGACGAGCTGGGCATAATCGGACCGTTCGAGCAGCGGCAGATATTGGGTGACGATCGTCCGGGCCATCTCGTCCTGGATCTGGAGATGGTCCATCTGGGTCAGAAGCGCCTCGCGCAGATCCAGGCTGCCGCAGCCGACGGGATCCAGGGTCTTGATCTTGGCCCTGACGGCCTCGATCTTTTCGGGGGACTTCTGCGAGAGCCGGGCGATCTCTTCGACGGTCGACGTGAGGTAGCCGTCCTCATTGATGTTGCCGATGATGAACTGGGCGATCTCCTGGTCCTCGTCCGTGAAGAATGTCAGCGTGGCCTGCCAGTTCAGGTGGTCCCAGAGCGAGGGGGTGCGGGAGATCGTGTTCTCGAGCGAGACGGCCTCGCGGCTCTCCGTGAAATGGGGACGGAAGCCCTCGTCGAGGTAATCCTGGAAGCCGGACAGGATGTTGTCTTCCGGGGCCTCCCCGGAGAGCTTCGGCTCGGTCGATTCGAGGCTCAGCCCTTCGAGGACGCTGTCCCTATTCTTGACCCCGGCCTCCTCGGCGGCCACGGTCTCGCTGTCCTTGGCCGCGCCCTCGCGGGCCTCGTCTTCGATCTCGATCATCGGGTTCTGGGCCAGCTCTTCGTCGATGACCTCGATGAGCTCGAGGTTCGTCAGGGGCAGGAGCTTGATGGCCTGCTGAAGGGCCGGGGCCAGGATAAGCTTCTGCACCTGCCTTTGGTCCAGCCTTTGCCTGAGGGTCATCGGTCCGGCCTCGTGTCCATGATCTAAAGACGAAACTCCTGGCCCAAATAGCTCTTGCGCACCTCTTCGGACGCCACGATCTCCGCCGGCGTTCCCTCCTTGAAGATGCGCCCGCCTTCAAGGATATAGGCCCTGTCCGTGATCTCGAGGGCCTCCCGAACGGCATGGTCGGTCAGGAGGACGCCGATGCCTTTGTCCCGAAGCGCCCGGATGATCGCCTGGAGGTCGCGGACCGACAGGGGGTCGATCCCCGTGAACGGCTCGTCGAGCAGAACGAAATCCGGGTCCATGATCATGGCCCGGGCGATCTCGAGCCGGCGGCGCTCGCCTCCGGACAGGGTCAGGGCGAGGGCCCCGGCCAGCTTCGCCAGCCCGAATTCCTCGAGAACGCAACCCACCCGGGCGGCCCGGGCTCCGGCCGACGGCCGGGTCTCGAGGACGGCCAGGAGGTTCTCGGCCACGGTCAGCTTCCGGAAAGCCGACGGCTCCTGGGGCAGGAGGATGAGCCCCTTTCTCGCCCTCAGGTACATCGGCTGTTCCGTGATGTCCTCGTCCCTGAGGAAGACCCGCCCGCCGTCCTGGGAGACGAGACCAAGGATCATCGAGAACGTGGTCGTTTTCCCGGCGCCGTTCGGTCCGAGCAGACCGACGATCTCGCCTTCCTCGACCCGAACGGAAACCTTGTCGACGACCTTCTTGCGCCCGTAGCTCTTTTCGAGATCAACCGCTCTCAGCGAACCCTTCATGGCTCACGATCTGACGACGGTCGTCGCTCTTCCCTGTCCCTCATTCTCGATCAAAATCTTATCATCCGAAAGATCGAAAGTCAATTTGGCCCCCTTGGCTGAACCGCCCTTGTCGTCGGTCAGGACGGGGCGCCCGGTGAGCGTGATCCGGCGGGTCGCCGCGAGGTACGAAGCGGACTCCGAACGGCCCACGAAGCGGCCCCTGGAGACGGCGACGGCCGTCGCCGCCGAGAGCGATTCGACGGTCTTGCCATCGCGGCCGAGGACGGCCGAGACGGTGCCGCTCTCGAGGCCGGCGTCCGGCAGCCGGACGTAGGCCTGGCCCTTGAGGGTCAGCGTCCGCCCCTCGGCCAGGTAGACCATGTCCCGGCCGCCGAGCTCGATCGTCCGCCCGGCGGCGCCGCCGGCCGGGGCCTCCGTCAGCACGGCCGCGACCCCGCCGTTGCCGCGCATCTCGCCCTTCTCCCGGGACAGCTCGATCTCCCCGGCGCGGAGGGTCTCTGCACCCTGACGGGCCGTGACGCCGCCAGAAAAGGAGGCCGTTGACGCGACGCCCTTGAGGACGAGCTTGTCGCCGGTGACGACGACGTCGTCAGCGGACGAGAAGAACCCCACGGCACGACCGCCCTTCCCGCCCTTGAAGAGGCAGTGGACGCCGCCCGAAGCTTCAAGGTCCCCGGTGCCGGAGGCGACAGCGATCGAGGCGGCCTCGACGCGGGCCTCGTCCGAATCGGCGACGGCCGCGCGCCCGGGCCCGCCCCGGACGCGAAGGGAACCTATCGCGGCGTCGAACTCGGCCGATTCCCCCTCCAGGGTGCGGCCCAGGCCGCCCGCGTCCGTGAGGTCGGCCCGGATCCCTCCGGAAGCCGACCAGCTCAGGAGCTCGCCGCCGCGGTCGAACGACAAGGCCGCCGCAGGAGCCAGGACGGATTCTCTATCGCCGGCCGAAGACCGGGTCGACAGGATGGTCCGGCCGGCCGTCACCGCGGAGCGCACGGCAAAGGGCTCACGCCCGAAAGCGGCTTCGATCCGGTCCGCGCCGATCTCCCCGCTTTTCGGGCCGCCGGCCCCGTCGACGCCGAAGCCGACTTTCGCGGCGCCCTCAAAGACCGCGGATTCGAGAACGGACTCGTCCGCCGCGGCGACGAACGAGACGGCCGACGACTGTCCCCGGAAACCGCCTCCCCGGAGCTCGGCGTTCCCCTCGATCCGGCCGCGCCGGCCGCGCCGGTCGAAGATAAAGGATTCGCCCGATAGGCCCAGGACCCCGGCCCGCGGCCCTTCCGCGGCGAACTCGACCAGGCATCCCCCGCTCAGCCGGACCTCGTCGGCGCTTTGACGGTAAGCGATCTCCGGCGCGCGTCCGCTGATCGTCTTCGACGAGAAGCGGCCGCCGCCGGTCGTGCCGAACAGGCCCTCCGCCTTGTCGTATTCGAAGGAGTCGCCCTCGAGCAGGATGCCGGACGCCTCGACACGAACATGGCCGGCGACGGTGAAGCGGAGCGACCCCGGGTCATAGACGACTTCATCGGCCGAAAGCCGCGAGACGGTCTCGCCGTCAGGGCCGAGATTCACGATCTCCACGGAGCCCGTCAGATGGTTCCTCCCGTCCGGGCCGAGGAAAAAGCTGGCGCCCCGGATATCGACGACCGGCCGGCCGTCTTTATATTCCTGATGATGGACCCGCTCCTTGAGGTCGACGATCCGGCCCTCGGGGGGAGGCGCGACCGGCGCGGGGGCCGGCCCGCCGCGACGGCCGGCCAATCGGGCGGCGACGACGACGGCCAGCCCGACCAGCAGCAACGCCGCGGCCAGCCGAACGAGCCTAACCGGCGCCGACGCTTTTTGCGCGCTCATGGCTTCAGACCCTCAGGTCTTCGATGGACAGATTCGTCCGCTGCTCGCCGAGGTACTCGGAGGTCATGATCGAGAACGCCAGGCTGACCCGGCTGCCGCGGCGCACGATGTGACGCCAATCGGCCTTGTCCCAGCAGAGGGCTTCGAGGACCCGGCCGTCCTGACGGGCCAGGAACTTGAGGTGCTTGCTCTGCAGGACTTGCGGTTCGCTGATGATCTCGACGTTGTCGGCCATGAACAGGGGCTTGGGGTTCCCGACGCCGAAGGGAACGAGCAGGGCGAACGTCGCCATGAAGCGATCGTCGACGGCGGAGAACTCGAGCGGCCCGTCGATCTTGATCTTCTTCTTCAAGTCGTCGTCGGAGATGCGGGAGTCGGCCAGCGGGTTCAGCGCCGCCTTGAACGCGGGCAGACCGTCGGTGGGCAGGGTGCAGCCCACGGCCAGCCGGTGCCCGCCGTAGCTCAGGAAGTGGCTCTTGCAGTCCTCCAGAAGCTCGATCAGGGCGACCTCCGGGATGCTCCGGCCCGAGCCGTGGGCCTTGCCGTTCTCGTAATGGAACAGCAGGACCGGCCGGTTGAAGCGGTCCTTGAGCTTGGAGGCGACGATGCCGATGACGCCGCGGTGCCAGTCGGGGCTGCCGAGGACGAGGCACTTGTACTTCTTGTCGAGCCCCCGCTCCTCGACCCGCTCGCGGGCCTCGTTGAAGATCTTCTCCTCGGTCTTCTGGCGCAGGGCGTTGAGGTCGTCGAGCTTCTGGACTAGGGCCAAGGTCTCCGCCGGATCGTCGGCGAAGAACAGCCGCACGGCCAGGTCGGTCATGCCCATGCGGCCGGCCGCGTTGATCCGGGGCCCGATGCGGAAGCCGAGATCGCCTTCGGAGATCTTGCGGCGGCCGAGCCCGCAGGCCTCGATCAGGCTGCGCAGCCCGGGGTTGGAGACGTCGCGCAGGCCCTTGAGACCGTTCTTGACGAAGAGCCGGTTCTCGCCCTTGAGCTCGGCCACGTCGGCCACGGTGCCGATGGAGACAAGCTTCATATAGTGGGTCAGACCGGTGCTCCGGCCGGCTTTGGCGAGCAGGGCCTGGATGAGCTTGAAGACGACGCCGACCCCGGCCAGTCCGGAGTCGGGGTACCCGGAGTCGGCGAGGACCGGGTCGAGCACGGCCACGGCCTCGGGCAGGGACTCGCCGGGGCGGTGATGGTCGGTGATGATGACGTCGACGCCCTGTTCTTTGGCCCGGGCGGTGAACTCGACGGACTTGATGCCGCAGTCGACGCTGATGACGAGGCTGGCGCCCCGCTCGACCGGGATGCGGACATGCTCGTCCTTGATGCCGTAGCCGTCGGTCAGGCGCTCAGGGATGAAATAGTCGGCCTTGCCGCCCAGGGTCGTCAGGGCCTTCTTCAGCATGACGGTCGAGAGCACCCCGTCGACGTCGTAGTCGCCGAAGATGAGGATCTTCTCGCCCCGGGCGATCGCCTGGCCGATCCGCGCGACGGCCTTGTCCATGCCCTTCATCAGGTAGGGATCATGGAGCTTCTCGAGATCGCCGAAGAGGAAGTCGCGGGCGGCCTCCTCGGTCACGATCTTGCGGTTGACCAGGACCCGGGCGATGGCCGGCGGGATGTCGAGCGCCTTGGCCAGCGCGTCGCCTTCGGCGCGCGGCGGGTGGACGATCCAGACGGCGGGGGTCATAGCGCCCTCACTCTAACATATTCACCCTGAATACCCCAAGTCAGGCGGACCTTCCCGCACCGTTGCGCTCCGCCTTCGCCTTCGACGCCCACTTCAGCGAATTTGGCTACGATCTCGTCCCCAGCCGGTCCTGAGCCCGGCGGCTAACCATCATTGCGATTGGTAGGAGCAGAGCCGACGCGCATGCCCAGAAGTACTTGACTTTCTCACGTCTCCAGCTTATTTTCTGGGCAAATGGGAATCTGATAGGCGCCCTCCCCATGCTGCGCGTCTTTGTTTGGCTTTCCTACCTACCTACCTACCTACCTACCTACCTACCTACCGGCCCCCCTGTCCGGGCGCCCGCAACTTCGGTCGTCCCGCTAAATCGACAAGATTCATCACCGCTGAAAATCTTCTCGTGCCGCCGAGTAGAAAGTCCGATATTTACGGTCTTTGGTATTGGGCAAGGTTCATAAGGTGCTAAGACTTTTGGCGCCACCGCTGATAGGCCTGCCCCTGGCCAATTCGCGTTTCTTCGTCGATCTACCGGGGACATGCCGCCGCGAAGAGGAGGAACGATGTCCAAGATTCAAAGACTTCTGATTCCCGTTCTTTTGAGTTTCTGTGCTTTGGCCGCCGGAATCGGTCTTTATGCCCAAAGCGGCATCTATGACCGGGTCGGCATCGTCCCCGGCCACGGCACATTCGGCTCCCTCCCCGAGGAGAACATCGATCTCTTCACCGGAAACGTGACGCTACGCTATCGGGATGTCTATCTCCCCGGGCCTAACGGGCTCGACGTCGAGATTTGGCGCATCTATAATTCGAAGATCCTCAAGGACCGTCAGTCGGGCAATCCTGTCGTCCAAGCCTACCACCAATCCTGGATTGGCATGGGTTGGACGATCCACATGGGCATGATCCACAACTACTCCTCGAGCACGCCCGTCATCGAGTTTCCCGACGGACGGCTCGAAACGGCCTATCCCAATTGCTACGGCCTGGGGCCCAACATTTACATTACCCGGGATTTCATGAAGTATGACAAAACGTATGCTCCCCCTCTCTACCCGAAGCTATATTTTAAAAACGGTGTCATTTGGACATTCGGGGCGTCGGCGACGATCACCCGAGCCGATGGCACTTCGGACCCCGTCAGGCTGGTTACCGAGATCGAGAGCGCTTATGGCCATCATATCGACATCGTTTACGATTCAGGCCTTCCAACGATCCAGACGATCACCGACAGCACGGGGCGGGTGGTCACTTTCGTGACCTCCGGATCCCCGAAGAAGCTGGTTCGGGTCAAGGTCACAGACGCTAACGGCAACGACCGCTTCTTCAATTATTCCGTAGGGAATTATGATAACGGCTATCTTCGGCTCGACAGCTTCACGCCGCCGATGCTCCCGGCGACAACCTTCGAATACAACAACGGGAGCTCGAGCTGCTACGAACTCATCCGCCTGACGACAAGCTATGGCGGCGTGCTTGAGTATTCTTTCGTCAACCAGACATTCTTCATGAATACTATCTCCCTCGACTCTCGCGTCGTCAGCCAGAAGCGGATCACCTTCAATCCCAGCGAACAGGCGGCTACCTGGAATTTCAGCTATCCGACCTATCAAGGAGCAGCAACCGGCACCGTCCAAGTCGATGGTCCTGTCTACGACAGCAGCGTTACTTATAATGCCTACAGCTCATCGACGCCTTGGAAGATCGGGCTCATCAGTGCGACGCAGGCGGCCGACGGAAGCTTCTCAGAGACCTATGATTGGACCTATCAGCAGATCTCGGCTACGTATTGGACGGTCCTCGGGGTCAATATGGGAGCCGCCAAGGGTCCGCTCGCCTCTTCGATCATCGAGGGAAGGGTTGGTGATGCCTCCAGCAAGACGGAATATCTCTATGAGCCTGACCGCCCAGAAGCGAAAAGATACGGGCTGCCGATAAAGATCAACAGGTATCTCGGCTCGGCGGGGCCGCT
>Ga0326726_10006114_pt1 | contig 10850 bp, 7 predicted proteins | sample MHFenrmetagenome_2_FD_207603 | JGI IMG/M metagenome (GOLD analysis project Ga0326726, IMG submission 207603) | Lab enriched peat soil microbial communities from Michigan Hollow, Ithaca, NY, United States - MHF15MN | ecosystem: Environmental > Terrestrial > Soil > Wetlands > Peat | place: USA...
CATCGTGCTCAGCCTCGCACAAGAAGCACAGATCCTCGTTGACGAAGGATTTTTTGGGGTCGAGGCGATCCATCGGGCGGACGAGTGTTTCCTCACCAACACCAGTATGGAGGTGATGCCGGTCACTATGGTGGACGGACATCCGGTGGGAAATGGAACACCGGGGACTCTCACCCAGGAACTCCACAGACGATTTATTGGCAACCGAATACGTTTTCTCGAACCCTAGTCCTTCCACACTCCACCAACTTCATTGTTTTTCTGCACTATTTACGACTGGCATCCAGGCACAAGACCTGCATTTTGTTGACACCCAGGGGCGGACTGGTATCGTTGCAACCATGCAGAACACCTTTTCTTTCATACTGACATCCGTCCGGGGGCACGCGGCCATTGGACTCACCGCAACGTTTATCGTGGGAATGGGCTCATTGGCCTTCTCCGTGCAAACAACTATGGCAGAGATTTATCAGTATATCGGACCCAACGGCGCAATCTCGCTCACCAATGTCCCCACCGATCCTCGCTACCGGAAAATCGAGATCGAATCCAGCAGATTCCACGCCACCATGTCCGAGCGAGAACTCGAGCCGGTCATTCGCCGGCACTCTTCGCGCCACCAGCTCCATCCCGCGTTGATACGAGCCGTCATCAAGGCTGAGTCGGATTTCGACCCACGGGCGGTTTCTCGCTCCGGCGCGATCGGCCTGATGCAACTCATGCCGCAGACTGCCGTGCGCCTGGATGTGCGGGATATGTACGATCCGGATGATAATGTGGGTGGAGGGACCAAATACTTACGCCAACTGCTCGACCGCTTCCATGGGAACTTACCGCTAGCCCTGGCAGCCTATAACGCCGGAGAGAATGCGGTCGACCGCTATCAGACACTTCCCCCGTACGATGAAACCAGACAATACGTCAGGAAGGTCCTCCGATATTACCGCACGTTCCTGGTCCGCGATGGCGTCATCATGGAGCGACCAGTCAGCCGATACGGCCCCGCGGAGACAACAGCAACCCCCGCGATTTCTGAGATGTCTTCCCGCTAATAACTTCCCCGCTCGATAGACGACTGTGTTGTCGCCACCCGGCCCGCTTGGCCTCAGGAAAATCAGACCGGTAATGGGCCCCCACGCTGTTCTCCCGCCAGAGCGCCGCTTCCGCGACACATTGCGCCACCTGCACCATGTTTTTTACTTCCAGCGCTGCTCGGTTCGCAAACGGCTGCGCCACGAGTTGGGCCCACCGTGACAGTTGAGCACAGGCACGGATGAGCGACTCACCCGAACGAATGACACCGACCTGCCCCCACATCGTTCGCCTGAGCGAGCTTCTCAACTTTTCCGCATCCTCCAGTGCACCGAATTGGCCTGCCCGAAGCGTGGCCTCTTGATACGACAGTGCGGGAGGCTCCTGTCGGTCGGCAAACGCCACGGCTGCCGATGCCGCGCGCGCACCAAACACCAATCCTTCGAGCAAGGAATTGCTCGCCAAACGATTCGCTCCATGCACCCCGCTACAGGCCACCTCCCCGGCGGCAAAAAGCCCTGGAACCGTCGTCGCACCATTTAGCTCGGTCCAGACCCCGCCCATCATATAATGCGCGCTGGGAGATACAGGGATCCATTCCTCTGTGATATCGATGTCATAGCGAAGACAGGTTGCATAAATAGTCGGGAAACGCCTCTTCACAAACTCTGCCCCTAAGTGGGTGACGTCAAGATAGACATGACGCGCTTTCGTCGCCGCCATTTCCGCCAAAATTGCCCGCGACACGATATCTCTCGGCGCTAACGCGCCCATGGGATGGTATTGCTGCATGAACAGCGCCCCTTTATTATTGCGTAGCTGCGCACCCTCCCCTCGCATCGCTTCCGACAGTAAGAACGGCGGGCTCGACGGCAAATACAGTGCCGTGGGATGGAATTGTACGAACTCCATATCTTGAAGTACCGCGCCCGCGCGTAGCGCCATGGCCATTCCATCACCCGTGGCGTTCGGGGGATTGGTCGTCCGTGCATAGATCTGCCCGGCCCCGCCGGTGGTCAGTACGACCGCACGAGTCGGCAGCACGAACTGGCGACCGGATCCTTCATCCAACACAACGGCCCCGCAGCAACGTCCATCGTCAACGACGAGATCCACGGTAAAGTGGTGATCCAATCGCTGAATGCGTTCCTGCCGATTCACCTCGGCAATCAACACTCGCACCATCTCGTTTCCCGTCGCATCCCCCCGCGCGCGCAGGATGCGGCTGCGGCTGTGGGCAGCCTCCCGAGCGAACGCGAACTTACCGCCGACTTTGTCGAACTTGGCCCCCCATCCGATTAGTTCTTGAATCCGGTCAGGACCTTCTTCCACGAGGACACGCACGGCTTCCTTCCGACAAAGCCCGTGCCCCGCTTTGAGCGTATCGGTTAAATGGATAGCCACATCGTCTTCTTCGCTCATTGCCACCGCCACCCCACCCTGTGCATGGATCGAACTGCTTTGAAGCGGATGCCCCTTCGTCAGCACCATGACACGGCCGGCACGGCTCAACTCCAACGCCGCGCGAAGACCGGCGACACCGCTCCCGATCACCAGGAAATCGGCCTTCACCGGAGCACGGGATCGGCGAGAGGGCATGGATTATTTCTTCTTGGGAGAAGGTGTGGGGTCGACCGTGGCCTGCCGAGCTTTCATACCGAATGGAGCATCGCCCTGAATCCCGCGCAACAGAATCGCCTGTGTTCCGACCCACTGCAAGCGTGTATGGCCTCGCTGACGGAGCCCGGGATCATCCGTATCTTTTTTCCACAGCCCCTGCCAATGGACGAACACATCGATGTTGTCCCCCTCGATCATGATGCGCTCAACCGCGAAGTCCAACGTGATGGCACGAAACGTCTCGAAATCGCCCTGGGCCTCTTCCTTCAGCCGGTCAAGCTGGTCATTCGGCATCATGAGCGAAGCCAGATCCGACGAATCTTTCTTCACATACGCCTGGCGAAGCGATTCCACCGCCTGATCGATACGGACGTACCGTTCGTGATCTTCAGGATATGAAACCTTCTTGCCACCGCAGCCGACGCCGACCAGGGATATTGCACCGAACAGGAGCAAGACGGGAATCAGTCGAAATTTGTGCGGGAACATATTGGTCGCAGTATATAGGAACGAGTATCAGGCAGGTCAAGCGGCCCGTGAGCCGGCGCTCATTGCATCGCAGACACCCAAGACGTTCGGCCCCGGCCCAATCACGATCAACTTCATCTGTTGATGCGCTTGCAATTTGCCGTGAAAACTTCTACACTCCGCCTCTTGCAGGAGAGAGAACGCATGTCCAGTGTGCTAAAAAAACGCCGTAAAAAAATGCGCAAGCACAAGTATAAGAAGCTGCGCCGGCGTCAAAAGTTTGAGCGTCGTAAAAGCTAGGCTTCACCCGAAAACGGGGAGGAGGGGTCCGTGCCCGAAGGCAAGAAGGTTCGCATCCGCGTCCGGACTGTGAACTGCGTCTACGTTGGCGACTTCCTCATTCCTCCCATGCGGAATCGTGTGTCCGATGCGATCAACGAAGAGCAACGTCTCTTTATCAGCCTCACCGACGTGGTGATCGGTGAGAACGATCGCTCGGACTTCGTGGCCATCAACAAAAACCTGATTGAGTCCATCGCACAGTTGTAGCTATCGACACGCCCCCGGCTTGCTTCCCTCCTCCACCGTTCTTTCTTGGTTTTCCGTAGTCTCCTCCTCTAAGATCACTCTTCACCATGTCCACCTTCTCACGATTTCTCCCGTTCCTGAAACCCTACCTGTCCCGCATGGTGGTGGCAGGCCTGCTGGTCATGGGAGTCGCCGCCGTCAATCTGGCCCTGCTGCGGCTGGCCGGTAACCTGTGGGACATCATAACCGTGCAGCACGACCAATCCAGGATGACGGAGATGATCACCGTCTTTCTCGGGCTCGTCGTCCTGCAGGGGCTCTGTTCGATGGGCCATAGTTATCTGACCGCTTGGATTTCCCAGCACATCATCGCCGACTTTCGTCGACACCTCTTTTCGCATCTCCATACCTTATCGGTGAGCTTCTTTGCCCGCCGGCGAACGGGCGAACTCCTCTCACGACTCATGAACGACGTGACGGTCATCCAATCGGTCGTCACCGAAACGCCGATCGACAGTGCCAAGCAGCTTGTCACCTTCGTCGGAGGGATTGCCTTCTTATTGACGATGAATTGGCGGCTCTGCCTCTTGACCCTGATCTTGCTTCCTTTGCTCGTCCTCGTGGCCAAGATTTTCGGACGAAAGCTGAAATCCCTCTCGACGTCAATTCAAGATCACACCGCCGTCATGAGTACCCTAATCGAGGAAGTGATCTCCGGTATCCGTATCGTAAAGTCCTTTGTCCAAACACAGCGCGAAGAGCGCAGATTTGCCGCACAAGTCGACCAGACCTTGTCAGTGACGCTGCAACGGGCCGGCGTCATGGCGGTGTTTACTCCCGTCATCACCTTCCTCACCTTCTCCGTCGCAGCGGCCGTGTTGTGGTATGGGGGACGCCAGGTCATCGACGGGAGCGTGTCGCCGGGCGATCTCTTCGCATTCGTCCTCTTTGCGGGAATTCTGGTCGGTCCCTTCAGTTCCGCTGCCCGTGTGTTCGCGCAGATCAGGGAAGCGCAGGGCGCCACGCAACGGGTATTCGAAATTCTGGATACACACTCCGAGGTGAGCGATTCCCTGACGGCCAAGCCGTTGACCACCGTCTCGGGACACATCCGGGCGGAGCACGTCAGCTTTGCCTACGATCCACGGCAACCGGTCTTGACCGATCTGTCGTTCGAAGCCAAACCAGGCGAATTGGTCGCCATCGTCGGTCCCACCGGAGCCGGAAAGACGACCGTGATGAACTTGCTCCACCGCTTCTACGATCCGACCGAGGGACACATCACGATCGACGGGCAGGATCTCCGCCAAGTCACCATGGACAGTTGGTATCGGCAGATCGGGCTGGTCCCGCAAGAGACAATCTTGTTCGGCGGGACGATTCTCGACAATATCCGCTACGGGGACGAGAAGGCCACTCAAGAAGAGGTGGTGGCGGCGAGCCGTGCGGCCCATGCCCACGACTTCATCATGAGCTTCCCCGACCAATATCAAACCATTGTGGGAGAAAAGGGAATCAATGTGTCGGGCGGACAGCGGCAGCGTATCGCCATCGCCAGGGCCATCGTGAAAAATCCGCGCATCTTGTTGTTGGATGAAGCCACATCTGCCCTCGACAGTGAATCGGAACGACTCGTCCAGGAAGCGTTGGAACAACTCATGAAAGGCCGAACGACCTTTGTGATCGCCCACCGCTTGACGACGATTCAACGAGCCGATCGGATCCTCGTTCTCAGCAAAGGGCGCCTGGTGGAAACCGGCACCCATGCAGAACTGATGGACCATAAAGGACTCTACCAGTACCTTTACACCCTTCGGCTCATCGAACCCCTCCCAGAACCCACATGATTCATGAAGCATCTGCTGCTAGCGAGAGTACGCGGCTTATGACGGGCGGTCTCGCAGTTCAGCGATACGTGAGACGTGAACCGTCATTTGTGAGGGGGTTCGAAAGAAGAGCACTCGGCAGCCCTACGTTTCACTCTTCATGGTTCCCGGGAGCAAAACAAGGACGCCTCTGGCAGACTGAGTCATTCTCCTGCTAGGGTGATAAAAATATCCTCTCCGCCGGCTGGCCCCCTACCCAAATCGTTGAGGAGCCGTATGCCACGTTCGTCACGCCCAACCAATCCATCAAACCCAACCGGTTCACCACCGCTCACCGTGGAACAGCAGCGTCTCGATGAAGATGCCCGACGGCAGGAACACTGGAAACGCTGGGGGCCCTATCTCAGCGAACGGGCCTGGGGCACCGTCCGCGAAGACTACAGCCCACACGGGACTGCCTGGGAATCGTTTTCTCACGACCAGGCCCGCTCGCGCGCCTATCGCTGGAATGAGGACGGACTGGCCGGCATTTCCGATCGTCACCAATATATCTGCTTCGCCATCGCCTGCTGGAATGGGCGTGATCCTATTCTGAAGGAACGGCTCTTCGGCCTCACGGGCAATGAAGGAAACCATGGCGAAGACGTCAAAGAGTATTACTTCTACCTCGATTCGACGCCGACCCATTCCTACATGAAATACCTCTACAAGTACCCGCAGGCGGAGTTTCCCTATGCGAAGCTGGTCGATGAGAATCAGGGACGGGGCCGGCGGAGCGTGGAATACGAACTGATCGATACCGGCGTCTTCGACGAGAATCGGTACTTCGACGTCGTCGTGGAATATGCCAAGGCATCCCCAGAAGATCTGTTCATCCGCATTCACGTCGTCAACCGGGGACCCGATCCGGCAGAGCTCACGCTCTTGCCGACCCTCTGGTTTCGAAACACCTGGTCCTGGGGGCTCGACGCGCGCCGGCCGCGAATGCGCGAAGGAGAAGCTGCCAAGGGCATGAGCGTCATCGAGCTGGACCACGAGTACTACGGCCGACGCCGCCTCTGGTGCGAGCGACAGCCGACGTTGCTGTTCACGGAGAACGAAACAAACACCAAACGACTCTATGGCGATACGGAGGGAGCCCGTCATGTAAAAGACAGCTTTCATGATTACGTGGTGCACGGCGACAAAGGAGCGGTGAGCCCCGACAAGATCGGCTCGAAAGCCGCCGCTCACTACACCCTCTCACTGGCGTCCGGCGCATCGAACACCATCCATCTTCGCTTGACAAACGAAGACGGCGAGGCGGGTCTCACGCGCAAGATGTTCGATACGACGTTCGCGCAGCGGATTCAGGAGGCCGACGAGTTCTACGACGCACTTGCGCCGCCCGATCTCTCCGAAGACGCACGGCGCGTCCAACGGCAGGCGTTTGCCGGCCTCCTCTGGAGCAAACAGTTCTACCATTATGAGGTCAATCGGTGGCTGAAGGGCGACCCGACTTACTCAGAACCGCCCAGAGAGCGGCTGCATGGACGCAACTCGGATTGGACGCATCTCTATAACGCCGACGTCATCTCTATGCCGGACAAGTGGGAATATCCCTGGTATGCAGCCTGGGATCTCGCATTCCACTGCATTCCGTTGGCGTTGGTGGATGCGACCTTTGCCAAAGAACAGCTGATCCTGATGCTTCGTGAGTGGTACATGCATCCGAACGGCCAGATTCCCGCCTACGAATGGGCGTTTGGAGATGTGAATCCTCCCGTGCATGCGTGGGCCGCCTGGCGCGTCTACAAGATCGAGAAGAAACGTAAAGGCGTCGGAGACCGGCTTTTCCTCGAGCGCGTGTTTCACAAATTGCTCTTGAATTTCACCTGGTGGGTGAATCGTAAGGACGCCAAAGGGAAAAACATCTTCCAGGGTGGCTTTCTAGGGCTCGACAATATCGGGGTCTTCGACCGCAGCGCGCCGTTGCCGACCGGCGGTCATATCGAACAATCTGATGCGACAAGTTGGATGGGCATGTATTGCCTCAACATGCTCTCGATCGCGCTGGAGCTGGCCCGAGACAATCGGGCGTACGAGGATGTCGCCAGCAAGTTCTTCGAACACTTCGTCTACATCTGCCGGGCCATGAACAACATCGGCGGCGAGAACATCGAGCTGTGGAACAAAGAAGACGGATTCTTCTACGATGTCCTGCAGTTTCCAGACGGGCAGACGCTTCCCTTGAAGGTCCGGTCACTAGTCGGGTTGATCCCGCTTTTTGCGGTTGAAACGTTAGACTCTGAACTGATCGATAGCCTCCCCAGATTCAAACACCGGATGCAGTGGTTTATCGAAAACCGTCCCGACTTCAGCGCGCATGTGGAAACCCAATCACAAGACGGCGAGGTCCGGCGCTTCCTGTCCCTGGTGAACCGCGAGCGGCTGAAATCCGTGCTGCGTTATATGCTGGATGAGGAAGAGTTCCTGTCTCCCTACGGCATCCGCGCACTTTCGCGCTACCACAAGGGCCACCCCTACGTCCTGTCAGCAATGGGCGTGGATCATCGAGTGGACTATGAACCGGCCGAATCGAGCACGGGAAATTTTGGCGGGAACTCCAACTGGCGCGGCCCGATCTGGTTCCCCGTCAACTTTCTCCTGATCGAATCGCTCCAGAAATTCCATTACTTCCTTGGCGACGACTATACGGTCGAGTGTCCGTCCGGCTCTGGCCGGAACATCCCTTTGAATGAAGTCGCGGCTGAGTTGTCACGGCGGCTTACGCACATCTTTCTTTGCGACCAAACCGGGCGACGTCCCGTCTTCGGAGGTACCACCAAGTTTCAGGACGATCCCCTCTGGCGAGACACGGTGCTCTTCTACGAATACTTCCATGGAGACAACGGCGCCGGCATTGGCGCGAGTCACCAAACAGGCTGGACGGGGTTGGTGGCGAAACTGATTCAGCAGTCTGGGGAGTGACGAAACAGTCAGCCATCAGCCAGGGAACAAGCCGAGTCGTTATTTCCAAGGCTGACAGCTGAGAGCGTGATATGAAGATCAGCGCCCAAGACTGCCAGAACCTCGAACGCGCCCTCAGCCTTGAGTGGCTTGAGACCAACGGCCATGGCGGGTTTGCGTCCGGTACGGTCGCGGGTGCGAACACACGTGGCTACCATGCATTGCTGCTGACGGCGTGCAAGCCGCCGAGTGCACGGTTTGTCTTCGTGAATCACCTTGAAGAATGGATCGATATCGAAGGCCGGTCCTATCCGCTCTCGACAAATCTCTACCCCAACGCCGTTCACCCGGAAGGGTACAAACAATGCACCGGCTTCACGACAGACCCCTGGCCGACCTGGACCTATGACTGCCGCGGCACGGTCGTGCAACGGGAAGTGTTTTGTGTGCGCGACCGCGACCTGGTGGCCATCCGATGGACGCTCGCCGGGAAGACCAAGAAGGCGGTCACACTGCGCGTGCGACCGATGGTGAGCGGGCGCGACTATCACGCAACCCATCATATGAACGACAGCCTATCCACCACCACCGCCACCACAGTGATTGACGGACTCGTGTCCTGGCGCCCTTACAGCGAATTGCCATCGGTGCAGGCGCTCCAGAACGGAGAGTATCGCCATGATCCGACGTGGTGCCTCACCATCCAGTTCCCGGCTGAACAGCAACGAGGGCTCGATTTCGAAGAAGACTGGTGGTCTCCCGGCGAGTTCACCTACCGGCTCGATCGTCGTGTCGCTGCAACCTTGGTCCTCACCACCGAGTCGATCGACTCGGTGAATGTCGTGGCTCTGGCCAAGGGTGAACGGAAGAAACGAACCGAGCTCCGAGCTGCGGCCCCAACCACCGATCCGCTGGCCAAGAAACTCTGGTGCGCTGTGGAGGCCTATCCCTCTGCGAGAGGCAGCAGACAGACCGTCATCGCCGGCTATCCCTGGTTCACGGATTGGGGACGTGACACCTTCATCTCTCTGCCGGGACTCTGCCTGGTGACAGGTCGGTGGCAAACAGCCTGGCACACCATCGAATCGTTCGCCGCGTATATCTCGCAGGGCATGATCCCCAACCGCTTCCCCGACTCCGGGGATCACCCAGAATACAATTCGATAGACGCCTCACTCTGGTTTATCCATGCGATTGAACGGTATGTCGTCTACAGCAAAGACGAAGTGCGCGTCCGCGCAGTCGCCTGGCCTGCGGTGAAACACATCATCGACGGCTATCGGCAGGGCACTCGCTACAATATCCACATGGATGAAGACGGGCTCATCGCCGGAGGTGCATCAGGCGCACCACTCACGTGGATGGATGCCAAAGTGGGCGCATGGGTGGTCACGCCGCGTCATGGAAAGCCGGTCGAGATTCAAGCGCTCTGGGTGAGGGCTTTAAAAATCGGAGAATGCCTCGCCACTCAATTCGGCGAGCCGGCTTATGCGGTGCGTTGTCGAAAAGACCGGAAGCACGCCGTGGCATCCTTCCGCGCGAAATTCTGGAACGAAGCAGACGGATGTCTCTACGATGTGATCGGCGGACCCGAAGGGAACGATGCATCGATTCGTCCCAATCAAATCTACGCGGTCGCTCTCAACGACGACCTGGTGACCAAGGAACAGGCCCGACAGATTCTCAGAGTCGTGGAGGACCAGCTGCTCACGCCGGTAGGGCTGCGGACTCTCTCGCCAAAAGACTGCCGCTATCGCTCGCGGTACGAAGGGGCCGTCGTGGAGCGAGACGGAGCCTACCATCAAGGAACAGTCTGGCCGTTTCTGCTGGGACCGTTTGTCACAGCCTGGAGGAAGGTACACGGCAAGAGCCCGGCAAAGAACAAACAGGCACGGGCGTTTCTCAATGGACTGGAGAGCCATCTCCATGAGGCCTGTCTCGGTCAAATCTCGGAGATTTTTGACGCGGTTCCGCCGCATCAGGCACGCGGTTGCTTCGCGCAAGCCTGGTCGGTTGCAGAACCGCTACGTGTCTTGATCGAAGAGCTGGGCATCACAGCCGGTATCCAGCCAGGCAGATCGAAAAAATTCTAACGGCATACGACAACCTGGCAATCCCGTCACGAAATCTTTCCTGGTTCTGTGGTTATGTCCCGATCGTTTCGATCAACCGCATGTCGTCAGCGGTGAGGGTAAGCTGTTCAGCTTGGAGGTCTTCTTTCATGTGTTGCGGGTTCGTGGTGCCGGTCAACGGGAGCATCCCGACCTGCATGGCAAACCGAAAGACGACTTGGGCAAGACCGGCCCCTAACCGTTGGGCGATGGCCCGAATGCCTGGATCGGCAAAGACTCCTCGATTGGCCGTCAACAGCGAAAAACCTTGATAGATGATGCTATGAGCGCGGCAGATCTCCCGTACCTCTTTGTC
>Ga0326726_10006115_pt1 | contig 10850 bp, 15 predicted proteins | sample MHFenrmetagenome_2_FD_207603 | JGI IMG/M metagenome (GOLD analysis project Ga0326726, IMG submission 207603) | Lab enriched peat soil microbial communities from Michigan Hollow, Ithaca, NY, United States - MHF15MN | ecosystem: Environmental > Terrestrial > Soil > Wetlands > Peat | place: USA...
CGCACTCTTGGCCCGGCCGACCCATAGGCTCGTGTTGTCCGACGCCACTACTTTTTCAGGCTGAACGCGATCTCCACCGTTGCGACAACCGGCACCGCTTCGCCCATGCGCATGCCCGGCGCGAACCGCCATTGCATCGCCGCCTTCAGCGCCTCTCGATCCAGGCCGAACGTCGGGTCCAGCGAGCGGATCACATGTAAGTAGGCGATCGATCCGTTAGGCTGAACGATGCCTTCGAGGAGCACCGAGCCTTCGATCTTTTCGCGCATGGCATCGGGCGTGTACGGCGCCTTCTCTTCGTGGAGAACACGCGGGGGTGTCACGCCCTCCGCGCCGGCGACATAGATCCCGGGCGGGGGCCAGGACACAGCGGCAGGACGCGGTGGCAACGAGCCTCCTGGTGGCGGTTCGTTGTAGAAGAACGTGACGGTGAAGAACGCTTTCTCGTCGGGAAACTCCACCGGCAGCGGCGGAGTGGTGTTCGACACAGTGACCGCGCCCAGCGCGGCACGGTTGAAGTCCTCGATGGGCGAAGGGCTGGTGACGGTGGCGTCGGTGACCGACCCGTCCTTGTGCACGTTGAAGGTGATCGCGACATGCCCGTTCAGCGACATCGCGCCGTACGGCAAGAGCCAGTTCCGTTTCACCTGCGCGATGAAGCGAACGAGCCATGGCCTGAACTCCACCCCCCTCGTGTCGAACTTGATCTCCGGAGCCAAGGACGCGAATTGCAGCCGCTGCACGGCGTTGGCGAGCGATCCTTCCGCTCCAATCTGAATGTTCCTCGGGACGAAGGAGTCCCAGCCACGCGTGGGCAGGCACGTGAGCGCAATGAGCAGCGCGCAGAATCTACCGTTCAGCACAACTGCCTCCTGGTCCATCACGAGGCTCCGTGCCGCCGACGAGACGGCGGCTCGTCTGCGGTGACGGTCTCAAGGCGAGTTGAATGGCGGCGGAGAGGGTGGGATTCGAACCAGAACACGACCCTTTAGATTCTGTAAGTTGCAGAATCCACAATGCCGACGTTGCCAGGAATGCCATGGTCGCCGTGGCGCCTTGCACGCTGTCGCACGCTGGCGCCGTCGCGACAGCCGAACTCATACGTGGCCGCCTATGCCCTCTTGGCGAGCTTCAACGCGCGCCGCCGAACCATCGCCGCCTTCAGGTCGAAGTTGGCCTGCATGTGCATCCAGAACTGCGGCGTCGTTTTGAAGAGTTGCGCGAGGCGGAGTGCCGTGTCGGCGGTCACGCCACGCTTGCCGCGCACGAGCTCGTTCAGGCGCACGGTGGACATCCCCAGCGTCTTGGCCGCCGCGGCCTGCGTCATCTCGAGCGGCTTCAGGAACTCCTCGAGGAGGATCTCCCCAGGGTGAATCGCCGGTCCCACGCTGGAAGCGTCGCGCGGGATCCTCTCAGTGGTAGTCCTCGCAGCAGACGTCGTGCGCATCGTGTTTCCCCAATGCATCGGGCCGCTTCGGCCGATACACATATTAGAGGTGCGTGTGTCGAACGTCCATGTGTCGGTCATTGCACTTGTCGCAGCCGTAAGCAGCGCGTGCGCAGGGCGCTCGACGCCCGCCTCACCCTCATCCAGCAACACTGATACGACCCAGACGCAGAGTCTCAGCCAACCGTCGCTTCTGCTGAAAACAGTCGGTGTTAACTTGGACTATTTTGATTCCTCGACCGGCCATGCCGGCGATTTCCTGTTCACCCAGAGCAAACTTCAGCAAGACCGCATCTGGATGGATTTCGGCTATGTGATCCCAGGCGGCAATTCGAGCACAGGTGCCGACAAAGCCAACCCGCAACCGACGCTAATTCTGCCGCTTGGCACTCCGGTTCGCGCCCTCGTCGATGGCGTCGTGTGGGCGGTGCCCAGCCTTTACAGTGGGGATTTCTCGATTCAGGTTTGGGACGGCAAGAACGGCAATTGGCTATACGAAACCGAGCACGTCAGCAATCCGCTTGTCAGACCAGGGGACCGGGTCACTGCGGGCCAGGTCATCGCGCAAGTCAGCACGTGGAGCTCGCAATACAACGATGGCCTCGGCATGGTGGAGCTAGGCCTGCTTCACGCCGGTAGTCCCCCTGAACATCTGTGCCCGTTTGCCTACTTGGATCCGTCCATCAAAACCGAGACGTTGAAGAGGATTACCGCCTTATACACGGCATGGAAAGCATTTCGAAATGACCCGACGCTTTACGACGAGACGAGGTACACGATCCCCGGGTGCCTCACGCTCTCCGCGGTGCCAGGATAACCCGCGCAGGCGGAGCGATCGCCGGTTTGGCGAAGCGATTGGTTATTCCAGAACCCTGTGAAATCCCTGGACATCGGTAACAAACCCCGGTCTCCTCTTAGGGCCCAAATCCTGGAGGGGAGACGCGATGACGAAAGCGGAGCTCGCCCGCCGAATGGCGTGGCGATTCAAGGTGATCCAGCAGGCGGCCGAGCGATCGAGAAACATCGCGCGCACGTGCCGACATTTTGGCATTTCGCGGCAGGCCTTCTATCGGTGGAAGCGGCGGTTTGACGCCCAGGGCGCCATCGGGTTGTCCGACCGGCCGAGCCCCCCGCATCGTTCGCCCAATGCGACGTCGCGCGAGGTCATCAGCAAGATTCTGTACCTCCGGCAGACCTACCATTTCGGGCCGGGCAAGATCTCGGACTATCTGAAGCGCTTTCACCAGCAGGCCCTCGCCGTGTCGTCCGTCCATCGCATCCTTGCCCGGCACGGGCTGAATCGCCTGCCGCGCAATCAGAAGCATCGGCCGCACGCGAAACGCTGGCAGCGGTACGAGAAGCCCCTGCCGGGACATCGGTTGCAGGTCGACGTGAAGTTCCTCGAGCGGATCCCCGGCACTCAGAAACGGTTCTATCAGTTCACGGCGATCGATGATTGCACACGCATCCGCGTGCTGAAAATCTACGATGCTTGCAACCAGGGCACGGCGATTCGCTTCATCGACGAGGTGTGACGGCGCCTGCCGTTTCGGGTGCTCGTCATCCAGACCGATAACGGCGCGGAATTTCAATCACGCTTCCACGGGCACTTGGCGGACCTGGATATCCGCCACGCCTACATACGCCCCAGGACACCGCACCTGAACGGCAAGGTGGAACGCTCCCACCGTGTCGATGACCAAGAGTTCTACCAGCTCCTGGACAAGGACGGAATCACCGACGACATTCATCTGTTTAACGAGAAGCTGCGCGAGTGGGAGAACTACTACAATTGCCACCGGCCCCATGGCGCGCTCGGCGGTCAGACACCGTACGAACGATTGATCGCCAAGATGAGACCGGGAACGTCACCGGCGTCCTAGGAACCTACACCTGACGGCGCTAACACTCGGATGCCCTGAAAGGGATCTACGATCAACAGATCCTGATCGCCGGTGACAATCGCATCGCACTCGCGCTTGCCCGCTGTCGCACGCTAACGCCCTCGTCGCGTCGCGCTCCTCCGCAGTCGCCTACGCCTTATTGGCGAGCTTCATGCCGCGTCGTCGTTTTCCGGTCGCGGCGACGTCTGAACCCGGACACGTGTCCGGGTTCACGCACCGGCCCTCCACGGCTCATGCAGCGAGAGCCAGCCTAAGTCCGCTTCGCATGGCGCAATAGCGCCGTTTCTTGCCGTTGCCGCTGTGGCGTCGGCTTTGCCTCATCCCGTGGCGATGAGCACTCGAAGCCGATGCGTCACCACCATCATGGCCGCCTGTGTTGCGCTGCAACCGGCGCGCGGGATCTGTCAGGAATCCATCCGTCACGTTGAGGGGCGGGCGCCCGCCAACCTGCTGGCGCAGCTCAATGACTCACTGGAGCGCCTGGCGTCGAAAGTCGCGCCGGCCGTCGTCCAAATCGAGGCCACCGGGTTCGGGCCGGCCCAGCACGAGGAGCGCAAGACCCCAGCGATCATCGTGCGGCAGCACGGCATCGGTGCCGGCGTCATCGTGGACGCGGACGGCTACATCATGACGAACGCGTTGTCGAAGGCGCACAGCGGGTTCGCGTGACCCTCTCCCTCACCGGCAAATTTCAGCGCGTCGACGCGAAGGTGATCGGCGTGGAAAGGCAGGCCGATCTGGCGTTGCTGAAGATCGATGCCCACCAACTGCCGACGCTGCCGTTCAACCTTAACCCTCCGCAACCGGGAGAGATCGTGGTCGCGATCGGCAGTCCGAGCGGCCTGCAGAACTCTGTAACGATGGGCGTCATCAGTTCAGGGTGGCGGCAGCCGGACCCGGACAATCCGATGGTGTACTTGCAAACCGACGCGCCGATCAATCGCGGCAACAGCGGCGGACCGTTGGTGGACGTCTCCGGCGCGGTCGTCGGCCTGAACACCTTCATCATCAGCAGCAGCGGAGGCAGCGAAGGGTTGGGCTTCGCGATCCCGGCGCGCGTCGTCGACTTCGTGTACCGCAGCCTGCGGGAGTACGGCCGCGTCGATCACGTCGATATCGGCGTCGTGGCTCAAACCGTACGTGATGGGCCAGTTGACTCAGAAACCCGACGGTCGAACTCTGATTCTCCACTTGCTCAACTACGATCACCACGCCCCAGCAGGGAACGTGAGAGTCCGCCTGGAACTGAGCGGGCTGGTCGAGGATTTGAGCCGCTGGGAGGTCAGAGTTTTGTCGCCGGACCCGGGCCAGCCTCGAGTTGATGGTCTCTCTCTGCACGGGAGCGTCGCCGAGTTCATCCTTGGCGGGATCGAGCACTACACCATTGTGAGTCTCTCGGCGAAGCCGGCGCCGCAGTTCGCAGTGATATAAGGTCCGACGTTTTCTTCTGTCCGGGGATCGACTGCGCCTATCGTGATTGCGAATCACCTTTGAGAGCGACGACTGTCAGCGGTCCATGCCGACGGCACGGGGGCGGCGTTCAAAGGGCTCAGCGTCGTGCAACCAGACCGCGCATACCGAAACGGGCTACAGACGCGCAGCGGGCTTGATACGACAATCGCACAGAGTGTCGCCGAACCATGCCTATTGAGGCTGAACGATGCTCAAGGTCGAACCGCACACACATACAGCTGATGACCCTGCGTATGTACGTGCTGCTCCGGCCGCTGCATAATCGGTCCGCCTTCAATTCTAGTTGGCCGCCCTGAGTTAGCAGTCGACTCGTGAACTATTCGAGATGGATTGTCACCCTTGTTTCAACGAACTTCGCACTCGATTCGCACGCTACGCTTGCGCCACGCCGACCACCGGTAAGCCGTGCGCTTGGGCGCCAACTGCGAGGGCGACGTCGTGTGTCGCCATGACCAGATTCAGGCCCGTCATCTCCTTCCACAGAAGAGCTGTCGCCAAATGAATCGCGTCGAGCGTGCCCAGTTCCGTCGGCATGGGCTGCGCAGCCCGATCGAGCACAACGGAATCGACCTCAACGAGTTCGAGGGACGCGATCAGCGACAGAATCGTCGAGCGACGCTTCGCTATCTCCGCGTCAGACACTTTCGCGCGAAGCCGAAGGCGATCCAACGTACGTAGGCTCTCCGTCGTCACCAATGCGCTGGTAACCCCCTGCTCGATCTGACGCCATTCTGCGAGCGCGTCAGGCTGACTGAGCGCGACTCGCAGCACAACCGACGCGTCAACGTAGGCAATCACCGCGAAGCCTGACGTTCCTCGAGGAGGAGCGCAACGATGTCGACGTTCAGCTTGGCGGCCCTGGGCAGTGGAACTCGATTGGGCGGTGGCGTGCCCGGCGCAGGTTTCCTGACGCGCAGGGCCGCCCGGTCGCGCACCGGAACGAGCTGAGCGATCGGCGTCTCGCGGTCGAAGACGGCAATCGTCTCGCCCCGGCGCACCGCACGCAGGTGTTCACTGAGTCGAGCTTTCAGATCGGCAATTCGCACACGCTTCATGACCATATCATAACCAGAAGTGGTCACATTTGGAAAGCGCGTTGCCCTAAATGTCCCAGTCCCGAGAGCGCTAACAAGGCGCGAGTTCCGAAGCGGGTTCTCAGTCCACCCGCGTAACCCAAACAGGGCGGTTTTTGCGTGTCGATGAGGCGAACATCGCGGCGAAAATTCGCCCGCGTTGCACGCGGCGAACCCACTACGCTGACTAAGTTATTGAAAATAAAGACTGGAAGGATTCGGAGAGGGTGGGATTCGAACCTAAGCGAGTCACGTCGACTCTGTAAGTTACAGATTCTACAATGCCAGCATCGCCGTGAATGCCAGCGTTGCCGTGGCGCCTTGCACGCTGTTGCACGCCGAGCCAGGGCGGAATGACGGCTCGTATGATGCCGTGATGCGATGTATCGACGTCATCGCCGCAATATCCGGCCAGCGCGAAGCCGTTCGGGATCTGGCGCGCGACAAGGCTCACCCAGACAGCGACGTTGACGTGCTCGTCGAGTTCGAGGGACCCACCACGTTTGACGGTCATATGGGCCTGCTCGTCTTTCTGGAGGACTTGCTCGACCGCCGTGTCGACGTCGTGACGGTGAGGGGACTCAAGCCACGCCTTCGTCCGCTCATTGACCAGGACCTCATCCGTGTCGCGTGACGCGTTGCTGTACATCGAGGACATGGTCGCCGCCGGCGAAGCCATCCTCCGCTACACCAACGACGTCACGTTCGAGGCGTTCGCGACCAACGACGAGAGGCGGGCCGCAGTGGAGCGGCCGGTCTTTGTCATCGGCGAGGCCGCTCCACGCCTACCAAATGATTGGAAACAGAGCACGCCCACAGTGCCATGGCGCAGAATCATTGGCCTCCGCAGCCTCCTCGCCCACGGATACTGGACCATCGACGTCGAGGAATTGCGGGACGTCGCGCGAAGCACGGTTCCAGAGTTCCTCGCAGATCTTCACCGAAACGATGGAAACGCGGCCGGACGTGGGACTCGATTCGTACGACCGTCTTTTTCCGAGTCAGGACACGATGCCGCAGGGAGGGTTCGGAAATCTCATCGCTCTCCCGTTACAGAAGAGACCACGCGGGCAGGGCCACAGCGTCTTTCTCGACGACCGTCTGGTACCGTGGGTAGACCAGTGGGCGTTTCTCGCAAGCGTGCGCAAGATCGGCCGTGCGCAGATCGAGGGGATCGTCCAAGACGCTGAACGTCGTGGTCGCGTCCTCGGCGTGCGTCTGCCGCCACAGGACGAGGGCGAAGACGAGCCGTGGACAACCCCTCCATCCCGCCACCGCAAGGAGCGGGCAATCGTCGGCGAACTGCCTGAGACGCTGGAGTTGGTGCTCGGCAATCAGATCTACATTGCCAAGGACGGGTTGAATCCGGGTCTCCGAAACCGGCTGCTCCGTCTGGCGGCCTTTCAGAATCCCGAGTTCTACCGGGCGCAGGCCATGCGATTGTCCACGTACGACAAGCCGCGCGTCATCGCCTGCGCTGAAGATCACCCACATCACATCGGCGTGCCGCGAGGATGCCTCGACGAGGTCCGCCAGACGCTCGGCGACTTGGGCATTCGCGTGACCATTCGCGATGAACGCTACGCCGGCCGCCCTCTCGACGTGACCTTTCAAGGCGAGTTGCGGGTCGAACAGACAGCGGCGGCCGACGCGATGCTGGCGCACGACGCCGGCGTGCTGGCCGCCACGACGGCATTTGGCAAGACGGTGGTCGCCGCCTGGCTCATTGCGCAGCGCGGCGTGAGTACGCTCGTGCTCGTACATCGGCGTCAACTGCTCGACCAGTGGATCGAACGGCTCTCAGCGTTCCTCGGCGTGCCCGCGAAGTTGATTGGTCGAATCGGCGGCGGGCGAAGCCGACCGACCGGGCTGCTCGACGTCGCCGTCATTCAGAGTCTCGTCAGGAAGGGCGTGGTTGATGACCGCGTCGCCGACTATGGCCATCTGATCGTTGACGAGTGTCATCACCTGTCGGCCCACAGCTTCGAGCAGGTCGCGCGCCAAGCCAAGGCCCGATTCGTGGTGGGGCTGTCGGCGACCGTTGCGCGCAAGGACGGTCACCATCCCATCATCTTCATGCAATGCGGACCCGTCCGGCATCGAGTGAACGCGAGAGCACAGGCGGCCGCGCGACCGTTCGAGCATCTCGTCCTCGTGCAACCGACGACGTTCCAGCCGGCCAGGACTCCTGACGCCGACAAGCGGGTGGAGTTCCAGGCGCTTTACCAGGAGTTGGTCGACGACGAGGCGCGCAACCGTCGCATCTGCGACGACGTCATCGAGTCGGTGAACAATGGACGGTCGCCACTGGTGCTGACGGAGCGAAACGATCACCTCGACCGTCTCGAGAGCCTGATCGCCGCGGGCGTCCGTCACCTCGTGGTCCTGCGAGCGGGGCTGGGCAAGAAGAAGCGGCAGGCCGTCAGCGATCGCCTCATAGCCATCCCTCGCGATGAGGCAAGAGTCATCCTGGCCACTGGCAAATACATCGGAGAGGGATTCGACGATTCGCGCCTGGACTCGTTGTTTCTGACCCTGCCGGTCTCGTGGCGCGGCACCGTCGCGCAGTACGCGGGCCGACTACACCGGCTCTACGACGGCAAGCGGGAGGTGCGCATCTACGACTACGCGGACCTCAACGTGCCCATGCTCGCGAGGATGTTCGATCGGCGCTGCCGCGGGTATGAGGCCATCGGTTACGAGATTCTCCTGCCGGCCAGCGCCATACCGGGCTGGCCCGCCGATGTCGTTCTTCCGTCGGACCCGGTGTGGAAGCGCGACTACTCCGGCAGCGTACGCAGGCTTGTCCGCGACGGGGTCGATGTGCCACTCGCCAGCCTGTTCGTCCACGCCGCTCGTCCGATGCCTCCAGATGCCAGTGGCGCCGACCGAGCGCGAAGTGCGACGGAAGCCTTTCTGTATCGGCGCCTGGAAACGCTGGCGGAGACGAAGGGCCGTTTCCGCCTCAACGTTTCATTGCCCATGGCGTTCGACGGCCTGGGACGACTGGAAGTCGATCTCCTGTGCGCCGACACGCGGGTGGCGGTGGAGCTCGACGGCGCGCAGCATCTCGCGGATCCGGTCGCCTACCGGCGCGACCGGCGCAAGGATCAAGTGCTACAGGAGAATGGCTATCTAGTATTGCGCTTCCTTGCCGAAGACGTGGGCAGAGAACTGGACGTGGTGCTCGATGCCATCCTGAGAGCGCTCAGTCACCGCCAATTGACGGCTCCACCCGTGGCTCCGCTCAGTTTCGTACGACGAAGTCGGACGTGACGGGCGCCTGGCCTACCCGCCGGCCGGCAACAGGCAGACCACGTCGTGGCCGCCTGCGACAGCAAGCGCGCGGTCGAACGTAACAAGGCGGCCGCCATGTCGGCGCGCCAGGCCGAGGAGATATCGGTCCGTAATCTGCTTACCTGTGCTTGCCGTGCGCACTTCAGACATGACCGCGGGCGAGACGGCGTCGGGCCAGAACACGTAGTCACGGCCGGTGGCGGTGAGCAGCAGGAGTCGATCCGCGGTCGTCTCGGCGGGCCAGGATCCGCCAGGCAACTGCGCGCAGACGCGAATGACGCCGAGTTCGGTGACGGCGCACGTCGCCCAACCACTCGGACCGGCTCGTGTCGTGAACCATTCCATCGAAGCGGGATGATGCTGGTGCTCGGGCAGGAGCAAAGCCACCAACACATTGACGTCGAGGAGTTCGGCCACGGCCGACGCTATTCGCCCGTGCCGTCGGCGAGGCGGTCAACGTCTTCGACCGAGAGCGTAGGTGCTCCGGGGCGCCGCGGAAAGACCGGCACGCCGCGCTCGAAATGCACGTCCGCATCGGCTATCCGACGAAGGAGGACTTCGACGAACTCGTCAACGCGTTGGCCGGTCTGACCCGCGAGATCGGCGAGTCGCGCCTTCAGCGCGGCATCGACATTGATCGTGGCGTTCGGCATGTATCCATTGTCCCACGACGCGTCATACACACGGAAGAAGACGCCTGTTCCCAGCGTCAGCGTGTTCACAAACCCTGCTCACGGGTACTGACCGGTCTCGCCAATGTGCATGGCCTAGGGGGTGCCACCATGCACCCACGTGGCCTGACAGAGAACCCACCTGGCTCAAACAAGCCATTTCTTGGCGATCTTAATGGCTAAGAAACGGGCGAAGATCACGAGGGTTGCACGCCCCCGCACGCGAGAACCCACTGGGCCATGCTAAGTGATTGAAAACACAGGATCGGATTTGGCGGAGAGGGTGGGATTCGTTCCGAGCGAAGGCGCAAGAGTCAATGATTTAGGCCGAAAACAAACCGCCAGAAAATCCAGAAACGCTCGAAATCCCGGGTCCAGGTACAAAACAGGTACAGCAGATTGCGGGTGGGAGACCCACCCGCGTGCCGCGTGTACCATCACAGAATCAAGAGACTCTCTCGATGCCGCGGGTTCAGGCGCTTTCATCGACAATCGACCGACGTACGGAACGGTCCGTGGAAATGCTTGCGGCCCGGCGGCATGAGAACCGGGTGGGAGCTGTTCGGCTACCTGCACGCCTCGCTGAGAAAGAGATCGAGCGCCCAGCCGCCCGCTATCCACTAGGGCACTTTCGCTTGGACAAGCCACCTCGCGGCGCTCGCGGGCTCTGCTGTATTCCACGTGCCGAGTTCCTCGTTGTTCGTTCTTCGCATAGGCGTTGAAAGTGTGCCTAACGGCCTGTTGGCTCGCCGTCATCCGTTGCCAGGTTTTGCGAGAAGAACTTGATCGCCATCGCTAGCGTAAAGCAACTCGCGGCGCCATCGCTGGCGGTCTGTTTCAAAGACTTGAAACCCGCCTTGAGCGAGATGGTGATTCAGCCGCCGACGTAGCCCATAGCTGGGAATCATACCGACTCTACGCAACGCGTCGGGCAGATCCGGCGGCGTCGGAACCGGTTGACGATCGTCCAGCGCATGGAGGCTCG
>Ga0326726_10006116_pt1 | contig 10850 bp, 10 predicted proteins | sample MHFenrmetagenome_2_FD_207603 | JGI IMG/M metagenome (GOLD analysis project Ga0326726, IMG submission 207603) | Lab enriched peat soil microbial communities from Michigan Hollow, Ithaca, NY, United States - MHF15MN | ecosystem: Environmental > Terrestrial > Soil > Wetlands > Peat | place: USA...
AGGCGGCGCCGCCCGACGTGATGAACCACAACCTCGAGACGGTCCCGCGCCTCTATCGCCAGGCGCGCCCCGGCTCCGACTATGCGCACTCGCTGCGGCTGCTGCAGGAGTTCAAGCGCCGCGTGCCGAACGTGCCGACCAAGAGCGGCCTCATGGTTGGGCTGGGCGAAGAGGACGACGAGATTTTGCAGGTGATGCGCGACCTGCGCGCGCACGACGTCGACATGCTCACGATCGGCCAGTACCTCGCACCCAGCACGCACCATTTCCCGGTGCAGCGGTATGTGCATCCGGATTCCTTCGCGCTTTTCGAGCGCGCGGCGAAGGCGCTCGGCTTTTCGCACGCCGCGAGCGGGCCGCTGGTGCGATCGTCGTACTACGCCGACGAGCAGGCGCATCGCGCCGGCGTCGTCTGAGCGCCTCCTGCCGGCACGCCGCGCATGATCTTCTCCACCAGTCTCGCCGGCACCCTGACGATCGTGTTCCTCGTCGCGTTCGGGATATTCATCTACCCGGGGCTGCTCCGGCGCCGCAGCGGAGTTCTGATCGTGGCGCTGGTGACGGCTGCGCTTGCAGTGCTGTTCTTCATCTTCGACGCCGGCACGGGAACCCGATCGAGCACGTCGGCTGCGCTGGCGCTGGTCTGGGCGGCACTGCCGGTGATCACGGGCCTCGCAGTCTGGTTTCTGCAGCGCAAAAGGTCCTAGCAAACGGTCCCGGCACACGCCGGTTGCGTCTTCACATCGTTTCGCAGATCGCTTTCAGCTTCGCCAGGGCCTTCGGCCAGGTTTCGCACATGAACGACTCGAGGCCGGGGATCGCATCCACGTCGACGCCTACTTCGGTTCCCGACCCGACGGCTGCGAACGCGTAGTTTTCGTAGGCCGGCGCCCACGCGCGCACTGCTGCGCTTTCAGTGTCGTCGACCCCATCCTTGACGTCGCCGAGGTGCTTGATCGATACGAACTCGGGCGGCCGGCTCTCCGCGATCACCGCGACCATGCCTCTTCCGTCTGGAACGAGGAAACGAATGCGGTCGCCTTTCGCCCACGAGCCCTCGTAGTACGACCCTTCGCAGAACGGCGCGGTCCACACCTTGTAGGTATCGGGGTCCAGCATGGCGTGCCACACCCGCTCGCGCGGGGCATCGATCCTTGCGGAGAAGTGAAGCTTCCTCATGGTGACGGCGCGTCCGACCGATTGCGCGGCAGCGTCATTCCTGCTCGCGCGCGAAGAAGGGTGTTCCAGGTGTCGATGTTATCGGCAGGAACCGATGTGTTGGACGCGCTGTCGTCCCTGCTACGGAGCACCGGCAGGATCTGCACCCTGGCACGTGTCCCGCATCCCCGCTACCTTCCATCTCACGGGAATACAGCGCCGAACTCGCGTGTTCGACCCTGTGCCCAAGCATTCAGGCCTCGCCTGTGGCTCACCGCAATGATGCGGCATGACGGCCGGTGGCGTTGACGTAGGCTTGGACCTGTCACTGGAAGCGCCGTCGAACGACAAACAGATCTACGAGCGGGTTGGATGTGGACCCGCGGCAGCGATGAGCCCCAACGACGAATCGGTCGGCCTCAGTTTCGCGGGCGCCCCGGCAGCGGCGCTCGGCGCGATGCTGCGCGATACAAATGTTCCGCCGGAGATTGTGGCGCTGTTTCCCCTCGGTTTCGCACGCGAGGCATGGCGCGCACGGGCACGCGCCGGCGCGCTCATCCCGCATTTCGAGGGCTTCGATCTCTTTGCGTTTCCCGACAACGCGCGCCTGCTCGCATTCGACGTGTTCCGTTTCGTCGACCGGCTCGCGCGCAAGTACGCGGGACGGCGCATCGCCGGCGTCGTGACGGCCAACGAGCAGTTCGGCGCGCTGACGGCAGCGCTGCTCGGGCAGCGCCTCGGTCTGGCGCATACCGATCCGGCTGCGGTCCTCGCGTGCCAGCACAAGGCCTGGTTCCGCGAGCGCCTGCGGGAAATCGCACCGGAGGCGAGCGTCGCGCATTGGGCGTTGCCGTACACGCACGATCTGGACGGTGCGCTCGGACTTGCGCCACCCTTCTACATCAAGCCGGTGAAGGCGACCTACTCGGTGCTGGCGCGGCGCATCGACACGCGCGACGACCTGAAGCGTCACCTGGCGTTCGCGCCCTATGAGCGTTACATCATCAAGCGCCTGGTCAAGCCGTTCAATGATGCGTTCGACGCGCTGATCGGCCGGCCGAACGACTATCGCGTCGATGCACACTGGCTCATCGCCGAAGCACTGATGCAGGGCGACCAGATCAACGTCGACGGCTACGTGCACCGCGGCGACGTGCGGTTCCTGGGCTGCGTCGACGAGGTGATGTACCCCGGGACCGACGCGTTCCTGCGTTTCCAGTATCCATCGAAGATCGAGGACCCGGTGCAACGGCGCGCTGAAGCGCTGGCGCGCCGCATCCTGCGCGGCCTGGGCTTCGACCACGGTTTCTTCAACATCGAGTTCTTCTACGACCGGGCGCACGACCGGCTGAAGGTGATCGAAGTCAACCCGCGCCTGGCGTCGCAGCTCGCGGACTTCTACGAAAAGGTGGACGGCCTGCGTGTGTTCGACATGGTGGTCGAGCTCGCGCAAGGTCGTGATCCTGCGCTGGTCCCTCGCCGCATGCCCACCGCGGGGGTCGCGGCAAGCCTGGTTTGGCGCACCTTCGACGGCAAGGCGCCACCGCCGCGCACCACGCGCGCACAGCGCGACTGGCTGGCGCGCAATCATCCCGACGCGTTGCTGCTCGAGTACCACAAGCGCGGCCACGGCCTGAAGCGTGAGTTCAAGTGGCTGGGCAGCCACCGCTACGCCACCGTGAACCTGGGCGCACCGGACGAGACGGCCATTCTCGAGCGCTACCGCGACATCTGCGCCCACCTCGGCTGGCCCGCGGAAGCTTAAGAACCGCACCCGGCGCGCGGCCTCGCAAATCCCTGCGTAACGCCGCCGTGACGGCGCCGGCGCTACATATACTCGCCTGCTCGTGAGATCGCGCGCACGGGAGGCGCTGCGCGCATAAAACCAGGAACCGCCATGACCCGCTCAGAACTCTGCCTGCTCAGCGCCGCACTGGGCGTCGCTCTTTCCAATGCACTTCCCGCCATGGCGCAGCCCAAGGAGCCGGGCGATATATGGGAAGTCACCAACGAGATGTCGATGGCGGGAATGCCCGCCGGCATGGCGCTGCCACAACGGCCGCCGCAGCGGGTCTGCCGGTCGCGCAACCCCGACAAACCCCCCATCGCCGATAGTGATCGCTGCACCATGAGCGACGTCAAGCGCAGCGGCAACACGTTCACCTGGAAGATGGCGTGCGAAAACGGCTCCGGCACCGGCGAGATGACCTACGTCGACAAGGACAACTACAAGGGCACGATGGTGATTGCCGTAAGCGGCCAGACGATGACGATGAAGATGACCGGCCACCGTCTTCCGGGGGATTGCGACGCCGGCGAACAGAAGCGCCAGGTCGCCACCCAGGTTGCAGCGGCGCAGCAACGCGCCTCGGACGCGCAGGCGATGCAGTGCAAGAGCGCCGTGGACACGATGATGCCGTACATGCTGCGCCCCGAGACCGGCCTCAAGTGCGACCCGAAGTACAAGGCCGAGCTCTGCAGCAAGGTGCAGTCCCCCGAGGGGTTCGCCGCGGTCGCGCCGCGCCAGCCTTCGCCCGGAGCGGGAATGCCGAGTGGCGACCTGAAGGAAGTTGGCGAGTTCTGCGGCTTCAGCGGCACCGACTTACGCGCGCGCATGTGCAAGCGCGCCGATGAACAGGAGACACTCGATTTCCTCGCGTCGAGCTGCCTCGGTTATGCGCGGCTCGACGGCTCGCCCTCGGCCAAGCCGGCCGACTCGTTCGGCTCGGTCATCATCGCCCGCGAATGCGCGGGCCGTACGTTCAGTTCGCCACCCGCACAGAAGTACCGCACCTTCTGCTCTGCTGCTGCACGCCAGAACCTGATGCAGCCTGCAACGGCCGATGCCGGCGCGACGGCGCCGGCGAAGCCCGAGGAGAAGAAGGAAGACGCCGCGACGCGCGGCAAGAAGCTGTTGAAGGACATCTTCAATCGTTGAGGCGCGATCGATGCCGCGCACCAGGAAGACATGGCGCGCGCTGTGGTGGCTGTGTGCCGCGATCGCAGCATGCCTGGCGGCGGGCGCCGCGCGCGCCGATCCAATGGTCGATCTCTTCCCGCGCGCGGCCGCCGGCTACGTCGTCGCGATCAACGGCAAGCCGCGCTGGGCGCGGGCGCCCGATTCGCCGCGGCCGCCCGCCTCGCTCACGAAGGTGCTGACCGCGCTCGTGCTGCTCGAGAACAACTGGCAGCCGCGCGCGACGGTGACGGTGAGCGCACGGGCCGCCCGCGCGGGCGGCGCGCACCTGCGGCTGCGCGCCGGCGAGCGGGCCTACGCGGCGGAGTTGCTCGAGGCAATGCTGGTCGCATCCGCGAACGACGCCTGTCTCGCACTGGTGGAAGCGGCCGCCGGGAGTACGGAAGTGTTCGTGGCAAGGATGAACAAACGCGCTGCGTCGCTCGGCATGTCCGCCTCCCATTTCGAGGACCCGTGCGGATTCGACCAACCCCGTCAAGTGAGTACGCCGAACGACCTGCTCCATCTTGCCGAAGCGGCCCTCGCGCTCCCGGCATTTGCCTCGGCCATCGCGCAAGCGCGGGGCGAGGTGCATACGCTTGGCGGACGCAAGCTTTCCTACACGACCAGTAACCTGCTGCTCGGCCGGCTCGAGGGCGCCCGCGGCGTCAAGACCGGCCACACGTCCAATGCGGGCCGCTGCCTGATCGGGCTTGCGACGCGTGGCACGACGCAGGTACTGATCGTGTTGCTCGATGCGCCTGATCGATGGTGGACGGCGGCCGTCCTCATCGAGGAGGCGTTTCGTGCCGCCCAGTCGGGTTGATCGCACCGCTGCGCTGGTCCTGTTCGTCGCCGTCTGCGTCGGGTACTTCAACGCCTTCGCGGGCGGCTACCAGTTCGACGACTTCAACGTCATCGTGCGCGACGCGAGCGTGGCGTCGCTCGGCGGCTGGCTGGATGCGCAGCCGAGCATCCGTCCGCTGCTGAAACTCAGCTACGCGCTCAACAATCTGCTGCCCGAAGCGTGGGGTATGCGCCTGCTCGGTTTCCACGTCGTCAACTTGCTGATCCACCTGGTCTCGAGCCTGCTCGTTTATGCCGTGCTGCGGCGTCTCACACACGACGACGACATCGTCTTTCGCGACCAGCGCCTGGCTGCGTTCATCGCGGCGCTCGTCTTCGCGCTGCACCCGGCGCAGACCGAAGCAGTCACGTACCTCTCCGGCCGCTCCACGTCGCTCGCCGCGATGTTCGCGCTGCTGTCGCTCCTCCTATGGTTGCGCGGCCGCGAGTACGAAGACCGGCGCGATCTCTACGTGCGCTCGCCGCTCGTTTTTGTGCTCGCCCTGCTGTGCAAGGAGTACGTCGCAGTGCTGCCGCTCGCGATGCTGCTCGCGGCGCGCCTGGAGAGCGGCCGCTTGCACTGGGTCCGCGCGGCGCTGCGCGAATCGGCGGTGCACTGGATCACCGTTGTCGCCGCACTGGCCGGCGCCCTCGCGATACCGCGGTATCGCGAGCTCGCGCTTGCAAGCCTCGACGCGCGCGATCTGGGCGCGCAGTTGCTGACGCAGGTCCAAGGCATCGCCTATCTCGCGGTCCAGCTCGTGCGGATCGACCGGCTCAACGCCGACCCGGCGCTGCCGGTGGTTGGCGTGCTTGACGCCGGCACGGCGGCATTGGCCGCGACGATCATCGCATCCATCGTGATCGGCCTTCTCGCGCTGCGCCGTTATCCGGTGCTCGCGTTTTCGATCCTGTGGTTCTACGTCTGGATCGCGCCGACGAACTCGTTCATTCCGCGCCTCGATGTCGCAAACGACCGGCAGCTCTATCTCGCCCTGATCGGCCCTGCGTTCGGCACTGCGCGCCTGCTGTTGCGGCTTGCGCCGCGCGCGTTGCAGTGGGCACTCGTGCCGACGCTTGTCGCGGGACTCGTGTTTGCGACGTGGCAGCGCAACCAGGTCTATGCGGACGAGATAACGTTCTGGGGCGACGTCGCCGAGAAGTCGCCGCACAACGCGCGCGCCTTCGGCAACCTGGGGCACGCGCTGGCGATGGCTTGCCGCACGAGCGATGCAGAACGCGCCCTGCGCCTGGCATTCGAACTGGACCCCGGCCTCACCCAGCCGGTGATCAACCTGGCGTTGCTGCGTGCCGGCACACTGCCGGGGCTTCCGGTTCAGTGTGCAACGGCGCAGGGGATCACGCCGGAAGCACCGCCTGCGACTCCGGCTCCGCAATGACCTGTGGTGGAAGCGGGCTGTCGAGCGCGATGCAGATCGTGCGCAGACAGCTGGCGGCACGCCAGTTGGTCTCGCCGTCGACGAATGCGACCGCGGTGCACGCCTTGATGTAGGCCGGCTTGACGAGCGGCGCGAGCTGGTTGAGCTTCTCCAGCGCAGCGGCGACCGCATCGAGCGAGATGCCGGCCTGGGCGATGCATTGCGCCTCGACGCCCGGCAGCAGCGCGAGTCCGGCGTTGAACGCGCGCGCCGGCGCGTCCGGCAAACGCACGTTGGCGATCAGTGACAGCACGAGCGCCGCTTCGCTACGCACCTCGGCGACCGCACGGTAGCGCACCGGCACCGCGCGCGCCGCATTCGGGCCAAGACGACGCTTGAGCACGGTGTACAGAAGGAACTCGGCGAGCGTGACGCGTCCATCCGCGGCGATGAACGTATGCGCGAGCATCAACAGCCGCTGCGCCGCCGACTGCGGCAGCCGCCGCAGCGTCGGCATCACGCGGTCGAGCAGAGGCAGGCGCGCGCCCGGCGGAAGCTTCTGCACGAGCGCGTAGTAGCCATCGACCGACTGCACGGCGGCTTCACCAAACGCCTCGGCGAGCACGCGGCGCTGCTGGTCGCCGACGGCACGATCCTTGTCGAGCAGCAAGCCGAACACGAGCATCTGCGCGGCCGTGGTGTCTTCCACCGCGGCGCGCAGCGCGGGCTCATCGAGCCGCTGCGTGAGGCTCGTTGCCGCGTCGCGACCGGTCTGCGTCACCACGCCGATTGCCGCCGACATGTTGCGGGGCGCGGCCGAGGTACCAGCCACCATCGACCCGACCGGGCTCACGAAGTTACCCACGCCGGGCGTGAACTCGAGCGGTGGAAGTTCTGCCTGGTCCGTCGCGCCGCGGCCGAAGCCGGCGGCGCCGAGCGCAGCGGCGAGCGGCTGCTCGGGCGCCGGAAGGAAGTCCATCGCGCGCCCGTAGATCCGCTGCACGCGTTCGGCAAGCGGCGGATGCGTGGCAAAAAGGCCGCTCACGAACGTGGAACGCGCTGCACCGAGGAAGAGGTGCGAAAGCGCCTCGGCATTCGGATGCTGGATCTCCGTGCCGAGGCCAACTTCCTCGGAGAGGCCGCCGATCTTGCGCAGCGCGCCGCCGATGCCGTCGGGATTCCGCGTGAACTGCACCGCGCTCGCATCGGCGAGGAATTCGCGCTGCCGCGAGACGCCGGCCTTGATCAGGCGACCGAAGAACACGCCGATGTAACCGATGATCCAGAGCGCGATTCCCGCGATCAGCAGCGGACCCGCGCCGCGATCGCTGCGGCTGCCGCGGCCCATCTCCATCATGAAACGGCCGAACATCGCGATCATGAGCAGCCCGAACAGCACGCCGATCAAGCGCAGGTTCAGGCGCATGTCGCCATTGAGGACATGGCTGAACTCGTGGCCCACGACGCCCTGCAATTCGTCGCGCGTCAGGCGCGTCAAGGTGCCGCGTGTCACGGCGACAATGGCGTCGTTGACCGAGTTGCCCGCCGCGAACGCGTTGATCGTCGACTCGTTGTCGAGCACGTAGACGCGCGGCACCGGGATACCCGCGGCAATGGCCATTTCCTCGACCACGTTCACGAAGCGGCGTTCGAGCAGGTCGCGCGTGCCGGGATCGATGAGTCGGCCGCCGGCCATCTTCGCGACCACCTCGCCGCCCGCGGCAAGGCGGCTCATCTCGAACCAGGTGCCGCCACCGACCAGCAGCAGCACGATCGCCGTATTGGTGAGGAAGAAGCCGTTCGGCAGTGTCGTCGCCGGGCCGAAGATGCCACGGTGGCCGGCCGCAGACAGGTAGATGAACGCGCCGGCCGTGTTGACCGCGATCACCACGCCGATCAGGGCCAGCACGAAGAGCACGATCAAGCGTTTGCTCGATCGGCGCGCAACTTCCTGGTGCTCGAAGAAGTTCATCGGTCGCCGGCGTCGGCGTCAGGCGTGCTGCAACCGGCCCGCTTCGCAGCGCGCCGCAACCCGCCCGGCGTGGCGCCGCTCAGAACTGGACCTTGACGGCCTTCTTCTCTTCCGGTGCCTCGGTGGCCTGCAGCAGCTCGGCCTGCTTGAACGAGAAGAAATTGGCGATCACGTTCGAAGGGAACTGCTCCACCGCGGTGTTGAACGTCATCACGGCATCGTTGAACGCCTGGCGCGCGAAGGCGATCTTGTTCTCCGTGCCGGTCAGCTCCTCGGAGAGCTGCATCATGTTGGCGTTGGCCTTCAGGTCCGGATACGCCTCGGCGAGCGCGAAGAGCTTGCCCAGCGCGCCCGTCAACGCCCCCTCGGCCGCCATCAGGCCCTGGATCGCGGACGGGCTCGCGGGGTCCGCCGCGGCCGCGGCGTTGGCGGTCACCGCCGAATTACGCGCCTTGATGACGGCCTCGAGCGTCTCGCGCTCGTGCTTCATGTAGCCCCTGGCGGTTTCGACGAGATTCGGAATCAGGTCGTACCGGCGCTTGAGTTGGACGTCGATCTGAGCGAACGCGTTCTTGAACATGTTGCGCAGGCTCACCAGCCGGTTGTAGGCGCCGATGGCCCAGAACACGACGAGCGCAATCAGACCAAGAATGATGAGCAAACCCATTACGCACTCCTCGGCGACCGTGCGCGCACACGGCGGAACAGGAGAACGATCGCTTGCGCGAGCGGGTCAGTCGAAACGGGACGCGAATATAAGAGAATCGCGCCGCGGCGCAAGCGATTTTTCGGCTGATGGCCAGCCGGCCGCCAACAGCCGTGCGGTCGGTTGTTCGCCCTCTTGACCGCGCGCCCGGTGCCCCCAGATAGGGACGCTTTATTTGCGTGGCGTGGTGCTCGGAGCGCTGTTGGAGGAGCCGTGGATGGCGGCGAGTTCCTCCGGCGTCAGGTAGTCGAACACCTTGACCACCTTGTTGACCCCGGAGACGCGCGCGGCGACCGTCGCGGCGTTGTCGCCTTCTTCCTGCGTCACGCGGCCGAGCAGGTAGACGATGCCACGCTCGGTGGTGACCTTGATCACGCCGATCGGCACCTTCTTCGCTTCGACGAATGCCGCGCGCACCTTGCCGGTGATCGCGATGTCGTTGTTGCGCACGGTGGCCGGCGACAGTTCACGCACCTGCAACTCGTTCACCACCTCGCGCACGTTCTCGCCGTCGCGCGTGATCTTCTCGACTTCATGGTAGATGCGCTCGCTGATCACCTGCCCGGCAAGCAGCACCTTGCGGTTGTAGCTCGTGACGTAGACGCTGATCTCGCCGTCCTTGTAGTTGCCGTAGATGGCGCGATTGAGGCGCCGCTCGATCGCCTCGTCCTCGAGCTGGATGCCGGTGGAGCGGCGATCCGCCGCAAGGGCGGCCGCGCCGCCCACCGCGGCGCCGCCGATGATCAACGGAACACAGGCGGCGCCAAGCAGGCTCGCGCAGACGAGTGCGCTCAGCAACGCCAAACTACGCGGGTTCAATCGCATACCTCCCCCTTCATTATTCTGAACGTTACGGGTGCCTACTCTTCGTCAAACGCGCCCCTGATCCAATCGCTGACACCCGCATCGTCCGCGGTGATCACGTCGAAGCGGCATGGCGGTACACCGTTCGGCCCTGACTCATCAGCACCGAAGTGCTGCGCCAGGTAATGCCGCGCGGCGCGCACCAGGCGCTTGCGTTTGAGCCGGTCGATGCTTGCCGCAGCGCCGCCGAATGTATCGCGGCTGCGATGACGTACTTCTACGAACACGAGCGTGGCACCCTCCTGGGCCACGACGTCAAGTTCGCCCTCCCGGTAGCGCACATTGCGCGCGAGGACCCGACAACCCCTCTCGACGAGGTGCGCGCAGGCCGCGTCTTCCGCCGCGTCGCCTGCCCGCTGCTTCGGTGTCCGGACACCGGAGGGCCGGCGCCGCAGGTAACTCACTCTGTCTGCTCCAGTCGTTCGATCCTTCCTGAACGAAAGACAGCAGGCGTGGGCCAACGTTCCACGCGTGGGCTGCGGCTGCGGTCGACGCGCAGGCGGCCGGTAACACCGTCCAGTTCGAATGCGCGCCGCCCGGCGAGCCATTCGAGCATGAGGCGATAGGCGTCGATGCCGAGCGCATAGAGCCGTTGCAGTTCGCCCGAAAGCGCGATCTCGGGGCGCGGATACACCATCACGGCGGCATGCTCCGGCTCGATCAGCCACGGCATGTCGACGAACTTCACGCCCTCGAGGTCGGGTGCGAGCAGCGCCGATTCGGCGCCGCCCAGGTTGACCTGCGAAGTCGCGTAAAGCGGCATCTCGCGCGGCAGCCTGGGCCGCACGAACGCGGTTTCGCGCGCGTCGAGCGCGCAGAACACGGCATCGATCCGGAGCGCGGCAAGTTGCTCGGTCAGCGTCTGCAGCACGGTGTAGCCGACGCGCACATCGATTTGCGTGGCACGCTCGCCACCCTCACGCAGGGCGTCGCGGAACGCGATCGCCATGCGCCGCGCCAGTGGTGATT
>Ga0326726_10006117_pt1 | contig 10850 bp, 10 predicted proteins | sample MHFenrmetagenome_2_FD_207603 | JGI IMG/M metagenome (GOLD analysis project Ga0326726, IMG submission 207603) | Lab enriched peat soil microbial communities from Michigan Hollow, Ithaca, NY, United States - MHF15MN | ecosystem: Environmental > Terrestrial > Soil > Wetlands > Peat | place: USA...
GGGCGGGCGATAAACACCCTGGAGGCGTCGCGACGGTTCCAGGCGGACGTCGCCGGATCGCGTGGTGATAGTCGGTGATGGCATCGGCAATGTCGCTTAATTCAACGAACGTCCCACGACGGCGGCAATCGCCGCCACGCGTTTCATCAAGGACTCGAACTGATCGGGGTCGATGGTCTGTGCACCGTCGGACAAGGCACTATCGGGGTGTGGATGAACTTCAATCATGAGTCCGTCCGCCCCGACCGCGGCCGCGGCGCATGATAACGGCGGCACCTTGTTGCGCTTGCCGGTGCCGTGGCTGGGATCGACGATGATCGGCAGATGGCTCATGCGACGAACAAATGGAACAGCGGACAAATCGAGTGTGTTGCGTGTGTGATCGGCAAAGGTGCGCACCCCCCGCTCACAAAGTACAATTCTCGAGTTCCCTTCGCTGGCGATGTATTCCGCCGCCATCAACAATTCTTCAAGCGTTGCCGCCATGCCGCGTTTGAGCAGGACCGGTTTCCCGCATCGTCCCGCCTTCTTCAAGAGCGAGAAATTCTGCATGTTGCGCGCGCCGATCTGCACCATATCCGCGTAGTGAGCGACAAGATCGAGTGATTCATGATCGATGGCCTCCGTCACCACCGGCAGCCCGTGCCGCTTGCGAGCGTCGGCCAAGATCTTCAGTCCCTGCTCTCCCAGGCCCTGGAAGCTATAAGGTGAGGTGCGGGGTTTAAACGCGCCGCCGCGCAAAATGTGCGCGCCCGCGGCCTTGAGGCGCGCCGCCACCTCATCGATCTGTGCCACGGACTCCACGGCGCAGGGCCCCGCCATGATCACAAACCCTTTGCCACCGACCTTGACGCCGTCGACATCGACAATCGTGTCATCCTCATGGAACTCGCGACTCACCAGCTTGTACGGCGCGGTGACTTGGATGATACGCATGACACCCGGCATCGATTCCAGACGCGAGGCATCGACCGTGCCCTTGTTGCCGGTGATGCCGATCGCAGTCCGTTGCGCGCCCGGCATCGGATGGGGCTCAAGCCCCAACGCACGGATTTCGGCGCAGACGGCATCGATCTCAGCCGCACGCGCGTGCATGTCCATTACGATTAACATGTCAATACTCCGACCTCGATCGTCTCAGCGATCGAAAGACTCCCCACTCACATCTCCGCCGGCGCTCCCAAGCCAAGCAACCGCAATCCCTCGGCAAGAACTTCACGCATGCAACGGCATAGCAGGAGCCGCGCCGGCATCGCCGCCGCTTCACCGTCAAGTATGCGCACCTTCTGATAGAAGCCATTATAAGATTGGGCCATATCCAGGAGCGCTGAGGCGACAATCTGGGGCTCGTGCTGCTGCGCCGCCTGCCTGATCCGCCGCGGCCAGTCGCTCATTTGCAGCATCAGGCGACGTTCGTCATCGCCGTCAAGCGCCCCGAATTCGACGTCGGTCGGCACCTCTTTGCCCCAGCGACGCAGAAGCGATGAAACACGCGCGTGCGTGTACTGCAGGTAGGGACCGGTACGTCCGTCAAAAGACAACACCTCGTCCCAATCGAAATTGACATCCTTCTGCCGCTTCACCGACAATTGCCAGAAAACCACCGCACCGACGCCTACGGCCTCGGCGATACGATCGGCATCCTTCAACTCGGGGTTCTTCTCCGCGATGATCGCTCGCGTGCGCCGCACGGCTTCCTCAATGACATCATCGAGGATGACGATATTCCCTTCGCGCGTCGACATCTTGGCATCGGCCAGCTTGACCCACCCGAAGTCGACATGCACCATCCGCTCGGACCACTCATAACCCATCAGACGGAGCGCCGCGAACAACTGCTTGAAATGCAGGGCCTGCGCCGAGCCGACGATGTAGAGGCATTCGTCGAAGTGGTAGGTGTTCCAGCGGTATTCGGCAGCGGCCAAATCACGCGTCGCATACAGCGTGGCGCCGTCGGCCTTGCGCAGAAGCAGCGGCGGCTCGGATTCGTCACCGAGGGGAACGATGAGTGCGCCGTCATCGCCCTGTTTGGCGACGCCGATCTGAACCAGGCGATCGGTCAACGGCCCAAGATGGTCGTTGTAGAAGGCCTCGCCGTTGTAGGAATCGAACGTGACGCCCAGCCGGCGGTAGACACGTTGAAATTCCTCGAGCGAAACATCTCGGAAGCGCGTCCACAGCGCAAGATTCTCCGCATCGCCATCTTCGAGTTCTTTGAATTCGGCGCGCGCACCGTCCTCAAGCTCCGGATGCGACTCCGCTTCCTTGTGGAACTTCACGTAGAGATCGAAGAGGTGACTAATCGGGTGTTCGGCCAAAAGCGCCGGATCACCCCACGCACGGTAGGCGACGATCAGTTTTCCGAACTGCGTACCCCAGTCGCCAAGGTGATTGATCCCGACCGTGGCATAGCCGAGTTTCTCGAGAATATTCTTGAGGCAGTGGCCGATGACGGTGGACCGAAGATGGCCGACGCCGAAAGGCTTCGCGATATTCGGGTGCGAGTAGTCCATGCAGACGGTCCGTCCGCGTCCAAACGAGGACGATCCGTAGTTCTCACCGGCCTGCGCAATCCCGGGCAGTACCGACTGGGCGACACTCCGCGACTCATACCAAACATTGAAGTAACCACCGATCGGCTTGACCTCTGTGACCGAGGATGGTCGTTGAAAGGTGTCCGCAAGCCGCTTTGCTATCTCCGGAGGAGGGAGGCGCAACTGCGCCGCCACGGCAAAGCACGGAAATGCCGAGTCGCCGAACCCCTTCTTGTTGGGCGCCTCGAACAAGTCCGCGACTTCGGACAACGATTTCGTCACGCCGAGACGTGCGAGCGCCTGTGACGTGGCTTCGCACACGTCGTTGAAGAAGGAAGCTTTGGTATCGGCCGTTGTCTGATTCACGTTTCTCTCGCCGCCGTAACCAGCGATCTCACCAACCCCGCGACTCGCGAAGGCCCGAGTTGCCTCCCCTGCTCGAGCAGCGGCACCAGCGCCGATCCGACGACGAACCCGTCGGCCAAACCGCGCAATTGGCGCACATGCTCCGGTCGCGAAATTCCGAAGCCCACGACGTACGGTTTCTTCATGATGCGTCGTACGCGTGCGAGATACGATTTCGTCGCCGCCGACACATCGCGTCGTGCGCCGGTCACTCCGGCAATGGAGACGCAGTATGAAAACACCGTCGAGTGTCGTTCAATCCGTCGGATGCGCTCATCCGAAGAGGTCGGCGCCACCAGGAAGACATTATCCAAGTGGTGCCGGCGCGACGCGGCCAGCCACGCGCCCGCCTCCTCGATGGGGCAATCGGGAATTATGGTCCCGCTCGCGCCGGCGGCGTAAGCGGCGCTCGCAAACTCATCCAGGCCCATGCGCATCACCGGGTTGAAATACCCCATCAGAAAGATCGGGATGGGAAGGCGTGCGCGCAATCGCCCTGTCAGCTCCAAAACACGCCTGATCGTGACTCCGTGGCTCAGCGCGGTCTGCGAGGAATGCTGGATCGCGGGCCCATCGGCGAGCGGATCAGAGAATGGCATCCCCACTTCGATCGCACCGGCGCCCGATTCCCATGCCGCAATCGCGGCCTCGCGAGATGTGCTGACGTTGGGGAATCCCGCGGTCAAGAATGGGATAATCACCGGAACACCGCCGGCGAACATGGACTTCGTGGCGATTGTGGGAGTGCTAGCCACGCTTCTTCCCCTGCTTTAGCACCGTTGTTAGATCCTTGTCACCCCGCCCGGAGAGACAGACCACGATGACTCGATTTCCGGCAGCATCGCGCGGGAGCTTGCTCAAGGCCGCGATGGCGTGAGCGGACTCGAGTGCCGGGAGGATTCCTTCCTCGCGGGCCAGCAAGTTGAAGGCAGCGACTGCCTCGTTGTCAGTCACGGTTGTGTAACGCACTCGGCCGCTGTCGCGCAGGTACGCGTGCTCGGGCCCGACGCCCGGGTAATCCAACCCGGCCGAGATGGAATGTGGGACGATCACCTGTCCGTCATTGTCCTGAAGTAGGTACCCCATCGAGCCGTGAAGGACGCCCACTGTCCCAGCGGTGAGGCTGGCGGCATGGTGACCACTGCGAATTCCGCATCCGCCCGCCTCGACACCGAGCATGGCGACCGAATTGTCAGGGAGAAAATCGGTGAATAGCCCAATCGCGTTCGATCCACCACCCACACAGGCCACCAGGAGGTCGGGGAGTCGTCCCAATTGCGATCGGCATTGTGACTTGGCCTCTTGCCCGATCACACGCTGGAATTCACGCACCATGTAGGGATAGGGGTGCGGACCGACGACGGAGCCAATCACGTAGAATGTAGACTCCACATTCGCCACCCAGTCGCGAATGGCCTCACTCGTCGCGTCCTTCAAAGTCTGTGCGCCGGAATACACCGGGATCACGCGCGCACCCAGAAGGCACATCCGCTCGACATTGGGCGCCTGACGCTCGACATCGAGTGCGCCCATGTACACGTCACAGGTAAGACCGAAGCGCGCCGCGACAGTGGCGGTCGCGACTCCATGCTGCCCGGCGCCGGTCTCGGCGATAATGCGCCGCTTCCCCTGCCGCATCGCCAAGAGAACCTGACCGATCGTGTTATTCAATTTGTGCGAGCCGGTGAAATTCAGGTCTTCGCGTTTGAGATAAATCCGGCCGCGTCCCAGGCGCTTCGTCAGCCGCTCGGCGAAGTACAGTGGCGTTGGGCGACCGGCGAAGTCCTTCAGCAGCCGCGCATACTCAGCGCGGAAAACTCGATCCTTCCAGTTCTTCGTGAAATCGGCGGCGAGCCGGTCCAACGCCGGGATTAAGGTCTCAGGAACATACCGCCCACCGTACGGACCAAACCGCCCGCGTGCGTCCGGACGCCGGAGGAATAACGCCAGCGCCCGATTCGATGATTGGACCGACTTCTTCATAACTTAGCGCCGCTCAGTCTCGAGTCGGCGTCACGCACTGCGGCAACGAACCTACGAATAAGATCATGCGACTTGATGCCGGGTGACAGTTCCACACCGGACGAGACATCGACGGCAAACGGCCGTGCCGTCGCGATGGCCATTCCCACATTCTCCGGCGCCAGGCCACCCGCCAGCCAAATCCGTCCCCAATCACGGTATTGGGGCGCCAGATTCCAATCGAATGACTTGCCGGTCCCGCCGTACCCGCCATCAACCTGAGTGTCGAGCAAATAGTCTTCGACCGCTTCGAGGCGCGTAGTCATGGCGGTCGATTCCGGCCCAATCCCGATAGCCCGCAGAAGACGAGTCTTGCCGGGAAGGCTCCCCCAGCCGTTTCCTGGCACCCGCCCACACAACTGCACGGCGTTCAGGCCGATGCCCTCGACAGCGTCTTCGACCTCAGGGCGTTCCGCATTGACAAACACGCCCACCATCAGAACACATTGCGGCACCGCCGCACGAATTTCACGGGCTCGTTCGCGATCGATGCAGCGGGGACTTCCGGCCCACAAGATAACACCCACGGCATCGCAACCGGCCGCAACCGCCGCCGCCGCGTCCTCGGGTCGCGTGACACCACAGATCTTGACTCGTGTGTATGCCGTATCAGCCATTTATCCCACCCGGAGAGATTCGACAGCGGCAGCCGGATCGGCCGCACGCACAAGCGCCTCGCCGATGAGAAAGGCGCTGTACCCCAGGCGGCCAACGGATTGAATCGCCGCGGCCGAGTCGAGCCCACTCTCTGCGACCCTGATCGCGCTCGTGGGAATCAAACCCCCGAGCGTCGCGAACTGCGTCGTGTCGACTGCAAATGAGTCAAGATCACGCGCGTTGATCCCCACGATCCGGGGAGCGCACCCGGCGATTTTCTCTAAGTCTTCCTCATCGTGCGCTTCGAACAAGACATCCAGGCCGCATCGCGACGCGGCATCGGCGAGTTCCCGCATCTGCTCCGCGGAGAGCAAGCGTGCGATCAAGAGAATCGCGTCGGCCCCGAGCGCCGCCGACTCCGCCACCTGCAAGGGATCGAGAATGAAGTCCTTCCGCAGTATGGGTGCCGTTGTCGCGTTTCGGATCTGCGCTACCCAGCGATCGTCGCCGAGAAAGAACCGCGGCTCCGTCACGACCGAGAAGGCCGCCGCCCCGCCCTTCTCATAGGCAATCGCCAGCGCCAATGGGTCAAATTCAGAACGAAAGACCCCTTTTGACGGCGACGCTTTCTTGATCTCGGCAATGATCGACGGTGGATGGGCGGTCAATGCGGCGGAAAACGAGCGCCGCGGGTGCTGTGACGCTTCGTTCGCGAGCGAAGCAAACGATGATTGCGAACGTAGACGGGCGATCCGGCCCTGCACCGCGTCGACAATGCGATCCAGGAATTGCCGTCCGGAAATGGCGGGCTTCGGCGCTTGGCTCATTCGACCGCCTCGACTGCGAACACACCCTCCGCCGGTCTGCCCGCGTGCATCTCCTCGTTGCGGAAATAGAAATAATACATGCCGGATGAAACCAGATAGAGGCCCGACGCGAGCATGAGTGGCCACACGTATCCCGACTTCTCGATCATCCAGCCGCCGAACACCGCCGCGATCGCCCACGAGGACGTCCACGCCAGGAGTGCGAGGCTGTTCCCTGTCGCGCGATCCTCGGGCCCGACTCGTTCCATGAGGTAATTGCTCATGATCGGCGAGCCCAGGTTCATGAGCGCGCCACGGGCGAGAAAAGCCATCGTCGCGAGTGGGAGATTGTGAGTGAAGGCCAAAGCGACCATGAATGGGAGCGACGCCAGCTCGGACACGACGATCGTGCGAATCATCCCGTACCGCCGGGCCATTTCCGGCCCGATCATCACGCCGAGAATCATCGACGCCTGGACCAGCGCGTAGTAGACACCGATCGTCTGCGTCGACAACCCGAACCGATCGCGAAAGTACAGGTTCAGGAAAGGAATGATCAGCCCGGCGCCAAGCCCGACCAAGAACGAAGGGAACACCAAGCGAAAGAACAGAGGACCTTTCGTGCGCAGAATGAGTTTGATCGAGCGGTGTTCACGTTGTTCGACGATCACTTCATGTGGAATGCGAGTAAATGCCATCGCCCCCAGCAGCGCACACCCCGACCCGATCCACAGGACCCATTGGTAGGCGACCAAAGCCGACCCGGCAATTGGCGTTAGGATCCGATGCAGCGATCCCGCGCCCAGATGCGCGATCAGCCCCGATCCCAGCGAGGCGGCGAAACAAAGCGAGAAAACGTGGGAGCGTTCCAGGGGCGACGAGTGGCGCATCAAGAAGGGCGAACTCCACACGCGCGAGAAGGACAGCATGGTGCCGGCGGTGAATGCACCGACAATGATCAGCGACGTGTGGCTGGCAACCGTCGCCCAGAAGAATCCCACGGCTAGACCCAGAGAAGACAGAACCAGCGCGGTTCGCGCCGAGAGTCGTGAGACCAGATACGCCGCAGGCAACGCCATCGCCATCGTGCCCAACGACTGGGCTGAGAGAACCTCCCCCATCGTGCCTTCGGCGTACCCGCGTTCTTTCATGTACAGATTGAAGAGAAGCAGGAAGGTCAGCCAGGAGAAGCTGACGAGCATGGTGCCGAGCAGAAACCACCACGATTCGCGGGAAATACGTCGCAGGTTGTCGAGATAATCGTTCCACCAGTCGGATCGCCCGGAGGGCAGATGGAGATGGGAGGAAACCGCGGCCGATTCCTCGGGTAACGGAGATGGTATGGTGGAGTTTGCCGACATGATCGGTCTATCGCTCTTGGTTACCCGGGATAATGCGACGCAAGAATTCCGCCAGTCGCCCACTGCGCACGGCCTCGCGCGCAATCTGGACTCCCTCAGCAATGCTCGCGGCGCGGCGAGCGACGTACAGGGCCGCACCGGCGTTCAAAAGCGCCGTCTCCGTCTTGGGCCCTCCGTGACCATCGGCAATCTGCCAGATGATCTCGGCATTGTCCTGTGCGTTGCCGCCGCGCACTTGATCGAGGACGCATTCGGGGACCCCGACGCTCTCCGCGCGGAGCGTGTATTCCTTGAACGTTGATCCATCCCACTCGACGATGAGATTATCCCCGATGGGCAAGAGTTCGTCGGCCCCGTTTGGCCCCGAGATAACCATCGCCTTCTCGGCGCCAAGCGCCCGTAGCACCTCGGCAATCTGCATCAGACGGCTGCGGTCGTAGACTCCCACGATCTGCCGTCGCACTCGCGCCGGATTGCAGAGCGGCCCCAACAGATTGAACACCGTGCGCACCGCGATCTCGTGCCGAGGGGCCGCGGCATGGCGCATTGCCGGGTGGAACCGTGGCGCAAAGAGAAAGACAAACCCGGTCTCGGTCAGCGTGCCACTCGCTTGCGCCGGATCCAGTTCCGTTGTCAGCCCGAGCGCCTCGAGCACATCGGCGGAACCCGATGGCGATGAGACCGAACGATTCCCGTGCTTCGCGACCGGGACCCCGCAGGATGCGGCAATGAGCGCCGCTGTGGTCGAGATGTTGAACGTGCCCAAGCCATCGCCGCCGGTGCCACAGGTGTCGATGGCGCCTTCCGGGGCATCGGGAAGCGAGACCATTGCCGCGCGCATGGATTCGGCGAAACCGACAATTTCTTCGAGCGTCTCCCGTTTCAGACGTAGCGCCACCAGCCATGCCGCAATCTGCGCGGGCGTCGCTTCACCGCGCATGACATGCCCCATTGCCTCATGAGCCGACCGCTCGTTGAGGTCCTTGCCGGACAAAGCCGCCTGGATGTATGGCTTCAGTGGCATCAGAGCACGCCGTTCAAGAAATTCTCCAGGAGCTTCTTCCCTTCCTTTGTCAGAATCGACTCGGGATGGAATTGGACGCCCACCGTCGGGTGCTCGCGATGTCTCAGCCCCATGATGATCCCGTCTTCGGTCTCGGCAGTAACCTCAAGGCTGGTCGGGCAGGATGCGCGGTCGACGATGAGCGAATGGTACCGCGTCGCTTCGAAAGGATTGGCCAAATCCGTGAACAATCCTCTGCCACTGTGCTTCACCTGGGATGTCTTGCCGTGCATGAGACGAGACGCGCGCACCACGCGCCCACCAAACACCTCGCCAATCGCCTGGTGACCGAGACACACTCCGAGAATGGGCAGCTTCCCTGACAGTTCACGCACGATGACCGGCGTGACTCCCGCCTCGGCGGGACGACCGGGGCCGGGTGATAGCACGACCGAGTCATACCGTTCGGCAATTCGCCCGACATCAATCGCATCGTTGCGTTTCACCTCGACCTTCGCGCCCAGTTCACAAAGGTATTGGTACAGGTTGTAGGTAAACGAATCGTAGTTGTCGACAAGGAGGATCATCTCAGTTGCGCCCTTGAATGACCGCACCCATCGCCGCCAATGGCGCCGCGGCCTTGTTGCAGGTCTCGATGTACTCGCGTTCCGGATCACTGTCGGCCACGATGCCGGCGCCGGCCTGGACGCTGCCGCCGCTGCGATTCATTACCGCGGTGCGAATCGCAATGGCGACATCGAAGTTGTCGTACCAATCGACATACCCGACGCAGCCGGCGTAGACGCCCCGCCGATCCGGCTCGACTGCATCGATCAGCTCCATCGCCCGGATTTTCGGGGCTCCGGTCACAGTTCCCGCCGGAAAAGTCGCACCCAGCACATCGAAGGCATCCACACCGGGTCGTGAACGCCCGCTGACCGTCGAGACCATGTGCATGACGTGCGAGTACCGATCGATAGCACGAAATTGATCGGTCGTCACCGTTCCCGGCCGGCAGACGCGACCCAGATCGTTGCGCCCCAGATCAACCAACATGACATGCTCAGCATTCTCTTTGGGCGACGCGAGGAGGTTGCGCTCGTGGCGTTGATCCGCACCCGAGTCTGCCCCGCGAGGCCGTGTTCCGGCTATCGGACGCGTCTTTATCTGCTCACCAGACTTCTGGACCAGCGTCTCCGGCGAGGATCCAGCGATAGCGAAATCGCCGAATCGCAGAAAGTACATGTAGGGCGACGGATTGCTCCGGCGCAGGCGGCGATAGACATCAAACGGATGAATTGCTCCGCCCACGCTGAACCGCTGCGAGAGCACACCCTGGAAGATGTCACCGCGTCCGATGTGCTTTTTGAACGTGCGCACACCCTCTCGGAATGCTTGGGGTGACATGTTCGCGCGTGCCTGGCGCCGCGTCACGGGAGTGATTTCAGGGAGCGGCGCGGAGCGCTCCACGCGGCTGACCAGCCGCGCCAGGGTGCGTTGTGCTTGATCATAACGCGCTTTGAGAGACGACGTCTGTGCAGTGTCTTCGCGCACCGTGACCACGGCGCGCGCGGCCTGACGGGCATGATCGAACAAGACGACCTGATCGTAGAGGCCAAGCATCGCCCAAGGGTGCCCGAGAACATCACGCGCTTGTGACGGCAGATTCTCGAACAAATGCGCGCAATCATAGCCGAAGTAGCCAATCCAACCGCCCAACAGCCCCGAGACATCATTGGGTGCGCTTTTTGGCTGTGGATGCAGACGCTCGCGGAGCAAGTCCACAAAGCCATCAGGCGAGAACGACCGACGGTGGCCGCTCGTCACATGCACGCCCTGATCGGAATGAAGGACGACCGTCTCAATCGGGTCGACACCAATGATCGAATACCGCCCGACGTTTTCACCGGCTTCGACGCTCTCAAGCAGAAAGGAAGTCTTCGCCTTGTCACCGTTGAGCCTGAGAAAAACGGCCGCGGGCGTCAAGAGATCCGCCGGCACCTCGACCGAGAGATGCGCCAATCCCGTTTCCCGCCACTCACGTTTGAACGCCGCGAAGTCCATAAGCCTAACTCGTTACCTGCCCTCTGACCAGACTCCGGCCATCATAATGCGCGCGTGT
>Ga0326726_10006118_pt1 | contig 10849 bp, 9 predicted proteins | sample MHFenrmetagenome_2_FD_207603 | JGI IMG/M metagenome (GOLD analysis project Ga0326726, IMG submission 207603) | Lab enriched peat soil microbial communities from Michigan Hollow, Ithaca, NY, United States - MHF15MN | ecosystem: Environmental > Terrestrial > Soil > Wetlands > Peat | place: USA...
TAATACATAGGTGATTCGCTGACCGATATATCTGGTGTCCATAGAACCGCGTTCTGGTTGCTGGTAAAATTAACAAATATCAGAATATGATGGAAGATTAAAGATAGCAGATTATAGATTGCAGATAGCAGATTACAGATTTCAGATTGCTGAAAGCAACTGTATATCGGACACGAAACACCGGTTACTGATTACTGATTTCCGAATACTGAATACTGATTGTCTTCCAACCTCACTCCTCCACCATCAGGTTCCTGATCCTTTCAATTTGCATTTGTTTGTTTACCTCTCTCAGATTCCGTGCGGTTACCGTGAAATACTGATGCCCGGAAATAAACTTCATCTGGAGGTTGTTCCAGTCGCATAATGATTTAATCATCGACCGTTCCTTCATCTCCAGGTAGAGTGAATTGGAAACGGGGATCATATCACTGCGGCCCAGGTAATCGAGATCAGCGTCACAAATGATCTCTTCGAGTTTATTCTTCGGGCACGGGGGCAGCCGGGTGGCAAGAATGAGATCACAGATGGTATCCACCTGTGATTGTGTATAATAAAAGGATGGCAAAATTTCCCGGGCCACCAGGGTACTGAAGTATTCGTGATTATTATAGGAGGCTGTGTGGCCGATATCATGAAAAAGGGCTGCTGTCTTCAACAACAATAGTTCCTCATCAGTCACTCCTTCACCCAGACCGATCAGTTCAACCTGTGTAACCACATCCACGGTATGTTTAACATTGTGATAATAGAGATTTCTGGGTAAATCCTTTTCCAGCTTGTCAAGTGCCAGTTCCTGGAGATCAGTGAATTGCATCAATCCAAATCGTACGCTGAATCTCTTGTTTGGTATGATCCCCTTTCCCTGCAGTGAAAATTCAGGCTTTATGCCCTTTACTACATACAAAGGAATCTCACCCTGGTATTTTACCGGCATTTTACCAAAATATTCACAAAGGAACAGATCTTTTGCCAGCTCATAGGTTGATGCCGATATCAGAATATTCCCATCCTCGCAGAATTGCCTGATCCGGGTTGCAAGGTTCACCGTTTCCCCTTTTACATCATATTGTGGTTTTCTTTTTCCGGAAACACTGGCTGTAACATTGCCTGTATGGATCCCGATCCTGAGCTTCCATATTTTTCCGGTTGAATTGGAACACTGGATCTGCCTGATGTAGTATTGCATTTCAACGGCTGCAAGAAGTACCTCAATCGGATTGGTAATATTTTTCCGCGGTATCCCACCCACGCACATCAGGGTATCGCCAATGGTGCGGATATTCCTGATCTCATATTTATCGACGATTTGCTGAAGTTTGATGAAAATTTCATCGAGGGTGTCTACCATCAGCTTGGAGTCACCTCCCTTAACCAAACTGTCAAATCCGAGTGCATCGGCGAATAATACAGTTGCAGTCCGGTACCGGATCAAAGCGTTTTTTTTATCGGTCGTGATCTTCAGCCTGGTTTCATTCGTACCCGTCTTCGCTAAAATTTCCTTGAATCTCCTGACTTCAATGGACAGTAATTCATTCTGGCTGTTCAGCTTCTCATTTTCCGAAACGAGCGATTTGTTCTGAATGATCAGATTCGCAATGTGCCTTAATAATCCTAACTTCTTTTTGGGCATGTATATGGGTTGGCTTTAAGCTTCCTAATTTTCCTGATATATGCTTCTTTTACGTGGGTACTACTGAAAAAGGTTTGTTATTTTTGACCTGTAAAACAATTTATTTGAGGAAAGGAATCATGATGGATTTCAACCTGAGTTCAACTTATTATCCCACCGGAGATCAGCCAGAGGCAATAAGGCAGCTCATAGGCGGACTTGACCAGGGGGTTCGTTATCAAACCCTGCTTGGAGTGACCGGTTCAGGCAAGACTTTTACAATTGCCAACGTGGTGGCTCAAATTAACCGGCCGACCCTGGTGCTCAGTCATAACAAGACCCTTGCAGCTCAGTTGTTCGGTGAATTTAAGCAATTTTTTCCACAGAATGCCGTGGAGTACTTTGTATCTTATTATGACTATTACCAGCCTGAAGCTTATCTTCCGGTCACAGATACATACATCGAAAAAGATCTTTCCATTAATGCCGAAATTGAGAAGTTGCGCTTAAGTACTACATCTTCCCTGCTTTCGGGAAGGCGTGACGTAATAGTAGTTTCGTCAGTTTCCTGTTTGTATGGCATAGGCAATCCCGAAGATTTTCACAACAATACCATTCATATCAGGCAGGGTGAACAGATCGGCCGGAATGTATTTCTGAGGAAGCTGGTGGATAGTCTGTACTCCCGCAGTGAGGCGGAATTTAACCGCGGGAATTTCAGGGTTACCGGCGATACGGTAGATATATTCCTTGCATACAGTGATTATGCTTACAGGCTTACATTCTGGGGAGATGAAATCGAAGAGATCCTGTCCTTTGATCCTGAAAGCGGAAAAACCATCGAAAAGATGGATCAGGCATCCATTTACCCGGCCAATATTTTCGTAACAACGAGGGAAAGGATGCAACAGGCCTTTTATCAGATCCAGGATGACATGAACCGGCAGGTGGATTTTTTCAGGGAATCAGGGAAACATTTGGAAGCTAAAAGACTGAAGGACCGGGTGACCTACGACCTTGAAATGTTGCAGGAACTCGGGTACTGCCCGGGAATTGAAAACTATTCCCGTTATTTTGATGGCCGTCCCCCCGGTCAGCGCCCGTTTTGCCTTCTGGATTATTTTCCGTCTGATTTTTTAACCATAATTGATGAGAGCCATGTCACCATCCCCCAGATCCGTGCCATGTATGGAGGGGATCATTCCAGAAAGCAAACGTTGGTGGAATATGGTTTCAGAATGCCCTCTGCTATTGATAACCGGCCTTTGAAATTCGAGGAGTTTGAAGCCTTCGTCGGACAGACCATTTATATGAGTGCCACCCCTGCAGATTACGAGCTGGAAAAAAGCGGAGGTGTCATCGTTGAACAACTGATCAGGCCTACGGGACTTCTCGATCCCGTCATTGAGGTAAGGCCCAACCTGAACCAGATCGATGACCTGCTAAGGGAGACCGATATCCGGATAAAAAATGGTGACCGGGTGCTTGTTACTACCCTGACCAAGAGGATGGCAGAGGAACTGACCAAATATCTGGCACGTCTTAAGGTCAGATGCCGATATATCCATTCGGACATTGAAACCCTGGAGAGAATTGAGATCATGGAAGGGCTAAGGAATGGCAGCTTTGATGTTCTGGTTGGCGTTAACCTTTTGCGGGAGGGACTGGATCTGCCAGAGGTGGCACTGGTGGCAATACTGGATGCAGACAAAGAGGGATTTCTCCGTTCAGAACGCTCGCTCACGCAAACGGCAGGAAGAGCTGCCAGAAACCTGAACGGCAGGGTTATCATGTATGCAGGCAAAACCACCGAATCCATGCGAAAAACCATTGAAGAAACCAACAGGAGACGAACAAAACAGCTGTCATACAATGAAGCGAACCAGATCACACCCCAGCAGATCATAAAAGCTGCTTCCAATGTACTGAGCGACTTAAGGAAGAAGACAGGACAGAGACAGGCTTATATTGAACCGCAAAAGACTGACATTGCGGCAGACCCGGTTGTACGGTATATGAGCCGGGAGGCGCTGGAAAAGGCCATGGAAAAAGCCAGGAAATCAATGGAAAAATCCGCTTCGGATCTCAACTTCATTGAGGCTGCCCATTTCAGGGACGAAATGTTGGGATATAAATCAATTTTGGAGAAAATGTGAAATTATTTCATTTATTTTGCGCAAAATAGTTTGTATGGGTAAAGTATCAGATATTTCCAGAGGTACCTTTGTGAGGTATAATGGCGAACTTTCAGTTGTTCTTGAATATGAACATCGCACTCCGGGTAATCTCAGGGCTTTTTACCAGGTTAAAATGCGGAATCTGAAATCAGGCAGGTTGATCGAACAGCGGTTTCGTCCGGATGATGAGATGGAGATTGTGCGGGTCCATTTTAAGGAACACCAGTTCCTGTATTTTGACGGTAGCAATGCAGTTTGCATGGACAATGAAACATTTGATCAGATCAATGTTTCAAAGGAAACCATTGGAGATGGGATAGCCCTATTGAAAGAAGGAACCAACCTGAAGGTCTATTTCGATGGCGACGAACCGGTGTTTGCTGAATTACCGGTAAGTGTGGAAATGGAAGTGACTTATACCGAACCCGGAATGAAGGGTGATACAGCAACCCGTACACTCAAGGCTGCTACAATTGAAACCGGAGCACAGATCAAAGTTCCTTTATTCATCAATATTGGCGACCGGATCAAGATCGACACGCGCACCGGGGATTATATCGAACGCAGCCGGTAAGCTTTCACAGGAAGAACCATTGGAAAACAGGGTTACGGACACTCCCGGAAACTCTTATCATATTGAGTCATGGCTTTTTCACTCATACCCATGCTGCTGAATCCACCATCATGATAGAGGTTCTGCATGGTAACCTTCTTGGTGAGGTCAGAGAAGAGGGTGACACAATAATCCGCGCAATCATCAGCCGTGGCATTTCCAAGAGGTGACATCCGCTCGGTAAAATCAATCAGCGAATCAATTCCGTATATGCCGCTGCCTGCCGTGGTGAGGGTAGGGGACTGGGAGATCGTGTTGATGCGGATCCTTTTTTCACGGCCATAGATATATCCGAAACTCCTGGCGATGGACTCAAGGAGGGCTTTTGCATCTGCCATGTCGTTGTATCCAAAAAGCGTGCGCTGGGCCGCTACATAGGACAATGCCACAATGGAGCCCCAGTCATTAATGGCATCGAGCTTACGGCACACCTGAATGACCTTGTGAAAAGACAGGGCTGAAATATCCAGGGTTTTCAGATAGTATTCATAATTGATGTTATCATAGGGAATCCCTTTCCTTACATTGGGTGACATGCCGATTGAATGAAGCAGGAAGTCGAATTTTCCGTTAAAATATTCCATGGCCTTGTTCACCAGGTTTTCCATGTCTGCCAGATTGGTGGCGTCAGCTGGAATGACCACACTGTTGCATTTTCTGGCAAGCTCATCCACCTCTCCCAACCGCATGGCAACGGCGGTATTGGTAAGCACGATCTGTGCACCTTCGGAATGTGCTCTTTCTGCAACTTTCCAGGCAATGGACCTGTCGTTTAATGCACCGAAAATGATGCCTTTTTTACCCTTTAATAAATTATAAGCCATTTTCTTGTGATTGGTTAAAACAGAATGCAAAGATATACTTTGGCAGGGAAAAAATAATTGATTAAAACCGGATAAAAGGAGTCATGCTGACTCAATTGCCAAGCAGTGCCTTTGCATTTTCAAGAGCTGCATGGGTTACTTCCTCCCCGCTCAGCATTTTGGCAATTTCAAGATGTCTTTCTTCGGGTGTCAGCAGTTTAATATGGGTCACCGCAGTATGATCGTCTTCTGTTTTATAGATCAGATAATGGTGCTTTCCCTTGCTGGCAACCTGCGGAAGGTGGGTCACATTGATGATCTGCATTTTTTCCGCCATCTTGTTGATAATATTGCCCACCCGTTCGGCAATTTCACCTGAAACTCCGGTATCGATCTCATCAAATATCAGGGTAGGAAGTCCTGAAACACCCACCAGCAAAGATTTGATGCACAACATAAGCCGTGAAAGCTCTCCTCCCGATGCGATCCGGGAAATATCCTGGGGGGGTATATTCTTGTTGGCGCTGAAAAGAAAGCGGATGCTGTCGGTTCCACGATCCGTGAAATCCCCGGTCGGGTCTTGCTGCACCCTGAAATCCGCATTGGGAATACCCACCTCACGCATCATTTCGATAATCTTCTTCTCAAAGGTCACGATAACTTCCTGCCGTCGTTTACTGAGTTCCATCGCGCTGCGGGTGAGCAGATTTCTTTTGTTTTGGAGGTCCTTTTCAGTTTCCTCCAGATCAAAATCCAGTGAATTGATCTCCCCGATCTGTTCCCGAAGTTGCTCACGAAGTACCACAAGTTCCTTCACCGTATTTAGCCTGTGCTTTTTCTGCAGGTTGTACATCAGGTTCAACCTGTCACTAACCCGGGTGAGCATTGTCGGATCCGGATCATGCTGGTCGTTCAGGAGGCCAATATCGTGGGTTATGTCCTTTAGATCAATATACACCGTCTCCAGACGGTGAAAAAGATCCTCGCCGCCAGGAAGATACCTGCAGATGCGGCTGATATGGCCGATACATTCCCTCAGTTGCCGCAGGGCTGTCATATCGTCCCCTTCCAGTTTGGAAATAGCTGCTGACAGGCCGGTTTTGATTTCTTCAGCATGGGTCAGTTTCTCCTGCTCCAGCTCCAGCTCCTCCTGTTCCCCTTCTTTTAATTTCGCCTCATCCAACTGATTGAACTGAAACTGAAGATAATCAAGCTCTGATTTCTTCTGGCCGGAATCTTCGGAAAAGCGACGGAGTTTTTTGAGCTGCTCCTGGTAGGCAGCAAAATGAACGGCATATTGTTCAAGAAGTTCATTATTCCGGGCAAAGTTGTCGATCACCATCATCTGGAATTCACTTGTGGCCAGATTCAGGTTATGATGTTGTGAGTGAATGTCGATTAACTTGCTCCCGAATTTGGAGAGAACTTCAAGTGTCACCGGAGAATCGTTTATAAAGGCCCTTGATTTTCCGGTAATGGAGATTTCGCGCCTTAGGATGGTCTGGTCATCATATTCGATCCCATTCCCGGTCAAAAAAGGTTCAAGATTATACCCGGTAATGTCAAAGGTGCCTTCTACAATGCATTTTTTCCCTTTGTCAAAAAGTACGGTCGTATCAGCGCGCTTGCCCAGGATCAGGGACAGAGCACCCAGAAGAATCGACTTGCCAGCCCCGGTTTCTCCTGTAATGATGGTAAGCCCCTTCTTGAATTCAATATCAAGGGAACTGATCAGTACATAATTTTCAACAACCAGGTTGCTCAGCATGGCTATCCGGTAAATATTCAGGTTAAAATTAAGGAAAAATGATCAGTATTTCGGAGAATGGGCAGGACTAAATATAAATGGCTTATCAACAATAGAGATCAAGGAACATACAATCAAATAATTACATCTGATTTGTCGTGATCTTCCTGTACTTGTCGCCATGGGTCGGATCGATCTGATTCAGGATTGCCACCACGCGCCGTTTTTCATCGTCGGTAGCTTCCTGGAATATGCTCACAAATTCATCTGATTTGGCATCCAGGATAACCTGAAGGAAATGCATGAACGGATCGGGCCTGTTCTTGTATACATCCTGCAAAAGTTTCATATTATCTGCAATAACAGACCGGCCTTCAGTCATTTTGTCATACATCTGGTCGAGTCCCAGTCTGTGGTAAGCATAGATGAACTCCCTGACGGGCGAAAATTCTTCATTCATGATATTATTGATCAGCCAGTACCGGTTTTTTCTGCTTGTACTTTCTCCCGATCTCCAACCCCGCTCGGTCGCATTTTGCGCATTATTCATGATTTTTTCAGCTTTCTGATAGAATTCGGTACCTGACCGCAGCGCGAAGGAATCAAAATCCAGACCAAGGATGATATAGGTATAATAGGCCAGGATTGATGTGAGGTTTGAAAGATGTGAGGTTTCACTGAATTCAAGAGGCTGGAATTCAACATACTTAAAGTCGAGATCATTATCCACATAATTGAACAGCACGGCATGATAGGATGAATTGAAGACAGGACGCCTTACCTGAATTTGCAAGGTGCCCTTGAACTGATCAGAGCCAATCATTTCCTGGATATTGATCAGCATGCTGCATTCGATCCGCTCATTGTTTGAGAATTTATAACCCGTCCATGCCCTGCCGTTAATGAACTCATTGATGGCACTCTGGAGTGTCTGAAAAACCTGTTTGTTGGTTCCCTGGATCTGCTGGCTGGAGATCTGGATACTGCATCTAAGCTCCTGTGCTTTCACAGCAAGACCGGAGAAAATCAGCAATATGATCAGGGATCTTTTGATCATCCGGGCAACAGATTATCCAAATACTGAACTATGTCCAATGCAACTTCCTGTTTTGACTTTAACTTAAAACGGGTGATATTATTGTCTTTGTCCACAATGGTTACCTTGTTGTTGTCGCTGTTAAATCCAGAGCCCTTGTCCTTCAAGGAATTCATCACAATGAAATCGAAGTTTTTTTTCTTCAGCTTTTCACGGGCGTGTTCCAATTCATTGTCGGTTTCCAGTGCGAATCCCACCAGGAATTGTCCGGGTTGCCTCAGAGTACCCAATTGCATGGCAATATCCGGGTTTTGCTCCAGTTCAACCAGGAGGTTCCCTGCCTCACGCTTTATTTTATGGGCAACCGCTGATTTTGGGCGATAATCTGCCACTGCGGCTGAAAGGATGGCCCCGTCGGCTTTTAAAAAACAGGCTACACTTCGTTCAAGCATCTCCCGGGCAGTATGAACAGGATAGTATATAATGCGGGAGTGATGAGGGCTGAGACTAACAGGGCCGCTTACCAGCAATACGCTGGCACCGCAATCTGCAAGCACTTCCGCAAGTGCAAATCCCATCTTGCCGGATGAATAATTCCCGATAAAACGGACAGCATCCAGTGGCTCATAGGTTGGGCCTGCAGTGACCAGCACTGTTTTTCCATTAAGTTTTATTATTGTTTTTTTTTTAACGGACAGGCCCAAATGGGATTTTAGTTCACGAACCAGTATTTCTGGTTCTTCCATTCTGCCTTTTCCGGATAATCCGCTGGCCAGCTCTCCTGTGGATGGTTCAAGTATCAGGTTCCCGTATGAACGGAGGGTTTCCAGATTATTTTTGGTGGCGGGGTGTCTCAGCATGTCGAGATCCATGGCAGGTGCGATAAAAACCGGACACCGTGCAGACAGGTAAGTTGTCAGCAAGAGGTTATCGGCAATTCCTGCCGCCATTTTTGCAATTGTATTGGCTGAAGCCGGTGCCACAATAAAGGCATCAGCCCATAATCCCAGATCTACATGGTTATTCCAGTCACCGTTTACGGGGTTGAAGAAATCAGTAAGGACAGGTTTCCTTGAAAGAGTGGCCAGTGTAAGAGGAGTTATGAATTCGTGGGCATGAGAAGTCATCAATACCTGTACCTCAGCGCCTTCCTTTATCAGGAGCCGGATAAGAAATGCAGCCTTATAAGCGGCGATGCTACCGGTGACGCCAACCAATATTTTCTTTCCGCTAAGCATGGTGGATGAGTTGAATTACTCAGCCTTCCGGACGTATATCTGATCGTTCTCGAATTCCTCAATGGCAATGAGCGTATGCTTGGGCAATCTTTCGTAGAATTTTGAGATCTCAATTTGTTCCCGGTTTTCAAATACTTCTTCCAGATTATCCGTATAATTTGCAAACTCTTCGAGCTTCCGGTTCAATTCTTCCTTGATCTCTATTGCAATCTGATTGGCCCGTTTGGTGCAAATCATCACTGCTTCATAAATATTGCCGGTTTTCCCTTCCAGTTTGTTCAGGTCACGCGTAACCGTGGTTGACGGTGCTTTGGATTTCTTATAATCTAAGTTTTGTTCCATCAATTTTTTGTTGTTTCTATGTTTGGGTCTTTAATATATCTTGAAGATTCCTTGTAAATATTGTCCGCCTCTTTTTTGCTGTCGCTTTCCGGAAATTCCGCAATAAAAGAGTAATATTCATCCACTGCATCCTGAAAGCGTTCGGTTTGTTTGGACTGAATGCTATTCATGGCCAGAAGGTATTTTGATTTCAGCACCAGGAACATGATCTCTTCCCGGTATTTTGAATCGGGATAATCAATAAGGCAATTGTTCAGGGCTACAATGGAAGCTTTAAAGTTGTCCAGATTATAATACAATTTGGCAGAAATGAACTCCTTTTCCATCAGCTTCTCATTCAATTCCTTAATAATCCGTTGACAATCCGTAACTTTCTTGCTTTTCGGGTACTTGATCATGAATAGCCTGAATGCGTCCAAAGCCATGTTGGTGCTGGTCTGATCAAGTTCAGGCCTCGGTGATTGCTCGTAATAGCAATATGCTTCCATATAAGCCGCGTCTTCAATAAACCTGCTGTTTTCATAGGTGGTAACAAAGGTATTGAAATAGTGACCGGCAATTATGTAATCATTCAGCTTATACTGGGTCATGGCCTGGAAGAAATAAACCGAGTCGGCCCGGCGTGTACCCCTGGTAAGCGGGGCAAGCTGGTCAAAAAGGGAACCTGCCTTCACGTAATCGCCGCGGTTATAATAATTGAATGCTGTGTTAAACTTCAGGTTCGCATCCTCGCTTTTCATCACCTTTTCAAATTGGGAACAGGATGATGCTGCCAATGCAAATAACACGCAACCGACTGCAATATGGATACGATTTTTTAGCACGGCGCAAAGTTATACTATTTTGTCGAAAAAACATGAATCACTTTTTTTAGAACCGTGAAAAGCAATTCTTATTGTCGATTGTTGCCGATATTTCAAAAAAAACTACTTTAGCAATCTATTTTATTAACTAAATTTCTTAGTCGTGGATATATTTGATAAGATTAATCGGAACAGAGGTCCACTGGGTCAATATCAGAAAGTTGCGCACGGGTATTTCATGTTTCCGAAACTTGAAGGTGAGATAGGCCCCCGGATGCGGTTCAGGGGTAAGGAACTTTTAAACTGGAGCCTTAATAATTATCTGGGTTTGGCAAATCATCCGGAAGTAAGAAAAGCAGATGCTGATGCCGCACGGGAGTACGGTTTGGCGTATCCCATGGGCGCCCGGATGATGTCGGGGCAGACCACAAAACACGAAGAACTCGAAAGCCAATTGGCTGACTTTGTGGGGAAAGAG
>Ga0326726_10006119_pt1 | contig 10847 bp, 10 predicted proteins | sample MHFenrmetagenome_2_FD_207603 | JGI IMG/M metagenome (GOLD analysis project Ga0326726, IMG submission 207603) | Lab enriched peat soil microbial communities from Michigan Hollow, Ithaca, NY, United States - MHF15MN | ecosystem: Environmental > Terrestrial > Soil > Wetlands > Peat | place: USA...
GCCGAGCGACTCCCAAGGGTGCCACGACTCGCCGTCCCAGTAGCGGTTCCACAGCTGCCCGTCCGGGAAGACCGCGAAGACCTCCATCTGGTCGACGTGCCAGGCCGTCACGGCCGGCCCCGAGGCGAGCGTCCCGCCGAGGTCCTCGGCCGCCGACCAGCGGTCGCCGTCGAAGCTCCGATGAGTCAGCCGCCCGGAAGCCTCCCGCTCGAACAGGTCGATCCGGTCGGCGCCCCAGGAGACCGCCGCGACAGCCCGACCCACCGTCTCGTCCATCGCTCAGCCCGCCCGCTCGAGGATCGGCTTGACGTCGGTGATCAGCCGGGTCATCGACTCCTCGTCGTAGGTGGCCGGCATCCCGGCGACGAAGTGGCGGTAGCCCAGCTCGAGGTACGGCGCCAGGCGCTCGGCGACGTCCTCCGGCGTCCCGACCGGCTGGTCGGTCCAGACGTTCGCGACGCGGTTGCGCTGGAACGCCTCGCGGAACAGCCGCTCGGCCTCGGCCCGGTCGTCGCGGATGAACACGGTCCCGATCCCGGTCGTCCGCTCGATCTCGCGGTGGTCGCGTCCGACCGCGTCGCAGTGCTCGCGCAGGATCGCTTCCTTGCGCCGGACGTTGGCGATCCCGCCGCCGACGTTGTTGGCGTCGGCGTAGCGGGCGACCAGCTTGAGGGTGACCCGCTCGCCACCGCCCCCGACGAGGATCGGCAGGTGCGGCTGGATCGGCGGTGGAAGGTTCCGCGTCGCATGGGCGGCGTAGCGCGGGCCGGTCGCCGTGGGCTCCGTGCCGTCGAGCATCCCGCGCATGACCGGGAGCGCCTCGGCCAGCCAGCGGAGCCGCTCGGGCGGCCCGTCGCCGAACCGGAGCCCGAAGCCGGCGTGTTCCTCCCCGAACCAGGCAGCGCCGATCCCGAGGATCGCCCGGCCGTTGCTGACGTGGTCGAGGGTCGTCGCCATCTTGGCCACGAGGGTCGGCTCGCGGAACGTGTTGGCCCCGACCATCAGCCCGATCCGGACGCGCTTGGTCGCCTGGGCCCAGGCGGTCAGGACGAGCCAGCCCTCGAAGATCGGCCCGTGCGAGTCACCGACGATCGGGTAGAGGTGATCCCAGGTCCAGAGCGTGTCGTAGCCGAGACGGTCGGCCCCGATCCCGGCCTGGAGCAGGCTCGGCCAGTCGGTGTACTGGTTCCAGCAGAGAGCCCCGAACTTGACCTCGGACATGCGACCTCCGAGCTTGGATCCGGGTGCCAAGGGCAGCGCGGCCCTCAGACGACCCGGACGCCGCCCTGCCAAACCTGCTCGACCCGCGCGCCGTAGTCGGCGAAACCGTACGGGTCGCCGCCGAGGACGACGAGGTCGGCCAGCTTGCCCACCTCGATCGTCCCCAGCCGATCGTCCACGCCGAGCAGCTGGGCGGCGCTCCGGGTCGTCGCCTCGAGGACGGCTGCCGGGGCCATCCCGCCGGCGGCCATGAGCTCGAGCTCGCGCAGGTTCCGGCCATGCGGCGTCACTCCGCTGTCGGTGCCCATCGCGATGCGGACGCCGGCCGAGACCGCCTTGCGGAACGCCGCTCGATGGATGTCGAGGACCATCCGGGCCTTGTCGACGATCGCTGGCGGCAGGCTGGCGCCGGCGTCGACGGCGTCGAGGACGCCTTGCGGGGCGACGAGGGTCGGGACGAACCACGCCCCGTGGCGGAGCATGAGCTCGATCCCCTCGTCGTCGAGGTAGATCCCATGGTCGATCGAGCGGATCCCGGCCCGGACCGCGTTCTTGATCCCGTCGGCGCCCTGGGCATGGGCCATGACGAACATCCCCGCGGCGGTCGCCTCGTCGACCAGCGCCTCGAGCTCGGCCGGCCGGAGATGCGCGTGGCGCGGGTCGTCGCGCGGCGAGAGGACGCCGCCGCTCGTCGCCACCTTGATCACGTCGGCGCCGGCCCGGTGCAGCTCGCGAACCTTGCGGCGGACGGCGTCGGGCCCGTCGACGATGCCGGACGGCCGGCCGGGATGGGGCACGAAGAATGGCACCTCGATCCCCGACGCGAGCCAGTCGTCGCCGTGTCCGCCGGTCTGGCTGAGCATGATGATCGAGATCTGGATCCGCGGACCGGGGATCAATCCGCGCTCGAGAGCGGTCTTGATCCCAAGGTCGGCGCCACCGGCGTCGCGGATCGAGGTGATCCCGATCGACTGGGTCAAGCGGAGGTTCTCCGCCGCCTCGTAGAACTCGAGCGAGAAGGGGCTCTGGGCGCGGCTCCACAGGTCGACCGACGAGACGCAGACGTGGGTGTGGCAGTCGAAGAAGCCGGGCAGGACGGTCCGCCCCGCGACGTCGACGACGACGTCCGCATCGAGCCCCGCCCCGACGCCCACGATCCGGCCGCCCTCGACCGCCACGTCGGCCGGGGCGGGGTCGCTGCCGGTCCCGTCGAACAGCCGCCCGCCGGCGAGCACGGTCCGGGTCATCGCTCCTCCTCGTCCTCGGCTGCCCCGCGGATGTCCGCTCGCCGCCAGGTCATCAGCGTAGCGAGACGCTGCCCCCGGCGCAGGTGCCCGGAGACGCGGCGAGGCCGGTCCGGTTGGGAGTGTCCGGACCGGCCTCGAGCCGGTGATGTCTGCGATTGATGGCCGGCGCCGTGGCCGGTCGTGCTCAGCCTGGGAGCTGGGCGCCGCCTCCACTCGAGCCGACGAGCCCGAGCTGCTCCTGTGCGGCGCACTCGTCGAGCCGGCGGGCGATGCCGGCGGCGACGATCGCCGCTCCGCGGCGCAGGCCGTCGAACCGGGAGCGCCTCTCGGTCCCGGAGTCGTGCACCAGGCGGGCGAGTCGCTCACGATTCGCCTCGCGCGTTCGCTCCTGGGCGAGCTGCGCCGCCTGGAAGTAATGGATCTGCCACATGATCAGAAAGCTCCTTTGACGGTCGTTCGCAGCCCGGTCGCCGGCCTCGCGGAGCCCATCAAGGACCGCGAGGAGCTCACCGGCGCGTCGCCGGTTGCGTTCAGCCCGGGAGCTGGGCGCCACCGCTCGATCCAAGGAGCCCGAGCTGCTCCTGTGCCGCGCACTCGTCGAGCCGACGGGCGATGCCGGCGGCGACGATCGCGCCTCCGCGCCGCAGCCCGTCGAAGCGCAAGTGCGTCTCCGTGCGGTCAGCGTGCGCCTGACGGGCGAGTCGCTCGCGATTCGCCTCGTACGCCCGCTCCTGGGCAAGCTGTATGGCATGGAAGTAGAGGTATTCCCACATGATCAGAAATCTCCGTTGATGGTCGTCCGGCGGTAGCTGTCGGACTCGGTGGGCCGGGAGTCGGCTCCCCAGGCGATCGACGCGATGCCGAGTGCGAGGAAGCCCACAACGACGGCGATGAGGGCGAAGAACGGTTCCATCGTGGGGACCTCCTTTGGTAACCGGTTCACACTTCTTAATCGGTTACCGGAGTATGACCTCTTGCGCGTAACCTGTCAAGTGGTTTAATGTGGTTATCGGAATGTCAACGACTCGGCACACGCACGCCGTCGACCTCGACACGGCGCTTGCGTTCGTCAACACCCTGGAGCTCGAGCGAGGCGAGCCGTTCGATCACCTGCGTTCAACGTCGGAAGCGCTCGATTGGTTTCAACGCCATGGCCTGATCCACCAGGCGGGACGGCGTTCGGCGGCCGGCCCGGCGACCCTCGAGCGGATCCGCCGGACGCGGGCCGCGCTGCGCGAGCTCGCCGACGCGACGTTCGAAGGTCGGTCGCCGCAGCCGGGGGCGGTCGACGAGGTCAACCGGGCCCTGCGCGCCCATGAGGTGGTCCAGCTGGTCCCCAGCCCGGACGGGCTGCGCCTCGACCACGGCCACGTCGGCGACCCGGTCGACGACGCGCTCGCCAACCTCGCGACCCCGATCGTGAACGAGGTCACCTCCGGCCGGCGCGACCGGCTCCGGGCGTGTGCCAGCGACACCTGCCGCTGGATCTTCTACGACGACTCGCGGACCGGGCGGCGGCGCTGGTGCGACATGGCCAGCTGCGGCAACCGCGCAAAGGCGGCCCGTCACCGGGCCCGGGTCAAGGAGGCCCAGACGGGCTGATCGCGACGGTTGCCGCCGCCAGCCAGCCCCGTGCGGGACTGGCCGCGACGCGACCTAGTCGCGGACGACGATGTTCACCAGCCGGCCGCCGGCGTTGATCACCCGCTCCGGCGTCCGGCCCGCGAGCAGCTCGCGGACGCGGTCCCGCGCGAGGACGACCCGCTCGAGCTCCGCGGCGTCGATCCCGACCGACACGACGACCCGGTCGCGGACCTTGCCGTTGATCTGGACCGGGATCTCGCGTGTCTCATCAACGATCGCGCCGGCGTCGACCTCGGGCCAGGCCTGGGCATGGATCGACGACCACGCGTCGCCCGGAGCGATCGCCACCCGCGACCAGAGCTCCTCGGCGATGTGCGGCGCCGCCGGGGCGAGCATGAGCAGCAGCAGCCGGATGGCCTCGTCCCAGGCAGGCCCACCGGCGATCTCGGTGCCGCGGTAGCGGAACAGCGTGTTGGTCAGCTCCATCAGGTGGGCGACCATCGTATTGAACCGGAAGGTCTCGTACTCCTCGGTGACGACGCGCAGGGTCCGATGCGTCGCCATCCGAATCGCGGCCGCGGCCGCTGCGGCGTCCTCGCCCGCCGGCAGGCGTCCCGCGTCTGGATCGCCGGGCTCCGTCCCGTGCGGGTCGAGCGCGAGCGTCCAGGCGCGATTGAGGAACCGGTGGACGCCACCGATTCCGGTCGGGCTCCATGGGCCGCCCTGGTCCCACGGACCCATGAACATCAGGAACAGCCGGATCGTGTCGGCTCCGTAGCGGAGGACGAGGTCGTCGGGATCCTGGACGTTGCCCCGGCTCTTGCTCATCCGTTCGCCATCCGCGCCGAGGATCTGGCCCTGGTTGAACAGCCGTCGGAACGGCTCGTCCTGGGCGACCAGGCCGACGTCGCGCATCGCCTTGGTCCAGAAGCGGCTGTACATGAGATGCATGACGGCGTGCTCGGCGCCCCCGGTGTACTGCCGGACGGGCGTCCAGCGGTCGACCATCGACCGGTCGATCGGCGCGTCGGTGTTGTGCGGCGACAGGTAGCGGAACCAGTACCAGGACGAGTCCACGAACGTGTCCATCGTGTCGGTCTCGCGGCGGGCAGGCCCTCCGCAGCGCGGGCATTCGACGTGGAGGAAGGACGCGTCGTGGTTGAGCGGGTTCTCGCCGCGCCCGTGGTAGTCGACCGAGTCGGGCAGCCGGACGGGCAGGTCCTCGTCCGGGACGGGCACGATGCCGTCGCGCTCGCAGTAGATGACCGGGATCGGCGTGCCCCAGTAGCGCTGCCGGCTGAACGTCCAGTCGCGCAGCCGATAGGTGATGGTTGCCTCCGCCCGGCCGTCCTCGGCCAGCCAATCGACGATGGCCTTCATCCCATCGGGCGCGGGCATGCCGCTGAACCGCCCGGAGTTGACCAGCCGTTCGTCGGGCGTGTGGGCGAGGTAGGCGTCGTCGAGGTCCTCGTCGTCGTCGGCCCCGGCCGGCGCGATGACCCTGCGGATCGGCAGCCCGAACTGGCGGGCGAAGGCGAAGTCGCGCTCGTCGTGGGCGGGCACGGCCATGATCGCGCCCGTCCCGTAGCCGGACAGCACGTAGTCGGCGATCCAGATCGGGATGCGCTCCCCGTTGACCGGATTGATCGCGTCGGCGCCGAGGTAGACCCCGGTCTTCTCGCGCTCGGTCGAGAGCCGCTCGATCTCGGTCTCCGCCCCTGCCCGGGCGATGTACGCCTCGACCTCGGCCCGTCGCTCGGGCGCCGTGAGCTTCGTGACGAGGGAGTGCTCTGGGGCGAGCACCATGAACGTTGCGCCGAACAGCGTGTCGGGCCTGGTCGTGAACACGCGCAGCTCGTCACCACCGGGCTGGTGGTCGTCGGCTGCGGTCGTGAAGACGATCTCCGCACCCTCGCTCCGGCCGATCCAGTTCGTCTGCTGGAGGCGGATCGGCTCCGGCCAGTCGATCCCGCTGAAGTCGAGCAGCTCGTCGGCGTACTTCGTCGTCCGGAGGTACCACTGCTCGAGGTCGCGCTTCTCGACCTGCGCGCCGCAGCGCCAGCAGTGGCGGTCGGCGCCTTCGACCTGCTCCCGCGCCAGGGTCCCGTCGTTGGGGCACCAGTCGACCGGCGACTTCCGGCGGTAGGCCAGGCCGGCCTCGAGGAAGCGCAGGAACATCCACTGGTTCCAGCGGTAGAACTCGGGCTCGCAGGTGACGAGCTCGTAGCGCCAGTCGAACACCGCGCCCATAGACCGGAACTGCGTCCGCTCGTGCTCGATGTTCTGCATCGTCCAATCGCGCGGGTTGATGTTGTTCTTGATCGCCGCGTTCTCGGCAGGCAGGCCGAACGCGTCGAACCCGATCGGGAAGAAGACGTTCTCACCGTGCATTCGGTGGAACCGGGCGAGGGCGTCGGTGGGCGTGACGATGTACCAGTGGCCGATGTGGAGGTCGCCCGACGGGTACGGGTACATCGTCAGGAGGTAGTGCTTGGGTCGCGACTCGTCGGCCAGGTCCGTCTCGTGCAGCCCGAGCTCGTCCCAGCGCGCCTGCCAGCGCGGCTCGATCGCCGTCGGCTCGTAGCGGTCGATCCGGTTCCGGCGAGCCTTCGCCTCGCCCTCGCCGGTCGACCTGGTGGTCGTCACGTCCGTCCTCGCGTGCTCATCGGCCGACCAGTGTAATCGACGCGTTCGGGAGCGGCGAAGCACGAGCCGGGGTAGAGTCGGCCCGTGGACGGACCTGCGCCGACGCGAGCCCCGATCCGTCGAGCCCGCTCCGCGCTCCTGCTCGCCTGTGCGGTCGTCGCGCTGGCGGCGTGCGATGCCTCGGTCCCGCCGACGACCCCGGCCGCTCCGCCCTCGGCGGTCCCGAGTGCCGCCGTCGTCCGGACGCCGGCCCCGACGACGCGTCCCACCCCGGCCCCGACGACGCGTCCCACCCCGACCCCGACCCCATCGCCGACCCCGACTCCGACTCCCACGTCGAGCCCGACCTCGGCCAGTGCCGACACGCTGGTCACGCCCTGCCCGGGGCGCTCGGCGACCGGCCATGAGGTCGGCCGTTCGCAGCAGGGGCAGAGCCGCAACTGGGCGGGTTACGTCGCCACCCGGGCGACGAGCTTCACCTGCGTCGAGGCGACCTGGACCCAGCCGAAGGCCCGCTGTCGCGGGACGTCGACCCAGTCGGTCGTCTACTGGGTCGGCCTCGGCGGGTACAACCAGCGCTCGCTCGTCCAGATCGGTACCGAGTCGACCTGCCAGGCCGGCGTCCGGGTCAACGCCGCCTGGCACGAGTCGCTGCCGCGGGAGCGCTACTCGATCCGGACGGCGACATCGATCCGGCCCGGGGACCGGATCTGGGCGCAGGTCCGCTGGATCGGCGGGTCGCATTACCGGCTGTCGCTGGCGAACCTGACGAACCGCCAGCACTTCTCGATCCGGGTGACGAGCACGACCCTCAAGCGCACTTCCGCGGACTGGGTCGTCGAGGCGCCCTCGGGTGGCTGCCCGACCAACTGCCACCCGGTGAAGATGCCCGACTTCCAGACGTTCAAGTTCCGCGACGCCTGGGTCACGACCGACGGCCGGCGTCTCCAGGTTGACGCGTCGCCGTTCGTCGCCGTGGTCGAGACGATGGTCGATTCCGCGGGCAGGATCCGGGCAGAGGTGACATCGACGGCGACCGCGGGGACCGGGTTCTCGATCCGCTGGCGGCGGCCGTAGGGCCTGCGCGGACGCCCCGCCCCGGCGCCCGAGGGACGCGGTGGTGGAGCTACGGGGATTCGAACCCCGGACCTCCTGCATGCCATGCAGGCGCTCTTCCAGCTGAGCTATAGCCCCACGGGACGGGCAGTATACCAGCGGCCTCCGCGGTCACGGCTCGAAGACGTCCACGCGCGACGTCGCCGAGTAGTCCGCGACCGGGCCGCCGCCGACGACGATCCAGCGCCCGTCGACGACCCCAGAGGCGAGGCCATGCCGCGGCCTCGGCAGGTCCGGACCGCGCAGCCAGGCCCGGGTCGTCGGGTCGAACACCTGGTGCACCTTGAGCGCCTGGAACGTGTCGAGGTCCTCGCCGCCGACGACGTGGATGCGGCCGTCCACGACCGCTGCGGTGAGCGCACCCTGGGGCAGCGCGAGCGGCGGCTCGGTCCGCCAGGTATCGCTCGCCGGGTCGTACGACTCGACGGTGGCGAGGTTCGACCCGACCCGCCCGCCGATCGCCCAGACTCGCCCCTCGAAGGCCACGGCGGCGAGATGGTTCCGCTCGGTCGGAATCGGTGCCAGCCCGGTGATCCAGCGGTCGGCCGCGGGGTCGTACGCCCACGTCTCGCGGCCGGCGCCCGCCACCGTCGAGACACCGCCGACGACGTAGATCCGGCTGGCGAGCGCGACGGCCGCGTACTGGGCGCGCGGGGCTGGAAGCGGGGCGACCGGCGTCCAGCGATCCGCCCCCGGGTCGTAGCGCAGGACGTCGCGGACGAGGTGGGCGCCCGCCTCTCCACCGACGAAGTAGAGGTAGCCGCCGAGGGCCACAAGCCCGGGATGGTCGCGTCCGCCGGTCGGCAGCGAGGCGACGCTCGACCAGCGCTCCGGCGCCGGGTCGTAGACGTCCACCGTGTCGAGGTCCTCGCCCGGGTGGAGTGCATCGAAGCCGCCGGCGACGTAGAGCCGACCGTCGAGGACGGCCGCGGCGAACTCGGCCCGTCGCGACGGCGCCGGGGCCGCGTCGACCCAGCGGCCACCGGTGGCGACCGGGGGCATGGACGCGGACGGGCTGGTGGAGGAGGTGGTGGACGGCGGGCTCGACGAGCCGGCCACCGACGGTCGTGCGATAGGGGTCGCGGCCTGCGACCCGATCGGCGCCGAGCCGCACGCGACGAGGATCCCGGCCAGCAGCGCCACGAGTAGGCCAATCGCAGCGGCATGTGCCAGCGGGGCCCTCATGTTGACAACTACCGCCAGTGTCGGTTCGCGGTTCGCCCCGCCGAATCGGCCGGCTGTGTCACCATCCGGGGAATGGCTGGGTTCGACGACACCAACCCGGGCGGGAGCGCCACGTGAGCTCATCGATCGGCACGACCCCGCGCACGGGATCGGTGGCCGCGGAGACCGCCGAGCGGATCGAGCTGCCCGGTGGCGCCCTGGCCTACACGCTGCGCCGGTCGCGCCGGGCGCGTCGGCTGCGGCTCGTCGTCGACCCGGTTCGGGGCGTTGTCGTCACCGTACCGGCGGGTCGTCCGGGCGCTCGCGAGGCGGCGGCGCACGTCGAGCCGTTCCTGCGCGAGCGGGAGGCCTGGATCCGGCGCCACCTCGCGCACCAGGCGCGAGCGCGCTCGGCGGTCGCCGGGTCGGGACCCGAGACCCTCGTCGACGGGGCGCGGCTCCGGGTCCGCGGCGTCGTCCACACCCTTCGCCTCGAGCCGGCCCCGCCGGACGTCCGGCAGTCCACCGTCCTGACCGGCTGGTCCGCGGTCGCCCCGGACGGCGCGCACCTTCCGGCGTGGGGCGTGCGCGAGATCGTCGTCCGCGTCTCCCCGCTCGATCGGCGACCACTCGCGGCGGTCCTCGAGGCGTGGTTGCGCGAGCGGGCCGCGATCGACATCGAATCGGCGATCGGGCGTCACGCCCGGGCGCTCGGGGTCGACCCAGTCCGGGTCTCGATCCGCGATCCGCGGACGCGCTGGGGGAGCGCGGCGCGGACCGGCCGGCTGGCCTTCTCGTGGCGGCTCGTCCTCGCCCCACCCGAGGCGCTCGAGACCGTCGTCGTCCATGAGCTGGCCCATCTCCGGGTGTTCGGCCACGGGCCGGCCTTTTGGGCCGTCGTCAGCGCACGCGTGCCGGATCACCAGGCCTGGCGACGCTGGCTGCGCGAGCACTCGGTCGAGCTCCACGCCGCGCTCTCGGACGGCCCGCCGACATAGCCGGCCGACGCCGATCGCTCGCGTGAGCCCGCCCGGGGTCGCGGGCGCGGCCCGGCTCGGTCCGTTGTGAGGGTGGTGGAGATGAGGGGACTCGAACCCCTGGCCTCCGCGATGCGAACGCGGCGCTCTCCCAGCTGAGCTACATCCCCACGATGGTCGCGCCGGGCGGCGGGCGGGCCGCTACCCCGGACCGGCCGCGAGTGTAGCACTCGCCCCGCCGTCCCACCCTCCGGCTCGGGCCGGCTGGCGGCCCTTGCGGTCCCTACCATCCGCCGATGACCTCAGGCCTGCTCCTCGGGCTCACGGCCGCCCTGTGCTGGGGCCTGACCGACGTGTCGGCCGCGGTCGTCGGCCGGCGCTTCGGCAGCCTGCCGACGCTGGCGATCGCCCAGCTGACGAGCCTCGTCCTGCTCCTCGTCCTCGGGCTGGCGATCGAGGGCCGGGTCCCGGTCGATCCCGCCGTCGCGGGCCAGGCGGCGCTGTACGGCGTGCTCGCGTCGGTGGCCTACGCGACGATGTTCGCCGGACTGGCGATCGGCCCGGTGTCCGTCGTGAGCCCGTCGGTTGCCGCCTATGGCGGCCTGACCGTCGTCCTGTCGGTGATCGTCCTCGGCGAGACGGTCGCGCCGCGCCAGTGGGTCGGCGTGGCCCTGGGGACCGTGGGCGTCGCCCTCACCGCGTTCCGGTTCGGTGGACCGACTCGCGGCGTCCAGCCGGTCAGCCGCGGGGTGATCCTGGCCGTCATCGCCCTCGTGCTGTTCGCGAGCGTGACGGTCGGGATGGCCGCCCCGATCCGCGAGGCCGGCTGGCTCGACGTGGTGTTCGTCAGCCGGTTCGCCAACACGCTGACCGTCTTTGCCCTGTTGCTGGT
>Ga0326726_10006121_pt1 | contig 10843 bp, 8 predicted proteins | sample MHFenrmetagenome_2_FD_207603 | JGI IMG/M metagenome (GOLD analysis project Ga0326726, IMG submission 207603) | Lab enriched peat soil microbial communities from Michigan Hollow, Ithaca, NY, United States - MHF15MN | ecosystem: Environmental > Terrestrial > Soil > Wetlands > Peat | place: USA...
CTCTTCGGGACCTCGGCCAGCACGAGCGCCTCGGTGCTCGTGATCACGGTCCGGCCGTCCGGTCGCAAGAAGGGCAGGCTGGCGGCCCGGCTGCCCGTGGCCACGATGACCGTGTCCGCTTCGATGACCCTGTCCCCTTCCGCCGTGCGGACGACGACGGACTTGTCCGCCCTCAGCCGGGCCGGGGCCTTGACGATCTCGACCTTGCCTTTTTCGAGAAGGAAGACGAGGCCCTTGACCAGCTGGTCGACGACGGCCTGCCGGCCCTGCTGGACCTTGGCCCAATTCAGCCGGACATCGCCGACGGGCCCCTCGAGGGCCCTCGTTGCGCCGACTTCCTTGAGGATCTTTGTTTGGTGAAGGAGGTATTTCGTCGGGATGCAGCCGTAGTTGATGCACGTTCCGCCGATGCGGTCGAGCTCGACGAGCGTGATCCTCTTGTTGAGCTGGGCGCCGCGCATCGCGGCGAGATAGCCGCCCGGGCCGCCGCCGATGATGACGATGTCTCTCTTCTCGGTCATGGGGAGTCCTTTCAGGCGGTCGTCGGGGCCTCGGCGGAGGGGCCGCTCTTCTTCAGGAAGGTCTTCAACGACAGCGCGATCACCCCGGCCGAAAGGGACAGGAGGAGCACGTCGGCGGCGATGAGGATATAGTTCGCTTTTCGGATATAGCCGGCCAGGAGGATTCCGAGCGAGACCAGGGTCGTGGCGACCATGAAGATCGCCGGGACCAGGGTGAACCAGTTGCGCCGCCTGCGGAGCAGCAGCCAGGCCGATACCGTGAGCAGGGCCATGGCCGCGAGGAGCTGGTTGGCCGTGCCGAAGATGGGCCACAGGGCGTTGAAGGCGTTCGAGTAGGCCAGCGACCACATCAGGACGACTGAAAGGCCCGAGTTGAACCAATAATGCGTGAGAAGCCGCGGCACCTTCTTCAGGACGATCGTCCACAGCTCCTCGAAAAGATACCGGTTAAGCCGGACGGCCGCGTCGAGCGTCGTGATGACGAAGCCCTCGACGAGGAGGATGCCGAAGACCGTGCCCAGGGCGACGGGGATGCCCAGGCCCTGATGGAAGAGGCGCCCTGCGGCCAGCGAGAACCCGAGGATGGGGTTGGATCTCACGGCCGGGTCGGTCGGCCAGACGATGGCCTTATAGTCGGAGAAGGCCATGACCGCCCCCAAGGCCAGGAGAACGCAGACCGAGAGGAGCGATTCGAGCAGCATGGCGTTGTAGCCGACGCGGCGGGCGTCGGTCTCCTTGGCCAGCTGTTTCCCCGTCGTCCCGCCGGCGACGAGGCAATGGAAGCCCGAGATGGCCCCGCAGGCGATGGTGATGAACATCATCGGCCAGATGAACCCCAGGTTCAGCGTTCCCTCGGCCAGGTTGAACCGGGGCATGGTGATGCGGAGGCCCTGAAAGCCGCATCTGAAGAGCGAGACGACCATCAGGCCGATGCCGCCGTAGAGGATCTGGACGTTGATGAAGTCCCGGGGCTGGAGGATGAGCCAGACGGGCACGCCGGCGGCGATGAGAACGTAGATCGAGATGACGAGCATCCAGGTCGTCGGGGCCAAGGTCACGGGGTAGGCGATCCCGAGAAAAACCGAGCCGACGCAGATCGCAGCGGCCAGGATGTAGGCGACGGCGGTTTTGAGGTTCTTCCTGTAAAGAAGGAACCCGAGGATCGGCGAGCAGAGCGTGATAAAGATGACGGATGTCGAGGCGATGCCGCCGATGCGGCCCATGACGACGCCGTCAAGGACGACCGTCTTAAGGAAGGTCTCCCCTTCCTTGACGCCGATCTTGGCCAGCGGCCAGAGCGAGGTCAGGGAGATCGCCGTCGCGCTCAGAAAGGACGACGTCACGAGGACGATCATGACGATAGTAAAGGCGATAAACAGGTTGAAGCCCGCGCCGCCGAGGGTTTTGCGGGCGACCTCGGCCATGGACTTGCCGCCCTCGCGCATGCTGATGAAGAGCGTCGTGTAGTCGTGGACGGCGCCGATGAAGACGCCCCCGAAGACGACCCAGAGCCAGGCCGGGACGAAGCCGTAGAGGATAGCCATGGTCGGGCCGAGGATGGGTCCGGCGCCGGCGATGGCCGAGAAGTGGTGGGCGAAGACGACATAGCGCTTCGTTGGCACATAATCCCGTCCGTCGCAGCAGGAGACGGCCGGCGTCGGATGGGACGCGTCCTCGCCGAGGCTTCGGGCGATATATCGCGAATAGAAGCGCCCCGCGAGGACGAAAACGGCGGCGGCGGCCAGCAGGGCGACGAGTACGTTCATGGATTTCTCCTCGGCGCGGCGTCGGGCCCGCCCAGAAAAGGATTACTTAGCATAGCCCGTGCGGCGTGTCAAAGTCGGACGGCACTTCCTCTCGCGGCGCTTCCCCCATCCGTGCTCGCCGCTCCAAAGGGCTCTTCGGCATCAGCGGCTCCGCGCGGGTGGGGGGCCCCCTCGCCGCCGCGTCACTGCCGTCCGACGTTGCCAAGCCGTGCAGAGAAAGAATTGACACACGTTCTTTAAAACTGTAAAAAAGCGACGAAGCAGAGAAGGAGAGCGGCGATGCTGACGACCCCGGAAAGAATCGTATTCGTCATCTTGATCCTAGCGACGGCGGCGGCGTTCCTGGTCCCGATCGTCCGCCGGATCAAGATCATAGCGGCCGGGCAGGCCGAGGACCGGTTCCGGGACCTCTGGAAGAGGTTCCGCCATGCCCTGGTCAAGGTGCTCCTCCAGCGCTGCACGCTCCGCGGCGAACGTCTGTTCACCGGCCTGATGCACGTCGGCGTCTTCTACGGGGCGCTGTCCTTCGACACCCTGACGCTCTCCCATACGCTCGAGGGCTTCTTCGACGGGTTCTATCTCTTCGGCAAGACCGGCTTCGGGCTCGTCTTCTCGTTCGTCATCGATGTCGCCGCGTTCACGGTCATGGCCGGCGTCATCTTCCTCGCCTTCAGGCGCTTCATCATCCGCCCCAAGGCGTACGCCACGACGCGGGCGGACTCGGCGGCGATCTACCTTCTCATCACGGCGGCCACGGCGACCTTTCTCTACTTCGAAGCGTTCGCCGTCGCCCATCACCCCGAAACGGCGCGCTGGTCGTTCCTCGGCCCCTGGCTGGCCGGCCTCGTCGGCCGGTCGGGCCTGAGCGCCGGGGCCATCGCCTCGCACTTCAGGATCGCCTGGTGGGCCCATGTCGTCGCCGTCTACGGGTTCATCGCCTATGTCCCCCACTCCAAATACCTCCACATGTTCGCCGGTCCGTTCAACGTGTTCTTCCGCCGCTCGACCCCCAGCGGAGAGCTGGCGCCCATCGATCTCGAGAAGTCGGAGGTTTTCGGCGTCGAGAAGATCACCGAACTCACCTGGAAGGACAACCTCGACGCCTTCGCCTGCATGGAGTGCGGCCGCTGCCAGGACGCCTGTCCGGCCTTCGCCAGCGACAAGCCCCTCTCGCCGAAGATGATCGTGTTCAACATGGAAAAGGCCCTCCTGGCGGGAGACCGGGCGCTCGCGGCGAAGACCCGAGATGATCTCCCGGAGCTGGTCCCGGCTACGTTCAGCGAGGGCGAGATCTGGACCTGCACGACCTGCGGCGCCTGCCAGAAAGTATGCCCCGTCGAGATCGAGCACATCCGCAAGATCGTCGGGGCCCGCCGCAGCCAGGTCCTGATGCAGAGCAAGTTCCCCCCCGAGCTCAACGCCTTCTTCCGGAACATGGAGACGAACTCCAACCCTTGGGGCATCGGGTTCTCCAAGCGGGCCGAGTGGGGCGATCCGCTCGGCGTCAAGCACATCAAGGACGTCCCCGGCGCCGAGGTCCTTTTCTGGGTCGGGTGCATGGGCGCGTTCGATGACGGCGGGAAAGGGATCGCGGAGGCCATGGCCAGGATCCTTGTCGCCGCGGGAGTCAAGTTCGGGACGCTCGGGGCCGAGGAGAAGTGCTGCGGCGATTCGGCCCGCCGGCTCGGCAACGAATATCTCTTCCAGAGCCTGGCCCAGGAGAACATCGGCCTCTTCCTGCGGTACGGCGTGAAGAAGATCGTGACCATCTGCCCTCACGGCTTCAATACGCTCAAGCACGAATACCCGAAGCTGCTGGACCTCGTCCCCGACCTGACCGCGGAGGACAAAGCGAAGCTCAAGGCGATCGAGGTCGTCTCCCACGTCGAGCTCATCCACGGCCTCATCGCCTCCGGAAGGATCGCGCCGCGGGCGTCGCGCCCGGGGGGTTATACGTTCCACGACCCGTGCTATCTCGGCCGGCACAATGGACTGACAAAGGAGCCGCGGACCGTTCTCTTGTCGGCCCTGGGGGCCCAGCCGACCGAGCTCGAGCGGCACGGCGACAACAGCTTCTGCTGCGGCGCGGGCGGCGGGCTGATGTGGACCGAGGAGTCGCTCGGCACGCGGATCAATCACCTGCGGACGGATGAGGTGATCGCTTCGAACGCCCCTCTCGCCGCCGCGGCCTGCCCCTTCTGCCTGACCATGCTCCGCGACGGCCTCAAGGACAAGGGCCGCGAGGACATCAAGGTCCAGGATATCGCCCAGCTCGTGGCGGAGAGCATCGGGCCGGACACGCGCGAGTCCTAGGCGCCCGGGACGCCCCCGCTAAGGGGAGCTCACGGGGCTCGACCGGAAACGGCCGGACCTCGGAGGGACGTCCGGAAGATCAGAACACGGTTTCGACGCGGATGCCCCGGGCCCGGAGGGCCTTGGCCAGCCGCGTCGATTGGGTCCTGAAGAACGCGTCCGTCAGCGCGTCCATCAGCCCATGACGCGCGTAGAAGGCCTTCACCGCCGGCGTATAGTTCATCCTGTCGACGAGGACGCGTTCGACGGCTCCGGCCAGGAGCGCGGCCAGCCGTTCGGGATTCCCCGGAAGAAGAGGGCCGGCAAAGGCATAAGTGGGGACGCCCGCGGCCTTGAATTCCCGCAGGACCTCGATCCTTTCCCCGACGGGCGACGCGCCCGGCTCGAACATCCGGGCGATCGTGTCGTCTTCGGTGGCGATCGTAAAGCCGACCTCGACGTCGTCGATCCGGCGGATGACATCGAGATCGCGCCGGACGCGGGCCGACTTGGTCTGGATCACCACCGGGAAATCCCGGCCGGCCAGGTGCTCAAGCGAGCGTCGAGTCAGCGCATAGCGCTCTTCGAGCGGCTGGTAGGGGTCGCAGACGGACGCGAACCAGATCGTCCCTTTCCGGGCCTTGACGATCTGCTTGGACAGGAGCGCCGGGGTATTGATCTTGACGTCGACGAACTCGCCCCAAGGCTCGCTGTGGCCGCTGTACCGCCGCATGAACAGGGCCGCGTAGCAATAGACGCAGGCGACCTGGCAGCCCGTAAAGGGATTGACGCAGTAGTCGTAGATCTTCGAGGGATTGAGGACGGACTTGGCTTCGATCTCGCGGACGACCGGGGGCGGCACGTCTCCATTATAGCAAATGAGAAGGGCTTGTCGTTTTGAGGTCTTCTCCCATCTTCGGGAAGCCTCTCAAGGCGGCGAGGGATATCGCCTCGCAGATCCCCGTGGTGGAGGGGGGACCGGCAGGGAGCGAAGTCTTCGAAGCGACCATCAGCGCCGCCCCGGAGCGACTCGGAGGGGCGGTGCTGGAAAATATCTTAGAAAAGCACTTTTCTAAGATATCTATCAGAATCCTGGCTTCGAGCACTCAGCCATGATTCTGAGGTCCGCTCCCAAGAGTCCGCTCCCCGTAGGGGGAGCCAGAGGCGATTGCCGAGCACAGCCAAAAAGAGGACTTCCCAGGATCGGGAGCAGAACCTATTTCTGGCCTAAGATCTCCCGGAAGGCCTTGATCGCGCGCTCGACGTCCTCGTCGCCGACATCCTTGTGCGTGACCATGCGGATGCCGCCGCTGACGGCGAGGGCCAGGATGCCCTTCTCCCGCATCTTGTCGAGCATCGCGGCCACGGAGATCGCCGGGTGATCGAACCCGAAGATGATGATATCGGTCTCGACAGCCCCGGGATCGATCTTGACGCCCGGCAGTCCGCTGATCCCTTGGGCCAGCCTTTTCGCCCGGGCATGGTCGTCTTTGAGCCGGACGACCATCTCGGTCAGCGCGATGATGCCGGGGGCCGCCAGGACGCCGACCTGGCGCATGCCGCCGCCCAAGGCCTTCCTCAGCCGCCGGCCGAACTCGATCCGCTCGCGGCCCGCCGCGAGCATCGAGCCGACCGGGGCCGAGAGCCCCTTCGACAGGCAGAACTGCACGGAATCGACCTGGTCCGCGAACTGACGGACCGGGACGCCCGACGCGACGCTGGCGTTGAAGATCCGGGCCCCGTCGAGATGGACCTTCAGCCCGTTCTCGTCGGCGATCTTCCGGACGGCCTTGAAGTTCTCGAGCGGGATGACGGCCCCTCCCCAGTTGTTGTGGGTGTTCTCGAGACAGATGAGCGTCGTCTGCGGGGTATGGACGTTCGGCTTGCGGATGTTCGCGACGATGTCCTTCGGATCCATCGCGCCCCGCTCCGACCTCACCGGCCGAGGCGTCACCCCGGAGATGAAGGTCATGTGGGTCGATTCCATGTTGTAGATGTGGGAGCGCTCCTCGACGATGACCTCCTCGAGGGCGTTGGTCCACATCTTGACGGCGATGGAGTTGGCCATCGTCCCGGACGGGCAGAAGAGCGCCGCCTCCTTGCCCATCGTCTCGGCCGCGAGCCGCTCGAGCGTCAGGACGGTCGGATCGTCGCCGAGGACGTCGTCGCCGACCACGGCCTCGGCCATGGCCCTGCGCATCTTCTCCGTCGGCCTGGTGACCGTATCGCTGCGGAAATCGGAATAAAGAATGTTCATCTTCGTGCCTCCGGGATGCCCATTATATTTTAAAGCGGGGTCAATGTGCAGTCTCTTTGTTGTATTCAAGGAGGAACGCAGGGAGCGATGTCCTGGTCCGGCCGGGAAAAGGAGGCGTCTTCAAGCTTTCCCAGGAGGGAGAGGATGCCCTTCGAGCCGCTTCGCGGCCGACGGAAGAGCGGGCTTCCAGCCACGGAGCCGGGCATCGCAGAATGCAAAGGGCAACGCGCGAGCCGTTTACTAAGTTCGAGTTCTATGATAATAATAGTCGTCGAATTCCCTAGCGTGACCACAGCTGATGGCGAAAAAGCTTCTTTTTAACGCGGCCCTGTTCTCGCTCCTCTTCCTTATCCTTTTCTTCCTGAGCGCCGTCATCTTCTCCCAGGTCCTGCTCAAGAGCGAATTCGTCACCGTCCCCGATGTCACCGGAAAGACGGTCGCCCTGGCCCGGTCGGAGCTTCAGAAGAAGGACCTGACCCTAGCCCAGCGGGGCGTCGAGCCGAACGACCGCGTCGAGAAGGGCCTCATCGTCCGGCAGGACCCCGCCGCAGGATCGAAGATCCGGGTCACCAGGGTCGTCCAGGTCTTCACGAGCTCGGGCAGCGGGACGGTGACCGTTCCTGAGCTCGCGTCCAAAACCCTGGACGAGGCCTTGACCCTTCTCCAGGCCGGGGGCCTGACCAAGGGCAAGCTGACCCAGGTGCACACGCCCCGGCTCCCGGCGGGAAGGATCCTCGACCAGAGGCCCGCTCCGGGCACTCTCGTCGAGCGCGGCTTCCCCGTGGGGATCCTTCTTAGCCAGGGCGATCTCGACGACCGCTACGTCATGCCCGACCTCATCGGCATGCGGGCCGACAACGTCATCGGGCGACTGAACGGCTGGGGCTTCAAGGTCGCCGACATCCGCTACGTTTATTACCCGGGTGCCTCGGCGGGCCTCATCGTCAAGCAGGAACCGGCGAACGGCTACCGCGTCCAGAAACGCAACCGCATCTCGTTCGAGGTCAGCCGCTGATGGCCCTGATCGCCCCCTCGATCCTGTCGGCCGATTTCTCGAGGCTCGGCGACGCCGTCCGGCTGGCCGAGCAGGCCGGGGCCGACCTCATCCACGTCGACATCATGGACGGGCATTTCGTCCCGAATCTGACCCTCGGCCCCCAGCTCGTTTCGGCCATCCGCAGCGAGACGCGCCTGCCCATCGACGTCCACCTTATGGTCGAGAACCCTCGGGCGTTCGTGCCCCTCTTCCACGAGGCCGGGGCCGACTGGATCTCGCTCCACGTCGAGGCGACGGCCCACCTCCACAAGGATCTGACCTTGATCCGGTCGCTCGGACGCAAGGCCGGGGCGGCGCTCAATCCGGCGACCCCCATCGCCAGCCTCGAGGAAGTCCTGGACGAGCTCGATTACGTCCTGATCATGTCGGTCAATCCCGGATGGGGAGGCCAATCCTTCATCCCCTCCTGCCGGGACAAGATCCGCAAGCTCCGCGACTGGATCCGCGCCGAGCGCCGCGTCATCCCCATCGAAGTCGACGGCGGGATCAAGCTCGACAACGTCGCGGACATCATCCGCGACGGTATGGAGATCGTCGTCGCCGGTTCGGCGGTCTTCGACGCTCCCGATCCGGCCGCCGCCATCCGGGCCCTGAAAGACATCGCGAGGAAGACCGCATGAAGAACTCCGCTCCGAAAATGACGATCGCCGTCCTGATCCCCCTGCTCGTCGCCCTCGGGCTCCTGACGGGCTGCCACAAGAAAACCGTCGAGCTCACGCCCGACCTGGCCTCCTCCGACGAAGCCCTATACAAGCTGGGCGAACAGGCGCTCAAGAAGGACACGGAGAAGGCCCTTCTCTACCTCCGCCAGGTCATGGACTCGTTCCCCAAGAGCTTCTACGCCCAGCGGGCCAAGCTCCTCATCGCCGACGCCTACTTCAAGAAGGGCGACGAGAGCAACATGATCCTGGCCGCCGCCGAGTACCGGGAGTTCATCCGCGCCTATCCCTATTCGCCCTCGGCCGCCTACAGCCAGTACCAGATCGCCATGACCTTCTACAAGAAGATGCTGAAGCCCGGTCGGGACCCGTCCAAGACGATCCAGGCCCTGGCGGAATTCAAGAAGGTCATCGCCGATTACCCCGCCAGCGACCAGGCCAAGGCCGCCCAGGACAAGATCAAGGACTGCGAGGAGAGATTGGCCGGGCACAGCACCGAGATCGCCATCAGCTACTATGAGCGCCGGGCCTATCGGGCCTCTCTCGGCCGGCTGACCGAGGTCATGAACGCCTACCCGGCCTATTCCCGGCTGGACCAGGTCTATTTCTACATCGCCGACTGCTACTTCATGATGCGGCAGTTGGACCAGGCCGTTCCGTACTTCACCAAGGTCGTCACCGACTTCCCCGGGCGGAGCCTGGCCAAGACCGCGACGAAACGGCTGGCCGAGATCGAGAAGCTCAAGGCCGCGGCGAAAGACACCAAAGACAAGAAAAGCTGACCCCCGGGGGGTTTGGGGAGGTTCCTTCATGCGGGATCGAAACGGACGGGTTCGACGCATTCTCGGGCTCGGCGCGGCGTTCGTCCTGGCCGCCGGCGCTGCCGGAGCCGCGGAATCGAAGATCAAGACGTTCGCCGCGGGACTGAGCTATGATAATTTTTCGAGGACGGTCGTCTGGAAGGGGGACGCCGCTTCGGCCGTGATCCGGGCCAATACCGTCGCGGCCAGGGCCGATCTCGGTTTCCGCAAGGGCGTCGTGCTGAGCCTCAGCGCCGGACTGTCCCTGACCGATTTCGAGGGCTTGGCGTTCAACTCCCTTCCTATCACGCTCGAATTCGCCGGCCCGTCCATCTCCGGCCTGGTCCTGGGCGCCGAGGTCCTCGCGCCGCTCCTCAAATCCTCGGACTTTGAGATCAGCGGCACGGGACGGTTCGTCTATTCTCTTGGGATGTCCAAGACATGGCCGCTCGAGGATTTCGCCGTCGAGGGGAAAGCCAAAGGAAAGCCGGGCTGGATGGAGGCCTCCGTCGGCCCGCGGGTGTCCTATCTCTTCTTCGGCCGGGTCATCCCCTACCTCGAGGTCTGCGCCCGCTGGCTCAGGGCCGATTTCAAGATGACCGAGACCCTGGCCGACCTCGAAGGCACCGAGACGAAGATCGTCCGGGGCGACATCTCGTTCAGCGCCGCCCTGGGCGTGGACGGGGTGGTGACGGATTGGCTGACGGTCAAGGCCAAGGCGGGAGTCCTCCCCTACGTCGGCGGGGTGGACACGATGTTTTCCGTCGGGCTCCTGTACAAGTTCTAGCGCAAGGAGAGGACCATGACCAAGCCGTTCAAGAGACTTCCCAAGGCGGGCGCGGCGCTCCTCGTCATCCTTTGCGCCGCCCTCGGCACGAGCGACGGAAGCTGGCTGCGGCAGACGAGGAGGGTCGTCCGGCCGTCCCTGCGCCCGATCCTGGGGTTGCGCGTCGAGCGGCCTCCCGTCCGCCGCCGGCTCCCCCGCTATGCCGCCGATCGTGTCCTCGTCCGCTTCCGCCCTGGCGTTGACGAGACCTATGCCGAAGGCCTCCTCCGGTCCTACGGCTTTCCCTCGGTCCATCGCATCCCGCGGATCGGGGTCTTCAGCGTGGGCACCGCGGCGGGCGTATCGGTCGGGGAGACCTTGGCCATGCTCCGCCGCAACGGCGACATCGCGCTCGTCCGCCCCGACTACCGGGCCCGGCTGGCCGATGCCCCTAACGACACGTATTTCCTGAGCTACCAGTACAACCTCCGGAATATCGGGGGCCTTATCGATCTCGGCGGCGGCATCTCCTTCCAGACGACGGCCGGCGCCGACATCAAAGCGACGGGCGCCTGGGGCTCGGCCAAAGGCGATCCCCAGACCGTCATCGCTATCATCGACACCGGCGTGGATATGACCCACCCCGACCTCGTCGCCAAGCTCGTTTCCAGCGGACGCGATTTCGCCAACAACGACGACGACGCCACCGATGATTTCTGGCACGG
>Ga0326726_10006122_pt1 | contig 10842 bp, 8 predicted proteins | sample MHFenrmetagenome_2_FD_207603 | JGI IMG/M metagenome (GOLD analysis project Ga0326726, IMG submission 207603) | Lab enriched peat soil microbial communities from Michigan Hollow, Ithaca, NY, United States - MHF15MN | ecosystem: Environmental > Terrestrial > Soil > Wetlands > Peat | place: USA...
AAGGCCGTCGTAGATGAGCGGCGCCCACTGGTTCGTCTCGCCGCCGAAGAAGCCGTAGAACTTGTCGAAGCCCTGCCGCGTCGGCCAGCGGTCGAACGGTCCCGAGACACTGATTTCCCAGGAAGCGGTCTCATGCCACTTGCCGAAGGCGGCCGTGCTGTAGCCATTCAGGCGCAGCATCTCCGCCAGCGGGGCCGTCGAACTGGGAATCTGTCCGGTGTTGCCGGGCATCCCCGTCGCCATCTCGGTGATGAAACCCATGTTGACGGTGTGATGGTTGCGCCCGGACTTGAGCGCCGCCCGTGTCGGCGAACACAGTGCAGTGGTGTGGAAGTTGTTGTAGCGCAGGCCATTCCGGGCGAGCTTATCCAGCGCCGGCATGGATATGGGGCCGCCGAAACTGCTCGGCACTCCGAAACCCATGTCGTCGATCAGCACGATCACCACGTTTGGCGCTCCGGCCGGGGCCTTGACCTGGAACCGTGGCGGCACCTTCACTTTCCGGGCGTCCATCTCCTTGAACACCGGACGCTTGGGCTCGGCGATGGGCAGCACTGTGCGGTCGACCTTATCCGCGGCAGGCTGCGCTGCCTGCACCGCGGCCGTAAGCGACAGCGCGAGCGCCGAAGCGCTCAGCGCGAGCAGTTTTCGCAACAATCCGAATGACTGCATGAAGTCTCCCTGTGGCATCCCTGGGCTGCAGTCGCGAAGGCTAGTCGGCATTTCCTACAGTGACTTGATCAGGATCAATTCACCGCGCCCCGCCCCGCTCGACTCACCGCACCCCGCCCTGCTCGAATTGCGACAGTAACTGGCGCAATCCCTGGTCTTCGGGCGCGAGCTCGACGAGCTTGCGCGCATGCGCGAGCGCCTCCGGGCGCCTGCCCAGCGCGGCCTGGTATTGCGCAAGCGCAACCAGCACGTCGCGGTTCACTGGATTGCGCCGCAAGGCGGCTTCCAGGATCTTCAACGACTCCCGCGGCTTGCCGCGATCGTGCAGAGCGACTGCGTAGACGTACTGATAGCGCGTGTTCTCCGGCGCGAGGCGCGCCGCTTCACCGAGTGCTGCAAGCGCCGCGTCGTAGCGCTGGCGGCGCACGTGCAGCAGCCCAAGCGCATGATGCAGCTCGGCGCTGCGCGGCGCCCGCGCAAGCCCCGCGCGCAAGATCCGCTCGCCCTCCTCCTCGCGCCCCTGCGCGCGGAGCAGATCCGCGAGGTTGACATACGCCGGCGCGAAATCCGGCGCGAGCGCAATCGCGTCGCGATAGTGCTTTTCCGCTTCCGCGGGACTCCCCTGCCGTTGCGCCAGCAGGCCGAGGTTGAGCCGCGATTCGGGCCGCTCCGCGCTGGCTCGCTGCGCAGCCGCGTACTCTTCGACCGCGGCGGCGCGCGCTGCGCGCTGTGGCGCGCTCAACATCGCGTCCGGGACGTCTGCCAGCGCGAGGCCCGCCGCCATGCGCACTGCGCGCACCGGATCCTCGAGCAAAGGAGCCGCGATCCGCACGCGCGCCTCCGGTGGATAGCCTGCGACAGCGTCCGGGACCGCCATGCGCACGAGCCCGTCCGCCGAACGCGCCCCCGCCTCAATGACCGCATACGCTTCCCGGCTCACGTGCTGAGACAGCTCGCGCAATGCCGTGGCACGCGCAATGCCGGGCGCTGCGGGATCCGCGGCGAGCGTCGCGAGCATGCCTTCAGCCGCCGGATGGTTGCGGCGGCCCGCGTCCAGCGCTTCGGCGAACTTCTGCAACCCCTTGCGGGCCTTGCCGTGCGCGGCTTCGATGCGCTGCGCGGCCCATTGTGGCGATTTGTCGGCATGGCAGCCGTTACAGGCGTTCGGCGTGCCGAGCGTAGCCGTCAGGTCGGGACGCGGGACGCGGAAACTGTGGTCGCGGCGCGGGTCCACCACCATGTAGGTCGTGGCGGGCATGTGGCATGCCACGCAGCTCGCGCCCTTCGAATCCGCGGCGTGCAGGTGATGCGTGCTTGCAGCGAAGCGGTCTGCCGCGTGGCAGGTGAGGCAGACGGCATCCGGGCTCGCTGCGCGCAGCTTGCCGCCGTGCGGCTCGTGACAGTCGCTGCAGGTCACGCCTTGCGCGTGCATGCGGCTCTGCAGGAACGAGCCCCAGGTGTACACCTCGTCGCGCTGCTGGCCGTCGGCGTGGTACAGCGGCTCGGTCAGCAGGGACGGAACGTAGTAGTCGAGGAACGGCCTGCCAGCTTGGTAGCCCTCGGCAATTTGCGCGCGGCGCGAATGGCACTGCGCGCAGACCTCGATCTCGCGCACGCTGCCGCGCGGCAGGCTGCGCACGGCGCTGCCCGATTTCGCGTCGATCGCCCAGCGCGCGCCCCGGCGTTCGTCGAGCGCGACCGTAAGTCCCTTGGCGGAATCGGCGCCGCGTTCGCGCGCCCACTCGAGGTGCGCCGATCCCGGCCCGTGGCAAGCCTCGCAGCCGACCGAGATCTCGGTCCACGTCGTCCGGAACGCATCGGTCGCCGCGTCGTAATTCTTGCGCACGTCAATCGAGTGGCAGTCGGCGCACATGAAGTTCCAGTTCTGTTGCCGGCTCGTCCAGTGCAGCTCGTCGCGGTGTCCGATGCGCTCGCCCGGGTAGAGATGAAACCAGCGCTTGCGCGCCGTATCCCAGGCGATGCCGAGCGCCTGCAGGCGCCCCCGCGGCAACTCGATGAGGTATTGCTGCAGCGGCTCGATGCCGAAGGTGTACTTGATCTCGAAATCGGCAAGTTTGCCGTCCTCGCCGTCAGTGCGAACGAAGTACCTGCCGTCGCGCCTGAAGAAGCGAGACGTGATGCCGGCATGGCGGAACGAGGCATCGCCGAAGTCGCCGTGCACCGTCTGCTCGCTAGCATCCTGCATCGCGCGGGCGTGCTGCGAGCCCCGCCACGCCTCGGACTGCGCCGCATGGCAGTTTGCGCAGGCCGTGCTGCCCACGAATTGCACGGCAGCGGTCGATGCCGGGACTGCGGGCGGGGGGGCAGGCACGCGCGCGCGCCATGCAAGCCAGGCTCCCGCGAGGACAACTGCGACGAGCAAGGCTCCCAGCGTCGTGCGCCTCGCGTGCGACAGCTCCGTGGGCGCAGCTGGCTGCGCGCGCGCCTGGTCACTTCCGCTCGCGGCCCGCGCATCGGCCTTTTCCCGGCGCCTCGTCACAGCGCCCGATTCTACTCAGCGCCCAATGACCACGCGGCGTGTGGCCAAAGACTAGTAGAAATACTTCAGCGTCAAGCCCAAGGCGTTGATGCGCTCGGGCGTGGAGCGACTGTCGCTCTGATACGTGAGTGCGGGCTCGAGGCGCCACTTCAGGTTGAGCTGGATCTCCACGCCGACTTGATAGCGCTCCCGGATCCAGTCGTCATAGCGCGTGTCGTAGAAGGCCTCGGCGTTGACATACGGCACCACGCCGTGGCCCTCGTAACTGAGCGATTTCTCGACTTGCAGGCGCAAGCGGTAGCGGTTGGAGTCGACGTCGTTGACGTCGCGCGCGTCCCAGCGGAATCGGCCGACGTACTCCAGGCCGCCGGCAAGCGGCGGGGTGCGTGCCGTCAGCTCGAAGATGCCGCGCTGCTCGCGATAAGGGTTGGTATCTTCCACATCGCCCAGGCTGCGGCCATAGCGGTAGCCAATGCGCATCCACAAATAGCGGTTGCGCTGCCAGTCGCCCTCGGCAAGGTCCGGCCGGAACCTTGGCGTCAGCGTCACGTCGAAGTGCGCACCGGCTTGCATGTCCTGTCGTGACACGCCGCCGGACTGTCCCTGTGCCTGCTCCACGTGGCTGGCCGTCGCCATCAGGTACAGGCGCGTGCGATCGCTCAGCGGAACATACACGTCGAACTCCGGCCAGAACTGCTGGCTGGTGTCGGCCAAGGCCGGCAGGGCCATGCAGGCAAGCGCAACGGCGGCGACGAAGGCGCGCGCGCCGCCGCGCGGAAAATTCTGGCGGAGTGAGAGGGATTCGAACCCTCGATACGGGTTTAAGCCCGTATAACGCCTTAGCAGGGCGCCCCCTTCGGCCACTCGGGCATCACTCCGCTGCACTTCGTTCGCGAAGTGATTTTCGAGAGGCCTGCGGGGCACCAAGCGCCCCCAGATCTAGGAGCGCCTGCGGCGCTGGCCACTCGGGCATCACTCCACTGCCAAAGACTGCGACTGCCACAACACAAAGGCAGGCGAGATTTTACCCTTGATCGAGCTCAAAGACGTTGTGCAGACCGCGCACCGCAGGCTCTGCGCACTTCTCGTCCACCACCACCAAGGGCGTGATTTCATAGTTTGAAATTCTAGCCTGCATAGCCAAGGCCTCCCGCGAGACCCGTCGTGAGTTTGATCTAACTCAAACCCTACCCCCCGAGCCTACTTGATAGTGGCGGCGAAGGCGCAAGCAATCGAGACAGAGATCTGACAGATTCACCGCAAAGGGACGAGGCAATGGGGACATCGCGGCAGAGTTCAACGCGCGCCAGCGTCGGGAAATCGCGCATCGCGGGTCGATGGTCAATGGCGATTGGCATCGTCGGCTTGATCGCCGCGCTCGCCGCACCCGCCACGGCTCCCGCGGCCGACGCCCCCCGCCGGCCGAACATCGTCATCATCCTTGGCGACGACCTGGGCTTTGCCGACATCGGCGCGTTCGGCAGCGAGATCAGGACGCCGAACATCGACGCGCTGGCGAACAATGGCGTGCGCTTCACGAATTTCTATACGCACGCGAGCTGCTCGCCGACGCGATCGGTGCTGCTGAGCGGCGTCGACACGCACCTGAACGGCCTCGGTAGCATGGACGAATGGACCGCGCCCAACCAGCGGGGCCTGCCGGGCTACGAGGGCAATCTCAGCAAGCAGGTCGTCACGCTGCCACAGCTGCTCAGGAACGCCGGCTATCACACCTACATGGTCGGCAAGTGGCACCTGGGCAAGGCGCCCGACCTGATCCCGGCGGCGCGCGGCTTCGAGCGCGATTTCACGCTGCTCGACGGCGCGGGCAGCTACTGGGACATGACCAATTTCACCGCGGCGGCGCCGCAGTCGGTGTTCACCGAGGACGGGCGCTACCTGACGCGGCTGCCCAAGGATTACTACGCGACCAAGACCTACACCGACAAGCTGATCGGCTTCATCGACGCGCACCGCGGCGACGGCAAGCCCTTCTTCGCCTACGTGTCTCACCAGGCGCCGCACGATCCCTTCCACCTGCCGCGCGAGTGGCGCAACCGCCACGTCGGCGCGTACGACCAGGGCTGGGACGCCGTGCGCCAGGCGCGGCTCAAGCGCCAGGTCGAGCTCGGCATCATGCCCGCGGGCACGCAGCTCGCCGAGCGCATGTGGTTCATTCCGGATCCGACCCTGCTCGCGCCGGCGAGCCGGGCGATCCTCGGCAAGAAGATGGAGCTCTACGCCGGCATGGTGGAGAACATGGACTTCCACGTCGGCCGGCTCATCGACCACCTCAAGAAAATCGGCGAGTACGAGAACACGATCTTCATCGTGTTCGGCGACAACGGCGCCGAGGGCACCGACCTGTTCGCCATGATCGCGGGCACGCCGGGCTCGCGCGATTACCTCTTCGCGGCAAGCAAATGGTCGCAGACCCATCCCAACGCGTGGGGCGATCCGGGCTCCTACGTGGGCTACGGTCCGATGTGGGCGCAGGTGTCCATGACGCCTTTCAGCCAGTACAAGGGCTGGCTCGCCGAGGGCGGCATCCGCAACGCGCTCATCGTCAGCGGCCCCGCGGTCAAGCGTCCCAAGGGCAGCCTCAATCACGGCGTCCTGCACGTCGCGGACCTCATGCCGACGCTGCTCGAGATCGCCGGCGCCAGCTATCCGAAGACCCATGAGGGGCGCGAGCTGCCGCCACTCATGGGCAAATCCATGGGCCGGGTGCTGGCGGGCCAGGCGGAGACGACGCGCACGGACCAGGACTATCTCGCGTGGGAGCTCTTCGGCAATCGCGCAGTGCGGCAGGGCGAGTGGAAGCTGCGCTGGCAATACAAGCCGCTCGGCAAGGGAGCCTGGGAGCTGTTCAACCTCAAGGCCGATCCCGCCGAGCGCCACGACCTTGCCGCGGAACGCCCCGACAAGGTGAAGGCGCTGTCCGCCCTGTGGGACAGCTACGTGCGCGCCAACAACGTGGTGCTGCCGAGCCGCTCGATGTTCGAGACGCTGGAAGACCAGCTGCCGCCGCGCGTGCCGGACGACCCGGGATACCCGCCGCTCACGAGCAAGCGGCAGTTCGTGCCGCCCAAGGACATGATGGCCGATCCGAAGCCATGAGCAATGCCGAACCGGGAATCAACGGGAACAACGGGGATGTCATGAGAAACGACGGCCGTCCGATGGGACCTGCTGCCTGGCTGCGGTGGGTCGTCGCAATGATGCTTGCGATGGGTGCGCTCTGCCCGCCGCAGGCCCTGGCCCAGGTTCCGGCGCGCTTCTACTGGAAGACGCTGTCGGACGCCAATGCGGTGCCGCTCATCTACCAGTCGATGAGCGGCAACACGAATCCGTTCGACCCCTCTCACCGTGTGACGGCTGGCGCGAACTTCGACGCCACGCTGGCCATGGCGGGCTACGCGCACACATTCACGCTGCTCGAGCGCTCGGCCATGGCCGCGGTGATCCTGCCCATGGGGCGGATCTCCGGCGCGGTCAATGTGGCCGGCAGTTCGGTTACGCAGTCCGCGAGCGGCTTTGGCGACCCGATGCTCGAGTTCAACATCAACCTCCTCGGCCCGCGGGCGCAAAAGAACCTTCCCGACGCCTTGCGCTATGAGCCGGGGTTCTCGGTGGACTTTCTCGCCGACCTGGCGCTGCCCGTCGGCGAGTACAACAGCAGCCAGTCTCTGAACATCGGGCAGAACCGCTGGTACGGGCGCCTGGGCGCGCCGGTCATCTGGCAGCTCGGCCCGTGGGTGCCGGGCCGGCGCACGACCCTGGAATTCCTGCCCGCCGTGTGGCTTTTCGGACCCAACGACGACTACGTCGGGCAGACCTTGAAGACCGATCCGATGTTCCAGCTGGACGCGCACCTGACGCGCGACTTCACCGAGCGCGCCTGGGGATCGCTCGACTTGGCCTGGTACAGCGGCGGCCAATCGAGCATCAACGGCGTGGCGGGGAAGAAGCTCGACAACCTCGGCTTCGGGCTCACGCTCGGGTACCAGATCAACGACAACCTGAACCTCACCTTCGGCTACAAGTCGACGCTGAACGACAAGGCGCCGGACGACCTGCGCATGGACAGCTTCATGGTCACGCTCGTGTTTGGCTGGCACCCGCTTCTCGAGGGCGCGCGCCGGCTCCACGGCGAGAAGTAGCGCAATCGCCAACGCGCGCGTGGCCTGCCACTAGAACCGCGCGAAAGCGCGATCCGGCGCGGATCGCCGTCTCGGAAGGCAAATACTACTTTTGATCGAGCTCGAAGGCCTTGTGCAGCACGCGCACGGCGAGCTCGGCGTACTTCTCGTCCACCACCACCGAGATCTTGATCTCGGAAGTCGAGATCATCTGGATATTGATGCCCTCCTCGGCGAGGGTGCGGAACATCTGCGCGGCGATGCCGGCGTGCGAGCGCATGCCCATGCCCACCACCGAGACCTTCGCCATGCGGTCGTCGCCGGTCACCTCCCGGCACTTGATGTGCGGCTTGACCTGGTCCTTGAGGATCTTCATCGCCTGCGGCAGGTCGCCGCGGCTTACCGTGAATGACAGGTCGGTCATACCGTCGTGGCTCACGTTCTGCACGATGACGTCCACGTTGATGTTGGCGTCGGCGATCGGGCCGAGGATGGCGTAGGCGATGCCCGGCTTGTCGGGCACGGCGTGCACCGTGATCTTGGCCTCGTCGCGCTGCGCGGCGACGCCGGTGACGACTGCTTTTTCCATCGCCATGTGCGGGTCTTCCTCGAAAGTGATGAGCGTGCCGGCGCGCGCCTCCTGCTCGACCGGCAACATCGGGTCGGTGAGGCTGGAGAGCACGCGCGTCGGCACCTTGTACTTGCCGGCGAACTCGACCGAGCGGATCTGCAGCACCTTGGAGCCGGCGCTCGCCAGCTCCAGCATTTCCTCGAACGTGACGGAGTGCAGGCGGCGCGCATTCGGCTCGATGCGCGGGTCGGTGGTGTAGACGCCATCGACGTCGGTGTAGATCTGGCACTCGTCGGCCTTCAGCGCCGCCGCCAGCGCCACCGCCGAGGTGTCCGACCCGCCACGTCCGAGCGTGGTGACGTTGCCTTCGTCGTCTACACCCTGATAGCCGGCAACCACCACTACACGGCCCGCCGCGAGGTCCTTGCGAATGCGCGCGTCGTCGATCGACATGATGCGCGCCTTCGTGTACGCGCGATCGGTGAGCACTTTCACCTGCCAACCGGCGTAGCTGCGCGCGGGCACGCCGTTCTCGATCAGCGACATCGCCACCAGGCCCGCCGTTACCTGCTCGCCGGTGGCGGCGACGACATCCAGCTCGCGCGGCTCGGGCTGCGCCTGGATCTGCGCGGCGAGCGCGAGCAGCCGGTTGGTCTCGCCCGCCATCGCCGAGGGCACCACGACGATGTCGTGGCCCGCCCGGCGCCACTTCGCGACGCGCAGCGCGACGTTGCGGATGCGCTCCGCCGAGCCTACCGAGGTGCCGCCGAATTTCTGGACGATGAGCGCCATGGGGAAAAGGCTGCGATTCTAGCCGAAAAGCCCGACAATTCTTGGAGTTGCGTCTGGCGGAAGGGGAGGGATTCGAACCCCCGAGGGCCGCGAGGCCCTTCCGGTTTTCAAGACCGGCGCATTCGACCGCTCTGCCACCCTTCCGTAGCGCTCCGTATTGAATCGGGCCGGCTGCGGCCCCATTCTACCGTTCGCTGCGCGGCGAAACTTCACGCTTGTTTGGTAGTCTTAGGCTACACAAGGAAACAACCGGAGGATACAGATGCAACCCGAACTGAAACCCATCCCGGCAAACGACCGGGTCCTAGGCAGCGGCGGCCCGAGCTACGCGCCGGGGTCCGCGTTGCCCGGCGTGAGCGCGCAGACGGTCATGCGCAACACCCAGTTGCTGCTCGCGCTCACCATGGTGCCGACCGCAATCGGCGCGTATTTCGGCATGGCGACGGGCGGCATCATCCAGCACTACCCGGTCATCAGCTTCTTCGTGATGCTGGGCGCGACCATCGGTCTGCAGTTCGCAATCGTCGCGAACCGCAACAGCGGCCTGGGCGTGGTGTTCCTGCTGCTGCTGACGGGGCTGCTGGGCTGGTTCATCGGGCCGCTGCTCAACTACGCGCTCGCGCTGAAGAACGGCGCGCAGCTCGTCGGCTATGCCGCAGGCGGCACGGCGCTGGTGTTCTTCGGCATGGCGACCGTCGCCTCGGTCACGAAGCGGGATTTCAGCTTCATGGGCAAGTTCCTCTTCGTCGGCATGATCGCGCTGCTGATCGCGCTGGTGGCGAACATGTTCCTGCAGATCCCGGCGCTGGCGCTCACCATCTCGACGCTGGTGATCGTGGTGTTCTCGCTGTTCCTGCTGCACGACCTGTCGCGCATCGTGACGGGCGGCGAGACCAACTACATCATGGCTGCCACCGGCGTGTACATGAGCCTGTTCAATATCTTCGTCAACCTGCTGCAGATCCTGATGGCGCTGACGGGGGAACGCGAGTAGCCGGCGCAGGGTCCGCAGCACGTGAATAGCAAGGGCGCTTCAGGGCGCCCTTTTTTTCGCCCCGGGGGCGCAGCTGCCCGCATTTGGCTTGGTGCTAGACTGCCCGCGCCGTGGCTAGCCTACTCGAAGTCCGAGACCTAAGAACCACGTTCCAGACCGCCGCCGGGCTGGTGCGCGCGGTCGACGGCGTGTCCTGGAGCATCGAGCCGGGCGAGACGGTGGCGCTGGTCGGCGAATCAGGGTGCGGCAAGTCGGTCTCGGCACTCAGCGTGATGCGCCTGGTTTCCGAGCCGGCGGGCCGCATCGAGTCCGGCGAGATCCTGTACAAGGGGCGCGACCTCCTTCGCCTGAGCGAGGAGGAGATGCGCAGCGTGCGCGGGCGCGAGATCGCGATGATCTTCCAGGAGCCGATGACCTCGCTCAACCCCGTTCTCACTATCGGGCGACAGCTCACCGAGGGTCTCGAGATCCACATGGGCATGGACCCGGCGGCGGCGCAGGCGCGCGCCATCGAGCTGCTGGGCATGGTCGGCATCTCGGATCCGCAGCGGCGCCTCGCGCAGTATCCGCACCATTTCAGCGGCGGCATGCGCCAGCGCATGATGATCGCCATCGCGCTCGCCTGTAATCCCTCACTGATCCTCGCCGACGAGCCGACGACAGCGCTGGACGTCACCATCCAGGCGCAGATCCTCGAGCTGATGCGCGATTTGTCGCGGCGCCTCGGCGTGGCGATGCTGATCATCACCCACAACCTTGGCGTGGTCGCTCGCTATGCCGACCGCGTCAATGTGATGTACGCGGGACGCATCATCGAGCGGGCACCGGCAGGCGAGCTGTATGCCAACCCTCGCCACCCCTACACGCTCGGCTTGCTGCGTTCGGTGCCGCGCCTGGATGAACCGATGCGCGCGAGACTGGATCCGATCGAAGGGCAGCCGCCCGATCTCACGCGCCTGCCGCCCGGCTGCTCCTTCGCGCCGCGCTGCGCCTATCGCGTCGAGCGCTGCAGCAAGACGCCGGTCCTGGAGGCCTGCGGAGACGCCAAGCACATGTCGGCCTGTTGGCAATCCGGGCTGCTCGCGAAGAAGGTTGCGGCATGAGCGAGGTACTGCTCGAGGTCGACAACCTGGTCAAGCATTTCCACGTTCGTGGCCACGCCACGCCGGTG
>Ga0326726_10006123_pt1 | contig 10841 bp, 7 predicted proteins | sample MHFenrmetagenome_2_FD_207603 | JGI IMG/M metagenome (GOLD analysis project Ga0326726, IMG submission 207603) | Lab enriched peat soil microbial communities from Michigan Hollow, Ithaca, NY, United States - MHF15MN | ecosystem: Environmental > Terrestrial > Soil > Wetlands > Peat | place: USA...
GTGAATGTTCATGGATTTCTTCTAAACGGTGATAAGATAGTCTCTGAAACCTCTCTTAAGGCTTTTAGTGAAAATAAGGGTAACCTCGTTTTTGACCTTCCTTATCAGATATCAGATGGTGAGTACACGATAAAGATTGACATTCTTGCTAACAAGGGAAGTTTAGCGGGGACAGGTTCTGTTGCTGTTAAAAGATCTGCCTTAAAGAGTTACTTTTATCCGGAAAGTGAGGTTTCTGTTCGCGCTCTTGAAGAAATCCCTGTTAAAGAGGAACTTGGAGAAGTCAAGCCGACGATCCATGATAAATCCGTAGGCTATATGATCTTCTCTCGATCTCCCCTCGAATATGTTTTTCCTGGCAGTAAACCTAAAAAGTCCGAGATTATTGAGCATTTTATGATCAGAGTAGTTCGTAATGAATTTGAATCAATTACCTTTTCGCTTTATCCTCTTCAAAACTTGGGGACGGTAAAAATATCGGTAACCGATTTAAAGAGTTCTAAAGAGATCATCTCTAAGAACAAGATAAGGGTTGCTTGTGTTGAAATGGTTCAGGAGACCATTGGATTGCCAGAAGGAAAATTCCTAAATTTACCAACGCTAATCAGACCAGGCGATCAAGTCAATATTGAGGCAGGTAAGTGCCAAAGATTTTGGCTGACAATCAGAATAGACGATAACGTTTTGCCCGGAGTATATAAGGGTAGAATAACGATATCCCCTCAGCATGGATTAGAAACATCACTTCCTTTCGAAACAACAGTTTTGCCCATATCCCTTGAGGACATTCCGGGGATAGATTATTTCATGTTGATGACCTATGAGTTTACAGAGTTAACCATGCCCTGGAGGAAGGAAGAAAAAGAGAAAATCTATAAATCAGCTTGTAACATTCTGAAAGATTACCAAGAGCACGGGATGACCACTCTCTGTTTGCATTCACCTTTTGTACTCATCACAAAGGAAGACGGTACGCCTAACCTTGAGGACATCTTTGCTGCGTTAAGAGCGGCGAAGGAAATGGGTTTTAGAAGGCGAATTATATGGTATATGGGACATCTCATTCAAACATCTAAGCCTAAACATCCAGGGAGCATCATGAGTTTTGATAAGGGGATTCATTTGTTGCGGCTAAAATATATCGTGGAAACCGTATCTCAGTATGCGAAGGAGCATGGTTGTCCTGAGGTTATTTTTTTACCGATTGATGAACCGGGCGATTCGTATCAGGACTTTCAACATAAGCGTCAGGCTATCACTCCTGTTTTGCTCAAAGTAATAACAGACTCAGGTGCCCACAATATGCTTACGAGCGGTGACTATAAACAATTTAGACCAGTTGATTATTTATGCTCTGGCAAAATGAATAAAGAAGATTTAGATGAGGCACATAAAAGCGGTTCTGTTTACTGGTTACATAATAACGATGTGACTACAAAATGCCTCAATCCAGCTTATGCCAGATATATTTATGGCTATTATACTTGGATGAATCATATAGACGGAATGTCATCCTGGACATTCCAAAATACTCAGAATGCAAGGGGACTACCGAGAGGGACTGATGGTCCTGGTAACGATATCTATCTTGCGTATCCAGATCCGAACGGCCCCATTCCTACTCTCAAATGGGAGGCAATTAGGGAAGGGATAGATGATCATAAGCTTCTATACCAATTGGTGAAACGGATAAAAAAGCTGGAAGAAAAAGGAATCGATACTTCCAAATATAAGGAATTTCTTTTGAGAATTGAGAAAAAAGAGGGGACACCTGACTGCCAAGAAAGATTTGATAACGAGTGGGATCCAGCATTTTTCGAAAAAAGCAGGGATCGTTTAATCTTGATGATTTTAGATGCAGAGGCAAAGATAAATTAATCGAGAGATAAAAAAATGAAGTAAATTGTCTTAAGAGTAACCAAGCTGATTTGCCAATTGACGTATAGGGGAGAATCGGAAATCAAAGCATAAAGCAATTTCTTCAGAAATATTTCTCGTAGGATTAGAAATGCATTTAGAAAGGCCAACCTTTGATAATCAGTTTAAAAAATGGGGCCTACCCAAGTGGTAAGGGAACGGATTGCAACTCCGTTTTGTCTGGTTCAACTCCAGGGGCCGCCCCCCAAAAACCATAACCGGAACTGATGCATGATCAGTTTTATAGCCAAAAGCAGTCCGAAATGTGAACAAATTTCGATCGGGTCCATACTTAAGAGGAGAAAGCAATGTATCGAGTGGCTGAGAACATGGTCGATTTAGTGGGTTATACTCCCATGGTAAGAATCAACCATATTGTCCCAAACAAAAAGGTGAAGGTCTATGCAAAGCTGGAGCGGTATAACCCAGCAGGTTCCGTCAAAGACCGGATAGCAAAATATATGATTGAGTATGGAGAGAAGGAAGGTTTCCTCACAAAAGACAAGATCGTCATTGAGCCTACCAGTGGAAATACAGGGATTTCCTTGGCTATGGTCTGCGCTGTCAAAGGCTATCGATTGGAATTAGTCATGCCGGAGACCATGAGTATGGAGAGAAGAAAAATCCTCACTGCCTATGGAGCGAAGATTGTTTTAAGTGAGGGTTCCCAGGGAATGGATGGGGCGATTGATTTGGCCAAGGAGATCGCTCAGGATGCAAGATATTACATGCCATACCAGTTTAAGAATAAATATAATGTGTTCAGCCATTATGAGACCACAGGCGAAGAGATCTGGAGGGCGACCAAAGGAAAAGTAAGGGTGTTTGTCGGAGGATTGGGAACCACAGGAACACTTATGGGGGTTTCAAAACGATTAAAGGAAAACAACCCTGATATCAAAATCGTCGGTGTGGAGCCCTATCCCAACTCAAAAATTCAAGGGCTGAAGAACCTCACTTCTCAATATGTGCCCGAGATCTATGATCCGAGCCGATTGGATGAAAAGATCAATGTGGCGGATGAAGATGCATTTGAAATGGCAAGAGCCCTCACCGTACGAGAAGGGATTTTCTGTGGAATCAGTTCTGGTGCAGCGATGTGGGGAGCCCTACAAAAGGCGGTGGAGCTGGATCACGGAGTGATTGTGACTCTCTTCCCGGATGGTGGAGAGAAATATGTGAGTACCCCTCTCTACGAACCCAGCAAATGCTTCGAATGTTTAAAGAAGCATCGAATTCCTACCTGCATGACAGAGGAATACATCACTGCTTTGGAATGTCTGGTAAAGAACGGTGATGGGTCGGGGAAAAGTTAAGGATTCCTGTGTTGAGCAAAGTCTTGAAAAAGCATTTAAAATGGCAAACCTTTGACAATCAGTCTAAGATGGCGGCCTACCCAAGTGTTAAGGGAGCGGATTGCAACTCCGTTTTTTCCTGGTTCAACTCCAGGGGCCGCCTCCATATTTTTCGAGTGTAGGAATAGACTCCTTGATAAAACTAATTCAGTAAAGTGAGTAGATTAAGGTTGTCATAGTCACATTTTCAATAAGAAGGCTCTTATTTTAGCATACAAGGGGATTTGAATGCTCATAGGTTCTGTTCTGGAAGCAGTGGGAAATGTGCCTCTAATTCAATTGAAGAAAATGTCTTCTGGAAATGTTTTTGCCAAAGCTGAATTCCTGAATCCCGGCGGAAGTATAAAGGACCGAGTGGCCAAGCATATCATTGAATCGGCAGAAAAAGTAGGGAAACTCAAACCTGAAATGGTTATTATAGAAGCGACTTCTGGGAATACGGGAATTGGATTAAGTTTATTAGGCGTGCAAAAGGGGTATCGGGTCATCTGTGTGATGCCAGAGAATATGAGTGAAGAACGAAAAAAAATCATTCAGGCCTTAGGGGGAGAGATCATTTTTAGCCCTGCTGAAGAAAGTTTATTGGGAAGTTTAAGAAAAATGAGAGACGTTATTCAAGCCGAGCCTGAGAAATATTTTATGGTCAATCAGTTTAGCAATCCTTATAACCCAGAGGTTCATTATCAGCAGACAGGCCCAGAAATCTGGCGTGATACAAATGGTGAGATAAACATATTTCTGGCAGGAGTAGGTAGCGGAGGGACGCTTCAAGGGATAGGGAAGTTTTTGAAAGAAAAGAAACGCAATATCAAAATCGTTGCCGTTGAACCCCAAAACAGCGCTGCCCTGTTGGGAAGAGAACCAGGGCTTCACCATATTCAGGGCATCGGCGATGGGTTTGTGCCGGCTGTCTTAGATGTAAACCTTGTGGATATGGTATTTACTGTTTCCGACGAGGATGCCATTGAAACCACTCGCAGACTTTCCCGTGAAGAAGGGTTATTGGTGGGGACCTCTTCGGGTGCAAATGTTTTTGCAGCTCTCCACGTGGATAATGGTCGAAATAAAGTGGTGACTATACTGCCTGATAGGGCAGAAAGGTACTTTAGTACCGCCCTTCTATAACAATGAATAGAGTTTTGATTAAATTTCCTTAAAGAGATAAGGAGGTCATCCAATGAAGGTTGCATTAATCAGCTGCTGGCGTAAAAGATACTATGGTTACTACGCCCAAGAATTGAGGAGAGCCCTGGAGGCAAATACTGGGTCAGAAGTGAGGGTTGTTACATCGAACTGTGGATGCAACGCCCCGTGGTATTTGTCGAAGGAAGATCTTATCGATCAACGCTGCCAGTACTTCAACATGCCTGTCATCGTTAACTATGCAGCAAGAGCAAAATGGAAATATCATTGCCGTACGCTTGCCAAGAAGGGAGTATCCTATCTGAGAGGGCTGAGGTTTCACAGGAAAACTAAAGGCATGGATATAATACACTTTCAACAGGTATTGAATGGTTTTGGCTTTATGTCAGCGTTCCATTTTTTGAAATATGTTTCAAATCACTCGGGGGTCGTTGTTACTTTGCATGAGATAGATTCACTTCAAAATGAATTTCCGGAGCTTAATAAAATATATAACAAGGCAGATAAAGTTATTGTCCATTTCGACGATGTGAAAAAATATTTAATTGCCCGTGGAGTTGATGAACATAGAATAGAGGTAATTAATAATGGTGTTGAAATTCCTCCTCTTTCTAATTATGAAAGACAAGGAATAATCTTCCACGGCGGATCTCATCTGCACTCTGGGAAGGGTTTAGAAGATTTATTTCTTGGTTTAAGGATATTGAAGGATAGGAAGATAAATTTGGGGGTTAGAATATATGGCCACTACAGCGAAGAGGATCAAGAGAAGGCTGCTAAAATAGCAAAAGATATGGGAGTGGATGAGCTGATAAGTTGGCTTAAAATCAGTGGCGCGGAATTTAACGGGATAGACGAGGTTAATGAGGAATATCAAAAAAGTATGGTTGCTGTAATTCCTTACACTAAAGGCACTGCGGGGTTTCAAACAGCCATCGCAATGGCAAACGGCTTGCCAATTATTGCGACTAAGAAGGCTGGGGTAGCTGATCATTTAGGAGAAGATGGAATCTATATTCATGAAAATTCACCAAAGGAGATTGCTGAGGCGTTAGAAAAACTTATAAACGATGCGGCACTTAGAAAAGAATTGGGCCAACGAGGTAGGGAAAGAGCGAAACAATTTTTGAGTTGGGACGTAATCGGGGAGAAGACTTGTAGGCTCTATAAGGGTTTACTTGCCAGAAATTAGAGCAAAAAATGGAGGATATTAAAAATAAGATAGCGATCGTTACAGGGGGTAACAAAGGGATTGGAAAGGCGATAGCTTTTTTACTTGCGAAGAGGGGTGCGTCCGTAACGATTTGTGGGAGAAGCGCAGAGTCGTTGGACACAACTTGTAAAGAAATACGGGATGGTGGCGGAGTTTGTTCGTCCGTGACGGCCGATGTCACAGATGAAAATCAAGTAAGCTCAATGGTGCGCAAAACTTTGTGCGACTTTGGCAGAATTGACATCTTAATCAATAACGCCGGGGTTGGTATTCTTAAGCCGATCTGGGAATGTAGTTCAGCTGATTGGGATTATGTTATGGATACAAATCTGAAGGGATATTTTTTATGCTCCAAAGCCGTCATACCTATTATGAAGAAACAGAACGAGGGGTATATCTTGAACATTGCTTCAGGAGCGGGACGGGAAGGAATTGAGAATCTGTCTATATATTGCGCTTCTAAATTTGGGACAATTGGATTGAGTGAGTCTATGAAAAAGGATTTGTGGAAATTCGGCATCCAAGTTGATTATGTCTGCCCCGGATATGTTAAGACAAATTTCTTTAAAGATTTTCCACCAGATTATCAGCAAATGCATAACGGTGTAGAACCATCGGTAGTTGCGGAGGAAGTCCTAAGGAGAATTACCCACAGGAAGAGAACAAAAACATTTGTTTTCAATCACTTGAGGCGTTGGTTGAATTTAAAGAACGTGATCGGTCTGGGGATAAGTAGTGATTATTAAAAAAGCTTTTAATGTAGTCTGTTTAGAAAGCAAAGCATGAGACAGAAAATTGTATTGATTCTAAGCGTCGTACTTGTTTGGTTCATATTAGGCTTCCAATCGGAAAACCTTGAGAAAAATAATGATGACAAGAATGACATTATATTGAAAGCCGGGGGTTCTGTCTCCATAGAGAATATTTACAAAACGGTTGAGGAACTACAAAAATTTGAAACGAGATATTCTTGCGAAAAACAGGATGAAGTTGCAAATTACCTCTTCAAGGAATTCAAGGAGTATGACATTCCAGTCGAATTCGATGAGTACTATTTTAGGGGTGAAAAATGGAAGAATGTCGTAGCAACAATCCATGGGAAAAGGAAGCCTGAGGACATTTATATGGTTATAGCCCATTTTGATTCGATTTCTAAAAAACCAGAAATAAGTGCCCCAGGTGCAGATGATAATGCAAGCGGCACTGCAGCTGTTCTGGAAATTGCAAGAATACTAAAGGATGTGCAATTGGACAGTTCTATCCAATTTGGGATATTTTCAAATGAAGAACAAGACGGGCTGGGTAGTAAGCATTTTGCTAAAAAGGCACGCAGACAGGGATTACATATTAAAGGGTGTATAAATTTAGATGTTATTGGCTATAATGGTGCCATGATGAGCCCCTCAGGCGAAGCTTCAAAAAGAATGGATTTGGTCGGTATTGCAAAGCTAAAATTCAGAACGGCAAGAAATCAGATCCTTGAATACTTACACCCCAATGGAATTGTGATAATTGCGGGAAGGCCCGAAAACGAAGGCCTCGTAAAAGTTACCTCCTCGTTTTTTAATAAATATTCAAATATCGGTATTAAAGAAATAGTAGGGAAGGACTGCGGTTGAGGGGATGAAGGATCCTTCTGGGATGAGGGATACGATGCAATTTACATCAATTCTTATTACAAGAATCCTTACCACCATTCAACTGAAGACAAAATACAATACATCGATTTTCGGTTGATGAAAGAGGTCACTAAGGGAGTGTTGGCCACACTTATAAAGCTTGCCCAGCCGGTAAATTAGAGGATGTGGCAAATGTTTGTGAACTTGGGTAGAGATATGGGAGAAAAAATATCCACGAGAGTTGCCTTACGTGACCTTAAGAATATTTCAGTTGAAATAATCGACAATGTTGATAAATGGGAAGGACTGAAACCGCAGTGGGATAGCCTAGTGGCACAAAGTCTCTCTCCGAGCATATTTTTGACCTATGAATTCCTGTCTTCGGCATGGAAGGCACTGAGTCATAAAAGTATATTGCATATCCTCCTGATAAAGTTTGGCAAGGATCCGCTTGGCATCGTACCTCTAAAAATCAGTCAAAGAAAAGTTTACGGAATCCCGACAAAAACTATTGAGCCAATCGCAACAGATATCGCGGAAAAGGATTTCTTTGTAGTCCTAAAGAATGAATCTCTTTTTTATGAAGCTTTTGCAAATTATCTGTCCCAAAACACACACCTTTGGAATAAACTTAGTTTTTTTCAATTGCAGAGCGATCATCCATTCCTTGAGGCATTCAGAAATACTTTTTCGCGGTGCAGGGATGTAATTTTTGAAGAGAGAGAGAACTTGGTTCATCCCTGTATTGATATCTCGAATCATTGGGAAGAATATTTCCGTAATCTTAAACCCAAATTTAGCCGAAAGCTTTGCAACAGTGTACAAGACCTCTGCGCGGAAGGAAACCTTACGGTAGTAAAGTTCAATGATCCGGATAAGATCGATAAATATCTGGAGTTGTATGTTGGACTTGAAGAGCGGAGTTGGAAAGCCCCGATGAAATCGGGAATTACCCGCACCGAGGACTTTTTCAAGGTGCACAAGTTGATGCTTAAAGCATGTGCTGAGAAGAGCTGGGTAGATTTAACGTTCTTGTTAATGGGCTCTCAAGTGATCGCGGGTGGCATCGACGTTATTTATGACGAAGACTTTGTCTATCTACAAACGGTTTACGATGAGACCGCATCCCGGTATAATCCCGGAACAGTATTGATGACGATTAACGTATGGCGTGCTTTTGAAAAGGGACTAAAGAGGCTCCATTTTATGGGAGATTATGCGGAATACAAACGCAATTGGGCTAACTACGAGTGGCAGAGTTACAACATCAGTGTGCGGGAGAGATTAAGCGGTGAAGGATTAGCCTACTATGGCTCCAAATGGTTAAAGCATCCCGTACTACGCGTAAATAAGAAACTTTGGAAATGGCGACGGAAAATGTTGCGGATACCTGAGTTGGGTCCACTCACAATGAATGATGAAGGGGTCGAGAGGGAAAACGTCATCCTAAATAATGATGATATAAAAAGGATATTCCTTCTAACGGATGGGCAAAGGAGACACCCTGAGGAAGAATCAGTAGTTTGTCTGCTACCGACCGATGAGGTCAAAAGATTAGTAGCCGAGCGCTGCAGTGCTCGGGAGAAGCATGAATGGAGCCGCGCTGATGAGATTAGAGATTATCTTACGCAAAGGGGCATAGTGATTAATGATAGTCCGCAAGGGACTATTTGGAAGTACTCAGCAATGCAAACGGACTCGCCTGGTGGTATTGAAAAGATGGGTCGCTGAAGGAAAATCTTTATTTGGCGTTTCAATGTTTGAAAAAGCAACAATGGGACCAAGGGTTCAACCAAACTCCATATAATTCAACGAGATTCCAAGGTATAAAGGCCTATTAACACTCCTTTTAAGCTAGCACACATTAAGATATACTAAAAATTCCGCTTACTAGTTCACAACACTTTCCCATATTTCCTTCATCAATAGATGTACTAGAAAACCTGGGAAACGCCAGGCTTTCCTAAGAAGAGTTATCCCCAATATTCGTAGAAAGAAGTACCATGGATCTTACGATCAAACTGCTGGAATATAACGAACTGACTGACCAACACGTCAAACGCTGGTCTGAACTGGAAGAGCGATCTATTGAGCAGAATGCATATCTTTCGCCCTATTTTATATTACCGGCTCTCAAACATTTTCCTCCCCGCGGGAAACCAATTATCGTGTTTATTGAAAGGGGTAAAGACACTGAGAGTGAATTATTGGGAGTCGGGGTGTTCGAATGTTCTCCCAGGACAATTCGACTCCCCGTACGTCATTTAAAAGCCTATAGGTCTCCCCACACTTATCTTACAGGGTTAATGATTGACAAGGAGCATTTTAGGGAAACGACCAATGCCTTTTTCTCCTTTTTTCATGACTCACGGGCAGACTGGTGCGGGGTTGAGCTTGTGAATAGAATGAAAGATACTGAACTGGCATACCAGTTTGACATTGCAGCATCTCAGTTTGACATGTGTTGGTTCGAATACTCCAGTCAGCGACGTCCAATACTCTTACCGGAAAGAAGCGGCGACGCCAATTTGAAAACTGTTTTGTCGAGTAAAAGAAGAAAAACATTACGTCAAAACCTAAGACGTTTAAATGAACTCGGAAAAGTAGAATGGCGTGTTGCTGTAGGTCAGGAGATTAAACCAGCATGTATTGATACCTTTTTGCAGCTTGAGCATATGGGCTGGAAAAAGGAAAGCGGCTCTTCTCTCCTTTCTCACGCCAATCATGAGGCTTTTTTCCGCGAAATGATGAATGGATTTGCCCAAGCCGGCAGGGCTTTCTTTATGGAGCTCTCGATGAACGGTAAAGTCATTTCATCCACGAGCAATTTAATTTCAGGGTGCGCAGGATTTGGTTTTAAAATTGGGTGGGATGAGGCATTTTCAAAGTTAGGACCCGGAACTCTGAATGAAGTGGAGTTCATGAAGTATTTTCCTGAATTGCTACCCAATATTAAATACGTGGACAGCGGAGCAGAAGATGGTTCATATATTGCAGAACTTTGGCCAGACCACGTTTCCCTGGTATCGGGGTTTTATGTGTCAAATCCAACAATGAAACCGCTACTCCGGGGAATAAACTTCATACGGAAGGGAAAGCGTCGTTTTAGAAATCTATCAAAGTCCTCAAAACCATAATGATCAGAAAGTTTCTCAAACAAGAGAATCTAATGCTCATGGAATAAACTCTTTTTATCTCGATTTATTTTAGATATTCCGCAATCAAAGCTACCATAAGGGCAAGGATGGATGATTTCCAGGTCTTGAAGGGGGCCTTGGGGTCGGATGCTGACATGAAAGTGAAGAAGGGAATATTACTATTAACCGATAGTTTTGGCAGGGTAGGGGGAGCTGAGCGAAATATCACCCAGCTCATGACCGGTATTGACAAGGGTAAATTTGAGCTGTATATAGCGTGCTTTATGTCCGGTGGGCTTGTGGAAAGCATGAGAAATCAAGGTTATTCAATTATCGATCTCGACAGAGCAGGCATTTATACGATTTCTGGCTTGAGGAACCTCGGCTTTTTAAGGAAATTCGTGAGTGAAAACAAAATATCCCTCATCATAACGTATCACGAAAGCTCTGACTTCTA
>Ga0326726_10006124_pt1 | contig 10841 bp, 8 predicted proteins | sample MHFenrmetagenome_2_FD_207603 | JGI IMG/M metagenome (GOLD analysis project Ga0326726, IMG submission 207603) | Lab enriched peat soil microbial communities from Michigan Hollow, Ithaca, NY, United States - MHF15MN | ecosystem: Environmental > Terrestrial > Soil > Wetlands > Peat | place: USA...
CGTCATCGGCGTGGGCGGTACGTTCACGATCCGCACGCAGCCGGTTGCAGGGCTGATGGGCTCCGAGTTGGCGCGGCTGCACGAGCAGGGTGTCGGCTACGGCGCGCTGGACGCATTGCAGGGTCAGTTCCTGGCCCAATTCATCGAAACCGAGCGCTTGCGCTACATGAACCTCGGGAAAGGGCCATTCAAATAAGGCCTGCCGTGCGTCATCGCACGCTCGGCTCATCAGCTCGAAGGGCCACCGCATGCTGTGCGTACTGAGGCGGCCCTGCGCGTACGACCGGGCGTTTCGCCTGCCGCACTAAAGATCGAAGCGATCGGTAACCGCTCCCACGCTGGCGGTGGAGACGAGCCTGATGTACTTGGCCATCAGCCCTCGCGTATAGCGGGGCGCTGGCTGTTTCCATTGAGCACGGCGCCGCGCCAGTTCTTCGTCCGACACATGTAACTGAAGGAGCCGCTTATCGGCGTCAATGGTGATCGAGTCACCCTCCTTCACCAGCGCGATGGGACCGCCAACGTATGCCTCGGGCGCAACGTGGCCCACCACCATCCCCCAGGTGCCGCCCGAGAAGCGTCCGTCGGTGATCAGGCCAACCGACTCTCCCAGCCCTTGGCCGATGAGCGCAGCGGTCGGCGCGAGCATTTCCTGCATGCCCGGCCCGCCCTTGGGCCCCTCGTACCGGATCACGATTACGTCCCCGGGCTTGATCCTCTTGGCGAGGATCGCCTCCAGCGTCTCGGGCTCCGAGTCGAACACCCGTGCCGGACCGGTAATCGAGTGGCTCTTCAGGCCGGTGATCTTGGCCACGCAGCCCTCGGGCGCCAGGTTGCCGCGCACGATCGCCAGATGGCCCTGCGGATATAGCGGCTTGTCCCATTGCCGGATCACGTCCTGGTCCTGGCGCGGGTTGTCTGGCACGGTCTCGAGCTCCTGCGCCAGAGTCTTGCCGGTGATGGTCACGCAATCCCCGTGTAGCAGGCCATGTTTAAGCAGCATCTTGAGCACCTGCGGCACGCCGCCTGCCCGGTGGAAGTCCACCGCCACGTAGCGGCCCGAGGGCTTGAGCTCGCACAGCACGGGGACTTTCTGGCGAATGCGCTCGAAGTCGTCGATGCTCCACTGCACTTCGGCCGCGGCGGCGATCGCAAGGTAGTGCAGCACGGCGTTGGTGGAGCCTCCGGTGGCCATGACGAGCGATATCGCGTTCTCGATCGACTTGCGCGTGATGATGTCGCGGGGGCGGATGTTGTTGTGGATGGCGTTGACCAGCACCTTGGCCGAGGCCGCAGCCGACTCGGCCTTCTCAGCGTCAGGCGAGGCCATCTGAGACGAGCCCAGCAGGCTCATCCCGAGCGCCTCGAAGGACGAGGACATCGTGTTGGCGGTGTACATCCCCCCGCACGCCCCCACGCTCGGGCAGGCGTTCTTCTCGATGCCGTCCAAGTCTTCCTTCGACATCTTCCCAGCCGTGAAGGACCCGACCGCCTCAAACGGGCTCACGATCGTGAGCGCCTGCCCTTTCCAGTGTCCCGGCTTGATGGTACCGGCATACACGAAGATCGCTGGTACGTTCATGCGCGCCATCGCCATCATCGCTCCGGGCATGTTCTTATCGCATCCACCCACGGCCAGCACGCCGTCCATCATCTGGCCGTTGACCGACGTCTCGATGCTGTCGGCGATGACCTCGCGCGACACCAGCGAATACTTCATGCCCTCGGTGCCCATGCCGATGCCGTCGGTGACCGTGGGAGTGCCGAATACCTGTGGCATCGCTCCCGCCTGCTTGAGGGCAGCCATGGCTCGATCCACCAGCGGCTGGATACCGGCATTGCACGGATTCATGTTGGAATGACCGTTAGCCACACCAACGATGGGCTTCTCGAAGTCGGCGTCGCTGAACCCGACCGCGCGCAGCATGGCGCGGTTGGGAGAGCGAGCCACGCCCTGGGTGATTTGTCTCGAGCGCCAATTGCCAGCCATGGTTGTTCTCCTCAAGTGTTCCCCGAAGTTGAAGCGGCGGTCCCGCGGTCGCGGACAGCGGCCCGAGCCGGATGGTGCATTGTCACGCAGTCTGCGCGCGCTCAGTACACCTGCCTACAATATTATCCGTGACCCTGTACTTGGCCGACGAGGCCGCAACCTTGGAACTCGGCGCGCGTCTTGCAACGGTGCTGCGGGCCGGTTTGGTGGTATCCCTGAGTGGCCAACTAGGCGTTGGCAAGACGACTGTTGTGCGGGGTTGCCTGCGGGCGCTCGGATACCGGGGACGCGTAAAGAGCCCGACCTTCGCGTTGGTTGAAGTTTACAAAGTTTCCAGATTATACTTGCATCACTTTGATTTCTATCGTTTCGAAGATCCGCGCGAGTGGATGGATGCAGGCTTTCGCGACATGTTCGATGGGGATAATGTATGCCTCGTGGAATGGCCCGAGAAGGCAGGGGACAGTCTCCCTCCGGCCGACTTGGCGATTCGGCTGGAGCATGCGGGAGCGGGACGGCAAGCCGACATCACCGCGCACACCGAAACAGGAAGGCAGTGTCTACGGCAAATGAGCATCTAGGGCACCGACGGCGTTTTGACTCATCGCCGCCTGGCTGGGGTCGGCCGCGTTTGCGATCCGGGGCCTGGAGGCTCGTTGTCCTGGCCCTACTTTGCCTGCTGCCGGCGCCCGCTCAGGCCGACGTCGCGCTCTCCGATGTGCGCGTCTGGCCGGCACCGGAGTACACCCGAATTACGATCGAATCCGACAAGCCGATCGAGTACACCGTGTTTACTATGAAGGGCCCCGAGCGACTGGTTCTCGACCTCGAGGGCGTGGCGTTAGACGCTAGGCTCGAAGGGCTGCCGGTTCGCATCGGTGCAGATGACCCGTACGTCGCCCAGGCGCGCGTGGCGCGCAACCGTCCCGGCGTCGTACGCGTGGTGCTCGAGCTGCGCGGCGAAATCAAGCCGCAAGCATTCTCGCTCCAGCCGGTCGGGAGCTACGCGTACAGGCTGGTGGTGGACATCTACCCCGCGCATCCGGTGGACCCGATCCTCGCCCTGCTGCAGCAGATCGACAAAGACAAGCCTGTGGGAACGGCGCAGCGGGGCGCCGCGCCGCCCAGCGACACGCAGCAAGATGCGGACGGCGCCGCGCTCTCGGTTGCCGCGGGACAGGCTGCTGTCGACGGCAAAGTGCGGCACCAGGCCGACGCGGAGCGAGCCAAGCCACCCGAGAAGCAGAGCCGCGGGCCCAAAGGCAAGTCCAAGCCCGCCGTCATGCGCATGGTGACGATCGCCGTCGACGCGGGTCACGGCGGGGAAGATCCCGGGGCGCGAGGTCGGAACGGGACCTATGAGAAGGACGTGACGCTGGCCATTGCCCGAAGGCTCAAGGCGCTGATCGATGCTGAGCCCGATATGCGCGGTGTGCTGGTGCGGGACGGAGACTACTTCGTCGAGCTGAAAGAGCGAGTCAACAAGGCACGCAAGATGCGGGCGGATCTGTTCGTCTCGATCCATGCCGACGCCTATGTCAAGCCCCACGCCCGCGGCTCATCCGTATTTGCCTTATCAGAGCGCGGCGCGACCTCAGTGGCGGCGCGCTGGCTGGCAAACAAGGAAAACGAGGCCGACCTGATCGGCGGCGTCAACCTAGATGTGCCCGATCCCTACGTCAAGCAGGTGCTGCTGGACCTGTCCCAGACAGCCACCATCAACGACAGCATCCAGCTCGGACGGGCGGTGCTCGCTGAGATCGGGGACGTCAACACCTTGCATAAGGTGCGGGTGGAGCAGGCCGGGTTTGCTGTGCTGAAGGCCCCTGACATTCCGTCCATCCTGGTGGAGACCGCTTTCATCAGCAATCCGAGCGAGGAAACCCGCTTGTCGAGGCCCGAGTATCAGCAGCAGCTCGCCGCCGCGATGCTGCAGGGCATTCGCAAGTACTTCGCCCAAAACCCGCCATTGACCCGCGACAAGGTCGCGGTGAACCGGTGAGGCGTCCCTGGGCGAAATCCGAGCGGAACGTCCGACCGGCACGCCCGTCTGACGCTCTTGACCATGCCCTCAGGTGCCTGTTGCGCCCGGCCGCTTGTCGTTCTAGGATGAACGCAACCTATCGCGCCCCAGGGAGTCCTAAGCTGCACGCCGGCTTCGACCCGATGACCTCAGGCCTGGTCCCGAGCCTTCGCGGGTAAGCTCTTAGGCAGTCAGGACAACAGGCGCTCAAGGAACTGCAATGGAACAACTTAGACTAGGCCTTCCTCCAAGGGACACGGCCAACCCTCTGACGCGGCTCATATTCGGCATGGTGGCGCTGGTGGCTGGCCTTGGGTTGCTCGCGGTGGTGCTGTTCGTCGTGCTGCCGTTGGCGGGGATCATCGTGTCGGCTGCTTTGGGTGGCGCAATCCTGGCGCTGGCCGGACTGGTAATGATGATCCCCTTTCTCCTTGTCACCGCTACCGTGCTGGTACTGTTCTCCCGGTCAGCCCCCCGCCGCCACAACAGCGTTCGCACTCATTCAGTAGGGCGTTGACGACCTGGCTTGGGGCGCGAATTGCGCGGCGCGCGCCGCTGCAGGCATGATCGCGGGCATCCTACTCGCCGCTGGGGCCGGAACGCGGTTCGGCGGACGCAAACTGCTGTATCCCCTCGCGAGTGGCACCCCTGTCGGCGTGGCAGCCTTGCGCAGTCTCCAGTCCGCCCTCCCCCGAGTGGTGTGCGTCGTCCGCCCAGGCGACGATGAACTGCGTCAGCTTTTGGCGAGCGAGCGTGCTCCTGTCATCGAGTGCGCCGAGGCCGACCGCGGGATGGGGCATAGCCTTGCAGCCGGCATCGCCGCGGAGTCCGGCGCCGACGGATGGGTGATCGCGCTGGGGGATATGCCGCACATCCGACCGGATACGATACGCGCCGTGGCGCAAGCTCTGGAACAGGGGGCCCAGGTGGTGGTCCCTGTGTTCGCAGGCCAGCGTGGCCATCCGGTCGGTTTTGGACCCCGTTTCCGTGACCACCTGCTGGCCTTGTCCGGGGATTCTGGCGCGCGCGCCATCCTGACGGCGCACGCCTCGGCGGTGCGGGAGCTGGCGGTTGATGACCCCGGGGTGGTGCAGGACGTGGACACCAAGGCTGACACAGCGCGACTGGCCGGGCCATGACCAGTGAGTCGCTGGGAGAGGCCCTGCAGTGGGAAATCAGGCCACGAATCAGGGCTTCAAGACGATCGCCTTGAGAGTGCCCGTGATCCTGAAGGTGTTCTTCACAACGTTAGAGCTGGAGCGCAGTTCTACGTAGGCGCGGCCATTGATCTCCCTGTTGGGCAGGACCTCGCAGGCCCCGCTTGCGCTCAGCAGTCCGGCACGTAAACGGGCGTTGCTGTAGGTGTAGCGAGCGCCGGCCACCGATAGAGTCCCGGACAGTTCGTCGAACTTGGTCTTGCCGCCCTGAACACCGTCGCGCGTGGGGGCCTGCAGCGCGCGCACGAAGTCGAAGCTGGACAGAGCGCCTTTCTGCACGTTGAAGGTGGCCTCCACGCGCGGGTTGTCGAACAGCGTCGCGAGAGAGTTGGCCTGCACAGCGTAGCGACCCTTCGCGTCCAGCAGCCCCTCTGAGGGGATGTCGATCTTGACCGCCTTCATGCCAGCGTCCAGGTCGAGACGCTTGAGTTCGAAGTCACCCTCCAGGCTCCAGGACGACCCCCAGCTCACCGCTGCCTGGCCTTTGGCCTGCCCGCTGTAGAGGAACAAGTCCATCTCGCTCAACCGGATCTCGCTGCCGCTCAGCACCCCCTTGGCCGTGCCTTCCGTCACCTCAATCCGGGGCCCGAGGGGAAGCGAAAAGTTCTTGACACGGGCACTGATCTCGACAGCCGAACCTACGACGAGGAGCTCCGCATCGAAGTGCCCATCAACAGTGTCGATCATCGCGCGCATCACGGTTCCGTCCGGCGCCAGGAACACCTGAGCGTCGAAGGCCGGCACTGCCGCACCCTTGACCTCCAGCTTCGCGTTCTTCAATACGATCTTGCGGACCTTGATGGTGCCGGCCTTGTTCGCAAGCCACCCCGGTAACCGTCCCAGCACCTCTTGGGTGGCCTGGAGTTGGTCGATGTCCAGGCTCTTGATCAGCTTCTCGCCGCCGAACACCGAGCCGATGTCCATGTGGGCGGTCACGATCGGCAAGCGCATGTCCTGCTGTTGCCCGACTGTCACATTCTCCAGCTTGAGGTGAAACCCCGGGAACAAGGAAGCGTGCACAGCGCCGATGCGCACCGGCTCGCCGATCCGCTCGGAGGCGAGCTTCTCCATCTCGGGCGCATAGGCCGACAATGGTGCGACCTGAATCCCACCGATGACCAGTGCGACGATGGCGATGGCGGCCACCAGCGCGATCCGGCCCGGACCCCAGGCCCGTTTCTTCGCCTCCCGCGCTAGCCGCTCGCGCTCAGATTTCTTGCGGTCTAGGTTCTCCTGTTCCGCGCGTTTTTTGGCGAGCGCCTCCTCTCGCGCGCGCTGCTCCTGCTCCCGCCGCTCGCGCTCGCGCTTCTTGCGCTCCTCCTCGCTTTTCTTTTTGCGCTCCTCCTGGTCCTTGGCCCTCTTTTCCTTCTCTTCCTGCTGGCGCCTGGCGCCCTCTTCCCGCGCCCGCTGCTCAGCCTCACGGCGAGCGCGCTCCGCCGCTTCGGCCAGCTCGCGCCCTTCCTGGTCGGCCTTCTCGCGCGCCTCGCGCTCAGCGCGGTCCATGGCCTGGCGCGCCTCATCCTCCAGGCGGAAACGGCGCTCCTGCTCTTCCAAGGCTTTACGGATCACCTCTTCCTTGGCCATGAACTCCTTCTCGACCTCGGCCTCGGCACGCTTCAGCGCATCCAAGTCAGAGTCAAGGCTACGGGAGATGGCCGGCTCCGCTGCAGCCGTGAGGTCCAGACTCGGCAACGGGCTCCACGAGGAGTCCTCGTCTTGCTTGCGCCGATTGCGCTCCTCCCCCGCCCGGCGCTTGCGCCCTTCCTCGTCCTTTTGGCTGCGTTCCTCGTCCTCGCGGCGTTTGCGCGCCTCCTCCTCGCGCCGGCGACGCTCATCGTCTTCCTCCCGGCGCCTGCGATCCTCCTCCTGGCGCCGGCGTTCTTCTGCTTCGCGCTGCTTGCGCTCCTCGTCCTCGTTCGGGGGCCCTTGTTCCAGCCGCCGGGCGAGCTCCTCTTCTTCGCGCCTGTGCCGTTCCTCCAATTCACGCCGCATCCGCTCGGCTTCCTCCTGCCGTCTACGTTCCTCTTCCTCCTTGCGTTTGCGCTCCTCTTCCTCCTTGCGCTTGCGCTCCTCCTCTTCGCGCCGCTTGCGTTCCTCTTCCTCCTTGCGCTTGCGCTCCTCGTCCTCCCTGCGCTTGCGCTCTTCCTCTTCCTTGCGCTTGCGTTCTTCCTCCTCGTGGCGCCTGCGCTCCTCTTCTTCGCGCCGCCTGCGCTCCTCTTCCTCACGGCGCCGTCGCTCTTCGTCCTCGCGCCGTTTCCGCTCTTCCTCCTCCTTGCGCTTGCGCGCTTCCTCTTCCTCACGCCGCCTGCGCTCTTCCTCTTCCTTGCGCTTGCGTTCCTCCTCTTCGCGTCGCTTGCGCTCAGCCTCTACCCGCGCCGCCGCCTCGGCTTGAATCTTGGCTCGGCGCTCCGCCTCTTCCCGCACCTTGCGCTCGGCCTCTTCCTTGATACGCTTTTCGGCTTCGAGCTTCTCACGCGCCTTGCGCTCTGCTTCCTCCTTCAACCGTTTGGGCTCGTCCAGGCGATAGCGCATCTCCGCTTCGAGCTTTTCGCGTCGGGCCTGCTCCTCCTTCGCCTTGCGTTCGGCGTCCTCGCGGATGCGGCGCGCCATTTCATCCTCGCGGGTGCGGCGCACTGCGTCCTCGTTGGCGCGTTTGTCGGCCTCCTCGCGCGCCTTGGCGGCGGCTGCCTCAGAGGCCTTGCGCTCCGATTCTTCCCGCTGTCGTTGCTCGGTCTGCGCACTTTGGTAGAAGCCAGGCTTGGACGGCTTCGCCGGCCCGAGGATCTGGGTGAAGTCGAGGTCGTCGACGTAGGACGTGCTGGGTGGCACCGGCGGTATGGTGACGCTGGTGTAGTCGCCCGATGCAGCCGGATTGGTGAACTCTTTGATGAAGCCACCGTCGGAGAGTGCGCTGAGTACCTTGCGCAGCTCGACTTCGGTGATGCGGCCCTTGTCGACCAGGTCGTCGAGCGTAGCCTTGCCGTCCACCAGGTTCAGAACCCTGAAGTGATCTTTCGACAGGCGGTTGGACTTGTTCTTGATCTCCAGCAGGCCCTTACCGGTCTTGGAGAATACCGTCGTCCTGTTCATTGCCCTTGCGTTTTCGCCGAAGCCTGGAGCAGATCTGGCATAGGGTTTTGGAGGCTGGCCGGGGGACACACCCGCCCGTTACGTTGCAGGGGGAGTGCCTTGGTTTTGGTCACTCCGCCAAGCATTTAGCGCGCCAGGTGGGAGCAGTGAGGGTGCGCCAGAGCCGAGGCACGGCCCAGGAGCCCGCGAGTGGAACGTGGTGTCAGATTGGCCGTTCCCGCGGAGCTCAGGAGAGGGCCTTCACGATGTCCTCGACGACCTTTTTGGCATCGCCAAACACCATCATGCTCTTTTCCATGTAGAACAGCTCGTTATCCAAACCAGCATAGCCCGCGGCCATCGACCGCTTGTTCACGATCACGGTGCGGGCCTTGTACGCTTCCAGGATCGGCATACCGAAGATCGGGCTACCCGGGGTCTTGGCCGCTGGATTCACCACGTCGTTGGCGCCTAGGATCAGGGCGACGTCCGTGGTACCGAACTCGCTATTGATGTCCTCCATCTCGAACACCTGGTCGTAGGCTACCTCGGCCTCGGCAAGGAGGACGTTCATGTGCCCTGGCATTCGACCCGCGACCGGGTGGATGGCATAGCGCACCTGCACCCCTTTTTCGATCAGCTTCTGTGCCATCTCCTTGACCGCATGCTGGGCCCGTGCTACCGCCAGACCATATCCGGGCACGATGATCACCGACTCGGCGTTGGCCATCAAAAACGCGGCATCTTCAGCGCTGCCGCTGCGAACTGACTTCTGCTGTCCGCCCGCGGCCGCAGCCCCCTCGGCGCCACCGAACCCTCCCAGGATCACGTTGAAGAAGGAGCGGTTCATGGCCTTGCACATGATGTACGACAGGATCGCGCCGGAGGAGCCTACCAGCGAGCCGGCGATGATCAGCATGGTGTTGTTCAGCGAGAATCCGATGCCCGCGGCAGCCCAGCCGGAATAGCTGTTGAGCATGGAGATGACAACCGGCATGTCCGCGCCGCCGATCGGGATGATGATCAGCACCCCAAGCAAGAAGGCGATGGCGGTCATCACCAGGAAGGGAAGCCACTGCCCATCTTTGGCGGCGAAGAAAAATACCATGCCGAAGGCGATCATCACGACGGCCAGCGCTAGGTTCACCCAGTGCTGGCCCTTGAACACGACAGGAGCGCTGGAGAAGAGCCGAAAGTGCTTGCCCAGACCAGCCAACTTGCCAAACGCGATGACGGATCCGGAAAAGGTGACGGCACCGACGAAGGTGCCGATGAACAACTCCAGTTTATTGCCTCCGGGCAACGGGTCGGGGATTCCAAAACCGGACGGGTTGTGAACTACCGCAATCGCGATCAGCACGGCTGCCATGCCCACCAGCGAGTGCATGGCAGCGACCAGTTCCGGCATCTGAGTCATCTGCACGCGACGGGCGACGATGGCACCGATGGTACCGCCGATGACGATGCCGAGGATGATCAGGGTCCAGTTTCTAGTAGTCAGAAGTGTGGTGACCACTGCCATCACCATCCCGACGATGCCGAACAGGTTGCCGCGGCGCGCGGAGACGGGCGAGGACAGGCCTTTGAGCGCCAGGATGAACAGCACCGACGCGACGAGGTAAGCCAGAGCGAGTTGGTTTGCGCTCACGCTATGCCTTCGCGAGGTGAGAAATCAAGGCCGACGGGACAGCGGAGCCGCAGGCTCGGTCAAGCTCCGTGAGTAGCCGATTACCCCTCACGCTTGGCCTCTTTCGGAGCTTTCCTCTTGAACATCTCGAGCATGCGCTGGGTCACCAGGAACCCCCCAAACACGTTGACCGCCGCCAACCCCACCGCGATCCCGCCGACGACCGTGCCGAAGTCGATGACTTCCGCGCCCGCAGCGAGAATGGCGCCAACGATGATCACAGAGGAAATGGCGTTGGTGACAGACATAAGCGGCGTGTGCAGTGCAGGCGTCACGTTCCAGATGACGTGATAGCCGACAAATACGGCCAGCACGAAAACGGTGAGGTTGATGAGGGTCGGGTCGATGTGTCCGGTCATGATTTCTCCGTGATTCGTGGATCGTGACTCGTTGTTCGCAACTCATGGCTGCGCTACGCAGCGCTCGGCTCGATGCCTGTCATCCAGACTCCGCGAGTCACGAGTTACGGCTTTTTCACCACTTCTCCACCGATGCAGATCAGCGCCCCGGCGATGATCTCGTCCTCGCGGTTGAGGTTCAGCTGCCCGGTCTTGGGCTCCACCAGCAGGTTGAGGAAGTTGAGCACATTGCGAGCGTACAGTGCGCTCGCGTCGGCAGACACCAGCGCCGGCAGGTTGGTAATGCCGATCAGCTTGACCCCGTGCTTGACCACGATCTTGTCGCGCTCGGTGAGCGGGCAATTGCCGCCTTGCTCGATCGCCATATCCACGATAACCGAGCCGGGTTTCATGGCCTTGACCGTCTCCTCTTTCACGAGCACCGGCGCCGGCCGCCCGGGGATGAGGGCGGTGGAGATGATGATGTCCGCGGCCTTGGCCCGCTCGTGCACCAGCT
>Ga0326726_10006125_pt1 | contig 10839 bp, 10 predicted proteins | sample MHFenrmetagenome_2_FD_207603 | JGI IMG/M metagenome (GOLD analysis project Ga0326726, IMG submission 207603) | Lab enriched peat soil microbial communities from Michigan Hollow, Ithaca, NY, United States - MHF15MN | ecosystem: Environmental > Terrestrial > Soil > Wetlands > Peat | place: USA...
GATGCGGCCGGAAACCGGCGTCCAGTGCAGCTGGACGGAAAAGACGACAATCAGCATCAACCCCCACCAGAAGATCGGCATGGAATAGCCGGTGAGGGACGTGCCCATCAGCGAGTGGTCGTAGAAAGTGCCGCGGCGCAGGGCGGCTACCATGCCGGCGGGCAGGCCGAAGACGACGGCGAACAGCATGGCGCAGATCGACAACTCCAGCGTCGCCGGGAATAGCGTCAGGAATTCGGACAGCACGGGCACCCTGGTCTGGAGAGAGATGCCGAGATCGCCCTGCATGACGTGCCAGACATAGCTGGCGAACTGAACGTAGAGCGGGTCATCGAGGCCGAGTTGGTGCATCAGCATCGCGTGTCGCGCCGGGTCAATCACGTGCTCGCCCAGCATGATCTCGACCGGATCGCCGGGTATGAGATGCACGAGGACGAATGTCAGAAGGAGAATCCCGAGGAAGGTCGGGATGACCAGGAGCACGCGGCTCAGGACGAAGCGGATCATCGCGGTGCCGGCGCGGGAAGAAGCGGACCGGCGGCGGTTCTCCCCGCCGCCGGTCCCTTTCTCTTCAGCGGCCTACTTGACCTTTGCCACACCTTCGAAGTTGTGGAAGCCAAGCGGATCCATGATGTAGTTCTGCACGTTCTTGCTCATCGCCATATAGACGATGCTGTGGGCGATCGGCACCATCGGCGCTTCTTCGTGCGCGATCTCCTGCGCCTTCTTGTAGAACTCCGTCCGCTTCGCCACGTCGGCGGTTTCCTTGGCCCCCTTCAGGGCCGCGTCGTAGTCAGCGTTGCACCACTTGGTGTTGTTCTGCGTCGGCGGCGTGGAGGAGCCGTTGCAGCCCCAGAGATACAGGAAGTTGTCGGGATCGCCGTTGTCGCCGGTCCAGCCGATCTGGCCCGCCGGATGCTCGCCGTTGCCCATGCGCTTGCGATACTCGCCCCACTCGAACGTCACGAGATTGGCCTTCACGCCGATCTTGGCGAGATCCGCCTGCATCAGCTCGCCCATCTTCTTGCCGTCAGGATTGTAGGGGCGATATTTCGGCATGTACCAGAGATCGAGCGAAAGGTCCTTCACGCCGGCCTCGTCGAGCAGCTTCTTGGCGCCGTCGGGATCGAACGGATAGGCCTTGATGTCGTTGTCATAGGACCAGATCGTCGGCGGCATCGGGTTCTTCGCCGGCTTGCCGCCGCCGAGATAGACCGCCTTGATGATGGCGTCTTTGTCGATCGCCATGTTGAATGCCTGGCGCACGCGCTTGTCGTCGAACGGCTTCTTCTGCACGTTGAGCGCGAGATAGGCGATGTTGAGGCCTTCCTGCTCGATCACCTGGAGCTTCGGATTGGCTTTCAGCGCCGCGATGTCGGCGAACGCCGGACCGACGATGATGTCGCATTCGCCGGCCTCGAGCTTGGCCTTGCGCACGGCGGCGTCGGGCGTGATGGCGAAGACTAGGCTGTCGACCTTCTGCTTGCCGCGGAAGAACGCGGGGTTCGCCTTGTAGCGGATGGTGGCGTCCTTCTGATAGTCGACGAACTCGTAGGGGCCGGTGCCGATCGGCTCGAGATCGAACTTCTCTGGCGTGCCCGCCTTCATCAGCTTGTCGCCATACTCCTTGGACGTGACCGATGCCCATTCCATGGCGAGGTCGGCCAGGAAGGGCGATTCGGGATGGGTCAGCGTGATCTTGACCGTGTGGTCGTCGACCTTCTCGACGGTCTTCATCGTGTCGGGCATGCCCATGCCCTCGAAATAGAGATAGGCGCCGCCGGACACCGGGTTGTACGGGTTCTGCTTGTTCATCATGCGGTCGAAACTCTGCACCACATCGTCGGCGGTCAGGCCGCGGCTCGGCTTGAACGTCTTGCTGCTGTGGAACTTCACGTCCTTGCGCAGATGAAACGTGTAGCTGAGGCCGTCATCCGAGATTTCCCAGGACTCGGCCAGACTCGGCATGACCTCGGTCGTGCCGAACTTGAATTCGACCAGACGGTTGTAGACGGGGCGGACGGCGTCGAGCGTCGTGCCGGTGTCCCAGAGCTGCGGGCTGAAGCCTTCCGGGCTCGCCTCCGAGCAATAGACGAGCGTGGACTTCGCCTCGGCCGCAAAGCTAAGGCAGAGAGCCATGACCGAAACGGCCATCGCCCCCAGGAACTGTCGTTTCATTTGAATGCCTCCGAAGATTCTATTTTGTCGGCGGCCGATCACGCACTTGGCGCCTGTCCACCGCCACTGCCGCGAACCTAGGCCCGGCCGCCAAATGCTGTCAATGGCGGTGTTCTTCGGGAGGCCGCAATCCCTCTCTGCAACGGGTTGCCTGGTCAGGCCGGTCGGCTATGGTGCCGCAACAATCCGGCAGGGCGGCCCCGATGGACAGTCTGGATCTCTCGCGAATCCGAAGCCCGTTCGAAACGGACCGCGTGTTCGTTCGGCCGGACTGGATCGACTACAACGGCCACATGAACGTTGCCTATTACATCAAGGCGTTCGACCAAGCTTTTGACGAACTCTACTTGGTGATGGGGGTCGACGGCGAGGCCGTCAGGCGCACGGGAATATCGACCTTCACGGCCGAGATGCACATCACCTATCAGCGCGAGGTGAAGGAAGGCGACCGCCTGCGCATCACCACCCAGCTGATCGATTTCGACGCCAAGCGCATGCATTTCATCCAGTGCATGTACCACGCCGGGGAGGGCTTCCTGGCGGCAACGGACGAGTGGCTCATCATGTGCGTCGATCTCAATCAACGAAAGGCAGTCGCCTTCCCGGAGCCGCTGCGCGGCTTTCTCGCCGCGACCAAGAGCGCTCATGCCTCGGTGCCCCTGCCGCCCGAAGCGGGCCGCCGCATCAGCCTGACGAGCGGCCGGCCGCGGTAGCGTTCACGCCGCGACCTTACTCAGTCTTCGAGCAGATAGCCTGTGCGGCTCGGCAGTGTCTTCGATCCGACCACCTTGGCGAGGGAATCGCCGGGGCGCACGAGCTTGTCGGCCCGGCGCGAGAGCAGCAGGCCGTCGGCGGCGGTGCGGACCGGCGTGCGGGCGGCGCGCGGGTCGACGGCGGTAGGATCGACGATCTCCGCGATCACGGTGCCGGCCGCCAGCGTGGCGCCGAGCGGCTGCTTGTAGGCGACGATGCCGGCCGCCGGCGTGCGCACGACATCGCAGGCATCGAGCCGGGTGGCCTCGCATTGCGGCGGTGGCAGCGGTCCGGGGTCGCCGGCCACGAGGCCGCGGCGCTGGAGGAAGCGGAAGAGCGCGCGGGCGTCGGGCTCGGCCCACTCGTCGCCGACCTCGGCCTGGCCGCGATACTCGACGGTCGCCGACAGACAGGCGGGCGGCACGGGCTTGTCCGGAAGGGCGCGCGCGAGCCGGGTCCAGGGCGTGCTGAAGGTCTCGTCGAAGGCGTTGCCCCCCGACTCCTCCGACAACAAGGTCGCGCGGCTGCCGATCTCGGCCGAGAGGTCCGCGGCCGTCGGCCAGTGGGCCGGTATCAAAAACAGATGCAGCAGCGATTCGCTGTCGCAGTGGCAGTCGAGGACGATGTCGGCGTCGACCGCCAGGCGCGCCAGCGCCAGGCGCAGGCTGGCCAGCTCACTGCCGGCCGTGCGGGCCTCGAGGTCCGCGAGCATGGCGGTGCGGATGACCGTGACGTTGCGGGCGGCATCGTCGGTCAGGCGGTCACGCACGCGATCCGCCAGTCCCGCGAAGAGGTCGGGCCAGTTGCGGTTGAAGTTGCCGCCGCCGAACAATTCATAGCGGCCGACATGGCGCGCGTTGATGATCTGGGTGGCGCCGATCGGATTGGCCATCGGTACGACGACGATCTCGCCCTTGATCCCCCCGGCGCGTTCGGCCTCATCGAGCAGCCGCACCAGATGGTGCAGCACGAGCATCGCCGGGATCTCGTCGGCGTGGAGCGAGGCATGGAGATAGGCCTTGGGCCGTGCGCCGCGCACGCCGTAGCGGTGGACGATGAGCTGGCGCGGGGCGTCGAGGCCGTAGGGCAGCAGGGGAATGCGATCGATCGTCTTTGTCATGATTCGCGGATAGAACAGGTCGGCGGCTGCGTGCGGCAGCCGCGCCGAATGGGCTATGATGGCACGCGATGAAGGAACCAGCACAGCAGCTTACCGCCTTTCTGGCCGATCTTGCCCGCCTTGTCGAGGGGGCGGCGGCGAGCGACCCGGGCACTGCGGCCGACTGCCGCCGCTTCGCCGAGCGGGTGCGCGAGCTACGCGGAGAGGCGGCCCAGGCGCCGGCGGTGACAGTGCCCTTCGGTCTCCCCGTGTGTCGGTTCTGGGCGCCGGCCCTTGAGACTTCCGGCGGACAGGCGCCGCTTGCGGGCATGAGCCATGCCTTGCAGGCGCTCGGCCCCTGGCTGGCATGGGCGCAGAACCCGAACTACCGGCGCTCGCCGCCCTCGCCGGAATTCCTCGACCGCTACGGCTATGCCGTGATCGCCGGTCCGGCCGAAGGGCCGCCGGCGCTCGTCGGCCACACGAGTCTGGCGCTCGGCGTGCTGCTGTTGGGGCCGCGCACGCACTATCCCCGGCACCACCATCCCGCGACCGAGCTCTATGTGCCGCTCAATGCCGGCGAGTGGTGGCGCGGCGACGGCCCGTGGCGCGCGGAAGCGCCGGGTGCCGTGATCCACCACGGCTCCGGGGTGGCGCATGCCACGCGCGCCGGCGATACGCCGCTGCTCGCCATCTATCTCTGGTCGGGCGACCTCGGCACCCATGCGCAGCTGACCGGCGCGGGCTAGGGTGCGACGATGACAGGGCCGTCTTCTTCGGGATCGGCGGACGGGCGAGCGAAACCCGATCCGCTCGTGCAGGCGGCGCGCATCCGCAATCTGCTGGAGCGTGCGCAGCAATTGCTGGCCGACGGATTCGCTCATCCGGACGGCGCGGACAACTTCCAGATCCCCGATCCCGCCATCATCGCCGGCGCCTTCGCCGAGTTCGCCGGCCGAGCCGCCGCCAATCCCGGCCGCCTGGCAGCGGCGCAGTTCGATCTGTGGCGCGATCACGTGGCGCTCTGGAGCGCGTTCACGCGCAAGCTCGACGGCGAATCCGTGGAACCGCTGGCGACGCCCGCGCGCGACGATCGCCGCTTCGCCGACGCCGCCTGGAGCGAGCATCCGGCGTTCGACTATGTGAAGCAGGCCTATCTGCTGAATGCGCGCTGGATGCAAGCCGCCGTGCAGCAGGTGGAGAACCTGGATGCCGACACCCAGCGCAAGGTGGAGTTCTACACGCGCCAGCTGATCGACGCCTGGTCGCCCTCGAACTTCGTCACCACCAACCCGAAGGTGCTGCGCGAGACTCTCGACAGCGGCGGCGAGAACCTGGTGCGCGGTCTCGAGCATCTGGTCGTCGACCTCCAGCGCGGCGGGGGCCGGCTCTCGATCGCGATGACGGACGAGCGGGCCTTCAGGCTCGGCGAGAACGTGGCGGCGACGCCCGGCAAGGTCGTCTTCCAGAACGACCTGATGCAGCTCATCCAGTACGCGCCGTCGACGGCGGAGGTGCAGCGGCGGCCGCTGCTGATCATCCCGCCCTGGATCAACAAGTTCTACATCCTCGACCTGAAGCCGCAGAACTCGTTCATCAAGTGGGCCGTGGACCAGGGCCACACGCTGTTCGTCATTTCCTGGGTGAACCCCGACGAACGGCTCGCCGGCAAGAGCTTCGACGACTACATGCTGGAAGGGCCGCTGGCGGCGCTCGGCGCCATCGAGCGCGCCACCGGCGAACGCGAGGCCAACGTCATCGGCTATTGCATCGGCGGCACGCTGCTCGCCTGCGCGCTCGCCTGGATGGCGAAGCGGGGCGACAAGCGCGTGGCCAGCGCCACCTTCTTCACCGCCCTCACCGATTTCGCCGAGGCCGGCGAGCTCAAGGTCTTCATCGACGAGGATCAGATCCGCCTGCTCGAGGCGCACGTCGCCAAGAAGGGCTATCTCGAGGGCCGCCACATGGCGACGGTGTTCAACATGCTGCGCGCCAATGACCTGATCTGGTCGTTCGTGGTGAACAATTACCTGCTGGGACGCGAGCCGCTGCCCTTCGACCTGCTCTACTGGAACGCCGATTCCACGCGCATGCCCGCGGCCATGCACAGCTTCTACCTGCGCAACATGTATCTCGAGAACCGGCTGGTCCAGCCGGGCGGGATCACGCTGGCGGGTGAGGCGCTCGATCTGCGGGATATCGATCTGCCGATCTATCAGCTTTCGACCGAGAGCGACCATATCGCGCCGTGGAAATCGACCTACGCGCTGAGCCAGCTCGCGCGCGGCCCCTATCGCTTCGCGCTGTCCGGCTCCGGCCACATCGCCGGCGTGATCAATCCGCCGGCGGCGAACAAGTATTACTACCTGACGAATGCCGAGAACCCGGCGACCCCAGATGAATGGATCGCGGGCGCGGCGCGCCACAACGGCTCCTGGTGGACCGATTGGGCGGCGTGGGTGGCGCAACAGGGCGGCGGGCTGGTGCCGGCGCGCGAGCCGGGCGCGGGCGCGTCGGCCGCCATTGAGGAAGCGCCGGGCAGCTATGTGCGCGTGAGAGCGGGGGACTGACCGTCGTTTGGCCGCCGCAACCGTTAGTCAATATGCAACCTTTTCAAGTCGGCAGTCGAACTGCCTGTCTTTGGCGCTACGACAGCAGCTTTCCGGTCCAACGATCGCGACCACGCCAGAAGGGACAACGTGGACACTCTTCACCCTCCGGATAGTCTACGCCTTCTTCGTGCGGGCAACCGATGATCGTCGGCGACAGCGCGACCGTACGTGCGCCGTGCGACTCGATAAACGCAAGCACTTCACTGATGATACCGTCGTCATAGCGGACGTCGGTCGTCTCCGAGGCCCAGCGCTGGAGCGCGATCACGTCTTGGTCTTCGCCGGGGACGATGCCAACAGATGCTTTGCTGGCTCTGCGATCGTCGGGTCCATACCACGCGATCGTCGCCACGGGATAGCCGCGCATACCCTTGCGAGCCTTCTTGCGCAGTCGATGCAGTAGTCCCCGAACCAGTGCCATGGCACGATCTCACGCAGGTTCAGTGTATGCGCTGTCGGCGCTTCGGGCGCGGGGCTAGCGCAGCATTTATCTTGGCCAGGTCGACGGTTTCGGGATCGAAGTCATCGCCGATCCACTGCCGCATCTCGTTCGGATCCGGATGCTTCGGGTCGGACAGAATCTCCAGCAGGTCCATGTACCCGAACGGGCCGCCGCAGTCTTCCGGAGGACACGCGCGCACCGCCGTGAGACAGCGCGGATAGGTTTCTCCGGCAACCGGGTCGAGAACTTCCTCCAGCAGAATCGCATGCTCCCAGCCATCGCCAAAATCGTACTCGTAGAGGAGTTTCTGGCCAGCCTTCTTGAGAAGCGAACTAAGGCGCACGCTGCGTTCATCCTGTTCGCCCGCCAACGGCAGATTGGCATCAGGATCAGGCAACAGGTAACGCGTGCGACCGACAATAAACTGGTGCAGATGGCTGTCCATCCAGCCCATGGCGATCTGCAGGATATCGTGAAGCCGGGGAAGCGTCACAGCGGCCGGCACGAGCAAGCGCCGCCAGATCTCTGGCTTGATATCATTGAGGACGACCTTGAGCCGATAGATCGATGAGATGGCCGACGCCACGGTGCTCCCCCTCAGCGCGGCGGCCAGGATATGTCACTCCTCACGACGACCGCTAGTCGCTGATTTCGACGAGTTCGACCTGGGAGCTCTTGGCGCGGCCCTCCTCGCGCGTGGTTGGTGGCCACGGGGGCGAGGAAGGAGATCCCGGCGCGCCCAAGTTGCGATTGGATAGCAGGGCAGGTCGGTCTGTAATCTTAGCTCGCTGCGCCCATATCGAAACTTTAGGCAAGAAGATGCTGAAAGCGGGAGGTGCCGCATGGACAGCCAGCCTATGAAACCCCTGCTTTGGCTCGCGGACCCGCCCAAGCCGCCCGGCGATCCGCCGCCGGAGCCGATGGGCGATCCGGACCTCGACCCGCTGGATGATCCCGATTCGGACCCGGACGAAGAGCCCGAGCCCGAACCGTTCGGCGATCCCGACGAGACCTGAGGCCGCCGCTCTATACCCTCAGCCCGCCGCTGGCGTCGATCACCTGGCCGGTGATCCAGCCGGCATCCGCCGAGGCGAGGAAGGCGACGGTGCGCGCGATATCGGCGGGCTGGCCGAGGCGGCCGAGCGGGGTCTTGGCGATCGCTTCGTCGAGGAACTTCGGATCGCGGATGAGCATGTCCGTGTCCGTCGTGCCGGGCGCGACCGCGTTCACCGTGATGCCGCGCGGACCCAATTCGGCGGCGAAGGAGCGCGTCAAGGCGTCGACGGCGGCCTTGCTGGCGATATAGGCGCTCAGGCCCGGGATCGCTGCGCGTGCGCCGATCGAGGAGGTATTGATCACGCGGCCGCCTCCGTCGGGCAGATGAGGCGCAGCCGCGCGCGTCATCTCCGCAACGCCGAAAACGTTGACGCCGAAGACTTTCTCGAAATGCTCGGGAGTCGCATCGGTGAGAGTCGCGACATCGAGGACGCCGGCGTTGTTGACGAGAATATCGATGCGGCCGAAGGCGTCGCGCGCGGCGGCGGCGATCCTGGCGGGACCGTCCTTGGCGCTGACGTCGCCGGGCGCCAGCACGGCCTCGCCGCCGTCCTCCTTGATGGTGCGCACGACCGCTTCCGCGGCCTGCTTCGACGAGGAATAGTTGACCGCGACCTTGGCGCCGTCCTGCGCCAGCCGGCGCGCGATGGCGGCGCCGATGCCGCGGGAGCCGCCGGTGACGAGCGCAACCTTGCCTTCCAATGGCTTGGACATGATCGACCTCTCGATGATTGATATGATAGTTAGATGATTGTCTAACTAATGAGGGCGGCGGAGCGTTTCAAGCCCGCCGGCGGGCTTTCTTCGGGCCGCCGAGGCGACGGCCAAGCTCCTGCTGATAGGCGGCAAAGACGTCCGGGCGCAGGGTGAGGAAGCCGCATTTGCCTTCGCGCCGCATCTCCACGAGATCGGCGCCGCCGAGCTCCTTCAGGTGATGGGACATGGTGGCCGGCGTGACCGCGAACGCCTCGATCAGGCGCTGGCAGGCCACGTCCGGCTCGGCCGCGATGCGCTCGAGGATCGCGAAGCGCGTGGGATCGGCGAGCGCTTTGGCGATGCGCATGAAGCGTCGGTCGTCCATGACGGTACTATATCGGTACTCCGCCGCGCCGGGCAAAGGGCCGCACGCTCAGGCCCGCATTTCCCGGCTGAGGCATCGCCGACTCGGTGCTATACAGGCCAGCGATGAACGAACTTGCACACTCCGCACAGCAGCGGCCGGCGGCTTCCCCGCGCAGCTATCTCGACACCCTGAACGAGTCGCAGCGCGCGGCGGTCGAGGCCGTCGACGGCCCCGTGCTGGTGCTGGCCGGCGCCGGCACCGGCAAGACGCGCGTCCTGACCACCCGGCTCGCGCATATCCTCACGAGCGGCCGGGCCTATCCGTCGCAGATCCTCGCCGTCACCTTCACCAACAAGGCGGCCAACGAGATGAAGGCGCGGGTGAGCGCGCTCACCGGGCGGCCCGTAGAGGGCTGGTGGCTCGGCACCTTCCACGCGCTGGCGGCGCGGTTGCTGCGGCGGCATGCGGAGCTGGTGGGGCTCAAGCCTAACTTCACGATCCTTGACACCGACGACCAGGTCCGGCTGCTGAAGCAGCTCATCCAGGCCGCCAATATCGACGACAAGAAGTGGCCGGCGCGGGCGCTGCTCGGCGTCATCGAGCGCTGGAAGGACCGCGGCCTCACGCCCGACAAGGTGACGGCGGCCGAGCAGGGCGATTTCGCCCATGGCCGCGCGCTCGAACTCTACCGCGCCTATCAGGAGCGGCTGAAGACGCTCAACGCTTGCGACTTCGGCGATCTGCTGCTGCACAACCTGACCATCTTCACGCGTCACCCGGACGTGCTGCAGACCTACCAGCGGCAGTTCAAATACATCCTCGTCGACGAATACCAGGACACCAACGTCGGCCAGTATCTGTGGCTGCGCCTGCTGGCGCAGCAGCATCGCAACCTCTGCTGCGTCGGCGACGACGACCAGTCCATCTATGGCTGGCGCGGCGCCGAGGTCGGCAACATTCTGCGCTTCGAGAGCGACTTCCCGGGCGCCCGCATCATCCGGCTCGAGCGCAACTATCGCTCGACCCACCACATCCTCGGCGCCGCCTCCGGCCTCATCGCCCACAATCAGGGCCGGCTCGGCAAGACCCTGTGGACCGATTCGAGCGAGGGCGAGAAGGTGGCGGTGCAGGGCCTGTGGGACGGCGAGGAGGAGGCGCGCTTCGTCGGCGACGAGGTCGAGACGCTTCAGCGCAAGGGCACGGCGCTGGGCCAGATCGCCATCCTCGTGCGCGCCGGCTTCCAGACCCGCGAGTTCGAGGAGCGCTTCATCACTTTGGGCGTGCCCTACCGCGTCATTGGCGGGCCGCGCTTTTACGAGCGGCAGGAGATCCGCGACGCCATCGCCTATCTGCGCGTCCTTCATCAGCCCGACGACGATCTCGCCTTCGAGCGCATCGTCAACACGCCGCGCCGCGGGATCGGCGACTCGACCGTGCGCGCGATCCACAATCTCGCGCGCCATCAGGCCGTCTCCATGGTCGAGGCGGCGGCGCGGCTGATCGAGACAGATGAGCTGAAGGCCGGATCGCGCAAGGCGCTCGGCGTGCTGCTGCGCGACTTCGAGCGCTGGCGCAATCTGAGCGCGGGCATGCCGCAGGGCGAACTGGCCGAAGTGATGCTCGACGAATCCGGCTA
>Ga0326726_10006126_pt1 | contig 10839 bp, 7 predicted proteins | sample MHFenrmetagenome_2_FD_207603 | JGI IMG/M metagenome (GOLD analysis project Ga0326726, IMG submission 207603) | Lab enriched peat soil microbial communities from Michigan Hollow, Ithaca, NY, United States - MHF15MN | ecosystem: Environmental > Terrestrial > Soil > Wetlands > Peat | place: USA...
TGTTGCTCGCCGCGCCGTCGGTGCCCAATGCGACGTTGACGCCCGCCGCCAGCAAAGCGGCCACCGGCGCGAGCCCGCTTGCGAGCTTGAGATTGGACGACGGGCAATGCACGACCGAGCAGCCGTGGCGCGCGAGCAGCGCAATTTCGGCCGGCTCCAGGTGCACCGAGTGAACCGAGATCAGGTTGGGCCCAAGCAGGCCGAGGCGCTCCAGGCGCGCGAGCGGGCGCACGCCGTGATCGGCGATCGAGCGCTCGATCTCCTCGATCGTTTCGTGCACGTGCACGTGCACCGGCAGGTCGAGCTCTGCGGCGAGCTGCGCGACCTTGCGGAAGCTCGCGTCCGAAACCGTGTAGGGCGCGTGCGGCGCAAGGCAGAACGAGAGCTGCGGGTGCTCGCGCCACTGGTCGCGCAGCGCGAGTCCCTTGGCGAGGTACTGGTCGGGATCGGCGGCGTAGGCCGAGGGGAATTCGACGACGATCAGGCCCAGGGCCGCGCGCATGCCGACCTCGAGCACCGACTCGATCGCAGACTCGGGGAAGAAGTACATGTCGTTCATGCAGGTGACGCCGCCACGCAGCATCTCCGCGCACGCAAGCAGCGTTCCGTCCTTCACGAACTGAGGCGACACATGCTTCGCCTCTGCCGGCCAGACGTGCTCCATCAGCCAGCGCATCAACGGCAAGTCATCGGCAATGCCGCGCAACAGCGTCATTGCGGCGTGCGTGTGCGCGTTGACCAGCCCGGGAATGAGCGCGTGGCCCGGCAGATCCACGCGCGCGTAGCCCGGGTAGCGCTGCGCCGCCTCGGCCGTCGGCAGCACGGCCTCGATCAGGCCGCCGCGCACCGCCACCGCGTGGCGCTCGAGCGCCACGCCCGCCGGCTCGACCGGCACCACCCAGCGCGCGTTGATAAGGAGCGTGTCGCTCATGCAAACAAAAAGCCCCGCCGCAGCGGGGCCTGACAAAGAAAGGGCGCGGCGCCTACGGGCGCGCCGTGCCGAGCACCTCGACTTCGACGCGGCGGTTCGGCTGCAGGCACGCGATCAGCGCCTTGCGGTTCTTCTGGTCGGGGCAGATCTTCACCTGCTTGCTCTCGCCGAAGCCAACCGCGGCGATCTTGTCGGCGGGCGCGCCCTGCCTCGCGAGGTAGGCCTTCACCGTCTGCGCGCGGCGCTCCGAGAGCTTCTGGTTGTACTTCTCCGTCCCCAGCCGGTCGGCGTGGCCCTGCACGTTGATGACGCGGATTGCTTGGAACTCGCCGAAGCGCACCACGACTTCACGGTCGAGCTTGTCGGTCGCCTCCTGCGTGAGCCGCGACTTGTCGAACTCGAAGACTGGCGTAGAGGCGACGCTCAGCGCCACCGGCGCGGCCTGCGCCGGCGCCGCGGCGGGCTTGGGCGCGGGTGCGGCAGCGGGCGCGGGCGCCGGCTGCGCGGGTGTCGGCGCGGGCGCAGGCGCCGGCTTGGGCTCTTCCGTGGTGGCGCAGCCCACCAGCGCAGCGAGCGCGGCGGCGCACAGCAACGAGCGCGCGTATCGATGAGTTCTCATTGATTTCCTCCCTTGGATCGGCCGCATTTAAGCACAGCGCCGCCGCCGGGTCGAGAGGGTCTCGCGTGGTAAAATTTCACGCTCGAAATCGCGCCTCAAACGGCCCGCTTTTCACCCCCCAGAACAAGAGCCGAAATGGAACAGTTCGCCAAGGAAACGCTGCCGGTCAGCCTCGAGGAGGAGATGCGCCGGTCGTACCTCGATTACGCGATGAGCGTGATCGTCGGCCGCGCGCTTCCCGACGTGCGCGACGGCCTGAAGCCCGTGCATCGGCGCGTGCTGTTCGCGATGCACGAGCTGTCCAACGACTGGAACCGGCCGTACAAGAAATCGGCGCGCGTGGTCGGCGACGTGATCGGCAAATACCACCCGCACGGCGATACCGCGGTGTACGACACCATCGTGCGCATGGCGCAGGACTTCTCGCTGCGCTACATGCTGGTCGACGGGCAGGGCAACTTCGGCTCGGTGGATGGCGACAACGCGGCGGCCATGCGCTACACCGAGATCCGCATGGCGCGCATCGGCCATGAGCTGCTTGCCGATATCGACAAGGAGACGGTGGATTTCGGGCCGAACTACGACGGCTCGGAGCGCGAGCCGCTGCTGCTGCCCGCGCGCATCCCGAACCTGCTGATCAACGGCTCCTCCGGCATCGCCGTGGGCATGGCGACCAATGTGCCGCCGCACAACCTCAACGAAGTCGCCGATGCCTGCCTGTATTTCCTGGAAAACCCGCGCTGCGCCATCGAGGAGCTGATCAAGCTGATGCCCGCGCCGGATTTCCCGACCGCCGGCATCATCTACGGCCTTGCCGGCGTGCACGAGGGCTACCGCACCGGGCGCGGGCGCGTGGTGATGCGCGCGCGCACACACGTCGAGGACATGGAAAAGGGCAACCGGCAGATGATCGTCGTCGACGAGCTGCCCTATCAGGTGAACAAGAAGGCGCTGCTCGAGCGCATCGCCGAGCTGGTCACCGAGAAGAAGCTCGAGGGCGTCTCGGACATCCGCGACGAGTCCGACAAGGACGGCATCCGCGTGGTGATCGAGCTCAAGCGCGGCGAGATGCCGGAGGTGGTGCTCAACAATCTCTACAAGCAGACGCAGCTGCAGGACAGCTTCGGCATGAACATGGTGGCGCTGGTCGACGGCCAGCCGCGGCTGCTCAACCTGCGGGAAATGATCGAGGCCTTCGTCGCCCACCGCCGCGAGGTGGTGACGCGGCGCACGGTGTTCGACCTTAGAAAGGCCCGCGAGCGCGGACACGTGCTCGAGGGCCTCGCCGTGGCACTCTCCAATGTCGACGAGGTGATCGCGCTGATCAAGGCGGCGCCCGCGCCGGCCGACGCCAAGCGCGCGCTGATGGCGCGCATCTGGGCTTCCCCACTGGTGCGCGAGATGCTCGACCGTGCCAGTGCCGAGCAGTACCGCCCCGAGGGTCTCGCCGCGGAGTTCGGCCTGAAGTCCGACGGCTACCGGCTGTCGGACGAGCAGGCGCAGGCGATCCTCGAGCTGCGGCTGCAGCGTCTCACGGGCCTGGAGCGGGACAAGATCCGCGACGAGTACCGCGAGGTCGTGGCGCTGATCGCCGACCTGCTCGACATCCTCGACAAGCCCGTGCGCATCACCGCCATCATCGCGGCGGAACTGAGGAGCGTGAAAGAGGAATTCGGCGACAAGCGGCGCACCGAGCTCGTCACAGTGGCCGAGGACATCTCCATTGAGGACCTGATCGCGCCGCAGGACATGGTGGTCACCTTCTCGCACGGCGGCTACGTCAAGTCGCAGCCGCTCGCCGACTACCGCGCGCAGCGGCGCGGCGGGCGCGGCAGGCAGGCCACCGCCACCAAGGAGGACGACTTCATCGAGCGGCTGTTCGTCGCGCACTCGCACGACTACCTGCTGTGCTTCTCCAACCGCGGCCGGCTGTACTGGCTCAAGGTGTTCGAGGTGCCGCAAGGCAGCCGCGCGAGCCGCGGCAAGCCGGTGGTCAACATGTTCCCGCTCGAGGAGGGCGAGAAGGTGACCGCCGTGGTGCCGGTGAAGGAGTTCGACGAGCAGCATTTCGTCTTCATGGCCACCGCGCAGGGCACGGTGAAGAAGACGCCGCTCGCCGAGTTCTCGCGGCCGCGGCCGAGCGGCATCATTGCGGTGAACCTCGACGAGGGCGACTACCTGGTGGGCGTCGCGCTCACCGACGGCAGCACCGACGTGATGCTGTTTTCGTCCGAGGGCAAGGCGGTGCGCTTCGCCGAGGACGAGGTGCGGCCGATGGGCCGGCAGGCCACCGGCGTGCGCGGCATGCGCCTGCCCGAGGACCGCAGCCAGCGCGTCGTCGCCATGCTGGTGGCGAAGGACGAGAGCCGCACGGTGCTCACCGCTACCGAGCACGGTTACGGCAAGCGCACGCCCATCTCGGAGTACACCAAGCACGGCCGCGGCGGGCAGGGGCTGATTGCCATCCAGACCAGCGAACGCAACGGCGCGCTCGTCGGCGCGGTACTGGTCGAGGACGGGGACGAAGTGATGCTGATCTCCACTGGCGGCGTGCTGATTCGCACCGCCGTGGCGCAGATCCGCGAGCAGGGGCGCTCGACGCAGGGCGTGACGCTGATCGCGCTGGGCGAGGGCGAGAAACTCGCCGGGGTCGAGCGCATCGAGGAGCACGACGAAGACGAGGCCGGCAATGGAAGCGCTGGCGCCGGCGCCAATGGCGGTAACGGCGGAAACGGCGGCAATGGGGACGACGGCGAGATGCCGGACGCGCAAGGCCCGGCGCCAACCGTACACTGAGAACTACGATGCGTTGCGGTGCAGACAATGCGTGCACCGCAGTGCGAATAGGTGAGAACTGCAATGCGTTGCAGTGCAGAGACTGCCTGCACCGCAACGCAAAACGTTCAGTAAAGGCGAGCGATGTCGCGCATCCTTAACTTCAGCTCTGGTCCCGCGATGCTTCCGGCGGAAGTGCTCGCGCGCGCCGGCGACGAGATGCTCGACTGGCACGGTAGCGGCATGGGCGTGATGGAGATGAGCCATCGCGGCAAGGAGTTCGTCGGCATCGCCGCCGAGGCCGAGCGCGACCTGCGCGAGCTGCTCGGCATCCCCGCACGTTACAAGGTGCTGTTCCTGCAGGGCGGCGCGACGCTGCAATTCGCGCAGGTGCCGATGAACCTGCTGCGCGGCAAGGGCAAGGCCGACTACGTGCTGACCGGCGAATGGTCGAAGAAGGCCGCCAAGGAGGCCAAGGCCTACTGCGACGTGCACATCGCTGCGAGCTCGGAAGACCGCAGCTTCAGCTACGCGCCGCGCGACTGGCAGGTGCGGCCGGACGCCGCGTACGTCCATTACTGCTCCAATGAAACCATCGGCGGCGTTGAATTCCACTGGACGCCGGATACTGGCGCGGTGCCTCTGGTGACGGACGCCTCCTCGCACCTAATGTCGAGGCCGATCGAGGTGACGAAGTACGGCCTGATCTACGCAGGCGCGCAGAAGAACCTCGGGCCGGCGGGCGTCACCGTGGTCATCGTGCGCGAGGACCTGATCGGCGCGGCTGGCAAGGGCACGCCTAGCGTGATGGACTACAAGCTCCAGGCGGACGCGGACTCGATGCTCAACACGCCGGCCACCTATCCGCTGTACGTGGCGGGGCTCGTATTCAAGTGGCTGAAGCAGCTCGGCGGGGTCGCCGAGATCGAGCGGCGCAACGTACGCAAGGCGCAGCTGATCTACGACGTCATTGACGCGGGCTTCTACCGCAGCCCGGTGGCGAAGGAGGATCGCTCGCGCATGAACATCCCGTTCCGCCTGCCGGACGAGAAGCTGGACGCCACCTTCCTCAAGGGCGCCGAGGAGCGGGGCATGGTGCAGCTGAAGGGCCACCGCTCGGTAGGCGGCATGCGCGCCTCCATTTACAACGCCATGCCGCTCGAAGGCGCGCAACGGCTCGCGGCCTACATGAAGGAATTCGCGGCGCGGCATGGCTAAGGCCGTCCGCAAGTTCGAGGTCCTGGTCCTCAACCAGATCGCGCAGCACGGGCTCAAGCGCTTCGCCCCCGAGCGCTACGCGCTGGTGAAGGAAGCCAAGGCGCCCGACGTGGTGCTGGTGCGCTCGCACGAGCTGCACGGCATGGATTTCGGTGCCAACCTCAAGGCGGTGGCGCGCGCGGGGGCCGGCACCAACAACATTCCGGTCGCGGAGCTCTCCAAGCGCGGTATTCCGGTGTTCAACGCGCCCGGCGCCAACGCCAACGCCGTGAAGGAGCTGGTGATCGCCGGGCTGCTGATTGCAGCGCGCAACCTTGCACCGGCCCTCGATTTCGTGCAGGGCCTGGGCTCGGGCGGCGGGGATCTGGACCGGCGCGTCGAGGAGGGCAAGAAGGCCTTCGCCGGCATCGAACTGCCCGGCCATACGCTGGGCGTGATCGGCCTGGGCAAGATCGGCAGCCTGGTCGCGGACGCCGCGATCCACCTCGGCATGCACGTGACCGGCTACGACCCGGAGATCACGGTCGACGCCGCCTGGAGCCTGCCCTCGCAGGTGCGCCGCGCCGGCTCGATCGAGGAGCTGCTCAAGGCGAGCCACTTCGTCTCGCTGCACGTGCCCCTCGCCGAGAAGACGCGCCACCTGGTAAGCGCGAAGAACATCGGGCTGCTGCGCGCCGGAGCGATCCTGCTCAATTTTTCGCGCGAGGGCGTGGTCGAAGACGAGGCGGTGCTCGACGCGCTGCGCGACCACCGACTGCGCGGCTACGTCACCGATTTTCCTTCCGCGGCGCTCCTCGGCCAGCCGGGCGTGGTGGCGCTCCCGCACCTGGGTGCCTCGACGCGCGAGGCCGAGGAAAACTCCGCGGTGATGGTGGTCGAGCAGCTGTGCGACTACCTCGAGAACGGCAACGTGCGCAACGCCGTCAATTTTCCCGAGGCGGTGATGAGCCGCGAGTCGCCCTACCGCCTGGCGATCGCCAACGCCAACGTGCCCAACATCCTGGCGCGCATCTCGCACGCCATGGGCAGCCGGCGCATCAATATCCACAACATGCTCAACAAGTCGCGCGGCGAGATGGCCTACACGCTGGTGGACGTGGACACCGTGGTGCCCGCAGCGGCGCTCGCCGAGCTGCACGGCATCGACGGCGTGCTCGCGGTCAGATATCTTCCCTCCGAGGCATGAGCGACGACATCGACAAGCTGCGGGGGGAGATCGACCAGCTCGACGCCGAGCTGCTCGGGCTGCTCGCCCGGCGCGCGCGCCTGGCGCAGCGCATCGGCGCGCTGAAAGGCGGCGCGCCCGCCTACCGGCCCGAGCGCGAGTCCGAGATCCTGCGCCGCATCGCCGCGCTGGCGGGCGAGCCGCTCGCCGCCGAGGCCGCGACGCGAATCTTCCGCGAGATCATCTCCGCCTGCCGCGGGCTGGAGCAGGAGCTGCGCATCGCCTATCTCGGCCCGGAGGGCACCTTCAGCGAGCAGGCGGTGCGCAAGCACTTCGGCGGCGCGGTGCGCGCCGAGGCCGCGGCGAGCATCGACGAAGTGTTCCGCCGCTGCGAGTCGGGCGCGGCGCAGTACGCCGTGGTGCCCGCGGAAAATTCCACCGAGGGCGCCATCGGCCGCACCCTCGACCTGCTGCTCGTCACGCCGCTGCGCATCTGCGGCGAGGTCGAACTGCGCGTGCAGCAGAACTTGATGTCGCGCGGCACGCCGCTGGCCGCGGTGCAGCGCGTGTACTCGCATGCGCAGTCGCTCGCGCAGTGCGCGGGCTGGCTGCACCAGAACCTGCCGGCGGCGGAACGCGTGCCGGTCGCCTCCAACGCCGAGGCCGCGCGGCGCGCAGCCGGCGAGCAGGGCGCGGCGGCCATCGCCGGCGAGGCGGCGGCCGAGCGCTTCCAGCTCGAGCTGCTCGCGCGCGCAATCGAGGACGATCCAAACAACACCACGCGCTTCCTCGTGCTCGGGCAGCTCGAGTCCGGGCCCACCGGGCGCGACCGGACCTCGCTCGTCCTGTCGGCGGAGAACAAGCCTGGCGCGGTGCACGCGCTGCTCAGCCCGCTCGCGCAGAACAGCGTCAGCATGACGCGCATCGAGTCGCGGCCCTCGCGCGCCATGCGCAGCGCGCTCTGGGAGTACGTATTCTTCATTGACGTCGAGGGCCACCAGAAGGACAAGCGCGTCGCCGCGGCGCTCGCCGAGCTGCGCCAGAAGGCGCCGTTCCTGAAGGTGCTCGGCTCCTACCCCGTCGCCGTTGCCTGACCGCGGACTCACTGCCATGAACATGGATCCCTGCGAAATCTCCCCCTCCTACGTGCGCTCGATCGCGCCCTACCAGCCCGGCAAGCCGATCTCGGAGCTGGCGCGCGAAATGGGCCTGGTGGAGAAGGACATCGTCAAGCTCGCCTCCAACGAGAACCCGCGCGGCATCGGGCCGCGCACGCGCGCAGCCATCGAGCGCACGCTGGGCGATCTTTCGCGCTATCCGGACGGCAACGGCTTCGAGCTAAAGGACGCGCTGTCGCGGCGTTACGGCGTCGATGCCGCGCAGATCGTGCTCGGCAACGGCTCGAACGACGTGCTCGAGCTGGTGGCGCTCGCCTTCCTCGGGCCCGGGCGCGCGGCGGTGTACTCGCAGCACGCCTTCGCGGTGTACCCGCTCGCTACTCAGGCGCGCGGCGCGCGCGGCATCGCGGTGCTGGCGAAGGACTACGGCCACGATCTCGAGGCGATGGCGCGCGCGGTCGACGACGAGACCTGCGTGCTGTGGGTCGCCAACCCGAACAATCCGACCGGCACCTTCGCCGCGCCGGAGGCGCTCGAAGCGCTGCTGCGCCGCGTGCCCGAGCGCGTGATCGTGGTGATCGACGAGGCCTACAACGAGTACCTGCCCGCCGAGCTGCGCGCCGAAACGGTGAAGTGGCTCAAGCGCCATCCGAACCTGGTCCTGACGCGCACCTTCTCCAAGGCCTACGGCCTCGCGGGCTTGCGCGTGGGCTACGCGCTCGCGCATGGCTCGGTGGCCGACGTCATGAACCGCGTGCGCCAGCCGTTCAACGTCAACAGCGTCGCGCTGGCCGCCGCGACCGCCGCGCTGCAGGACATGGAGTTCGTGGCGCGCAGCTACGCCGAGAACCTGCAGGGCATGCGGCAGTTGCGCGAGGGAGTGCAGCGGCTCGGCCTGGAGTTCATTCCGTCCTACGGCAACTTCCTCACCGTCCGCGTGGGCAAGGCGCAGGAGGTCTACAAGCGCCTCCTGCGGCGCGGCGTGATCGTGCGCCCGGTGGGCGGCGGCTACCAGCTGCCCGAGCACCTGCGCGTCACCGTCGGCACCGCAGCGGAAAACGAAAGGTTTCTTGGCGCATTGGCGCCGAGCCTGAAGGAATGAGCGGAGCGAAAGCCGGATCCGCCCGGCGCTTCGAGCGCGTTGCCATCGTGGGCGTCGGGCTGATCGGCGGCTCGTTCGCGCTCGCGCTCAAGGCGGCCAACCTCTGCGGGCACGTCGCCGGCATCGGGCGCGGGGCGGCGAACCTGAAGCTCGCGCTCGAGCGCGGCATCGTCGATGCGATCGCGCAGGACGTAGCGGACGCTGATCTCATCCTGGTGGCGACGCCCGTGGCGCAATATCCGGCAGTGCTCGGCGCGATCGCACCGCGGCTCAAGTCCACGGCGATCGTCACCGACGCGGGCAGCACCAAGCGCGACGTCGTCGCGGCAGCGCGCGCGGCGCTCGGCGCGAAGGTCGCGCAGTTCGTGCCCGCGCACCCGATCGCCGGCGCCGAGAAGAGCGGCGCGGCGGCGGCGAGCGCGGACCTGTTCCATGGGCGCCGCGTGGTGCTCGCGCCGCTGCCGGAAAATCCCGCGGCGAGCGTGCAGGCGGTCGAAGAGGCCTGGCAGGCCTGCGGCGCGCACGTGGCACGCATGAGCGCGGAGGAGCACGACGCGGTTTTCGCCGCGGTGAGCCACTTGCCGCACCTGCTCGCCTACGCGCTGGTGCACGAGGTGGCCGGCCGCCCAGACTCGGCGCAGCTGTTCTCGTACGCGGCGGGCGGCTTCCGCGACTTCACGCGCATTGCTTCCAGCCACCCGGAGATGTGGCGCGACATCTGCGTGGCGAACCGCGGGCCGCTGCTCGCCGAGCTCGACCGCTACGCCGAAAAGCTGCGCGCGCTGCGGCCGCTGCTGGAGCGCGGTGACGCCGCGGCGCTCGAGAAACTGTTCACCGAGGCGCGCGCGGCGCGCGAGCGCTGGCTCGCCGGCGACTACGAATGAGCTCGCTCGAGCTCGGGCCGCTCAGCCGCGCCGAGGGCACGGTGCGGCTGCCGGGCTCCAAGAGCATCTCCAACCGCGTGCTGCTGCTCGCGGCGCTCGCGGGCGGCACGACGCAGGTGCGTGGCCTGCTCGACGCCGACGACACGCGCGTCATGCAGGCGGCGTTGGACAAGCTCGGGCGGCCCATTCGCGCAAGACAGGCGGACCTGTTTCTTGCGAATGCCGGCACCGCGTTCCGGCCGCTCACCGCCGTACTCGCGTTCTCGGGTGGCGAATACCGGCTCTCCGGCGTGCCGCGCATGCACGAGCGGCCGATCGGCGACCTGGTGCAGGCGCTGCGCGCAATGGGCGCGCGTATCGACTACCTGGGCCCGGAGGGCTTTCCGCCGCTCGCGATCCATCCGGGCAGGATCGCCGCCGGGCAGACCGTGAAAGTGCGCGGCGACGTGTCCTCGCAGTACCTGAGCGCGCTGCTGATGGCGATGCCGCTCGCGAGGGGCGGCACGATCGAGGTCGAGGGGGAGCTGATCTCCAAACCTTACGTCGAGATCACGCTCGACCTCATGCGACGCTTCGGCGTGGAAGTGCGGCGCACGGGCTGGAGGCGGTTCGAGGTGCCTGGCACCGCGTACGCCTCGCCGGGCACCGTGTTCGTGGAAGGCGACGCCTCGGCGGCATCCTACTTTCTCGCCGCCGGCGCGATCGGCGGCGGCCCGGTGCGCGTCGAAGGGGTGGGCCGCGCGAGCATCCAGGGCGACGTGCGCTTCTGCGAGGTGCTCGAGGCGATGGGCGCGCGTGTGGCGATGGGCGAGGACTGGGTCGAAGCGCGAGGCCGCGCGCCGCTGCGCGCCTTCGACCTCGATCTCAACCACATTCCCGACGCCGCCATGACCGCTGCTGTGCTCGCGCTGTTCGCCGACGGCCGCTGCGTCCTGCGCAACATCGCGAGCTGGCGGGTGAAGGAGACCGATCGCATCGCCGCGATGGCCACCGAGCTCGGCAAGTTAGGCGCGCGTGTGCAAGCTGG
>Ga0326726_10006127_pt1 | contig 10838 bp, 9 predicted proteins | sample MHFenrmetagenome_2_FD_207603 | JGI IMG/M metagenome (GOLD analysis project Ga0326726, IMG submission 207603) | Lab enriched peat soil microbial communities from Michigan Hollow, Ithaca, NY, United States - MHF15MN | ecosystem: Environmental > Terrestrial > Soil > Wetlands > Peat | place: USA...
ATAAACGAGAATTTTTTGTCCGCTTTGAATTTTCCCTTTTTTTAGAAAATATAAGGCAATTAAACCCCCGTATGGAACGGCTGCTGACTCTTCATAAGTTGTATTAGCTGGTTTGGATACTATGAAGCTGTCGTCAGGCAAGCATTTGTATTCGGCATAAGTACCTAATCTCGGATGCATTGCAGATTTTATTGTCACTCCATAAACCTGATCGCCTTTTTTAAATCGCTTAGCAGCTTTGCCTGTCGATTCAACTTCTCCAGCCAATATCATCCCAAGAATGGGGTTTCTCGGTTTTGAAAAACCTATCGCCAACCCCATAAGGAACCTCATGCCCCCATGAACCTTTAAGCCTCTGATTATGATGTCGCTATGGGTTATTGATGTCGCATGAATCTTTATGCACACTTCATTATCTTTGGGAGCGGGTTTCTCTATCTCCTTTAGTTGAAGGACCTCTGGCGGCCCGTATTTTGTGCATATAATCGCTTTCATTTTCATACATGCTAATTACTTTTAGAATGTATATAAAACCACGGACTAACCAACTGCACTTTATTCCCACTTACCGTTTGTTTGCTTAAACTGCATCTGGACCACTCGGCAATCCTCACACCAAAGCAGTCTAAAGCTTCGTATCTCTTCATTGCTGACCTCAAGAAGAGGTACGGGACTGATCTCTTACGAATTTAGGAACAAACTTGCGGCTATTTCATTCCGCCAGTACATTCGCGTGGAATTTAAACACTAGACCTTAGGCGGTAAGCCATAATTTCACACCATAATTTGACCATAATTATTGAAAATAGGTTCATAAATAGGCTGAATTTGGAAATGGCGCGGGATGTGGGGTTTGAACCCACGCGGCCTTTCGACCACAGACTTAGCAGGCCTGCCCCATACCAGGCTTGGGGAATCCCGCCCACGTGCAGCGTTCTGCTATGCTGTATGCTGCGGTTGTTTATTTGCGTTTTCAGAAAAACAACGTGCACTTCATACTGCGACGCGGGAGGGTGGGGTGGCAGGCGATGGGAGGCGTCGAAAAGCTCTGACGTGCAGTTTAGGTTAAGTGGGCAACGACAAGGCAGTTGTTCGTGACCACGTACGTCATGAATACGAGCGAAAGGGAGTAGGAGAACTGGAGGAAACGACCATTCAGACCAACGCTGAGGGCGCTGCCTGCCTTGTAGAACGTCAACCCGATGGCGATGATTGCGAGGAGTTTGATGCCGCTGAAAACAAGAGGACTCGCCTTCGTGATGCCCGAGAGCAACGGGTTCGCCTCGACCGCGCCGAAGCAAGTTACGCCAACAACCGTCGTGACTAAGTCCAGCAGCCCGAACACGACCAACATGAGACAGAAGAAGAGTCCAGTTTTCAACGTTCTTCGCCTGCAACAGAGTATATGGTGTCGTATGGTTTACGAGTTGCCAATGGTTATTCGTCCCAACTGATATACAGGTGTTCACGCTGTTAGACAAAAACATGTCAAATATGTTTAGAAACTAGCTCAGATATGCAGTTGAAAGTGTGAATGCTCGCAGTATTCACGTTGGACAAGGCATCAAATTCCTAGACGCGACGCAAAGCCCACGTTCTTGCAGTTGGGCAGTGTTATAGCTTAAATTCTGCAAGCCTCAAACCTTTAGCCAGCGCCGAGGAAGCACACGACATGCAGGAAAGCCGAAAACAACTGCGTCTGTTGGCAACAAGCCACGCCATCAACCACGTCTACCAACTACTGACGCCTATGGTGCTGCCCGAGATAACCCAGCAATACGGCTATGTCAACGCTGGAATCTTCCTGTGGAGCTTCGTGCTGTCCTATTCGCTCCTACCAGCGGTTTCAGGTTATCTATCGCGATACTTTGGCAGACGGGAACTCTTAACCGTAGGCTTCGTCACGATCGCGCTGTCGTTCTTAGCTGTTGGCATTGTGGATAACGCCGTGTTGTTGGCTGTGCTTTTCTTCATCGCAGGCGTCGGCGGAAGCACCTATCATCCACTCGGGTCGCCGATACTCGCGGAAACCTACTCCACGAGCAGGGGTAGAACATTAGGATTGCATCAGATGGGCGGGGCGCTGGGCTCGTTCGTGGGTCCATTCATCACGGGCATCCTAATCTTAGGCTTCGGTTGGAAACCCGCGGTGATGTTGCTAGCCATACCCGGCTTAGTGATGGCTGCGGCGCTTTGGTTTTCGATAAGCCCAACACAACGTGCCGATGAAAAGGTTCAATCAGAAAAGAGCAGAATCAGATTGGCAAACTTGAAAATCTACATTCCAGCAATGGTCTTCATGGTTGCAGCGTTCATCTACGTGTTTGGACTACGTGGGACTGATAACTTCGCAAACGAGTATTTCACGTTGGGTAGGGGCATCGAAATCGCGGAAGCCTCCTTCCTGTTCTCCATGCTGAAGGTCGCGGGTTTGTTCAGTGCACCCATCTGCGGGAGGCTGTCCGACACGTTCGGAAGAAAAGCCGTGCTCATCATCTTAGTCGTTGTGGAGTCTGTTTCGCTCTTTGCCATAACCGTCTCCCCGACGATACTTCTAGCTATACCATGCGTAGTCTTCGGCTTCGCCTCCTTCGGACTGTTAGCTGTGGGCGAAGCCTTGCTTGCGGACATTACGCCCGAGAGAAATAGACCAACAATATTCGGAATAAACCTCACCCTAAGCTTCTCTCCCCAACTCTTCCTGGTCCCAGCACTGATTGGACTGGCGGCATCCAACGGTTTCAACACGGGCTTCATCCTGCTCAGCGCACTCATGCCCATAAGCATCCCCTTGCTGTTGATGGTGAAAAACAAACCCTCAAAAACATAAGCGAACCGTCAACTTTTACCCCTAACATGTCAACAATCCTTTTTATCCTCTCATCAAGTAACGTGTGGTCTGGTGAAAAACTGGTTGTCAGCGCCTTCCCTGAGCAGCAACGTGAAGCGAACGTGCGACAATCTCAGGCAGGGTGCCACGCGGCAGATAACTGATTACGAGACGCGTTTCTCAGGCTTCAAGAACCTCTACACCGACCTCCTAGAAAATCTCGTGCGCTCAGGCTACGACCCAGCCGAAGCATTCGAAACAGCAAAGGCATTCTGCGGCTCCGAGACCGTGCGCTTCGCCGCCGTGGACGGCACGATGTACTCGCGGCCGCTGTTCGACATGGTCATATTCTTCGGCGGAGCCTACGCCTCCACGGGATCGGTCACGTTCACGAAGAACGCGGCGCCAGAGGTTGCGTACGACTCGAAGACGCTGGAGCAGGGCATGGGCGTGTCCAGCGTCGTCCCAGTCTACGTGAACGAAATCCCCGAAATCGACCATTCGTTCTCCTCACCCGAGCAGCCCAACGAAATGAACTTGGGCAAGAAAATCACGGATGAGGAGATCGCGAACAACAGCCTCATCGCCAACGCTATTATGACCTTCGCCGAGTATTTTTTGGCTTACAAGCTAGCGACTGACGGAAAACAAGGCGCAAGAATAATTCTGATGGACCGAAGCCTCTCCACCGACCGCGCCATTCTGCTGTACGAGACGCGGAAAACCGATTTCTGGGAAGCGAAGAGTAGCCTCAAAGGCTACAAGCTTAGTGAATCTGATAGCGCAGTTAACGAAATCGATTTGGCGATTGCCCGGCAACACGTGTTCAACGAAGCCTCGGGGCTGCTACCGGCCCGCGCCGACCACCTCCGTCACGCAATCATCAAACTGCTCGAGGACGGACAGACTTATACTACGAGCATGATGACCTCTGCGCTGGGCATCGCAGACGAAAAACGAGCGCGACGAGTCGACTCCGCACTCAAAGGCTTGCGGCAGAAGCACATGCTCATCGAGGGGAACGGCGCGTACAGCCTCGACAAGCAGTACGTGTCTACCTGGGGGCGCATGAAGAAAATCACCGTCAGCCTCGGGGAGCGACTTTTCTTCGACAAAAACCCCGACACGGAGACCTCCAGCTCCATGAAAATCATGAAAAACGGCAAAGAGCACTGGCTGACGACGCTGGACATCGAGTTCCTCACGCTCTTCACCCTGCAGATGCTCATGGAGGAGGGCTGGAAACGGCACATCCTGCTAATCGGAGTGACAAAGGACACAGCGGCACGCGACTTTAAGCGGCAGCTGATTCCCCTAATGGATGGCGAGGGCTTGTTGAAGAAGCGGGTGAACCGCGAGAAACTGCAAGACTTGCCCAACACCGACCGCATGATTCTCCAGTCCGCCAGCCTCTTCAACTTGGAACAGCTCACGCCACCCTGGAGCTTAATCGAGTACGATTCGGCGTTCCGGAGCATGCTGCCCGACAAGCAGGGACGTCCAGGTTACGTCTCCGGGGCGATAAAGAACAAAATCAGCCTGGAACGCTTGTTCCTCAAGACGTACGTGCAGCTGGCAGTGGCGAAGTCCGACCCGATGCTGCGGAGCAATGTCTTGCTCATTGACCGTCTTGCCTATCCGGAGTTTGACGTGAAGCCCGAGAGCACCGTGCACTTCGTGAACGAGTTGAGCGACGGCACACGTGAGCCTGTGGACGTGTTGCTCTTCAAGGATAAGACTGTGCCCAACAAGCTGCAGAACCTTACGATGTCGTTGCTGGTGGCTATGGCGCCGTCGAATATTCCCGAGGCGTTCGGGCACAACAAACCCCTTTTCATCGCGGATAAGGTGGCGAAGTGGAATTACGGGCAGTTCAAATGCATTGTGGACACGACGGCGGCGTGGATTCTGAATAATCATAAATTGCGCAAGTTCATATTCTACATGAGCACCTTCAGGGAGAGACGAAGCCAGATTGAGCAAACCAGAAGAGAAAACGTTTAACAGCCGTTGCTTCACCGACTTCGACGGCAAACTCCGAGCACGCTTAGCAGCGGTCATGCCGCGTTTCTTCACGGGCGGAAGCGACTCTACCGTCACGGGAACCAGCGCACGCTATCAGTGCCGCGTCAAAATCGAGTACCAGAAAGACCTCATGGGCTTGCTCGAGGAGGGCATGCTGCTCGCGGCGAAGAACTTCAAACACGCAGAAACGGGCTCCGAGCGGTACACGTTGATGGAAATCAGTCGTGTGTGGCCCGAACACTTCGGCTTGCGCGGCTTGAGCGACCACGGGTACTATCCGATGCAGTTCGAGATTATCGAGCAGTCGGAGGAGGATTGGCAGACGGATGACACGTCAACGATGATGATTCAAATCGACGCGATTCCAATTAATTATGACTTAATCATCGGTGGTGACTGCGGGTTCGAGTTCGTGAAGGGCTTCAGCTACCCCGTCGTGGGCAGCTCCATCTACGTGCTGAGCGGCGAGATGATTAACAGGATGTACAACCAGAGAATCGCTGAGCAACTGGGCGTTCCCGCTGTAACCTCGTCCGATGCGCGGGTTGACCCGCGTTTGGGGCTGGTGAAGATGTTCGAGGCGAGCAGCATGCCCATCCCCATCTACGTGGACTTTGAGAAACTCATCCGCTACCACTTCGGCGTCTTCGCCTTCACGGGAGGCGGCAAGAGCAACCTCATGAGCAACGTGCTCCGAAGGATTCTGCTCCACAGGGCCGACACGAAGATCGTGGTCTTCGACATAAGCTGCGAGTACACTTTCCTCTTGCTCGATGTGCTGGCTGACCCGAACGTTAACGCCAAACTCGTCCTCGAGCACCGCATCGATGGCCTGGAGCAGTTCTTCAACTCCGTCGTGAAACCTCGCGAGTACGAGACGGATGACCGAACGAAAGACGGGTTACGCGCGGTTATGGCTCAGGGGAAAGTCGCTTATTACACAAAGCCGAAGCAGAAAATCCCCACGTACAGCCAAATCATGGGCGAACTCGACGACCAACGCAAAGACTCAGTTGGCAGACCTCACTACATAAACGCGATCGACGCCATCCACGACGCCGTCCGCGTGTTCGTGGAGACGCATGGCCTGAGCGAGAACCAAGAAGTCTCCGAGGAATTCGTCCTCCAAATCGATGAGGTTTCGAGAAACGCCATGGAAACGTACCGCGTCAACGACAAGAGCGGCTTGTATGCGTGGGCTACTACGAGGAACACGATAACCGATTTGTTCAAGAAACGTAGCGACAAAGCAGCCGAGGACAAGGCAGGCTTAACTGTTGAGAGCATCCGCGACCTGCTTGAGGACAAGACTACGAACCTCGTGGTGATCTCAGTCAGCGACCCCTTCACCATCAAGGAACTCGCCATCAGCCTCACCCAAGACCTGCTCGTCAGGCGGAAAAGACGTTTCACGGTGAAGCCCTACATCCTCGTAGTATTCGACGAGGCGCAGGAATTCATCAGCAGCAAGGAAGGCGGCATCGACGGAAAATGCAGCCAGCACGTGGAGACGTTGCTCCGCCAGGGACGCAAATACGGGTTAGGCGTCTGCATAGCCACGCAGCGCATTGCTTACTTGAACACGAACGCGTTGCAGCAGTTGCACACGTACTTCGTCGGCACGTTGCCACGACCCTACGACCGAGCGCTGGTCAGCGAGACGTTCATGATCGACAAGGGCATCCTGGAGAAAACGCTGGAGTTCGCGCCCGGAGAATGGCTCCTGTCAAGCTACATCGCAACTGGCATCGAGAACGTGCCCATATTCATCAAAGCCGACAATGCCGAAAAAGAAGTCGAGAAATTTCTTTCAAACTCGACGCGCCAAGAAACTCCCCGCTAGCAAACATGCCAAGAAAATCGCTAACTCGAAGAGCACGCGCAGATGCAGCACGAAAATACCCAGAGCATTCAAGTTCAGTGAGTCTAGATTAGGAACGCTAACGGGATGAGGCTCAGCAACAGAAGTGTCTGCCCGAGCGCCCTTGTGTTTCTTTTCGCCTTGATTACCCGCCGGCGTTATTTCGCCCACATGTAGTTGGAGAACTCGATGGCTTCCAGAATCCGCTCCGAAAAATCTCGGTCATCACATTGGTCGCAGTACATCACGAAGCCGTCGTAAGCGAAGAAGTACATGTTCTTCCTTTTGTAGATTATTTTGGGTCTCGCCAAACGAGCAATCTCAAGGAACTCTTCACGTGCGAATTTCACAAGGTACGAACTCGCATTGGATTCGGCTGCAACCGTTGTTGCTTCAGTCATTTCTTTCACTAACTCCTCAATAAATTTGAGGATGTGTAGGTAGATTTAACGATTCTTTATACAATTTCTATAGATTATTTAGCCTACAGCTTCGCCATCGCATCGAAGGGTGAATGCAGAGCAATTCATCAACGGGTCGATTAATAAAATAAGGTTGGTAGAGTCGCCTTAGCACCAGAGCCAGATTATGTTGGCTCGCATTTCTTCTGCAGCCGTTCCCACCGCTCATCCGTCGTCCGCTGCATCTCATCCAGCAACTTCTGGTTCTGCGGCGTGAACAAGTGCCTGTACCTGCCCTGACCCTTCAAGTACTCCGCCAGAGTTTTCTTTTTCTTCGGCGCTAACGCAATGAGCTTGCTTGGAGTGGACAGTTGACGTTTGCCGTTCACGGCTTCCCACACTGGGAAAACGCATGATTCCACCGCCAGTTTCGCGTACTCCATCGTCTTTGCGGGTTCGGTTCGCCATCCTCTCGGGCAGGGAGCGAAAACGTGCAGGAACGCTGGTCCCTCCACTTCCAAGCCTTTTCGCATTTTCGTTAGCAGGTCGCGCCAGTAGTAGGCTGAGGCTGTAGCCACGTACGGCATTTCGTGTGCCATCATGATTTCGGAGATGGGTTTCTTCGCCTCCATCTTGCCAGGAATCACCTTCCCAGCAGGAGTGGTTGTGGTTGCGGCGCCCTTCGGGGTTCCGCCACTGCGTTGAATGCCCGTGTTCATGTAGCCCTCGTTATCGTAGAGCACGAAGAGAAAATCGTGTCCCCGCTCAACCGCGCCCGACAATGCTTGCAAGCCGATGTCGTATGTGCCTCCGTCGCCCGCCAAGGCGATGATGTCCACATGCTCGTCCTTCACCCTGCCCTTCTTCCGCATCACCTTCAGCGCTGCTTCGATTCCCGACGCGTTTGCGGCAGCAGTCTCGAACGCGGTGTGCAGCCACGGCAAAGCCCATGAGGTGTACGGGTAAATCGAGGATACGACCTCCATGCAGCCCGTGGCTTCAGTCACGATGGTTGGACCGCGTGTGGCCTTCATTATCAGGCGCAGCACGCTGGCTGGTCCGCAGCCCGCACAGGCTCTGTGACCCGAGAGGAACAGGTCTGGTTTCTCAGCGATGTCTTTCGTGGTGAATTTCCATTCTTGGCTTGTCGTTGTCATTCTCTCAACCCCAGATAGTTCACGTGTTTCTCAACCGTTCCGGTCTTCAATATGTGCAGGAGGTCTTCGTAGACTCGTCGGAGCTCACGTGGGCTGGAGTCCCTGCCGCCCAACCCATAGATGTAGTTCACTATCTGCGGATGCGCCTTGGTATCGTACAGGGCGTGACGAACCTCGTGGTAGACTGCTCCGCCGTTGCCGCCGAAGCTCATGCTCTTATCCATAACTGCGATTGCTTTCACGTTCTCCAGCGTACTTCGAAGCGCTTCGACAGGCAAAGGTCTGAACGTGCGGAGACGGAGCAAGCCAACCTTGCGCCCCTCCTGCCTCATCTCGTCAACTATAGTCTTCAATGTGCCCGATGTGGAGCCGACACAAACCACCGCCACCTCTGCATCGTCAAGTTGGTAGCGTTCCATGAGTCCGTTGCCGTAGCTTCTGCCCGTTAGCTTCGCGTACTCGTCGTTGACTTTCTGGATGAGGTCGAGCGCGTTTCGCATGCCTTCCTCCTGTTGGCGCTTAAACTCGAAATAATAGTTGGGAAACGCAATCGGTCCCATCGTCATCGGGTTCGCAGGGTCAAGCCTGAAAGGCGCCATCTTGCCCTCGTGGGTGAGCACTTCGGGAAGTTTTCGGACTCCCACGAACTCTTTGACTGTCTCGTCATCGAGGACTTTGACGTTTTCGAGGGAGTGGCTCAACGTGAACCCATCCAGCCCTACCATTATGGGGGTGAGAACACCCGTATCCTCTGCTATCCTGAAAGCCTGCAGTATGGAGTCGTACGCTTCTTGCGAGTTCTCCACGTAAATCTGAATCCACCCGCTATCACGCTGCGCCATGCTGTCGGATTGGTCCCCGTGAATGTTCAAGGGCGCAGACAATGCGCGGTTCGCGATAGCCATAACAATCGGAGTGCGGCAACCGCTCGCAACAAACAGCATCTCATGCATCAACGCAAGACCTGCCGACGCGCTGGCGGTGAACGTTCTCGCTCCCGTGGCTGAAGCGGCGATGCACGCGGCCAACGCGCTATGCTCTGATTCCGTGCATATGAATTCCGTTTGCACTTCGCCGTTGGCGACGTATTCGCTGAACTTCTCCACGATGATGGTCTGCGGGGTTATTGGGTAAGCAGCCACGACGTCCACGTCTGACTGTTTGGCGGCGTAGGCGATGGCTTCGTCTCCGTTCAACGCCATCATATGTTGATTAACCTGCTTCTTCTCCATGTCCAGTCACTTCTGCTCCAACGTCATCCTAATCGCCTTCGTCGGACACTCATTGGCGCAGATGCCGCAGCCCTTGCAGAACTCGTAGTCAATCTCGATTTTACCTAGTTCGGGACGCCAACGAATCGCCCCATCGGGACAAAACATCACACACGTCAAGCATAAAGTGCATTTTTCGAGGTCTCGGACAGGTGCGTAGGTCTTCCAGTCTCCCGTCATGAACCCGACGCTCGACTTGGAGCAGACGCCGGCAGGCGCGATTTCCTTCCAACTTTTCTCACGACTCATTCTGATTCTGCCTCCTCGTAAGCCTGCCTAATCACGGCGAAATTCTTCTCCGCGAGGTCTGGTCTGAAGCGTTCTTTGACGGTTTTCTCGATGCCAGCCATCGAAACCACTGCCGTCGCCCGAGCCACAGCCCCCAGCATGGCGGTGTTCGTGATGGGCGAACCCAGAACCTTAAGCGCGATTTCCGTCGCGGGAATCGTCCAGACCTTCCCCGTTTCCAGCCGAAGGTTCTCCCTGACCTTGTCGGGTGAATCCGACGAGTTGACAACAATCACGTCGTCCGCGTGGTTGATGCCCGCAACAACAGGCACCGTCTTCAGGAGCGTAGAATCCAAGACCACAACGACGTCGGGGTCGTAAATCGCGCAGTGAATCCTAATTGGCTCGGTGCTTATGCGGGTGAAAGCAGCCACCGGTGCTCCCATCCGTTCGGGACCGAACTCTGGGAACGATTGGATGTATTTGCCTTCGGCAAGCGCGGTTCTGGCGAGCAACTCGCTGGCTGTCCAGGCGCCTTGACCGCCTCTACCGTGCCATCTAAATTCTAGAATGCTCTTCAACTACGCTTCTCCCCACTGCTTTTGGTTTCCATTTTAATTGGCGCTTGCCTTGATATATATTTCTGTATAACATGGCAAAGGTGAACCATGCTCAGGCTTGACGTTCACGACACGGCGGAGCTGTCATGGACAAGTTTTCGGGGCGTTTTCTAGTCATTCGGTGACGAAACGGTTTATATCGAACGCTCAAATTCCTAGGAAAACATGAAATTCTCCCGATTCCCATAATCGAAGGTGTTGAAGACGCGGGTGCATCCCGAGGTTGTTCTCACGAGTGACCGAACGCTCATGAGCAATTACCATAATAACGAGTTTTTGGGCTTCGGGACCTGCGCTCCACACAACTTCGTCCCCGACTCGGTCTTCAGTTTCCTCTTCTTCCCACCCCTGAGATCGAACCACGGCGTCTCAATCGAAGCCCCCTACGGCTTGAGAAAAATCGAAGCCCAACTCCTCAAAGAAGGCTTCAACGTCGTCACCGCCG
>Ga0326726_10006128_pt1 | contig 10838 bp, 7 predicted proteins | sample MHFenrmetagenome_2_FD_207603 | JGI IMG/M metagenome (GOLD analysis project Ga0326726, IMG submission 207603) | Lab enriched peat soil microbial communities from Michigan Hollow, Ithaca, NY, United States - MHF15MN | ecosystem: Environmental > Terrestrial > Soil > Wetlands > Peat | place: USA...
GGTTTTTCTCTTAATATTTTTTCAACTTTTTCACAGATTGCACTGGTTTGTGCAAGTGAACTTCCGGGTGATGCATTAACGACAACATTGAACTGGCTTTGATCACTATCAGGGAAGAATTGAGAACCGAGTGTTCCCATCAAAAAAAAGCTTAAAATAAAAATTACTATCGAACCGACCACAACAGTTTTTCTATGTGTTAATGCCCACCTCAAAGCACTGCTGTATTTTTTACTTAAAATTTCAAAGAAATGATTGAAGTAGTAAAGAGATTTATTAAGTGGATTACCTTTTGGTGATAATGCTTCGTCTTCCCTGTGCAGCCATTTTGAAGAAAGCATAGGAGTTAATGTAAACGCAACAAATAAGGAAACAAGCACTGCGGCTGAAATTGTTATTCCAAATTCATAAAAGAATCTTCCAACGATTCCCGGCATAAATGCTACAGGAACGAACACTGCAACAATTGTAAATGTTGTAGCCATCACTGCAAGTCCAATTTCTTCAGAAGCAGATTTGGCAGCTTCCATTGGTGTTTCTCCTTGCGACATATGTCTGTAGATATTTTCTATTACAACTATCGCATCGTCAATCAATAATCCAACTGCAAGTGAAAGTGCAAGCAGCGACATCATATTTAATGTAAAATTAAGTGCAAACATCAAAATAAAACTTGCAATGATGGATGTAGGAAGTGCAAGACCACTGATTACAGTAGCCCTGAAATTTGCTAAGAAAAGATAAATCACTAATACCGCTAATAAGCCGCCATAAAAAATATCAAACAAAACATCATCAATTGATTCTTCAATAAATGTGCTGTTATCTTGTGCAACGTTTATTGATACTCCGGCAGGAATTTCTTTTTGCAATTTTTCAAGTTGCTTATTAACGGCATGCGCAACCTGCACTGTATTACTCCCGGATTGTTTAACGATATTCAATCCAACAGCAATTTTACCGTTAACTCTTGTCAAGCTCGTTTGTTCTTTTATACCATCAACAACCCATGCAACATCAGAAAGATATACAGGTTTACCATTTGGAGTTGCTACGATTACTTTACTAAAATCTTCAACAGACTTATACTTCCCCATAGTTCTAACTAAAAGCTGGCGCGGACCTTCTATAACATTACCACCAGGAATTTCAACATTTTGCGCACCGACGTTTTGTATGACATCTTGAATAGAAATATTATATGCTCTTAGTTTACCGGCATCCACTTCAATCTGAACTTCTTTCTCTGCACCTCCGACCAGATTAACCGATCCAACACCGGGAATATTTTCTAATCTTTTTTTAACAACATCTTTTGTAAATGTTGTTATATCTCTGTCGGACATATTACCTGCAACCGAAAGGTACATAATTGGTAAGCTTGCAGGGTCATATCTTTGTATAACCGGATCTTCAATTTCCAGAGGAAGTTTTGCACGAACCGCAGCAATCTTTTCGCGGACGTCCTGTGCAGCGACCTTACCATTTATTTCAAGCTTAAATGCTATTATTACTATGGAAACATTCTCCTGCGAAGCTGATTGAATATAATCAACACCTTCTACGGGATTGACCGCATCCTCGATAATCTTCGTAACATCCGTTTCTATTTGTTCGGGTCCGGCACCGGGTAAGACAGTTGTGATTACAACGAATGGAATATCAACATTGGGGTATAGATCTACATTAAGCTTTAGATAAGAAAATAATCCAAGCACAATTAAAGACATAATCATCATTGTTGCAAAAACCGGGCGTCTTATTGAGACATCAGCTAATTTCATTTTTTAATCCGAATTTCTTTTTAAATAATCTTTCTATTATTTATTTGAAATGATAACTACTGTACCATCTTTTAGATTACTCATTCCAAGAGTTACAACCTCCTCGCCGGCTTTTAAACCCGAAACCACCTCAATTAATTTGCCGTCAGTTAGGCCGGTTGTTATTGGTTTATATAATGCTTTATTATTATTTACCACATAAACTCCATCGGCATCGTTTTCTTTGTAAATAGAGGAAAGTGGAATTGTCAAGGCATCTTTTTTAGATTTCATATTTACTCTTACCCGGCAGAACATTCCCGGTTTAAACCATCTGTCGGGGGTATTTGAAAACATCGCCTGCATTTCAAATGTACGAGATTGAATATTTGCAGATTTTGAAATTTGGAAAATCTTTCCAGATTGAATTAGATCAGTGTTCATTTCAGAATAAATCTCTGCTGGTTGACCGACATAGAAGCTTGGCACATCAATTTCACCAACATTAAACTTAGCTTTCATTCTCCCGATATTCGCTACAGTTGCCAATGGCATTTGAGGATTTGCAAGATCACCAATGTTTACATTTATTGCTGTAACAATTCCTGAAAGGGGAGAAGTAATTTCAACCGTACTGCATGCTGCATCAAAATTTGCTTTAGAAACTTCATATTGAGTTTGAGCAGCATCGAATGCTTGCTGAGATACTGCTCCTACTTTTAACAAGTTCTGCATTCTATCATAGTTTTTTTGAGCATTAAGAAATGCGGCTTGTGCCTGGTAGAACTGCGAGGATGCACCACCCTTATCAAGCTCAAACATTACAACCCCGGTTTCTGCAAAGTCACCAACTTTCACGTTTATTTTAACTATTCTTTCGGGGATTTTAGCAATTATATTTGCCTGGTCTTCTCCTTCCAGAGTACCTGAAAAAGTTTTTGATATTGTTAATTCTTTTACTTCAACAAATTGAGTTTCAATAGAGATTGTATCCGTATAAGAAGTTTTATCGGTAGCGTTTTCTTTAGATTTTTTGCCACAAGATTGAAAAATTAGAATTGAAAACATTAATCCAACTAACCCCAAGGCTGCCAACCGGTATTCTAAAATTTGTTTCATATAAAATTGATTCTCCTCTTTACAAGAAATATTAAATTTTTATTTTCCATTATCGCTGAAGGAAGAAAAATATTGAGGATCAGTTCTGCCAAGTAACTGGTCAAGTTCGAATTTAGTAATAAGATAGGAATGTACGGCTTGTACTCTGTTGAGCCTTGCCTGCCTCAAATCCTGATCTGCATTTTGCAACTCAAGCTGACTCCCGGCGCCTTCCTGGTATCTTACTTTTGCTATATCGTAAGCTCTTTCAGCTAGTTTAACTGTCCTCGCTTGAACTTCCAGCAACGATTGAACCCTCTTGAGTTCCTGCACATTAGCTTTAACATTCATTACAGTATAATCTTTCAGCTGCGATAATTGTTCTTCAGTTTGTTTGTATGTAATAGTTGATTGTTCAACTGCATTTTTTGTTCGGTTTCCCTGCCACAAGTTGAAAGATAAACTAAGACCAACTGTTGCATAATCATAATTTTGATAATTCCAATTATCTGAGGAACCAGCGTATGAATAATTTCCGAATGCGGCTAGTGTTGGCCAGTACTCTGAAACATCTAATTGTATAAAAGCCTCATCAACCTGTTTTTTTAGATCCAGACTTTTTATATCGAAATTTGAAGCCAATGCTTCCTGAATAAGTTCGTCTTCGTTGCTAATATCAATCGAATCAAGTTTAATCTCTCCGGATACATCAACATCTGCGGTCTGATCGATTCCAAGGGTAATTTTAAATCCATTAGTTGCGTTTATCAAAGCATTCTCCACCCTGAGTAAAACAGGTCTGATATTTTCCAGCTGAACCTCTGCCTGAAGCTTATCAAATTCCGATACCATCCCCTCGTCATAGAGAGCTTTTACATTATTAAAATTTTCTTCAGCGTTGTTGAAACTTGAGTTCGTAATTTCTAAAACTGCTTTAGCAAGCAGCACACCATAAAATGCAATCTGTACCGACAGAACAGTTTTTGAAACCGTGTTGTTTAATTCTGCTTTCGAAAGTTCGTGATATATCTTAGTAGCGCCGATTCCTTCAAAGACCGCAGAGCTGAATAAAACTTGTGTTAAAGTTAAAGAAGCTGTATAAGCATTATTCAAGGCAAAAGATTGAAGTTTTGTTTCTACTGGCACGTATTTGCTTTCGTCTCTTGGAATTATATTCTCGTCAAATAAAATACTGTAAGTTGCATTTGTAAGTAATGCCTGAAAGTCGGGGAATGGCATTTTTGGTTTTTTCAAGAAATGTGAGAAGTCGGCTGATGCATCAAGACTAGGTAATGCATATCCAAAAGCCTCTCTTACTGCCGCACTGGATTTTTCCGTATTCAGGTAGGATACCTTGATATCTTTGTTATTCTCTAGTGCCAATTGAATCGCTTCTTCCAGAGTTAAAATTTGAGTTTGAGCATTTACTAATCCTGAAAGTAAGAGAACAGATAATGATATAAACAAAAAACCCTTTTTCATTAATAACTCACAGTTGATTAAAATTATTTAAATGTAGTAATAGGTAGTATGAAAAATAAATCATAAAAATAAGTTGACGAGCATATTAGTTTTAGAACCAGTTACAAGATTCCCCTGACATATAAAGGAAAACAATCAAGAGAAAAATCATTATTTGTATAGTGTAAAATTAGTTATTCCTTCAATAATATATCATCTAAAAAAAATTAGATTACAAAAAAGCTGTAAAAAAGAATTTTAAGTCCACAGGTAAAATTAAATGCCTTTAAGAAATTCAGTTTTGATAAGAATCACACTGTTGTATATATTGGATGAAGGGGAGAAAGGAATCCATAATGGGTTTATCAAAAATTAAAGTGATTTAGATTTAAATAACTTCCTCAAACCCCTCTCCATTGGAGAGGGGCTCGTATGAGGATTGTTAATTCTTTATACCTGCAGCTTCTTCGAGCATTGTAGTCGTAACAGATTTTGGTCTTTCGATTGGATAGCCAAGTGCACGGTCCCAGATTATGTTCGCAACAACACCAAGTGCTCTTCCAACAGCAAAAAGAACAGTGTAAAAATCATATTCCTTTAAACCATAATACCATTGGATAACACCCGACTGTGCATCAACATTCGGCCATGGATTTTTTGCTTTACCTTGTTCAAGTAATACCGGCGGAACAACTTTAAACAATAGATCAACATAAATGAATAGAGGGTCTTTTGGTAAATGCTTCAGGCAGAATTCCCTTTGAGCCATATAACGTGGATCGGTTTTTCTCAATACAGCGTGACCGAAACCTGGAATAACCTGCCCGCCTTTAAGTGTATCCCAAACAAACTGTTTCATTTCTTCTTCGGTTGGTATTTTACCGCCCATCTTATCATAAACTCCCTGCAGCCAGCTTAAAACTTCCTGGTTAGCGAGTCCGTGTAATGGTCCTGCAAGTCCGTTTGTCATTGCAGAAATTGAGTAGTACAAATCTGATAATGCACTTGCTACAAGGTGTCCTGTGTGGGCACTAACATTTCCACTTTCGTGGTCGCTGTGCAAAATGAAATACATCCTTGCAACATCATCATAAGGCTTTTTAATTCCCATCATATGTGCAAAGTTGCCACCGAGATCAAGCTTTGGATCAGAATCAATTATCTGTCCATTCTTGTATTTTAATCTGTATATAAACGCGGCGATACCTGGAATTTTAGCAAGAAGATTTAAACCTTCTTCAAGAGTTGGGATCCAATAGTCATTCTTTTTTAGTTTTCCCGAGTTATATTCTTTAACGAATACAGATTCACGCTGCATAGATAGTATAGCAGTTGAAAACATTACCATCGGGTGAGAATCGCCTGGCATAGCTTTAAGAACATCAAAAACGTATTTGGGAATAGCGCTTCTTTTTTTGAACTCTTCTGCAACTTCCTTCACATCAGCTTCAGATGGGATATCTCCAGTCAATAAGAAATGAAAAAAACCTTCAACAAAAGGCATCTCTCCCCCGGGCACTTTGGGAAGTTTTTCCATTACTTCCGGGATTGTTAATCCTCTGAAACGAATTCCTTCAAATGGATCGAGATAAGAAATATCAGTAACAAGACATTTAATATCTCTGGCTCCGCCGATGATCTGACCTATGTCAACTTCGTCAACTTTAACACTACCGAAATCTTTAATTAGACGGGTGGTGCGTGGGCGCCACTCCTCGATTTTTTTTCCAAGTTTTTCTTTTAATCCAGACATATTTTACTCCAGTGATTTTAGTTATAATTCAATGAATGTTTGATAGTTAAATTTCTTATTAGAATTCTTACCGATAGAAAAATTTTATCAGCGGGCTTCGAGTGAAAGGAGAAGCGTGATTTTTTTGAAAGAGGCTTCAAGAGACTCTCTTGTTTAAAAACGTAAAATTTCTTATTTCAATATATCAATAGTTTTTGCTATTAATCAAATAATGTCTCTTTGAAATTCTCTGCTGCGAATACCTTTTTACCTGGAAATTGCTTGAGAACCGAAGCTCCCATCAAGTCAATCGCTTCTTTATCCCCGTGAATAAGAACAATTTTATCAGGATTTAGCCTTTTTACCAAGGAGACTAATTCTTCTCTCTTTGAGTGAGCTGAAAATCTGAAGTTCTTTATTTCACATTTAACTTCCACTTTTTTCTCTCTTTCAGTGAGTTGAATTTTATCTCCTTTCTTTGCGTTTGCAATTATGCTGCCCGGAGTTGAGGGATCCATATAGCCTACTGTGAAGATTGCCGCATCTTTTTTCCTAAGCCATCTCTTTGCCAGCATAAAAGAATTCGTGGATTCAATTATCATTCCGCTTGAAGCTAGAACTATTGAGGGAAATTTGAATAGTTCGTCAAAATCTTGTATCTCTTTTAAATCTTTATGTGGAATATCATGCAGAACCAACTCTTTTTCATTTGTGTTAATGACGAAACGATTGTAATCATAAACCCTGTTTATTTTATTTCCAATTCCCCCGGTATAAATATCAATATTAGTAATATTATTCTTCTGCATCTGAAACCAGATAGTTGCGAGAATCTCCTGTAATTTTCCCAGAGCAAATACCGGAATAAGAACTGAACCTCCTTTATTAATTATTTTATTAATGGATGAGGCAAACCTTTCAACCTCTTTTTGCCAGACATTTAATCGTGAAGAATCAGTTGCGCCGTAGGTTGTTTCAGTGATCAGCAAATCAATTTTTCCTGATGGTAAATTTGCCCCGGACAAAATAGTCTGGGCTGATAAATTAATATCTCCTGTATAAAATATTTTTTTATTATTGGAATAAATAAGAATGCCAGCCGATCCAATGATATGTCCTGCGTCATAAAATTCAACTTCAATTTCACTATTGCTATTAAGAGAATTTAAAATAAATTTTTCACAATATAATTTATAGTTTATTGATTTTATAAGAAGATCAACTTCGTCACGGGAATAAATTTCAAACTCATCCTTTTTTACTTGTCTTTTTAGGATTGAAATAGCATTGTGGAGTGTTAACTCAGCGACTGCCCTTGTCTGTGAAGTTGTAATAATTTTCAGGTGAGGAAATTTTTTTATGAGAAACGGAAGTGCATTCAGGTGGTCCTGATGAGCATGAGAAATCAATACGTAATCGGTTGGTTTATCGTTTAATAAATCGAACCTCGGAAGAGAATCCAGACCAATCTTCTGTGGATGCATTCCGCAATCCAATATAATTCCGAGTCCGTCAAAATTCAGATAATAACAATTTGCACCTATTTCACCCGCACCGCCAAGTGGAAGAAATTTGATCATTTCGGTTGTTGAAATTTATTTCGAGTGTAAAATAAGTTTTTGAGGGGTTAACGAAAAGATTAGCAAATAAAAAAGTATGCCGTCAGGCAATTACCGGGCGGCATATAGTGAAAAGGGATATTTATTTTAGCAGGTTCATTTTGATTGTCTTTGAAAAATTTCCTGCTCTTAACTGTGCAATATAAAAACCGCTCGCTAGATCATGAGCAGTGAAATCCGCTCTATAAGTACCAGCAGATTGTTCTTCATTTACTAAGGTAGCAACTTCATTCCCCAGAATATCATAAACATTTAATTGAACAAATGATGCTTCAGGAATGCTGTACTCTATCTTTGTGGAAGGATTGAATGGATTAGGATAGTTCTGACTCAGAGTAAAATCCGATGGTGATTCATTGAGTTGTTCAACACCACTTGGCGCCGTCAAGTCTAGAAAATCAACGTAGGCTTCTGAACCTATGGTTGATGAACCCGTCCCTGTATCAGCCACAACAATGTAAATGACGATATTATCCGGATTTGGCGAACCTGGTGTATAGAAAATCGGGACATTAAATTCCGTCCAGCTTGAAGCTGTATTTAGTACTCCAGCACCAACGCCAACTGTGTTTGCTTGCCCGACATTCATGGAGATTCCAATTAATAGCTTATCATTTCCAAGTGGATTACATTTATAATAACCATGCAAGCTGCCATGTTTTTCAGTTACTGGGTCGCCTAATTGAGTTACCGGATTATAGGTAGTTAAATAAGGTGGATATGGAGTTCCTCCTCCAATATCAAGAACTTCAAGTTTTGCACAAAAAGAACCGTGATAAGCATTACCAGATTGACTAACACCATCTGTCAAACCTGTAATATCACCTGTAAACCAATCCGTAGGATCGCCTGCAGTCCAGTTTTCAAAGTCGTTATTTAATATCTGGGCTTGAAGGGAAATATAAAATGTAAAGGATAATATTACTGTTATTACTAATTTCATTTTACCTCCTAGAAAAATTATAAATTGTTTATTAAATGCCTGGTGGAATATATTTAAGAATTCAACACTCGTCAATAGTTACTAAATAGAGACAATCAATATTTTTTCATTGGGTAAAAAATGAAATGTACTATGCTGTTCTAACTACGGCATTTCAATCTAGCTATCTTACCAAATGAAGAGACAAAAGTTTTTACCCATGGAAAACTATGGTTCACTTGAGTTATAAGGCTTGTTTTATTTTCTTCGGGCCCAGATAACATCGGCAAGTGTATCTTGATTTTTCTCGAGTTGAAATTTTAACAGATAATCAGGATTGAAACCTGTCATATATTTCTCAATTCTTTCTTTCAACCACAATATTTCAGATTTAAGTTTCCAGTGTTCTCCGTCAGAAGAATAAAGAACAATGAACAGCCTGTTCTTCAAGTGTTTCCTTTGCTGCTGCGATTGATGGTCATAAAGCCATTTAATTAATTCATTGGTTTTCTTGATTGCTTCTTCTATTGGATAAGGAAAATTTTTAGGGAAGATTGAAGTTTTATGATCGAAGGTTACTCCGTCGATTGTAAAATCAACCAGCCTGTCTTTTTCATCAATTGCAGGTTGAACATTCGGCAGAGAGCAGAATATCTTCTCAACTGCATGTGCAGACCAGAAATTGTACCATCGGTTCAAGGCATAGTTGGCAATGTTCTGATGTTCCTTATCTTTGCTGAACCTGTTCTCTATTTCTTTAATTACTTCATCGAAAGGTAAAATATTGTAAACAAAGTTTGTCAGTTTATCAAAGTAATCGTTTTGTTTTCTGCCCCATTTGTAAGGATAGGCTAAACGTTTTTTTAATTCGTTTTCTATTTGCTTTAGTTCATAAATCATTTAATTAATTTCTGAGTAAAACTTATTTCCGATGTTTTTGAAAAAGGAATATGTACTCATGTTTAAAAATATAAAACCCACCTGCAAGTGCTCTGTAGCGCCAGAGTTCTTTCTGGTTTCTTTTTGCTGTGGTCTGATCGAAGTTTTTTACTATTGTTGATTTTAGTCTGAACCCTTTCTTCATCATTTCCTGCATAACATAAAATCCTAAAGGTATCCATTCGCCGGTAGAATATTTGTCGCCAATTATAACTACGCAATACCTTCCTTTATCCAAAACGGGATAAATATTCTCAGCAACCTTTCCGAATAAATTTAAAAACTCCGAAACGGATTTTGCGTTTGAAAGATCATCCTTTTTGTTACTGAATTTAATTATGTCCCAATATGGCGGATGCATAATTATAAACTGGAAGGAACTTACTTTTAGTTTTTTCATTTCAGTTTCAAAATCTATTGCTGAGCTATTTCCAGTTAGGATTTTTGTGGTAACTTTGAAAGGGTTTTTCTCTTTATGCAAAGTAGATTCAGTTTTTTTTGAGACTTCTTTATTTAAATCAACCCCAACACCATTCCTCCCAAGACGTTTGCATTCAATCAGCGTCGTACCGCTTCCGAGGAATGGATCCAAAACCCATTCTCCTTTTTTCGTATATCTTCTTAGTAATTGATTGGGAATCTGCGGAATGAAATTTCCCCAGTAGTCTGCTTTATGTGCACCCGAGGTATCTCTTTTATCAAATAACCAAAGACTATCTGTAAGAATATCATCGTATTCTTTCCACCTGTTCAGATTAAGATCATTTATCTTTCCTTCTTTCTGAACCTCTAAACTTTTTATCAACCTTTTTAAATAGTACCTGGTTCTTTCTATCGTTTTGGTCTCATGTATTTGCTTAAGCTCATTTAATAATAATTCTTTGCTTATACTTTGTTTATATCCGTTATGATTGTAGTTGATTTCTTTTAAAGAAAGCTTTGAAATCCTCTTGCTCAATTTTGCAGTTTCATTCTTAATGTCATTAAGCTCTTCTATTGATTTTATTTTGTAAAGAATAGAAATAATATCCATGACTAAAATTAAAGTTCCTTCTCAAACTTATTTTTAACAATGTTTGCAACAGTCCTTCCTATGCTTAATGAAGCTGTAGCTGCAGGCGAAGGTGCGTTTAATACATGCACCATCCTGTTAGTTTCGATAATCCTGAAGTCGTCAACCAGTTTACCGTCAGGTTCCAAAGCTTGAGCACGAACACCTGCACCACCGGGTTCTATGTCATCTAGTTGAATTTCCGGGACTAATTTCTGCAAAGCCTTTACAAATGCTTTCTTGCTGAATGAAC
>Ga0326726_10006129_pt1 | contig 10837 bp, 7 predicted proteins | sample MHFenrmetagenome_2_FD_207603 | JGI IMG/M metagenome (GOLD analysis project Ga0326726, IMG submission 207603) | Lab enriched peat soil microbial communities from Michigan Hollow, Ithaca, NY, United States - MHF15MN | ecosystem: Environmental > Terrestrial > Soil > Wetlands > Peat | place: USA...
GTGTGCGCCGTGCTGGTCCTGTCGGCCGCCGCCGACCCGGGCGATGGCAAGATCCCCGTCACGACCAAGTCGGAAGCGGCCCGGAAGGAGTTCCTGCAGGGTCGAACCCTGGCCGACAACCTCCGTCTGACCGATGCCATCTCGCATTTCGACAAGGCGCTGGCTCTCGATCCGGGCTTTGCGACGGCGGAGTTGGCCCGGGCGAATGTCGCGCCGACGGCCAAGGACTTTCGTGACCACCTGGACAAGGCGATCGCGCTGAGCAGCAGGGCCTCGGAGGGTGAGCGGCTGACTATCCTCGCCGCGGAAGCGGGGGCGGTGGGCAACGCGGCCAAATCGAAGGAATGCCTCGAAAAGAACGTCGCGCTCTTCCCCAACGACGAGCGGGCGAGGTTCGCCCTCGGCGCCTTCTACGCCGGGCAGCAGGACAATGCCCGGGCCATCGAGGTGTTCAAGGCCGCGATCGCGATCGCGCCGGGATTCCCGCCGGTCTACAACAGCCTGGGCTATGCCTACAAGACGGTCGCCAACTATCCCGAGGCGGAGAAGGCGTTCAAGAAGTACGCCGAGCTCATTCCCAGCGACCCCAATCCGTACGATTCCTACGCCGAGCTCCTGATGAAGATGGGCCGGTTCGATGAGTCGATTACCCAGTACCGCAAGGCGCTGGCGCTCGACCCGCACTTCATCTCGGCCACGATCGGCTCGGCGATCGACGCGCTCTACCTGGGGAAGCCGGAGGTCGCCACCGCCGGGCTCACCGAGCTGTTTGCCCGCGCCCGGAACGACGGTGAGCGCCGCCAGGCGGTCTTCGTGCAGGCGGTGGTCTACGTCGATCAGGGGAAGATGGACCAGGCGATCCAGGAAGCGGTGAAGGAGTTCGGGATCGCGGAGAAGATCGGCGACGTCGCCGCGATGAGCGCCGACCTCAACTTCAAGGCCAACATGCTCCTGGCGATGGGGAAGAACGACGAGGCGCAGGCCGCATTCGACCGCGCGCTTGAGCTGGTGGAGGGTTCGAGCCTGGCGTCCGGGACGAAGCAGCTGACCCGGTTGTTCCACCATGCGAATGCCGCCGCGGTGGCCATCGCGAAGAATGACCTGGCCACGGCCCGGAGCGAGGCGGAGGAGTTCACCAAGGGGACCGCGGGGAACCAGAACCGGTTCCAGCTCTACCTGACCCATGAGCTGGCCGGCAGGATCGCCCTCGCCGCGAACCAGTTCGACACTGCGGTCGCCGAACTGCTTCAGGCCAACCTGCAGGATCCCTACAACCTGTACCGGCTCTCCCTCGCGTTTAAGGGGAAGGGCGATACGGCGAAGGCCAGCGACTATGCCGGCCAGGCGGCCCACTGGAATGGGTTGCCGGCTCTCAACTATGCGCTGGTGCGGAACAAGGCGCAGCAGCTGGCGGCGATGTAGTCCGGTTCGGCGCGGGAACGGTCCGCCGGACGTCTTGCGGTGGACCGTCCCGTCCCCGGTTGTCATTCCGACCCCGAGCGTAGCGAGGGGGAGGAATCCCTATCCCTCGCAGTGAACCCAAAGGGATTCCTCGGGCCCTGCGGGCCCTCGGAATGACAACCCTATGGTGCCGTTCCTCCCCCTACGGCTGGCCCCGAAGCCACGCCGCCCTCAATTCCTGTTGCCGGGCATTGGCGGCCGGAATCTCCTCGATACGCACCGTCGGCTGCTGGTAGCCGGCGACCACGACCGTCGCCTTGTACGCGCCGGAGGCCCGGCGCACCTCGACCCGGACCGTGTCTCCCAGCTTGAGGTTGCCGAACATGACCCGCATCTCCCGCCAGGTAGTGGCAGTCACGCCGTTGAGAGACACGAGCTGGTCCCCGGTGTGGAGTCCCGCCCTGGCCCAGATACTGGCCGGATCGCCGATGCCGAGACCCAGGGTGGAGTCCGGCCGGGGCCAGGCCCATATGCGCAGATCGGGTTGCGGCTGGTCACGCCAGAACGCGGGGCTCCAGGTGACCCGGGTCCTGAGTCCAGCCAGCCCCAGGTAGTGATCGAAGTCAATCGGATGACCGCCACCGCGAATGTGCCGGTCGAACAGCGGAGTGACGTCACAGCTGCATACTTCCTCCACCACCCTCTCGACATCCCGTCCGGCAAATCCCCGCCCTGCGGAGTAGCGCTCCAGCATGAGCCGCATGACGTCATCCATCGAGCGACGACCGCGAGTCGCATCGCGAATGACGAGGTCGATGATCGTACCGAGGAGCTCGCCCTGGAGATGGGTGCTCGCCGGATAGTCACCAAGCGCACCGGGCGCCGCATTATAGGACACGGCCGAGACGGACTCGGCCGAGAACCGGGAGTTGCCGGACTGGCCGAGATAGCGGGCGATCAGTCCCTCCAGGTGCTCCCTGCGTGAGGATTGCGTGGATGGACCGGCCCGCCGAAGGAGCAGGTCGGCGTAGAACATGGTTACCCCTTCGCTGAACCAGAGGCCGTGGACCGGCGGCTGGGTCTTGTAGGTGACGCCCCGGTATTCGACCGGACGAATCCGCATCAGGTTCCAGGTATGGAAGAACTCGTGAGCGGTTTCCTCCAGCGCGCTGGAGGGGTCCTTCGCGAGATCCGCACTGGGCGCGCCCAGGGTCACCGAGTTGGGATGCTCCAGCGCCCCGTAGGCACCGTCCTGAAACAGGAAGGTGTACTCGCGATACGGTGGCCGCCCGAACAGCGTCACCGCCTGCCGCACCATCCCCTCGATTCCGCGGACGAAGGCGGCGCTGTCGAACGGCGCCGCGTCGGGGAGCGCCCAGTAGACCACGCTGTGGGGAACATCGTCGATCGCGAAGCGCCAGCGATGCAGCTGGCCCACCAGGATCGGGGACTCGACCAGCACATCGACGGTCGGTGCGAACCAGGTCCGGGGATCCGCCGTTGGCTCGAGCCCGGTCGCGACCTGCCAGCTCGCCGGGATGTCCAGCGTGACCATCGCGGGCGCCAGCTCCGCTCCGAGGATGTACATGAACGCGTGGGGACCGCCGGTGAGTCCGCCCGTGGGCGCGAGGAATGGGCGCCAGGCGCCCCGAGACCCGGGCTGAGGCGGCGGCAGTCGAATCCGGTAATGCACCACCGCCGATCCGCCGGGTGCGATGACCCGCCAGACGGCGCTGTCCTCTTGCGTGATGATGGCAGCACCGCCAGCTGCCGAATCGACCCGCAGTCCGCGGACAAACCGCCAGTACCGGTCGTCGTATTCCGGGTGGGCGGCCATCGCCAGGCGGAAGGTGTCGGGGAGGTTGCGCAGGTGCAGCGCCACGCTCCATCCCGATAGGTCGGCCGAATCGATCTGCAGGGTGTAACTCACGACCGGCTGCGACCGGGCGAAGCGGAGCTCGAAGGCGTCGGTGTAGTGCTGGTACGGATTCTGGGCTCGCGCCATGGAAGGCAGCAGGGCGAGCAGGAGGGCGGAAGCGATGAGTCGCGGCATGCAGGCTCGGAGACTAAGGAGGGCGCAGCGTCAGGTGCGCCTCCTTGAGATGCCGCTGGTGGCTGCCGGGTTTGGACGTCGCGCGGTGAGGGCCACCCCACCCCGGTGTCCTTCCGAGCGAAGCGAGGAGTCCCTCGGAGAGACCCCTCGGGCGCTCCTCGTTTTCGGCGCACTGAATCGGCGCGCAGGTACAAAACAATGTGGCGCCGCTCAGCTATGCGGCGCCACCCTGTCTTCTGACTGCGGCCGATCCTAGTACATCCCGCCCATTCCGCCGCCCGGCGCGGTCAGAGCCGGCCTCTCTTCCTTCCTCTCCACCACCACGCACTCGGTGGTGAGGAGCAACCCCGCGATCGACGCCGCGTTTTGAAGGGCAGTACGGGCGACCTTGGTCGGGTCGATGACTCCCGCCTTGACCAGGTCCTCATAGGTGTCGGTCTGGGCGTTGTAGCCGAAGTTCTTGTCCTTCGCGTCCCTGACCTTCGCCACGACGATCGAGCCTTCAGCGCCCGCATTCTGGGCGATCATCCGGATCGGCTCCTCGAGGGCGCGCCGCACGATGGCAACGCCGATCCTCTCGTCGTCCGTGCCCTTGATCCGGTCGAGCGCGGATTGGGCGCGGAGAAAGGCGACGCCGCCGCCAGGCACGATGCCCTCCTCGACCGCTGCACGGGTGGCGTGCAGCGCGTCCTCCACCCGGGCCTTCTTCTCCTTCATCTCGGTTTCGGTCGCGGCACCGACGTTGATGATCGCCACGCCGCCGGCGAGCTTGGCCAGCCGCTCCTGCAGCTTTTCCCTGTCGTAGTCGCTGGTGGACTTCTCGATCGCGACCTTGATCTCGTTGATCCGGCCCTTGATATCGTCGGGCTTGCCCTTGCCGTCGACGATGGTGGTGTTCTCCTTGTCGATCACGATCCGCTTGGCGCGACCCAGATCCTTGAGCGTCGCGTTCTCCAGCTTGAACCCGACCTCCTCCGAAATCACCTCGCCGCCGGTGAGGACGGCGATATCGCGGAGCATCTCCTTGCGGCGGTCGCCGAAGCCCGGGGCCTTGACGGCCGCGACCTTGAGGGTGCCGCGGAGCTTGTTGACGACCAGCGTCGCAAGGGCGTCGCCTTCGATATCCTCGGCGATGATGAGGAGCGGCTTCGCGCTCTGCGCCACCTTCTCCAGGATGGGCAGGAGCTCGTTCATCTGACTGATCTTCTTGTCGTGGATCAGGAGATAGCCGTCTTCCATCACCGTCTGCATCTTCTCGGGATCGGTGACGAAATAGGGCGACAGGTAGCCGCGGTCGAACTGGGTACCGTCCACCGTCTCCAGCGTGGTTTCGAGGCCCTTGGCCTCCTCGACCGTGATGACGCCGTCCTTGCCGACCTTTTCCATGGCTGCGGCAATGAGGTCGCCGATCTCCTTGTCATTGTTCGCGGAGATGGCGCCGACCTGGGCGATCTCCTTCTTGCCTGCCGAGGGGACGCTGAAGCGCTTGAGCTCCTCCACCACCACCTCGACCGCCCGCTCGATCCCCCGCTTGAGCTCCATCGGGTTGGCACCGGCGGTGACGTTCTTGAGGCCTTCGCGGAAGATGGCCTGGGCCAGCACGGTGGCGGTGGTCGTGCCGTCGCCGGCGAGATCGCTCGTCTTGGTGGCGACCTCCTTGACCATCTGCGCGCCCAGGTTCTCAATCGGATCGGCCAGCTCGATCTCCCTGGCCACCGTCACGCCGTCCTTGGTGACGGTCGGGGAGCCGAATTTCTTGTCGATGACAACGTTGCGGCCCCTGGGACCGAGGGTCACCTTGACCGCTTCAGCCAGGTGATCCACGCCCCGCTTGAGCTTCGCCCGGGCGTCGTTGCTGTAGAGCAGTTCTTTGGCTGCCATATGACTGCACTCCGTCTGAATGGTCTACTTCAACTGATCCTGGCCAGAATGTCGGACGCCTTGACGATGATCAGCTCATCGTCGCCCACCCGATAAGGCGCCCCACTGTACTTGCCGTAAATCACTGTGTCGCCCACCCCGACGTCGAGCTTCACCCGCTCGCCCTTCTCGATCCGGCCGGGCCCGACGGCGAGGACTTCACCCTGCGTCGGCGTCTGCTGGGCAGTATCCGGGATGTATAGCGCGCCGCGCATGGTTTCCCCCTCCTCGGCCGGCAGGATGACCACGCGGTCCTCGAGGGGATGGATCTTGAGCTTGGGTCTTGCCTTCGTTGCTGTGGACATAGGGTACTCCTTCGACTGGGTCAGCAGCTCGCGCGCCTGGTACCGCGCCTGACGGACGGTGACGCAGGCGGCTGGCGCCACCCACGTCGTCCGTTAGCGAGCCGAGGTCAGACCTGCGCGGCGATCTTGTGGAAAGTCGAATTGGACACCTCGTAGCCATGCACCTGCGGCGTGCCCTCGACCACCTTCGACAGGTTCTTGAGCACCTGGGGATAGGTGTCGCGGCTGTACTGGTCCGCGCTCTCCTTGCGATCCCACAGGCTGATCGCCAGCGCGTCCTTGCCGGATGAGCCGAGGAAGGTGATCTCGTCCTTGAAGCCGCTCTGCTTGCGCATCAGGGGCAGGATGTCCTTCTCGAGCGTATGGGTGAACTCGGTGGCGGTATTGGGCTTGAGGCTGATGGTGACATTCCGTGCGTACATGATGGAACTCCTTGGACTGCTTGAACTTGAGAATGGTGCTGGAGACTTCGGAAGTGCCTTCACCCACGTGGTACTGCAACCGGACAGTCTACCCTGATGTACTAGGCTTGTCAAGTAATTATGAATGTTTGCCAGTACTGACCCACGCACTTAACTTTTCGTTGTTAACTGGCTATGCGCCGGGATCCGACCTGAATCCTGGGCCTGAACAGGAGGTAGCCCGTGGATGTGTCGTTGGTGATCCGGCAACGGCTGGAGGAATTCGGACTGGAGCAGCGGGAGCTGGCCCGGGCGGCGCGGGTGACCGAGTCCTACATCTCCCAGTTGCTCACTCGGAAGAAGGCTCCCCCCGCTCCGAGCCGTACCGACATCTACGACAGGATGGACAAGTTCCTGCGACTGCCGAGCGGCGAGTTGGCGCGACTGGTGGAGGTCCAGCGTAAGGAAGAGCTGAAGCGAGAGCTGGGGGAAGAGCCGGCACCTCTGTTTCGGGACGTCCGCGAGCTGATCCTCCGCAAGTGCCACCCTGACAAGCAAGCCCACGTGCGCGCGATCTTCGATACGCAGCCCTTCGGCGAACTCGAACGGCTGGTTACCCAACGGCTGCTGGACGTGCTTCAGGGAGTGGCCAAGGACGAATTGCAGAACGATTACTGGCTGCGCATGGTGGCGGACCTCGGCGGCCGGAGCTTCGCGGAGACCCGCGTCATCGTGCTCGAGTTCCTCGATACGGACATCTACCACCTGTCACGGGAACAGTGTTTCTCATTCCTGGACCCGCTGATTGAATCCTGGGACATCGACCTCGCGACGTTTGCGCTGGAGATTGTCCTGAACGCCAGAGTGGTCTCGGGGCATGTGAAGCGATTCGCGTTTGTGGAACGGCAAGACGACGACGCCGTCGGCGACGAGCCAGGTCTCACGGGATTCCTCGAGGATGCTGCCCTCAGCGGCACGGCGACAAAGGAAGAAGTCGAGTTTCTCCGGCGGCTGAGCTTCAAAGGCAAGCGGCCTACACCCCTGTATTACTACCGGGAGTTACAGAACCTCAGGGACCCGTTGCATTTTCGTACGCCGTAGCCCCACGGGTAACAACAAAAGGGGCCCCCGAGGGGGCCCCTGAGCAGGACTCTCGGCCTGCTCGTTCGGGTTTTGGTGATCCTGTCCTGCTACCAGGCGACGGCGTACCGGGAGAAGTGCTCGAGGTAGCCGACGACGGTCTTGAGCCCTTTCTTGTCGCGCGAGGCCGTGATCTCCAGGATCTCGTCATTCGCCCCCAGGTAGACGATGAAGAGCCTCAGCCATTCCGGTGGCTGCACGCACTGGGAGTAGCTCAGTTTCAACTTGGCCGGCGTCGCGAAGTGAAGACCTTCGGGTTGGAGCTGGACCTCGACCAGGCTGGAGACCGGCACCACCGCGCTGATGATCACCTCGTGGTCGAGCGCGCCCGCGGGGATCTTGAGCTCGTGCGGGCCCACCTTGATCGAGCCCCCGTTCGGGCCGATCAGCTCGGCGGCGGCGGTATACTCCTGCGGCGCGCACGCGAGCAGCTCGGGCGCCCCGCCGAGCTTCTTGCTGCGCTTCCAGTCCCGCTGAAACTCGTTCCACCGTTCCCTGGCCTGCTTGAATTCCTCGTGATGACGCGCGCGTTCGTCCTTGAGGCTGTCCTGGGTGTGCCGCAGCAGGTCCTTCAGGCGCTCGTGCTCGGCATGGCGATCATCGTTAGCCGAATTCGCCCGTTGATCCGTCCTGGCCAGACTCGTGGCCGGGTTCGCACTCGTCGGCGTGTCAGCCTGGGAGCAACTGACCAGGAGCAGCACTGCCACGCCCATCAGCGAATAGCCCCAGCGGTTCCGCCCCATGGGTCTCGTCCTTTCCTCGGGTCGCGACCGCGACCCGATTACCCGGCCATTCATTGAATGCTTGCGAAGCACTGCGGTACCCGACGCCGCGAACCAGGGCGACGCCTGTCCGAGGGGCAACCGATGTGCCACCCTGACAGCGGTCTGACGCTATTCTTGACAGTGGAGTAGCGGATCAGGATCTGGTACACCCCGGCGCAATGACACAACCGCTTCTGATAGTTTGCTTTACGCTGTAGGTCAACACGGTTTCCAGACGGTTGGCGGCGGTGGGAAGTTGTACAGCAGGGGAACAGTTCCGGTGGCTGGGGCGGCGGGGGAGTGGGGCGCCGTCAGCCCATCATGTTGTGCGATCACCACGCCCGACTGGCCGCCAACGTGATGGCCATCACGTCGCGCCTTCACGGTGCAGCGAGGAAAGCAATCGCGACGCCGTTGGTCCAGCCGAACCCGTCCTGCATCGGGTACTCACCTCCGCCGGCCGGGCGGGCAAGGTCCACCACGTCATACTTCTCCATCATCCTGCCCGTCGCGAGCCAGGTGCTGCGGTTGAGCGCGAGCCACCGGTGGCGGGCGGTATCCGCCAGCTCCACGCGACCATAGCGCCCTGCGCCTTCGATGGCCATCCACTCCAGCGGCGCCCAGCCGTTCGGGGCGTCCCACTGCTGCCCTGACGCGATCAGCGTCGTGACGAACCCGCCGGGTTGGAGAAAGTCCCGCTCGAGCCGCCGAGCCACCGCGCGACCCTGCTCCTCGGTCGCCAGGCCGAAATAGAGCGGGACGGCGCCGGCCAGGGTGGGGCGGTCGGTCACCCGTTCGCCGGTGCTCCAGCGCACGTCGTAGAAATACCCGCTGGCCGAATCGTACGTCGCCGCGAGCAGGCTGCGGCGACGCTCGGCGGCAACCGCCGCGATCCGGCGGGCGACCTCCGCATCGCCCGGCTTTCCGCGGAACGTCCGCAGCGCCGCGATCAGCTCCTCCGCGTAGTACAGCAGACTGTTGAGATCCACCGGTACCAGCGCCGTGGTTTCCAGCGTGTGCAGATCCGCCGGGTTACGCATCCAGCGGCTGGAGAAGTCCCAGCCGCTTTCGGCGGTGGCCCGGACGTTTCGGTAGAACGCCTCGCGCTGGTCTTCGGGGAGGCGCTGTCCCAGCTCGAAATCCTCACGGTAGGATTCCGGACGGGGCTCGGCCCGGTCGTCCCAATACCGGTTCAGGACGGAGCCGTCGCAGAGCCGCACAGCCCGTCGGTAGGCTCGGCACCTGGACAGGCGTTCCGCGCCGTCCATCCAGAACGCGTGCTCGGCCTCCAGCGCCGCGAGGTATCGTCCCGCCTGCGCGGTATCCGTAGCACCGGCGTAGAGGCCGACCATGGCGGCGAAGAACGGCGGCTGGCTGCGGCTGAGGTAGTAGGTGCGGTTGCCATTCGGAATGTATCCGAATCGCCCGATCATCCAGGCGAAGTTGTCGAGCATGCTCTGCACGAGGTCGGTTCGGCCGTTCCGAATGAGCCCGAGCATCGTGAAGTATGAATCCCAGTAATAGATCTCGCGGAATCGCCCCCCTGGGACGACGTACCGGTGCGGCAACGGGATCAACGAGGAAAGGGCGCGCGCGGTGTCCGGCGGCGGGGGGCGGGTGAGGAGCGGCCAGAGAGCGCGGATGTGCCCTTCCATGGTCCGGGCGGTGTCGGCGCGGAAGTTGGATCCCTCCGGCGGGGGCGTCGCAAAGTGCTGCGCCACGAACGACGAAAGGTCGAACCGCGGGTCGCCGCGCGCGCGAGAGTAGTCCGCCGCGATCGTGGCGGGTGGGGTGAGCGGCAGGGCATCCACGAAGGTCTTGGAGTCGCTGAAGGTTCCCGAGAGCTGCACGGCCTGGAACAGAGGCCCGAGATCGTGGGCGGGGTCGTAGAAGGCGCCTGCGTGATCACCCGCAGGGGCAACGCCGCCGGCGGATGACGGAGCTCCGGTCCGGCAGGCCTCGGTCAGGAGGAGGGCGGTTACGGCGGCGATGGCGGTCGGGAGTAATCGGCGGATCGTGCGTGTCATCGCGGGAAGATGCATGCGGCGGCTGCGACGACGCCAGCCGCGGCTCGCTCGATCTCTTTTCGAGAATTGGCTTTATGCTGGAATTCCGGGCCGGACCGGATCACTCCTGAGTCTCCTCCGCATTTAACGACCTTTTCACGTTTCGGTCTCCATAGTCCCTCAGCGCCCGCCTTGGGCGCGACATCATCCCGCCTGGCCGGTTCTGCCTCGGCCCTGGGAGCGAGGGTCGGGGCCGGCTGGCCGGGTCCACGGCACGGGGGCTCGTGCCCGTACCTCGGGAGTCCGGTATGTCTCTCGCCCACCCGGAAACCCTGCCCCACGGCATCCTGCCGCCGGAGGCTGTTCGCCTCTTCACCGAGGTCAAGCCGCCACTGGCGGATGATGCTGTCGCGCTCGAGGCCGACCGCTGCCTGGTCTGCGGCGGGCCGACCGCGCCCGCCCCCTGTGCCGCCGCCTGTCCCGCCATGGTAGACGTGCCGCGCTTCATCGATGCCATCGCCCACGACGACTGGGAAGGCGCCGCGGAGCTGATCTTCGCCTCGAACCTGCTGGGCGCCAGCTGTGCCCGGGTCTGCCCGACGGAAGAGCTGTGCGAGGGGGCCTGCGTCCTGACCGCACAGGGCCGGCGCCCGGTCGAGATCGGGCGGCTGCAGCGGTACGCCACCGACCGGGCGCTACTCAATCCCTGGTCCACCTTCCGGGCTCCGGCCCGGCCCACCGGGAAGCGGATCGCCGTCATCGGGGCAGGTCCCGCCGGCCTGGTTTGCGCAGGTGAGCTGGCGATCCTGGGTCATGCGGTACGGATCTACGAGGCACGCCCTGACTC
>Ga0326726_10006130_pt1 | contig 10837 bp, 14 predicted proteins | sample MHFenrmetagenome_2_FD_207603 | JGI IMG/M metagenome (GOLD analysis project Ga0326726, IMG submission 207603) | Lab enriched peat soil microbial communities from Michigan Hollow, Ithaca, NY, United States - MHF15MN | ecosystem: Environmental > Terrestrial > Soil > Wetlands > Peat | place: USA...
CAACAGCCCGAATTCCTGGGAAGAAGCGGCGCGCAACGCGATCAAGACGGCGGCGAAATCGCTGCGCGACCTGCGCATCGCGGAAGTCACCAAGCTCGACGTGAAAGTCGAGGACGGCAAGATCACGCAATTCCGCACTCGCCTATCGCTTTCCTTCAAGTACAGCGCATAGAAGGACCAGTGGGCTTTACGGCAACTGTTCGCGTGACCGGCACCGCGGGCCGCTTCGAGGATTTCCAGGAGCGCGTCCGCTGGCTGCTGGTGCGTGACATGGACGTCGAGCCCTTTACCGAGCACCACGAGCCGGGGCTGCTGGAATACCGCTTCGTGCTCGCGAAGGGCCTGCCGTTTCCGGCGTTCGTGACCGCCACCGCGGATTTCCCCGAGTTGCGCGTCGAGGTCGAGTGGGACAAGGACGGCGCGCGCGGCGGCGCCGCGATCGAGAACGGCCGCCTGGTGGAGAAGTGGACCGGGGAGCGCAGCGCGAGTTGAACCCGGTTCAGCGGCACGTGCAGTGCGCCTCGGCCGCCGGGCTGCACCGCATCGCTTATCGCGAATGGGGCAGCGCGGGCAATGCGCGCGTGCTCGTCTGCGTGCACGGCTTGGGGCGCTGCGCGCGCGACTTCGACAACCTGGCACACGCGATGAGCGACCGCTATCGCGTCGTCTGCCCCGACGTGGCCGGGCGCGGCGATTCCGACTGGCTCGCCGACCCGATGCTGTACGACATCCCGCTCTACGTGTCCGACATGGTGACGCTGATCGCGCGCCTGGACGTCGAGCAGGTGCACTGGGTCGGCACCTCGATGGGCGGCCTGATCGGCATGGCACTCGCGGCGCAGAAGGGAACGCCGGTCGCGAAGCTGGTGCTGAACGAAGCCGGGCCTGTGGTCGCCAATGCCTCGCTCGAGCGCATCGCCGCCTATTTCGGCAAGGCGCCGCCGCTGCCGAGCTTCCAGGCGGCCGAGCAGCTGGTGCGGGCGGTGTCGGCGCCTTTCGGGCCGCACACCGACGAGGAGTGGCGCTTCCTCACCGAAGTGGTGGTGCGCCAGAACGCCGACGGCAGCTACCGGTTGCACTACGACCCGAAGATCGCCGACGCCTTGCGGCAGCAGGTTACCGGCAAGGACCTGGAATCATGGCCGACGTGGGACGCGGTGCGCTGCCCTACGCTGGTGATCCGCGGCGCGCTCTCGGACCTGTTGTCGAAGGACACGGCGCTGCAAATGACGCAGCGCGGGCCGAAAGCGAAGCTGGTGGAGCTGCCGGGCATCGGCCACGCGCCGACGCTGATGCACGCCGACCAGATTGCGCTGGTGCGGGATTTCCTGCTCCCTTAGTTAGTCACGCCGGTTCGCGGCGTCCCAGTTCTTTTCGAGGTTGGCGATGAGCGCCGGGCTGAAGTGGCACTCGGCCTGCTCGCGCGCGTACACCGCCATGTAGCGGCGGAAGGTGTCGAGCGGCTCCTCGCCCACGCGGAAGGCGCGCTTGTTGCCCGCAGCGCTCACCACGCCGGAGCTGCTGAGACGCTCCACGATGCGCGCGATCGCCGCGTCCATGTCCGCCGCCGGCGCGATCTCGTCGCAGATCATCCTGCCCTCGGGCGAGGCGCAATCCAGGCGCCGCTCGGCGAGGATCGCCTGGCGCGCAATGCGCGCGCCGACGAAGCGCGGCAGGCGCAGGTTCGCCGCGCCCGGGATGATGCCTTCCTTGCGCGCGGGCAGCGTCATGTATGCGTCCTCGGCGGCAAGCACGTAATCCATGGTGAGCAGGATCTGGCAGTGGCCGCCGATCGCAAAGCGCTCCACCGCCGCAATCCAGGGTTTCTCGATGCAATTCACCTCGGGCGAGACACCGGGTAACGCGAGCCCGCGGTAAAGCTTGTTGACCAGGCCGAGGTCGCGGATCAGGTACCAGAGCAGCCGGATCTTTCCCTGGTAGAGGTGCGTCAGGTTGATGCCGGCGCCGAACACGCGATGGCCCGCATGCTTGGTGTGCGTGACGGTGTCGCCGCGCAGCACGCAGATCTCGGACTTGCGGTCGAGGAGCGCCACGTCCACCGCGGTCTCGAGGCCCGCAATCGTGGTCTCGTCCTCGGCATTCAGGTAGCGCGGGTTGCGCATGGTGACCACCACGGCCTTGCCCTGTCGGTGCAGCGCGGCGCCGTCGAGGGATAGCTCGCCCTTAGCCTCGAACTCGGCAAGGCGCGCGCGGGACTCCTCGCGCGACAGGAGCATCGCGTGGCAGAGGTGTCGGCCGGCCACCGGGTCTTCGAGCACCGCGGCGAGGAACGCGCCGTGCGCCTTTTCCAGGCCCTTCTTGTCCCTTTGCGCGAGACGCGCCTCCGCGGCCAGCGCCTCGGCACCGGGCACCAGGCCCGGAAAGCGCTCGGCGGCGAGCCGGCAGAGCTCGTCCACGCGCACGAACCGGCTGCGCCCCCCGGTCAGGGCGTCGTAGGCGGCGATCGCGTCCCAGGCCATGGCGCCAGTCTACCGCGTGGCGCCGCGCGGCTGGACATTCGCTGCCCAGGCAGGTAATTTGCTGCCTCGGCAGCTAATCGGAGGCGGCATGGGGCTGTACCGCGCGGAAACCTACCGGGTCGAGGACAGCGTCGGCTACCTGGTGACGCGCGTGCGCGCCTCCATCTTCGCCGCGGTGGACCGCGAGCTCGCGCCCTGGGGCATCTCCGCCGCGCAAGGCTCGATCCTGGTCTACATCGGCCACGGGCGCGGCGATCGCGCGGCCGACATCGCGCGCGACTACGACTACGACACGGGCTCGATGACGCGCATGGTGGCGCGCCTTGCCGCCAAGCGCCTGCTGCGCCGCGTGCGCGACGAGAGCGACCGGCGCGTGCAGCGCCTGGAGCTCACCGCCGCAGGCCGCAAGCTCACCGAGCAGATGGCCACGGTGGCTGCCAAGGTGCTCAACCAGCACCTGCGCGGCTTCACGCGCGCCGAGCTCGACCAGGTGAAGAGCCTGCTGCAACGCATGCTGGACAACGGTGGCTAGCCGGCGCCGCACGCTGCTCGTCCTGACCCTCGCGTTTCTCGCGGCGGGGGGCGGCTGGGCGGCCTGGTGGCAGCTCAGCGGGCGCTACTACGAAACCACCGACAACGCCTACGTCGCCGGCAATCTGGTCGAGGTCACGCCGCAGGTGGCGGGGACGGTGATCGCCATCGGCGCGGACGATACCGACCGCGTGCAGGCCGGTCAGATGCTGGTGCGGCTGGACCCGGCGGATGCGCGGGTGGCGCTCGATCAGGCGGAAGCCGATCTCGCGCGCGCGGTGCGCGAAGCGAGGACGCTTTACGCCAACAATCTGACGCTGGAGGCGAACGTGCGCGTGCGCGAGGCCGAGCAGCAGCGCGCCGAAGAAGCGCTCGCGCGCCGCACCTCGCTCGCCGACAAGGGCATGGTGACGCGCGAGGACTTCGACAACGCGCGCGCCAACATGGCCGCAGCCCGCGCCTCTCTCGCCGCCGCACGCGAGAGCCTTGCCGCCAACCGCGTGCTCACCGAGCGCGTGAAGCTCGAGGATCAGCCGAGCGTGCTGCGCGCTGCCGCGCGCGTGCGCGAGGCGTATCTGGCACTGAAGCGCGTGGAGATCCCGGCGGCGGTGAGCGGCTACGTCGCGCGCCGTTCGGTGCAGGTGGGGCAGCGCGTTGCGCCGGGCACGCCGCTGATGGCCATCGTGCCGCTCGAAGACCTGTGGGTGGACGCCAACTTCAAGGAGGTGCAGCTGCGCGACATGCGTATCGGCCAGCCGGTACGCCTCGTCGCCGACCTCTACGGCAGCCACGTGGAGTACCGCGGCAAGGTGGCGGGCCTCGCCGCTGGCACCGGCGGCGCCTTCGCGCTGCTGCCGCCGCAGAATGCCACCGGCAACTGGATCAAGGTGGTGCAGCGCCTGCCGGTGCGCATCGCCCTCGATGCCGCGGACCTGCGCCGCCACCCCTTGCGCATCGGGCTGTCGATGAAGGCCGAGGTGGAGATCCGCGACACCAGCGGCGCGCAGCTCGCGGCCGCGCCGCGCAGCGGCACCGCCTACGCCACGCAAGCGTTCGCGGCACCCGCGACGGAAGCCGAGGCGCGCGTGCGTGCCATCATCGCCGCCCACCGGTGAGCGAGCGGGCGTCAGCATCGGCGCCCGCACCGGCGCCTCTCGTAGGCGCCGAGCGCATGCTCGGCGCGGTGATGCTCGCCGCGGCCACCTTCATGGTGGTGCTGGACATCACGGTGGCGAACGTCTCGGTCGCCACCATCTCCGGCGACCTGGGCGTGAGCGCGACGCAAGGCACCTGGATCGTCACCTCCTACGCCGCGGCGCAGGCGATCGCCATGCCGCTCACCGGGTGGCTGACGCGGCGCTTCGGCCAGGTGCGCCTCATCGTCTGGTCGGTGCTGCTGTTCACCGCGGCCTCCCTGCTGTGCGGCCTCGCGAAGAGTCTCGACTCGCTGGTCGCCTTCCGCGTGGTGCAGGGACTGGTGGCGGGCCCGATGGTGCCGGTGTCGCAATCGCTGCTGCTCGCCACCTTCGGCCCGGGCGGCGCCGGCACCGCGCTCGCCGTGTGGTCGATGACGGCGACCATCGCGCCGATCACCGGGCCGATCATCGGCGGCTGGATCACCGAGCAGATCTCGTGGCCGTGGATCTTCTACATCAACGTCCCGGTGGGCATGCTCGCCAGCGGCATGATCTGGCTGCTGTACCGCGAACGGGAGACGCCCACGCGGCGCGTGCCGGTCGACGTGGTCGGGCTCGTGCTGCTCGCCGTCTGGGTCGCCGCGCTGCAGGTGATGCTCGACAAGGGCAAGGAGCTCGACTGGTTCGCCGCCAGCGAGATCGTGGCGCTCGCCTGCGTCGCGCTCGTGGGCTTCGTGCTGTTCCTTGCCTGGGAGCTGCTCGACAACCCGCATCCGGTCGTGGACCTGCACCTGCTGCGCGATCGCGACTTCTGGACCGGCACCGCCGCGCTGTCGGTGGGCTACGCCGTGTTCTTCGGTGCCATCGTCGTCCTGCCGCTCTGGCTGCAGCAATACATGGGCTACACGCAGATCTGGGCGGGCCTGATGATGATGCCGTTCGGGGTGCTCGCGCTGATGCTCGCGCCTTTCGTCGCGCGCAGCGTGCAGGTGCTGGATCCGCGGCTGGTCGCCTGCGCGGGCTTCGTCATCTTCGCCCTGGTGTCGTTCATGCGCTCGGAATTCAGCATGCAGGCCGACTGGGTGACGATCGCGGCGCCGATGTTCGTCCAGGGCGCGGGCAACGTGATGTTCTTCCTGCCGCTCACCGCGCTCGGGCTGCGCGGCATCTCGCCCGAGCGCATGCCCGCCGCCACCGGCCTGCAGAACTTCCTGCGCTACATGGGCGGCGCCGTCGGGGCGTCGCTCGCCATCACGCTGTGGGACGACCGCGCGAAGGTGCACCGCGCGCAGCTCGTCGAGCACGTGGTGCGCGGCAATCCCGCCACCGAGTCGATGCTGCGCGCGCTCGAAGCGCAGGGCCTCTCGGCGCAGCAGGCGCTCGCGCATATCGACCACGCGCTGGAGGTCGAGGCACGCATGATGTCCACCGTCGACCTGTTCTGGCTCTCGGCGGTGCTGTTCCTCGCGCTCGCGGTGCTCGTCTGGCTGGCGAACGCGCCGCGCGCCGCTGCTAAGATGGCGGTGACCTCAGGGAGCCACGAGTGAACGAGTTCACCCCCACTGCGCGCACCAAGATCAAGCGCCTGCCCAAGCGGGCGCGCTACGACCGCGAGACGGTCTACGCCATTCTGGACGCCGGGTTCATCTGCCACATCGGCTACGTGATCGACGGCCACCCCTTCGTCACGCCGACCGCCTATTGGCGCGAAGGCGACGCCGTGTACTGGCATGGCTCCTCCAAGAGCCGCATGCTGATGGCGCTGGAGAAGAGCCCGCACGTATGCCTCACGGTGACGCACCTCGACGGCCTGGTGGTCGCGCGCTCGGGCTTCCACAAGTCGATCAACTACCGCTCGGCGATGATCTTCGGCAAGCCCTACAAGGTGACCGAGCCGGCGGAAAAGCTCGCGAAGATGGAGCGATTCGTCGAGCGGCTCTACCCCGGGCGCTGGAAGGAGCTGCGCCCGGTGACCAAGCAGGAACTGAAGGCCTCCACGGTCCTCGGCATGCACATCGAGGAGGCGGTGGCCAAGGTGCGCACCGGCCCGCCGGTGGACGAGGAGGAGGACTACGCGTTGCCGATCTGGGCGGGCGTGGTGCCGATCAAGCAGGTGCTAAGCGAGCCGGTGGATGACGGGCGCGTGGCACCGGGCGCGCCGGGAGCACCGCGCGTTCGTTTGTAGGCAGGGCTGCAAGCCCTGGCGTGGGCCTGCCGCGTCAATTGCCTGCGCGCCCTACGTGGCGCGTTTGCGCCGCGTTGGTGCGAATGATCGCTTCCGGCCAGAAGCAGTCATCCGCCAGATCCTATCCCTTCCGCTTTGCTCCGCCATCTACTTGGCCGGCGCCCGGCTTCGGTTGCGCGCTGTCCGGCTTCTTGTAGTCGCCGATGACGCTCTTCAAAGGGCAGACATTGAGTGCTGGACATTTCTCACAGCCGGCTACGATAGCGATGGGGCATAGGGTCATCTCGGTTCTCCTCCAATTGGCGAATGTCAACTCTCAGCCAGACGCGGTCAATCCCGACGCGGTCGACTCTTGGGCGGCAGATTCATGCTCCTTTTGAGGGGCGACGTCCCCTTGCCACCTTGCGCTCTTGGTCAGTCCTGACTTCCTCGTAGCACTGCGCGCAAAGCGCACGCCGCGCCGCCCTGCCAGGCAACATCCTGAACGTCCCTCGCGGCTTTGCGCAATGGCAGGTAAAGCAGTACTTGAGAGGACTAAGATTTGCCAGTTACCAGGTAGCTTACGCTCTCGGCGTCCCGCACAGGGTTAGAAGGTGTTGCGTCGATCGGTTGAGACCGCCGTCGAATGCGTGCAGTTGAATCTACCCCAGACCTACACTCGCCACATAGCGGCGGCGATAGGCGGGAGTAAGACGATCAATCCGGCAATTGTAAGTAGCACCGCTCGAAATGCCAGAGCCCATCCTATGAAGATAAGAAGCACGTGCCCGATGCCGCTCGGCGCAGCAATTTGGGCTGCAAGATGTCCTGCAGCGATAGCGGTGGCCGCACAGAATGCGGCAAGCAAAGTCGTCTGCCAGCGACACTTATGATCGCTAGTCATGCTGAATACGCCGCGCCGCAGAATGTCACGCTCTTGTACAGGAACCCATGGGTCATTCGTATTGCAGGTTTTATCAGTGGTTACCGCGACATCTGTAGCTAAAACGTCGCTTGCGTGACAGATATTGACACTGGCCAGCGATGGTGGGACGGAGAGGCGGGGTGTGACAACCGCCAATCAAGGCACTGGGCCATCAAGCACAGTAGCTGCGACTTGGTCCCCGGCCAGCGCAACATCAATCAGGAGCGGCGAATCGAACAGGGCATCCAATCCGGCCAGCTGACAAACAAGGAAGTCGGCAAGCTCGAGCGCGGGCAGTCCCGCGTCAGCCGGATGGAGAGCAGGGCCGGCGCTGACGGCAACGTAGGGCCGAATGAACAGCGCCGGATTCAGAACAGCGAGAACAATCAGAGCAAGCACGTCTATCGCGAAAAGCACGGCGGACATGCGCGCGGCAGCCACAGTTGACGGTGAGTCGTTCCTCGGCTCGCGAAGAAGCCCCATTCCCTGGTGCTCTCATTTGACAAGTCTGCGAGTCTGGTCCATCGCGGTTGCGATCATGTCGATCAGCCTGATTTCATTCGCGCAACCGCTGCCGACTGAGATTCATGACCGCATTGCCCGGAACGAAAGGCCCTACAATCGAATCGCCCTCACTCCTGACGGCTTGATCGAGCTCCTTCGTCGCGGCCTGGTCTTCGTGCGACTCGATCAAGTTGATCTGACCGAAACGAAGAACGGCACTTGCGGGCGGCGCTGATAACCCGGGGGTTGACTGCTTCGGCGCGCCCGCTGACTCCCTATGTGAATCAGCTGCCGCTGAACCAGTTGTAACCCTGGTCTTCCCAATAGCCGCCAGGGTAGGTATTGGTCACGAACATCGCCCCGATGTGCTTGGGATTCTTGAAGCCGAGCTTGGTGGGAATTCGCAGCTTCATCGGGAAACCGTACTGCGGCGGCAGGATCCGGTCGGCAAAGCGAAACGCGAGGAGCGTCTGCGGGTGCAGCGCCGTCGCCATGTCGATGCTCGAGTAGTAATCGTCGAGGCACTTGAAGCCAACGTACTTCGCTGAAGTATCGGCACCGATGCGCTCCAGGAAGGTACTGAAGCGCACGCCACCCCACTTGCCGATCGCGCTCCAACCCTCAACGCAGATGTGCCTCGTAACCTGCGAGGTCTGCGGCAGCGCGTAGAGTTCCAGCAATCCCCACGGCTTCTTGTCGCGAATCAGTCCGCCAAGCTCGAGCTTGTAGCCGCCTGCATCGACCGTCCGTACTTCGTCTTCACCGTAGTAGGCGTTGAACGGGAACGGTGTCGTGATCGCGCTCTCCGGATATTCCGGCGCGAGCTTGTTGGGCTCGAACAGCCACCCCTGCGCAGTGTCGTTCCAGCGTGACATTGCGGTGAGCGCGCGCTGCACCGCGGCGCCCTCGGTCAAATCGCACCCCGAGAGCAGGGCGAGGGCGCCGAGCGAGAGTCCTTGCTTCAGGAACAGGCGACGTTCGATCGCTTGTATCTGCGGAGCAGAGTGCTCCGCAAGACCGGATTGCATCGCGCGCTTCTTCATCATGCCCTCCTTGCGCGGCCGGTGATCATCGTAGGGAAGGTGCGCGGCACCAGGATCACCATCGCGAGGTGCGCCAGCACGAACAACACGACAACGGCCATTGCGACAAAATGCACCAGGCGCGCGCCTTCGTAGCCGCCGAAGAGGGCGGTCAGCTCCTGCAACTGCACCGGCTTCCATATCGCGAGCCCGGAGAGCACCAGCACCATGCCCGCGACGATGATGAAGACATACGCCGCGCGCTGCGCGGCGTTGTACACGCTCAAGTCGCCGTGGGCGAGCTTGCCGCGCAGCGCAGCCAGAACGTCATCCAGTGCAGCGGCGAAGGTGATGGGGAAGAGCTTGCGCCTGAAATGTCCGGAGGCGATGCCATAGAAGACGTACACGAGGCCGTTGGCCGCGAGCAACCACATGGCGGCGAAGTGCCACTGCAGGGCGCCCGCAAGCCATCCGCCAAGCGTCAATGCGCTGGGAATGCGGAAATCGAACAACGGCGACGCGTTGTAGATCCGCCAGCCGCTTGCCACCATGACCAGGATCGCAAGCGCGTTGATCCAATGCGCAATGCGAACGATCAATGGGTGGATCTCGACCCATTCCGCCGGACGGTCGCGCTGCGCCGCATTCATCGGAGCGATGTCTTGTGTTTTCAAGCTCAATTCTCGCGCAGTAATAGGGAGGCAGGGCCCAGCCCCGCCTCACCACTTCCAAGGCCGCGTTACTTCTTCATCTCGTCCTTGCCCATAGAGTCCTTCTTCATGGGGTCTTTCTTCGTTATGCTGTCTTTCTTGGCCATACTGTCCTTCTTGGTCATGCTGTCCTTCTTCATTTCGTCTTTCTTCATGTCGGCGGCGTATGCACTGGCCACACCGAGGGACATGAAACCTGCAACTATCATCGCCAATAGTTTCTTCACGCGTGACTCCTTGTCAGAAAGGGGACGGCAGCAATGATCTGCCGGGGGTTGGTCGGATGGACAAGGAATACCTTACAAGAGCTTCCTGCCGCGATCCCCGGCAACGCGCCTTGGACTCCTTCGGTGTGGCCCAGCGAGGCTGCTAGACACGGCCCTAGGGGACGAATGTTCGGCAATGTCGTTGACGCTTCCCAGCTCAGGTCTTGGCTCGCTCCGTCGAGGCAATCCAGATTCCTGCGCCAACTGCCGCGATCCCAACGAGCAGGCTGCTGCCGATCGGCTCGCCCACCAGCAATGCAGCGAGCAGCGCGGCAGCGATTGGGCTCACCGTGATGGTGTTCGCTACACGGGTGGGAGTCGTGCGCTCGAGCGCGTAGACCCAGAGATAGAAGCCGAGCGCGCCTGCAAACGCCCCCAAGTACAGCGCCGCCACCCACTGCGCCGCAGCGTACGTCTGCAGTGCGCGGAAGCTACCCCCATGCCACGCCAGAAGTGCGTTGAATCCCGAGCCGAACGCCATGCCCGCAGCCGCATACCCCAACGGACTCGAGCGCGCCATGAGGGGTCTCGACAGGACGTTGTACAACGCCATCGCGAGCATGCCCCCAACCATTGTAAGGTCCCCGCGCCACGCCTCAGCCGGCGCATCTCCCAATCCAGCTGCCAGCGCAATCGCGACACCGCCCATCGCCACCAGCACACCCAGTGTCTTGCGTGCCGTGAGCCGCTCGCGCCCGAGCAGCGCGGCTACGACCATCGTGAGAATGGGCAAGGTGGAAACCGCCAGCGAACCGCGGGCCGCCGTGGTGTAGACGAGCGCCTCGCCATAGACGACGAAGAACACACCGTAGAACATCGTCCCGAGGGCCGCGACGCCGAGCCAGTCACGGCCGCGTGGCCAGCGGACTCGAAGCGCGAGCGCTATGGGCAGGAGAAGGAGGAATCCCAGGCCGAAGCGAAACACGGCGAGCATCACTGGATCGGTCGCACCGATAACGAAGCGAGTCACCGCAGCCGCCATGCCGCCGAAAACGCTCGAAGCGACCGCAGCCAGAACGCCCATGCGCTCGCTTGATTGCATGCTTCTATCGGTCAAGCTCTTGGGTCTTTACTCAACGGCTACTGAGGAGTGGCGCTT
>Ga0326726_10006131_pt1 | contig 10836 bp, 10 predicted proteins | sample MHFenrmetagenome_2_FD_207603 | JGI IMG/M metagenome (GOLD analysis project Ga0326726, IMG submission 207603) | Lab enriched peat soil microbial communities from Michigan Hollow, Ithaca, NY, United States - MHF15MN | ecosystem: Environmental > Terrestrial > Soil > Wetlands > Peat | place: USA...
GGCATCAATCGCGACGCGTACGAGGACTTCATTCAGACCGATGCTTCGATCAATCCCGGCAACTCGGGCGGCGCGCTGGCGAACTTGAACGGCGAGCTCGTGGGCATCAACTCGGCGATCATCTCGCGCTCCGGCGGCAACATCGGCATCGGGTTCGCGATTCCCATGAACATGGCGCGCTCGATCATGGAGCAGCTGATCAGCTTCGGCTCCGTGAGCCGCGGCCTGCTCGGCGTCAGCATCAACGACGTGTCGCCGGAAGTCGCTGCGACCTACGGGCTACACGACAACTCAGGCGCGCTCGTCATGGCCGTGAGCCCGGATTCGTCGGCCGAGCACGCCGGCATCCGCATCGACGACGTGATCGTGACCATCAACGGCACGCACGTGCGCGACTCGGGCTCGCTGCGCAATTCAATCGGGTTGCTGCGACCGGGCGATAAGGTGAAGGTCGGGTTGATTCGCGAAGGCAAGGAAACCAACGTCACCGCGACCCTCGGCGCTTCGACGGCCGCCAGCGCGAAGACTGAGCCCGAGCCCGAGAAGAACGTGGGCCTCGACGAAGTATTCGAAGGCGCGGAGATCGTCGACGCGCCCTCCTCCACGCCCGGCCTGCTCGTGCGCCGCGTGGATCCGGGCAGCCCGGCCGCAGACCGCGGGCTGCGCCCCGGGGACGTCATCACGAAAGTCAACCGCATGCGCGTGCGCAACATGGCGGACGCTAAACCGCTGCTGCGCGACGCGAGGTCGATCATCATCGAGGTCCAGCGCGGCGGCCGGAGTCAGCTCATTCTGATGCGCTGACGGGCGCAGCAGCCCAGCTGCGCAGTCGTTCCGCCCGCTCGTCGTTCGCGAGCTCGGCAAGGGCGGCCGTGTCCGCGTAGAAACCGTCGAGTCCGCGCGTTTCCAGCCGGGCCCGCAACACCGGTACCCAGCGCGTGTAGGTGGCCACGGCCGCCAGCGTGGCGTTGTTCAGCGGCTGGGCAAACCAGGCGTCGTACTCTGCGCTGCCGCCCCACCGCGACTTCACCGCGGCGTAGTCGGACCGCAGCGTGTCGAACGCCGCGCCTTTCCTGGAGCGCTTGGTCTCGGGCGGATCACCTGACGCGTAGATTTCACGCAGGCGCGACTGCTGTGCCGCGATCAGCTTGCCGAAGTCCGCGCCACGTTGCCGGCGTTGCCGGTAGCGTTCGATATCGGCGGCCGTGCCGTGCACCGTGAGCCAGCGCTCGGTGCCGTATTCCTCGATCGTCGTCGCGTATGCCTCGCTGAATTCGCTGTCACCTTTGATATAGAGCTTCTGGTGAGCAAGCTCGTGGAATAGCAGGCTCGCCACGTACTGCTCGCCGCCGTTGATCATCGTGCTCAGCACGGGATCGGCGAAGTAGCCGAGCGTCGAATACGCACTCGAGCCACCGCTGTAGGTGTCGAGCCCGTCAGCCGCCAGCTCGGCCTGAAACTGCTCCGCCTTGTCGCGCGCGAAGAACCCGCGGTACGCGACGCAGCCGGCGAACGGAAAGCACCAGCGCTCCGGATCGACGGAGAATTCCTTCGCGGCCACGACGTTCCACACCACATACGAGCGATCGAGCGCTACGTACGTCGTATAGCTCTTGTTGTCCGGCAAGTGGAGCTCGTCGACGGCGAATCTACGGATCGCGGCGACAGACGAGAGCTTCGCGCGTAAGGCCGAGTCGACCGTAGGATCGTCGACGAGCTTTTCTATCGGCGTTCGCTTGCGCAGCAGCTGGAGCTGTCCGCCGATCGCTTGCCAGTAGAACGGCACCGCACAACCGGACAACGCCGTGGCGACGCACAGCAACGCAAGTTGCCGAATGATGTTCACGCGGCCAAACCTTAGCACGCACAACGCTACGGTATGATGCCGCCATGAAGATCTACGAGGTAGGCGGCGCAGTTCGCGACGCTTTGCTCGGCCTACCGGTCAAGGAGCGCGACTGGGTCGTAGTCGGCGCCTCGGCAGACGATCTCTTGGCGCAGGGATTCAAGCGCGTCGGCAAAGATTTCCCCGTGTTCCTGCACCCGAAGACGGGCGAGGAGTACGCGCTCGCGCGCACCGAGCGCAAGACGGCGCCGGGCTATACGGGCTTCGCGTTCGACACCGCGACGACGGTAACGCTCGAGCAGGATCTTGCACGGCGCGATCTCACGATCAACGCGATCGCGCGCACGGCGGACGGCGAGATCGTCGATCCCTGGTCCGGCCGCGCCGATCTCGAGCGCCGCCTGCTGCGGCACGTGTCGCCCGCGTTTCGCGAGGATCCCCTGCGCGTGCTGCGCGTCGCGCGTTTCGCCGCACGATTCGGCAGCCTCGGTTTCACCGTGGCGCCAGAAACGCTGAGCCTCATGCGCGAGATCGTCGCGAGCGGCGAGATGGGCGCGCTTCGGCGCGAGCGCGTTTGGCAGGAAACCGAGAAAGCGCTCGGCACAGAACAACCCGACGTGTACTTCACCGTGCTGCGCGACTGCGGCGCTCTGCAGCAGGTGTTCCCGGAGGTCGACGCGCTATTCGGCGTGCCGCAGCCCGAGCGCTGGCATCCCGAAATCGACAGCGGCGTGCATACGCTGCTCGCACTGCGCGCGGCGGCCCGTTTGTCGCCGGCCGAAACGGTGCGCTTCGCCGCGCTGACACACGACCTCGGCAAAGCCGCCACGCCGGAAGTACTGCTGCCGAAGCATCACGGCCACGAACATCGGTCCCTGCAGTTGCTTGCGGACTTGTGCGCGCGACTGCCGGTGCCGAACCGGTTTCGCGACCTCGCGCAGCATGTCGCGAAACACCACGGCGTCGTACATCGCGCGGAGGAGCTAAAACCCAGCACCGTGCTGAAGCTGATCGGCGAAGTCGACGGCCTGCGCCAACCCGGCCGGTTCGAGGAGTTTCTGCTCGCGTGCGAGGCCGACATGCGCGGCCGCTTAGGCTTCGAGGACCGCCCGTATCCCCAGGCCGAGCGTCTACGCATCGCGTTGCGCGCAGCACGCGCCGTCGATGCGCGCAAGGTGCGGGCGGAGCGGGGCGTGGAAGGCGAAGCGCTGGGCCATGCGCTGCAGGAGGAACGTCTCGCGGCGATCAAAGCGGCATTGCCGCCCGTGGAACGCTAGCGACGCGCCGCTCGCGCCCTACTCCAATCGCGCGCGAAAATCGCGGCCCGGCAACGGCGGGCCCGTGACGCCCTTGCGCAGCAGCATCACCTTGAACCGCTCGCCCATCTCGCCGGGCAAAATCAACGTCTTCAAGGCGCTCTGCTCGCGGGGCGATGCCGTATCGATACCGAAGGCGGCGGGCGCGGCCGCGAGCATGGCTACGAGGTATTGGGCCTGTGTCGTGAAGCCGGCGAGTGTCAGGCCGGCCGCCGCCGCGGCATCGGCCACGGCACTGAAGTCGACCCATGCCGTGATGTCCTGCAGCCCGGGATATAGAAAAGGATCGGCGTGCGCACGGTGCCGGTAGTGGCACACGAGCGTGCCGCCCGAGCGCTGCTCGTGGTAGTACTCCGCACGCGCTAGACCATAGTCCACGAACAGCAGCGAGCCGCGCTTAAGACTCGCGGCCAGCGAGCCGAGCCATGCGGGCAATGCCAAGCAAAGCTCGGAGCGATAACCGTCGGCCAGCGGCGCGCCGAGGGCCCGCTCGAGTTGCGCGACCGCCGCCGCGAGGTCCGGCGCATCGGCGTGCTCCGCCCACGCGAAACCCGCGCCGCCGTTCGCGACGCCGACGGCGCACGTCGCACCCGCCACCTTCGCGAAGCAGGACACGGGCAACGCGTCGAGCACTTCGTTGGCGACGATCACACCCTTGAACGGTGCGGCGGGTAGACGATCGAGCCAGTGCACGCGCGGCGCGAACCGCGCGAGCATCCGTTGTTGCCGCTCGGCGAGATCCGCGCTCGGCTCGAGAATCCAGTAGTCGACGTCGCGCCCCTGCAAAGCCCACGCGTCGAGCATCTGCGCAGCGAGCGCGCCGCTGCCGGCTCCCAGCTCGAGCACCACGCGCGCATCGTTCGCGGCGAGCTCGCCGTGCAGCGTGGCGGCGAGCGCACGCCCGAAGGTCGTGCTGATCTCGGGCGCGGTGACGAAGTCGCCCGCGGGACCGAGCTTCGCGCTGCCTGCGCTGTAATAGCCGAGCCCGGGCGCGTACAGCGCGAGATCCATGTAGCGCGCGAAGTCGAGGAAGCCGCCGGCGCGAGCGATCTCGCCGCGAATCACGTCACTGAGTTCTGCGCTGACCCGCAGAGCTTCGTCGCTCGGCACAGGTAACGCGGTGGAGTTCGGCGGCGAAAGCATTGGCGTGCCGATAGTGTAACCTTAGCCGCAAGACACTCGGTGAATCGCGAGCAGCCACGGTGACGGCTTCCGAACGACTCAAAACTCTGGACGGCCGCTGGGCCCTCGTGACGGGCGCGGCCAGACGCATCGGCGCCGTCTTGGCGAGCACGTTGCACGACGCCGGCGCGAACGTCGTCATTCATTATCACCACTCCGCGGCCGAGGCCGAGCAACTCGCGGCGCAGCTGAACGGTCGCCGCGCAGGCTCCGCGTTCACCGCGAGCGCCGACGTGCGCGAGGTCACCCAACTCGAGCGCATGGCGAAGCAGGTTCTCGAGCGCACCGGTCGACTCGACGTGCTCGTGAACAACGCGTCGAACTTCTACCCGACTCCGCTCGGCACCGTGACCGAAGAGCACTGGTACGACCTGATGGGGAGCAATCTGAAGGCTCCGCTATTTCTGTCGCAGGCCGTGCTGCCCGCGCTGCGCGCCGCGAGCGGCGTCATCATCAACATCGTCGACGTGCACTCGCAGCGGCCGCTGCGCGATCATGTGGTGTATGGCGCGGCGAAAGCCGGGCTCGCGATGCTGACGCGCTCGCTGGCGAAAGATCTGGGCCCGCACGTTCGCGTCAACGGCGTCTCGCCGGGCGCCATCATGTGGCCCGAGGAAGGCATGTCGGATCAGCTGCGCGCGGCGATCATTCGGCAGACGGCGCTGAAACGCAGCGGTACACCGGAAGACATAGCCGCGGCGGTGCTGTTCCTCGTGCGCGACGCGCCGTACGTCACGGGGCAGATCATCGCGGTCGACGGCGGCCGCAGCGTGGGCTGGTAAGGCGGCTCACGCGCCGAGCGTCGCGAGCTCTCCCAACCTCGTAAGGTCCGGCGAACGCCGAGCTGCGGCCAACGCGGCCGAACAGCGTTCGCCCGTCAGCGGATGCGTGAGCTGCGGCGCGATCTCCGCCAGCGGCACGAGCACGAATGACAGCGAGTAGAGCCCCGGCCGCGGCAGCCGCTGCGCAGCGTCGACGCGCCCGCCGTACGCCAGCAGATCGAGATCGAGCCGGCAGACGCGCGGGTCGTCGCGTGTGCGCCCGGTAGCCGTCTCGATCGCTGCGAGCTCGGCGCGCAGCGCATCGACGTCGGTGTCCGTCACGACTTGCACGACCATGTTCATGTAGTGGGCGGCCGCGAGCCCCGCGGCCGGCCCGAGGTAGACGGACGAGCACACGACGCGACCGAAGCGCTGCCTCAACGCCGCGACCGCGGCGCGCAATGCCTGCTCGGGTTCGAGATTGCTGCCGATGCCGATCAGCACCTCATCCATTGTCGGCCGCGGTGCGCTCGATCACGATGCCGACGTCGCGCGCGCCGGGAATCGCGCCGGGCTTTGCGACCGTCACTTTGACCCACGGTGCCGCAAACTCGCCGATCACGATACGCGCCACAGCCTCCGCCAGCGCCTCGACGAGCCGATACTGCGCTGCGCCGACGTACTCGACGAGCCGTCGGGCGATCGCCTCGTAGTTCAACGCGCCAGCCTCGGCGTCCACAGAGGCAGCGGCGCGAGAGTCGGCGCCGATCTCGAGGTCGATGCTGACCGTCTGTTTGATCCGCCGCTCCCACTCGTGAAAGCCGATGACCGTCTCGATCTTCAGCTCGCGCAAAAACAGTTTGTCCACATTGATCCTCGTCGAAAGTCAGTTCGGCGGAGCGAGCTCGTCGAGCGGCCAGCGCGGTCTCGCGACGATGCGCAGTGACCGCTCGCCCGCGGCAGCGCGGCACCAGCCCGCATAAGCGATCATCGCACCGTTGTCCGTACACAGCGCCGGTCTCGGATAGTACACGCGCGCGCCGAGGCGTTGGCCGAGCTCCGCAAGACTGCTACGCAGCGCTCGATTCGCACCGACGCCACCCGCCACGATCAGCCGCGTGAGCCCGGTGAACTCGAGCGCCTGCCGACACTTGCCCGTGAGCGTGTCGACGACGGCCGCCTGGAACGAAGCGGCGAGATCGGCTCGCAGCCGTTCCGGCAGAGTACCGTCGGCGCCGCGGCTCGCTTCGATTGCGAGCCGCATGGCCGTTTTCAAGCCACTGAAGCTCATGTCGAGCCCCTGATTCTTCAGGGGCCGCGGCAGCGTGAAACGTTCCGGGTCGCCCTGCTCCGCAAGCGCGGCCAGTTGCGGGCCGCCGGGATACGGTAGACCGAGCAGCCGCGCGACCTTGTCGAACGCCTCGCCCGCCGCGTCATCGAGCGTCTCGCCGATGATCCGGTAGCGGCCGATGCCCGCCACTTCGATCAGCTGCGAATGCCCACCCGACACGAGCAGCGCCAGAAAAGGAAACTCGGGCCGGGATTCCTCGAGCATGCAGGCCAGCAGGTGCCCCTCGAGGTGGTGCACCGGGATCGCGGGGATCTTCAGCGCATATGCCAACGACGACGCGAGGGAGCCCCCCACCATCAGGGCGCCTATCAGACCGGGACCGGCGGTGTAAGCGATCGCATCCAGATCCCGCAGCGCGAGCCCGGCCTCGCCGAGCACGTCCTGCACCATCGGCAGCAGCTTCGCGATGTGGTCCCGGGACGCGAGCTCCGGCACGACGCCGCCGAAAGCGGCATGGATGGCCACCTGGCTGGCCAGGCGCTCGGCCCGAATGCCGCGGCCCGCCTCGAAGAGGGCCACGCCAGTCTCGTCGCAGCTGGTTTCGATCCCTAGGACGCGCATCAGCAGACTTTACAGCTTTGGGGACAGGCGGCTAATATGCCGCTCTTCTGCCGGCCATGCCGGTACTTTTTTCTTGGGTAAACCATTCGCGAGCTTTAGATGCCGGGCGTCAGAATAAGAGAAAGTGAACACTTCGACGCAGCTTTGCGCCGTTTCAAACGCGCCTGCGAGAAGGCCGGTGTCCTGACCGAATTGCGACGCCGTGAGTTCTACGAGAAACCCACGCAGGAGCGCAAGCGCAAGAAGGCCGCAGCCGTGAAGCGGCACCAGAAGCGCAGCTCGCGGACTCCGACCACCACAAGGCGCCGTCGACTCTACTAGCCATCGCTTCCCGGTCATGTCGCTCAAAGACCGTCTTACGGAAGAAATGCAGGCCGCGATGCGCAGCGGCGACAAGCCTCGCTTGAGCGTTTTGCGCATGGCGCTGGCCGGCGTCAAACAGCGCGAGGTCGACACGCGGCGGCCACTCGACGACGCCGGCATACAAAGCGTCATCGAACGCATGATCAAGCAGGGCCGCGACTCCGTGAGTCAGTACCGAGCCGGCGGCCGTCAGGATCTCGTCGACAAGGAAGAGGCCGAGCTCAAGGTGCTGCAAACGTACCTGCCGCAGCCGCTCAGCGACGCCGATCTCGACACGCTGATCGGCGAATGCATCGAGGCGGCCGGCGCCATGAGCGTCAAGGACCTTGGCAAGGTCATGGCTGTGATTAAGACGCGTGCTGCGGGCCGTGTCGACATGAGCACGGTCAGCACGCGCGTACGTTCGATGCTGACGGCCGACTGACGGCCCGATCGGTTCTCGCAGTCACACGCACCTTCGTAGTCTCCGCGCCCGGAGGATAATGCCGGTCCATGGCCGGACGAATCCCCAAAGCCTTCATCGATGAACTGATCGCTCGCGCCGATATCGTCGAGGTCGTCGGTGCGCGCGTGGCGTTGAAGCGCGCCGGCAGCAACTACAAGGGCCTGTGCCCGTTCCATGGCGAGAAGACGCCGTCGTTCACGGTCAGTCCGTCGAAGGGGTTCTATCACTGCTTCGGCTGCAGCGCCCATGGCAGTTCGATCGGCTTCCTGATGGCCTACGACAATCTCGAATTCCCCGAGGCCGTCGAAGCGCTCGCGGAGATGATGGGGCTCGAGGTGCCACGCGAGACCACCGGCCAACCTGAGCGGAAGGAAGAGAACGAAGACCTCTACGCGCTGCTGCGCGAGGCGGATCAGATCTACCGGGCAGCGCTGCGCTCGAGCGAGACGGCCATCGCGTACGTGAAGAAGCGCGGCATCGACGGCCCGACGGCCGGCAGATTCGGCATCGGCTACGCGCCGAACGCATGGGACACCGTGCTGCGCGCACTCGGCACGTCCGACGACCGCATCGCCAAGCTCGTCCAGGCAGGCCTTGTCGTAACGAACGACAGCGGCCGCCGCTACGACCGGTTTCGCGACCGCATCATGTTCCCGATCCGCAACGCACGCGGCCAGGTCATCGGCTTCGGCGGACGCGTACTCGACTCGGGCGAGCCGAAATACCTGAACTCGCCGGAGACCCCGGTCTTCCGCAAGGGTCACGAGCTGTACGGGCTGTTCGAAGCCAAGCAGAACCCCGGACGGCCGAAGCAGATCATCGTCGTCGAAGGCTACCTCGACGTGGCGAGCCTCGTTCAGCACGGCGTCGAGAACGTCGTGGCAACGCTCGGCACCGCCACGACGACAGAGAACCTGCGCCGCCTGACCCGCCTCACGGACAAGATTCTGTTCTGCTTCGACGGCGATCGCGCGGGGCGCGCGGCCGCGTGGCGCGCGCTCGAGACCGCGCTGCCCTACGGCGGCGGCACGCTCGAGCTGAAGTTCCTGCTGCTGCCCGAAGGCGACGACCCGGACTCGTTCGTGCGATCGCAGGGACCCGACACGTTTCGCGCCTTGGCCGAGAAGGCCTACCCGCTTTCCGACTTCCTGGTTAAAGAGCTGGCCACGCGGGTCGATCTAAACACGGTGGACGGTAGATCGCGATTCCAGGCCGTAGCGAAACCGCTGTTGAAGCGGCTACCCGAGGGCACGTATCGGGCCGCGGTCATGGATGCGTTCGGCTCGGAGTTGCACTTGAAGCCCGAGGTACTGAACCAGATGATGGCGGACGAAGCGCCGCCCGCTCCGCCGCCGCGTCCGGTCCTCGCTGGAGGGAAGCGCAAAACTCGCGTGCAGCACGTGATCAGCCTGGCGCTCCACTACCCGGAGGCTGCCGCACGGCTCGACGAACCCGGCTCGCTGGAGCAACTGACGCAACCGGGGGCAGATCTGCTGCGGGCCGTCCTGGCCCTCGCTCGCAGCTTGCCGGCGCCGACCACCGCTCAGCTCTTGGAACATTTCCGCGACGACCCCAATTTCAAGCACCTCGAGAAGCTGGTCGTCGAGGAGCCGCTCGACGGGCCGGAAGCCGCCCAGCAGGTCTTAAGCGACACCCTCGCGCTGCTGGCGGAAGAGTCCCGAAAGAGCCGCGCAGCCGCGGCGTTGCTGGGCCACAAGCCGGAGCCGCAAGGCGTCTAAGGTATGGACGCCTTTTTGGAACTAGTGCCTAGCCCGACCGCTCCTAGGCAGGTATATTGGCGAGTTTGACTCGCCCCCCTCAACCCAGAGGAACCGCAAATCCATGGATACGCCGGCACAGCCGCCACAGGAAGACGAACGTCAATCGCAGCTCAAGCTGCTGATCGCGAAGGGCAAAGAGCAGGGTTACCTCACGTATAGCGAGGTCAACGACCACCTGCCGAGCGAGATCGTCGATCCCGAGCAGATCGAAGACATCGTTAACATGATTAACGACATGGGCATCACGGTGTACGAGAAGGCACCGGACGCCGAGTCGCTGTTGCTGTCGGATTCGGCGGTGTCGAACGACGAGGACGCCGCCGACGAAGCGGCGGCCGCGCTCGCGACTGTCGACGCCGAGTTCGGTCGCACCACAGACCCCGTCCGCATGTACATGCGCGAGATGGGTACCGTCGAGTTGTTGACCCGCGAAGGCGAAATCCGTATCGCGAAACGCATCGAGGAAGGCCTCGACCAGGTTCGCGCGGCACTCGCGGCGTTCCCGCCGACCGGAGCGCTGATTTTCGACACCTATGATCAGATCCTGCGCGGCGAGACGCGTCTGCAAGACTTGATCACCGGCTTCATCGATCCAAACGAGCAGATCGCGGATCCGAACGCGCGCGCGGCCGCGCCGGTGGCCGAGCAGCCGCGCGAAGAAAGCGACGACCCCGATGCCGAAGAGGATGCTCCGGAAACAGGCCCGGACCCCGAGGAAGTCGCGGCGCGTCTGAAAAAGGTGAAGCGCTTGCACAAGCGCTACCTCGAGACGCTTGAAGCCAACGGCATCAAGCACGCGTCGACGAAGAAGGCGCTGAAGTCGCTGACGAACGAGTTCATGGAGCTGAAACTCGCGCCGAAGATCTTCGATGCGATGGTCGCGCAACTGCGCGACTTCGTGAACCAGGTGCGCGGCCAGGAACGCCTCGTGATGGCGCTGTGCGTGCGTGTCGCCGGCATGCCGCGCAAGGATTTCATCGCGAGCTTCCCGAAGAACGAAACCAATCTGCATTGGGTGGACAAGCACATCCGCTCCAAGCGCAAGCATTCTTCCGCCCTCGCGAAAGCCAAGGAAGACATCCAGCGCGCTCAAAAACGCCTACAGAAAATGGAGCAGACGCTGTTTCTGTCGATCGCCGAATTGAAGGAGATCAACCGCGAGATCTCGCTCGGCGAAGCTCAGGCACGGCGCGCGAAGAAAGAGATGGTCGAGGCGAACCTGCGCCTCGT